>OKSB01000918.1_pt1 | contig 31128 bp, 30 predicted proteins | sample 1601171 | NCBI WGS metagenome assembly OKSB01 (sample SAMEA3541496, study PRJEB24748) | human gut metagenome | biome: human gut; feature: human-associated habitat; material: faeces | place: China | collected 2012 | reverse complement strand
ATTTCACATAGCCGCCTACAATCTTGCGGACAGCAATCGTATCGCGCTGGTTCAGATTCTTTCCAAGGCGGAAATACTTATATACTCCGGTCATTACACACCACTCCTTTAGGCACAATATACCACATGGGGGCATCACTTTCAATTGGTAAATTCAAACAAACATTCGTATTCTAAAGAGAGAAAGATGCGGAGAACGGAACTGGCAAGCAAAGTCTTGCCCGCACCTACTTCATGTGCCAGCAGCGTATTTCCGCCGTAAAGCACATGAGCAATGGCATTGCGCTGATGCTCCCGCAGGCGGATCTCCGGGTTCATGCCTGCAAAGACAATGTGGCTGCCGTCATATTCCCGTGGCCGGATGCTGTTCATTTCCCGGTTGTACTGCCCCACTAAGGTCTGCCGCCGGGTGGGGTCAGCCCAAATCCAGTCTTTGAAGGCATCCCGGATGAGCTGCTGCTTCTGCTGGGCCAGGGTGGTCTGCTTTCCATTCAGCACCCGCTTGGGCTTGCCGTGCTCATCCTCAACGGTATCATACACGCGTACATCCCGGAGATTCAGCGAATCTTCCAGAATTTCATAGGCACTGACATAATCTGTGCCGTAGGTATTCCAAGCAGCAACATCGTTGCCGGAGATATTGCGCTTGTTGGAAATATTCCAGGCGGCAGTGTAGGGGGAGTATTCCACATGGATGGAGCGGCGGAGATAATAGGGGGTGTCCAGCAATTCATACATAAACTGTTGAATATAGGCTTTGTCAATCCAGGTGGCACCCAGCCGCACCTCGATTTCCGAGGCTTCCAGGTCCTTGGGCTGGGCGGCCCGGAGGGCTTCCGCGTTGCTTCGGTACATAGGGTTCTCTGCGGCAGCCGTTTCTGCATCTTTCAGCTTCTGCCGCACATTGCCGGAAAGATATTCGTCAGCTGTGACCCAACCGGTCAGATCTTCCAAAGTGCCCAACTTGGGATCGTGGAAGATGACACCTTGCAGGTCGGCGGTCAACTCGTCTATGGACTTCCCGGACAGGCTGGACATATACCCCAAATCCACACAGGCACGTTCCCCAATGGAGATCGTCAGGGCATCCACAGCAGTATCCACAGAAGTCACAACCTTGTGGGGCTGAATGGTACGCTTGGAGAACATATCCGCCTTGCGCTGGAAGTTTCCATCATCATCCAGAATTTCCAGGGCACACAGGAGATAGTAGGCTGAATCATCCGAGAAAGCCAGCCGATTTCCACGGCTGTTGAGAATGCCGTACTTTTCCGTAAAGCTGTCATAGAGGGTATTCAGTTCAGCCTGTTTCTGCTGAATCGCACTGTCCGGGGAGTATTCGTCCATCTGCAAATCAATGAGCTGCCGAACACAGTCTTTCAGGCCAATCATGCCCTTGACCCGCTCTCTGGCGGTATTGTTCAATTGGGGACGTACCATGACACTGTTTTCCCGGAAATAGACCTCCCCATCCACCAGGGCATAGGAAAAGTTCTTCACGTCCGGGTCGGCGGGGATAGTGTCCCGGATTTCCTCGCCTTCTCCCAGATCGGGCAGTTCCACCTCCTGATAAGTGCCATGGATGTGCCGCACCGCCTCATGGAGCTGGTCTGCAAGGGAAATATCCTCCAACGGCTCCACGGTATAATCCATGCCGTGCGCAGTGCTTTCGGAACTGTTTCTGCCCATGACCATTTCCGGGTGGTCCAGGAAATAGCTGTTGATACCGGGTATCGAACACATACCGGAGCCTGGGAGCATCCCCGGAGTGGTCAATGAGGGCGATCCCCTTTGCGCCCTGCCGAATGTAGCGTCCCATGCGTTTGTTCCACAGGTCGTACTCGGCGCAGGCAGTAGCATCTGGCCGCTGGGCATAAATCATAAGCTGCTCATGGTAAGGATACTTGTATAGGCGGGCGGCGGTGGTGAGAAAGTCCGTCCAGCTTTGGTAGCTGCCAGTTATCTGGGTAGCCATGCGGTCCGCCAGCTGGTGGTATTGTTGCAATACGGATGCCATTGTGGTTCTCCTTTCTGAGAAAATAAAAAAAGACGACCCAAAGGCCGTCTAAAAATGGGAAGTACCGAGAAATACGCTCTGACCAGATGACCAGGGCGTATTTCTCAAGTTATATCCAAAAAAATACGGATGCGTGGTGCGAGAGGGTAACTTACAGACAAATCGTCATATACGGCGGAATGCAAAGAATATCATCATTTACAATCAGATTTCTGGGATGGATGATATAGCAGCCGCCAATCCTGGCTTTGTATTTTTCCCTGAATTTCAGCAGAGAGTCCGTTGTGTAGCGTGTGCCGGATTTGACCTCAATGGGGTACATTTTGTACTTTGTTTTGCTGTTGTTGGAGATAATGAAGTCAATTTCAATGTCGTTGCGCTTTTTCTCCTCGCTGTAATGGGTGTAGAAGAACAGCCTGTGACCATTGGCTGTCAACATTTGCGCAATGACATTTTCGTAGAGCATTCCCTCGTTCAGCCCCAGCTTGCCATCCAGAATTTGCTTGTAGACTTCATCCTCCAACAGCTCGTTTTCGTCGAAAGCGTGGCTGACAAGCAGCCCCGTGTCCCCCAGATAGCACTTGATATAGGTGTCCGATTCTGTCAGGGACAGCCCCACATTGGGGTCATTTGCACGGCGGCATTCATTGGCGACCATGGAATCGGTCAACCAGAAGAAGGTTTCCTCATACTGATCCGCAGAAGAACCGGCGGCGATCCGATTGAACACGACCCGCTTTTCGTGCCGGGAGAGCAGGCCGGGAATCTGGTCAAAAATCGCCAGCACCTTGGAGCGGTATTGCGCCTGAATCTTCATAATGTCGTTCCGATACAGTGCCAGAATGTCCCTTTTTTCCAGGTCAGCCTTGCCAAAGTCCTTCCGCCCTTCCAGGAACGCAACAATGCTCATGGGCATCCCACCCACAAGCATATATTGCTTGAACAGGAGCATGGCCTTATTGTGAAGCGTTCGCTCCAAAGGCTCCCGCTTTTCAAAGCAAGTTCTGATATAAGTGACCATAGGCTTTTCGCCCAATGCCCAGCAGAATTCCTCAAAGTCCAGGGGATACATTTTCATCTGCCGTTCCTCGGAAGGAATCACAATGTCCTTGACGTTTTCCTTAATGGAAATGAGGGAGCCGGTTTCCATATAGTCATAACGCCCATCGGCAACCAGGTACTTAATGGCCTCTCTGGCTTTGGGGAACAGCTGCACCTCATCGAAGATGATCACACTGTCCCGCTCATGCAGCTGGACACCATACTGGACGGACAGCAGCATGAAGAATGTGTCCAGGTCATTCAAATACAGCCGGAAGTATTCCTTTACATCACTGGATGCTTTCGCAAAGTCGATCAGAATATAGCTTTTGTACTCGTTCTTTGCGAACTCCTCTACAACCGTAGACTTTCCGATTCGCCGTGCTCCCTCGACCAACAGTGCTTTCTTACCGGCACACTCTGTTTTCCAGGCCAGGAACTTGTCGTAAATCTTTCGTTTGAATAGCATACCGTTCACCTCTACGGGTATTTTAACACAGGTTCCAGCAATACGCAATATTAGAATTGTAAGAAGTTTCGACAATACGCAGATTTACAGCAGCAGGATTTTCCGGTAATACGCGGGTTTATCACATTCAAAACTCCGGGATCAAATCCAGTTTCTCAAAGGCATCGTCCGAAATTCGACTGAGCTTGTAGACAGCACTATCCGTGAGCGTTCTAAGTTCCTGCTCATCTTCATCCAGATAGGTACGCATTTCATTGAGCGCCTGAATCAGACCCAGGCGGGTGCCAGGGTTGTAGATTGCCATAAGCTCCTGTTCTTCAAAGGTAAAATCCATAGTCAAATCTCCTTTTCTTTGGTTTTTCGTGGTTTTCGTTCGCTTGCCGACTGCGGTGGCTGCTCTTTCAGTTTTTTCAGGACAGAGGGCTTCTTCTCCTGCTGGACTGCCTCGGCCAAATCCATAAGGGAAATGGATTGCTCATTTTTCACCTGTTGTTCCAAATCAGATACTGTAGGCTTTTGCCCGTTGTTGATAATGCCGTTATCCCAAATTCGGGATAACGGCATCATCAACAACGGCAAGCAGCCCACGGTAGCCGATCTGGAACAGCAAGCCAAATCCGGCCAGCCCATTTCCCTGATGGATTTAGCAGATGCCGTCCACCGAGAGAAAAAGCCCTCCGTTCTGGAAAAACTCAAAGACCAGCCGCAGCAGCCCCAGCGCAAAGCCAAACCCCAAAAATCAAAAGAACAGGAGATTTGAAGATCATCCGCATGACCCCGGATGAATTGCAGGCAATCCAGCAGAAGATGCAGCAGTTCGGCACGAATAATTTCTCTGCCTTTGTCCGCAAGATGGCCATTGATGGGTATGTAATTAAGCTGGAACTGCCGGAGCTGAAGGAACTGGTTTCCCTGCTCCGGTACTCCAGCAACAATCTGAATCAGCTTACCAAGCGCGTCCACGAAACCGGCAGAATTTACGATGCCGATTTGGAAGATCTGCGGCAGAGCCAAGAACGGCTGTGGGATGCCGCCCGGAGAATCCTTGATACATTGGCAAAACTCTGATGTGATTATATTGTCATATGGCGAACCGCCACAGGTTTCTGTGGCGGTTCGATGGAGCATACACATTTTGAGAAAACGGCAATAAATCATTCCGATGAAAGTATAATTTACATCAAAGAAGACAATATGTTCTATTCCAGTTTTATCTTCAAAAGCATATTTGATGTTTAACAAACAAGCAGCGTTGACTTGACTTTTAGAGGATTATTGGAAAGTAATTCAACCACTTCAGATATTCGCATATTATCTATACCTCCAAATTCAATACATCTCGAAAAACCTCATTATACAGAAAAATGTTCTCCGGAAAGCCAAACCATTGATAAAAGAAACACTCCGGGAAATAGTTGTTGTTATCAATAATATCGCCAAATTTTCCATGCAATCCTTCTTCCGCCAACATTTCTTTAATAATTTCTTTGGTATCGCTATAAATTGAACTTATTCTTAATCGACCGTTCGCTCTCAGCATACAAAAATCAAAAATTCTGACTATGCCTTTTGGATTTTTTCCAAATAACCAGTCACGAAATTTTTTCGATTGTTCTGCCATCTCATATATAGCATTTGTGGATACAACTCCCGCCCATGCGTCAGATATGGTCGTATATTGAGAACTGCCTTTTTGTGCTTCGGAAATATAGGTAAACAAGCGGTTATACAAAACTGCATTTCGGTGCGCATTGATTGGTATCGATGTGCTTAGTACAGCTTCTGCTCCTGCTCTTAGAAACAAGTCAGCTGCGTTTACACAACCGCTTCCTCTCGGACTGACATGACAGGCGGAGAGCATGACTATTGGTGGGACATGAAAATCATTGTCATCTACCATCCATTCCTCTTCTCCTATCATTAAGCCAGAAATATTACGAAAGCGATCATAAAAACCATGAGCAGATATCAGTAGTATAGTGGCATCGCTTTGCTCAGAAATGATGCGTTTAACATCTCTCACCGTATATGCTTCATCACATATGTACTCAAATTTCTCACAGTTCTTTTTATTTCTATCAAGTCCTCGTTTTAGATTCTCTGAACATTCCATTATTGCCTTGTTTTCATAAGTATTGGGAACACATTCAATAAATAACACCTTACAGCCATACCCGAGGTAAAGTTGAGGATGTTTAATAAACTCCATTTGCATAGTTCTGGTTAAAGGTGATAATGCTCGTGACGAAAATGTTTTTTCACATTGCATAGTTGTTTCTTGCTCTCCAAGAACGCAAAGGCCTAAAGGGAAATCAGATAGAACAGTTACTTGCTTTGCGTTATGTAGCGCCCATTTTTGAGGCGCATTTAACTCGTTTTCAAAAACAGTACCAATTTTCGAAAGTGTTCTTTGAACATAACTGTTATTCGGTCTAATCGTTTGCGTTGAATATAGTTCCAACTCATTGATGATATTGAATAAATCTTCTTTGACTGTCGGCAACTCCATTAATAATGCATTTTTTGCTATTGCTCTATGCGTTCCGATGATTCTTATTGCTGATTTTTCTATCGCGGGCAGAACTTTTGACAGACCTCCAAGTTTTATTTGATAAGGCGAAACACCAGGATAGGTTATTACCAGGTTTATTCGAGTGTTATTCCGAGCACGTTTTTCTCCTTGGCAATAGGTCTCCTTCCATAGTTCAATATTTTGAGGATCTATGTCAGCACATGCCATCAGTGTATTGTGATGGACGTTTTGATTATATAAAGTTGTGGCACAATCTTCAAAGACATTGAGTGAATTAAAAATTCTGCCATACATTTCCTTTGATTGTCCATACTGTCTTGCTGTGAATAACATTGGTAAAAATGGTATTTTATCATCATCCAAGATATATTGACATTCTAAATCAGGTACTTTAGTAGCTGATTTAATGTTTCGCCTATCGAACATCGATTTCCAATGCTTTACTAATAGTTCTGACGACAATTCAGATTTTTTTGCAAATATAACATCGTTATTCTCTTCTATTGTTTCTTCCATTATACTGCAACACAAATCATCATAGATCACCAAGTCAGGCTTTTCATTGTCTGTGACAAGAAGGGCTAAGGAGGCAGGACAGATTATAATGTCGTGGGATGTATCATGCGATTTATCTAAAATCGTCGTATCGGTATTACATACATCCAATTCTGTTCTAGGCAAATGAAGGCAATACTTTAGTATCGGCAGGATACTGATAAGGTCGTCATCTAACAAATGCATTCTATTGCTATTATCCTTCTTTATTTCACTCAGATCATGCAACTTCAAAATAGGAGTATAATCATCCTCTTCGTTCTTAAAAATCACAAGATATCGATAATATTTGGGAACAATGTTGCTCTTCATTGATATTTCCTCTCTTTTCCCATATATTGATGTTTCTGCTACAGTATCATATTTGGCCCTATCTGGCAACCCGGAAATTATCTGAAGTAATAAACACCTTGTTGGTTCATTACTGCATTCTTGCACCACATCACTATCCCTAATATAATAAAATCACAAAGGAGGTACTTCCCATGAAATGGATTCTCAAAATACTGACCACCCCTGTTATCCTACTTATTGATATGTTCACGCTCGTCTGCATGGAGATCATCTCCTTCTCGGCAATTCCCCTCCGAATCGTCAGCAGCATCATCGCATTTCTTGGAACGGCAGTTCTGGTGACATATTCCCCGAAGAACGGAATGATTCTTCTGGCAATCGCTTTCCTGTTCAGTCCCATGGGGCTACCCATGTTGGCGGTCTGGATACTCAGCATTCTTCAAAGCATTTCTCAGTTCATAAAAGCTATCTGATTCTGGCTCCGGTGTCATCCTGGCACCGGAGCTTTTGTTGCAAGGAGGACAACCCATGGCTACCACTCGGCTGATGCCGCTGCATATCGGAAAAGGGCGAACAGTCGGAACAGCAATCGCAGCGATTATCGACTATGTAGAAAACCCGGAAAAAACTGATAACGGAAATCTGATCACCAGCTGGCAATGCGACAGCCGTGTTGCTGACAGGGAGTTCCTGTTTTCCAAACAGCAGTACATTAGAAACACCGGGCGGGTGCGGGGTGCGGATGATGTGATTGCTTACCACCTCCGCCAGTCGTTCCGTCCCGGCGAGATCACGCCGGAGGAAGCAAACCGCCTGGGCTGTGAGCTGGCACGGCGGTTCACCAAAGGCAATCACGCTTACATCGTCTGTACGCATATCGACAAAGCCCATATTCACAATCATGTGATTTGGAATTCCACCGCTCTCGATGAGCAAAGCAAGTTCCGCAATTTCTGGGGCAGCACCAAGGCTCTGCGCCGCCTCAATGATACGATCTGCATTGAGAACGGTTACTCCATCGTGGAGAATCCCAAGGGCAAAGGCAAGTCCTATGACAAATGGCTGGGCGATCAGAAGAAGCCCTCCCACCGGGAGCGTATCTGTTGTGCCATTGATGAAGCACTGGCACAGAAGCCCCAGAGCTTTGAGAAGCTGCTGGAGCTGCTGCAACGCTCCGGGTATCGGGTCAATGGCGGCAAGGTTCCCTCCCTGCTGGGGGAAGGGCAGAAGCGCTTCATCCGCATGGACACCCTGGGCGCAGGCTACACCCCGGATGATCTTCGCGCTATCATTGCCGGAACCAAAGCGCATACCCCGAAAAAGAAGCGGGCCATGGATGCCGCCTCCAAACCCAGTGGCAGTTTGCTGATCGATATTCAGGCGAAGATGCAAGAAGGCAAGGGCGCCGGTTACGCACGGTGGGCAAAGAACTTCAATCTGAAACAGCTTTCCCAAACGCTGATCTATCTGGAGGAAAACAATCTTCTGGACAGAAGCGTCCTGGAAGAAAGGACTGCCGCCGTCACAGCGCAGTACCACACCCTGTCCGCCAACATGAAATCCGCCGAGCAGCGCATGGCGGAAATCAAAGTGTTGCAGCAGCACATCATCAACTACGCCAAGACCCGCAACACCTATGTTGCCTATCGAAAGGCTGGCTACTCCAAGAAATTCCTGTCAGAGCATGAAACGGAAATCATATTGCATAAGGCGGCAAAGCAGTTTTTTGACGAACAGGGTTTGAAAAAACTGTCAACCGTCAAGAGCCTGCAAGCAGAATACGCCCAGCTCCTGTCTGAGAAAAAAGCTATGTATGCAGAGTATCAGCAGGCGAAAAATGAGATGCGTTCTCTCCAAACTGCCAAAGCAAATGTGGATCGGATTCTTGGGGACAATTCTCTCACCGCGGAGAGAGAATCTGAAAAGGACGGGCGTTAAATGTAGTATCTTTATTATTTCAGGCATAATCTGTAAAATGCCAGCAATTATTTTGTAAAAAATAGTTAGAGATGCGGAGGATGTAGAGCCCTCCATTAGAGAACTTCATTTAGTATTTGCTATTTTTCGGAACACTTGATATAATGGTCATATGAAATCGTTGGTCAATACTCTACAAATTAAAGGAGAAATTGTCCTATGAAGAAGCCAGATAACGAGATGTATGCTCTTGTGGACGAAGAATATATGTTAAAATTTTCTGACCAGCATCTACGCTATATGAAAGAATATTACTATTCTTTCTATCTCAACTTCTGCCGGAGAATAAATCGTAGCCCTTTGGCATTCGACGAATTTTTCAAGAATATGCACCTCAGAAGGTTTCAGTTGTATCAGCTATGTTGTCCTTATTGTGGAACAATTTCATTGTCTGTTCATGATAAGAAGCACACCCCTTCCGTTGGACTAAATTATTGTCATTCTTGTGGACGTACATCAACATTAAACAATATTCAGAAGCAGTTGGCACGATTTATTCGTATTTGCCAAATGAACCGCATCAGTATCCAAGCTGTTACCAAGCAACGACCAGAGCGAGAGACATGGTTGATAGCATATGACTGTTATCAAATTGAAATCATTGAACTGGCGTCTATAATCGAAGTGCTGTTTAGAGACTATTTTGAGGCATTGCTTTTTATCAGTAATGCAGTCGAAAGAAATGATTTTATAGGTAATATCATTCGGAAGCACACTGGAAACGATTTTATGAACATCGACAAAGCAAATACAATCTATAAAAAGGCGTTTGAAATTGATATACGAAAAAACCTGAGTTCAGATGTTTGGGACAATCTACTTGATATTGTAAGGCTGCGGAATATGTTCGTACATAACAACGGTCAAGTCGATGAGCATTTCAAAAAGACATCAACATTTACAAGATGGAAAGATCGTGTAGATGACCCACTAATCAGGATAGAGGCTGAAGACATTGAGAAATTGCTTTCAAGTGTAATTGATGCCGTCACAGTTATCTCCAATCTATACCTACATGAGTATTATCAGAAAAGAAACCGTGCAATCGCAAACTACTATTTCAACAAAGAAAAAGACGATGATTGTTCTGCTGCTGATAATCTGAACAATGATAGGTAGTATTCTATTTTGAAAGCATCGAGGATTGCTATTATGCCAGTGTATCCAGTAGGCGGAATGGTTCCACATCATCCGCAAAATTCAGAATTCTATAGTCATCCACAAGCAAAAATTCTTGCTGAAACATATTATAATCTTGGAAAAAACTTGTACGATGAAGTGCTTCCTTTGCTTCAGCTCCCCATTTGTAGGGCAGAAAATTCGTGGAGAATCTGGCCTGCCTTTGTGAATCTATCATTTTCTTGTGAAATTATCCTAAAGCTTTTCTATGAAAATGATAATGGACAGATAGCACATGGGCATAAATTGAAGAGAGATTTATTTGATAAGCTTTCAGCTGACTCAAAAAAGCTAATATCGGATCTTACTATCAGCTGTATGAAGGTAAATGGTTTTGAAAACTATGCATATACTGATTTCTGCGAAGATCTAATAAAGAGCGAGGATACGTTTGTAAATGAAAGATATGTATTTGAAATAATTCCAGGAAAATCCCATGGCTTGCAATGTGGATTCTTGCTTTCATTTGCAACGGCCCTTAACGCACTATCCAAAGCGTTAGAATAATCCATTCTCTTCATCCGCCCTGCACAGTTGGCGCAATACTCTTAACGCACTATAATAAACATAGGCGTAAGTCTGATTTATCTTGCTACCACCCAAAATAAACTTTTTCAATTACATTAGCGATTCAAGAAATCGCGTAGCCGCTGCATCTTTGCAGCGTTTCCAGAACACAATTCTGTGTTCTGCGGGGATTGGGGCAGCGCCTCAACAAGCAGAAACCAGGCATTTCCCAAAAGTAGAAATGCCTGGTTTTTTGCATTTGTATATACGAATGCATTGCTTGCTACTATTATGCCAAATCGAGAATAACCACTATTACAGTCAGTTTTCCTGCCTAATACAGGATTTCAGCTAAAACTTTTCGGTCTATCAAATCAGAACTCTCTGAGGTGATAATTCATTTACTTTTATCGTAATTAGCTTGGTGCTGAAATCAAATTCAATTTCTACTAATATCTCTTGTTGTAAATCTACGCCTAAAATATTCTTGTAGTTTAGATATATACGAGTGAAATAAACAACAGTTCCCGTGTTATACTTCTCAAACCCCTCAACGAAATGATGACGGACATACTTTTCATTTAGATTTCGCAGCAGATCGAACGAGAGTAACAAATATTTGTTGTTCTCAACAATGTTATCTGGGATGATCGTACTTGCCATCATATCAATCTGGTAGGACGGTGCAAGCGCAATTCCTTCTCCAATATTCTTTACAGTAATTTCAATAAGCCCATTTTCTGGTAAATTTCCGGGCTCTAATACATGATACTCCTTGATCCACCGACGATGGCCATCATAATAGAAACTATCGGCATTTCCTTTTTGGGAAACCAATTCTGTGGTGAAAAATGGCGTTTTCATTTGGCTCATACAAAATCTAATCTGCCGATCAGTGCCTTTTTTGCTGCAGTATACTGTAACAATTACCGTTGTGATGGAAATGACTCCACTTAAAATCACGGCATAAAATGCCAGAATCTCAGATGCACCCCAAAGGGTGATATAGCCTTCTCCAACTTTATAAAGCTCATTAATGATTATGGGTATAACGAAAACCAATACAACAAACATTAAAAGCGCAAGTGGATATAGCCACCAAGTTCTATAAAGAGGTGTCTTGAGTTTTAATATGCTTTTGAGTTTTTCTATAGGTGTTTTTGGTTTTGTTCGGTCTATTTCTTTCATATCTTTCACCTACTCATTGACGGTGGGAAAATGGGAGTTTCCCCAAATAGTTACCTAAATAATTATATCATGTTGTATTGAAGATGCAACATCTTATAGTTAATTACTATTGGTTATCCAGACTTTTCTGCTGAAAATCGTTGGCACAGTGGGCCTTCTTGAAAAGACTGTATAACACGAAAGTCGAGATAATCGGTTGTGAATATTCTACTTGGCTGTGATTGAAAATGGTTGTTCATTATGCTACAATCTACTGAAAACGGGACAGGAGGCACGGTCAAGTATGGTAGTAAATTTACGCTCTAGTTTTCAGACGTTGGAGATCAAAGAACAGTTCCTAGATGAGAAGAAACAGCAGACCGCAAAAAAAGTGCAGTATGTATCTGAGTATATTACGCAGTGGGCACACATTTCTACCGCCCGCAAGGAAGTAACCCATATCACTTTTATTGATTGTATGTGCAATGCCGGGGTATACAAAGACGGTGATCTGTGTACCAGTATGTGTGTACTACAAACATTTATCGAATTAGCTAGGCGCTACCCTCAAAAAAAGTACCGGCTTATGCTGAACGATAACGATAAAAACCGAGTGGAGATTATTAAAAAAGTCATCACCTCAATTCGAGCAAAAAAGTATGACAATTTAGAAATCTTCATAATGAACATGGATGTGAATGATTATCTGGAGTATCTTTCGAAAAATCACATGTATGACAGTAGTAGTATTTTCGGGTATGGATACGCGACAGTTGTTTATGTTGATCCTTACAATTTCGGAACAGTACAGATACCGAAGGTGACAAAACTTCTATCTCAAAACTATTGCGAGCTCATTTTCAATTTTTTTATAAGTGATTTCAGAAGGAATATCGCAAAGGATAGCGGCAGACTGCAGTCTTGCTTAGGAGGAACGTGTACCACCTCTGAAGACGAGCTAATGGAATACATGAGATCAAGTCTAACAGTCGGGAGTATAAAATACCTTTTCGCCTATACTTTCCGGACCAAAAAGAATGTTGATCTCTATCAAATTGTCTTTGCAACCCCTAGCATTCGTGGGCTAGAGGTGCTAAAAGATGTCTTATGGAAAGTTTTTGACGGAAAAGAATATCACCGGAATTTTGAGGAGGACGAAAACCAAATTGGGTTCTTTACCACAAACGATGAGACCAACTGGAGAAAAGAGAACTATGCCCGCGAAGCGCAATTATTTGTAACGCAATATGCTCCCAAGCAAACGGAAATATCTTTCAAAGAAATTGAGAGCAATGTAATACAGCGTACTATGTTGAAAGAGTCGGATGTTCTTTCTTGCGTTGTCAAACCGCTCCTCCAACAGGGGGCTATGAGAAAATGTGGTAGAGTTAGAAAGAGTAATTACAAGGATGATTGTTACATTATTTCCACGGAGATAGACTAAATGATACGAAAAAGCTTGATATACAAAACTGGAGTCGAATATGGAGACTACACGCTAAACCATGTTGAGGGCTGTTCGCATGGATGTAAATATCCCTGCTATGCATTTCTGATGAAAAAACGATTCGGAAAAGTTAAGGACTATTCTGAATGGTTAGAACCGTGCATTGTTGAGAATACCCTTGATCTGCTTGGTAAAGAGTTACCCAAATACCGAAATAAAATCAATATTTTACACCTATGCTTCACAACAGACCCTTTTATGTATAGACGTCCCGACATTCAGACTTTGAGCCTTGAAGTCTTACGACGTGCAAATGCAGCAAATGTAAGATGTTCTGTTTTGACAAAGGGTATCCTCCCAACTGAACTTGCTGAATTGCCACTAAGAAATGAATATGGCATTACTGTTGTCTCGTTAAGTGAGGCTTTCAGAGAAGAATACGAACCCGGAGCCGCACCCATTCAGGATCGAATTAATTCCTTGCAAGAGCTATCAAATCAGGGATGTTATACTTGGGTCAGCATTGAACCATTCCCAACACCGAATATTCATGAGCAAAATCTTCTTGAATTGCTTCAGCGGATACATTTTGTTGACAAAATAATTTTTGGTCGTTTGCATTATAACAAGGCTGTTTCACAGTTCAACGGCTATCAAGAGTTCTATAATGAATGTGCAAGAAAAGTGATTCACTTTTGTGAGCAAAACAATATCTCTTATCACATTAAAGAGAAAACCCTTATAGAAAAATGACTACATAGCTGAAAGCAAACGAGCCAGACGCATGACGCAGAGCCTGCTTCCCCTGAAATGGGGAGCAGGCTCATTTTCTGTTTTCCGAAATCCATTTTTTACACTATGCGCTCATACTCACATCCTTGTGTTTCTCGATGGAATACAGCATAATATAGAAAACGATGTTTGATCTTCAGTTCACTCTGAAACCATATCGATACTCAATTTGCCAATTTTTGATCCATCATGAAAGCGTCGTACTAGAAATGAAATAGGCCGATGAAAGCGCAGACACCCTCTATAGGTGCATGATATTTACAAGTTGTGGAAACAGTTTTCGCAAGAGCAATCCACATCAGTCTCCCGTATATCCATTTTCCAGTTTCCCGCGTCACTGGAAGCCAGAGCAAGCATGGATTGAACTAGCTTACTCATCCGGCTGCACTCATCCAGAATGATTTTCTGTTTCTGGCCGGATTCCATGGTTTCCGCATTAGCCTGAATCACCGCCAATGGTGCTTTCAGTTCATGGGACGCCGATGCAATGAATTCCTTCTGACTTTTCATGGTGTCTTCCACCGGTTCTACTGCCTTTCCAATCAAAAAGCGGCTGAGAAAATACATGAGCACCAATACACCCAGGCAACTTTGATCATCTGCGGCGAATATGACAGTGACAATGTGCTTCACGCAGATCGGGTTTTCCTTTACAGACTTATGGGGTAAGTCTATGGCATTTTATCAACGTGCCTATTGCTACCTTCGGCGAAAGAAAAGCAAAAGCATTGTTCTATTTTCCTGTTTACTGGCTATTAGCACGCTGATTCTGTGCGCTGCTATGATCTTGCAAACGGCGGAAAGTGTCAATCGCTCTATCCGTGAAAAAACAGGTTCAAAGATCATTTTAGAGGACCGGCGAGGGCAAAACAGCATTTCTTCCGAAACTGTTTCCCATTTGCTGTCACTGCCTGCTGTGACGAAAATCAACCGCACGGCAAGCAGCACAGCATATCCTGCCGATTTTTCCCCGATTATTAAAAAAGAAGGTTCCGACCCGCTGAATCTGACTGTCACCCTTCATTCCTGCGACAATACAGAAATAGACGGGCTGTTTGCCCAAGAGAAATACCGTCTGCTGGAAGGAACTCATATTACGGATGCCCAGGATGGCATTTTGATCAATTCCATTCTTGCCCAGGCGAATGGTCTTGGAATCGGCGATACAATCACGTTGGAAACAGAAACCGGAGATACCGCCTCCGGCGAGATTATCGGAATTTTCTTTTCAGGTATGGAGCGCAGGCAGGAGGACAATGTGGCAGCAGCATACCGGATTGAAAACCAGCTTTATGTCGATCACCGTATGTTTGAAACGTTATTTGACGCGGACGGCTATTGCTCGGTTTCCGTTTATACTTCCGTCCCTGACTGTCTGGATGCGCTGCGGGAACAGGCGGAGCCGCTGGTTGATGATTTCGTCAGCATTACAACCTCGGATGCCCTGTATCAGCAGATGATTGCTCCCTTAAAGCAAGTAACACGCGTGACAGTCCTAATGATGGCACTCATCGTAACTACAGCGATTATTGTGGTTTCCCTGCTGCTGTGCATGTGGATGCGGACACGGGCAAAAGAAATGGCTGTTTTCATCAGTCTTGAAGAAAATTGCTCATAGTGGAAATAAATGTGTAATCGTTGTCACACATAGTAAGGAATTCGCTGAACAATCTGATGCAATAATCAATATTGGTTTGTAGTGCTTTTCCTTATTATCTGAAAGTCTAGATTGATAATTCATAGAAAGGATGCAAAAATCACCCAGCAGAAAATTCCCGAAATAATCAGTAAGATAGATTGATGATGGCAAAACGGAGGGTGCGTCTATTCATCCTCCGTTTTGCCTAATTCAATTGCGCTGTCAATAGTTCCTTCGATAATCGGCAAATACGTCTCTGGGCACAGCTTCAGCTTATGGCTGATACGCTGCCGCATTTCACTTTCGCTACGGATAATTGCCGAATTAAAGTAACGATCCGAAGGAAGTCCGCAGATACTGATAAGCTGAATCACAACAGGAACACTGGGAATCGTCCCTTTGTTTTCAATATTTGCGAGATAGCGGGAATCAATACTGACCATCTCCGCCAGGGTTCTTCTCGCCCAACGCTTTGCTTTTCTCGCCGCTTTTACATCTGCCCCAAAAGTTTCAAATCCAGGACAATCTTCAATTTTCGCCATATTGCATCACCCACCTACATTGTATATTTCATATTTCTCTAGTGGAATGTTACTATATGCACTTAACCAACATTTTATAGTTCCTATCTGCCCAGCGGCAGAAAAGAAAAAAAGCCGCTGTTGGGCAGTCACTTTACATGCCTAAAATTTCCCCCTCGGCGGCTTTGATTTTCAGAGCCGCCATTTTCTTTTGCGATTCATCAGGTTTGGCGGCTCATAGGAGGAAGCCGTCTTGATAATAGCCCACTGCCGTAGTCCGATAGGAGTATCCCTGTCAAAAAAAGCCTGCCCCCTGAACAGGACAACTGCGGCAGTGAGTATGTACTATACTGTGTCATAATTAAGCAGAATACACCCTATTGCGCCCAACTGGTATTTTATCGGCTGGGCGTTTTTCTGCGCCTTCCTCACTGCCGCTCTCCGCCGCCCCCGTTCAGATTCCCAACAAAAATCTGAATGGAGGAAAAACAATGTTTGATAACAAGAGCGACTACGCTTTGAACAAGAAAGATCAAGACAGCATCGTGTACAGCGGTAGTGATGGCCATGTAGCCCGTATTACCAGAGCAGACTTTTCTTCTGAGGAAGAGTTCCTGTTCTGGAAGTCCTGGTCGGATGCCGATTACAAGGAGACTGACTATGCCGATTCCTACTTTCACCGGCACACAGTGGGACTTGACACCATCGGGGACAACGCTGGTAACATCCCTTCTCCCGAGGAAACGCTGCTATACAAAACAGAGCGTGAAGAACAGGTTCAGGAAGTCCTACATCAAGCAGTTCATGTTTGAAACCTTCGATACCCCCAGCTATCTGCGCTATTCCATGGATGTGCAGTATTCTCCCTATACCGCCGCATGGAGCATCAGCAACAAAACCCGGATTTCCTACAACGATGTTGCTGCGTGGAATACCTACGGCACAGATTGTGTCAGTGCCTATGAAATTCTGGAAGATTCCCTGAATCTCCGAGATGTCCAGGTGTTTGACACCATTGAGGACGCCGACGGTAAGAAAAAGCGGGTGCTGAACGCCAAGGAAACCACGCTGGCGGCACAGAAGCAGCAGCTGATCCGGGATGCGTTCCGGGACTGGATTTGGGCAGACCCCCAACGCCGTCAAGCACTGGTTCGGCAGTACAATGAGGAAATGAACAGCACCCGCCCACGGGAATATGACGGCAGTCACATCGTCTTTGCGGGCATGAACCCGGAAATCACCCTCCGGGAGCATCAGCGAAACGCCATTGCCCATGTTCTCTATGGCGGCAACACATTGCTTGCCCACGAAGTGGGTGCAGGCAAGACCTTTGAGATGGTCGCTGCCGCCATGGAAAGCAAGCGGCTGGGACTGTGCCAGAAGTCCATCTTTGTGGTTCCCAACCACTTAACAGAACAGTGGGCATCGGAATTTCTGCGTCTGTACCCCTCCGCCAATATCCTTGTCACCAAGCAGCGGGACTTTGAAACGAAAAACCGCAAGAAGTTCTGCGCCCGGATTGCCACCGGCGACTATGATGCGGTCATCATCGGCCACAGCCAATTTGAGAAAATCCCCATCAGCAAGCAGCGGCAGGAGCAACTTCTGCAAGACCAGATTGCGGAGATCACCATGGGCATTTCGGAGCTGAAGGAAAGCGGCGGTGAGAAATTCAGCGTCAAGGAGTTGGAACGCACCAAGCGCAGTTTGGAGTCCCGATTGGAAAAACTGCGGGCTGATGATAAGAAAGACGATGTTGTGACCTTTGAGCAGCTGGGTGTTGACCGTATGTTTGTAGACGAAGCGCACAATTACAAGAATTTGTTCTTATACACAAAAATGCGCAATGTCGCCGGTCTTTCCACTACAGATGCGCAGAAATCCAGCGATATGTTTGGCAAGTGCCGCTACATGGATGAACTCACCGGAAACCGGGGTGTGGTCTTTGCTACAGGTACGCCGGTCAGCAACAGTATGACGGAACTCTACACCATGCAGCGGTATTTGCAGTATGCCCATCTGGAAGAAATGCACATGACCCACTTCGACTGCTGGGCGTCCCGATTTGGTGAAACCGTCACCGCTTTGGAGCTGGCACCGGAGGGCAAGGGCTACCGTCCCCGGACACGATTCAGCCGGTTCTTCAATCTGCCGGAGCTGATGAATCTGTTCAAGGAAGTTGCAGACATTAAGACAGCAGATCAGCTCCATCTTCCCGTCCCGGAGGTAGCGTACCACAATGTGGTTGCCAAGCCCACGGAGGTACAGAAAGGGCTGGTGCAGGAGCTTTCCGAACGAGCCGCCGCTATCCATTCCGGCAGTGTTGACCCATCCACTGACAATATGCTGAAAGTGACCTCAGATGGGCGAAAGCTGGGGCTTGACCAGCGGATTATCAATCCCGATTTCCCGGACCAGGAGGGCAGCAAGGTCAATCTGTGTGTGGAAAACATTCTGCAAGTCTGGAAAGACGGTGAAGCGGACAAGCTGACCCAGTTAGTTTTTTGCGATATTTCCACACCACAGGCTGCACCGAAAGTGAAAAAGGCTGTCTGCACGAATATAGACGCTTCCTCCCCGGAGTCAGCGATACAGCCCATGGAAGAAAAAGCCCCCTTCACCGTTTACGATGACATTCGTTCCAAGCTGATTGCCAGGGGCGTTCCGGCAGAGCAGATTGCCTTTATTCACGACGCCAATACGGAGGTCAAGAAAAAGGAGCTGTTCGGCAAGGTGCGTTCCGGTCAGGTGCGTGTGCTGCTGGGCAGCACCTCCAAAATGGGCGCTGGCACCAATGTGCAGGATCGTCTGGTGGCAATCCATGATGTGGATTGTCCCTGGCGGCCCGGTGATTTACAGCAGCGCAAAGGCAGAATTGAGCGTCAGGGCAACCAGAATGAGAAAGTCCATGTGTTTCGCTATGTGACAGAAGGGACCTTCGACGCTTACTTGTGGCAGACCGTGGAGAATAAGCAGAAGTTCATTTCCCAGATTATGAGTTCCAAGTCCCCAGTGCGCTCCTGTGACGATGTGGACGAGGTAGCGCTGTCCTTTGCGGAAATCAAAGCCCTGTGCGCCGGTGATCCCCGGATCAAGGAGCGTATGGATTTGGATGTGGAGGTTTCCAAGCTGAAGATTATGAAAGCTGACTACAAGAGCAAGCAGTACCGGCTGGAAGATAATCTGCTGCGGCACTTCCCGGAACAGATTGAAAAACTGAAGGGGTACATTCAGGCGATTCAGGAAGATATGCAGATGCTGGATACCCATCCCCATCCACAAGACGGCTTTGCGGGTATGACGGTTCTGGCTGACGAGCTGACGGATAAGGACAACGCCGGTGCCGCTCTGATTGAGGCGGCAAAAAAGGCCACAGGGCTTGACCCGGTGGAGATCGGTACATACCGTGGCTTTCAAATGTCCGTCACTTTGGAGGACTTCGGCAAAAAGTATGTGCTGACCATGCAGGGCAAACTGCGGCACCAGACCGCCTTGGGCAGCGACCCCAGAGGAAATCTCATCCGTCTGGACAATGCTCTGGCACAGATGCCCCAGCGGTTGCAAGCCTTCCAGACACAGTTGGACGAAACCTACCACCAGCAGGAAGCGGCAAAGGCGGAACTGGACAAGCCCTTCCCCTATGATGATGAGCTGCGGGACAAAACCGCACGGCTGATTTTTCTGGATGCGGAACTGAATCTGGATGCCAATAAGGGCGGTCAGCAGGAACAGGTGGTTGCCAAAGCTGCCCGTCCCTCGGTACTGGATAAGCTGCGAAGCCAGCCCGCTCCCAGCAGGACTGGTAAAAAGCAAAAACGCCATGAGGAGGTACGATGATGACCAACGAAGAACGCAACACGGCATTGTATCAGAAGATGTTTGCCGAACAGGAAGTCTTCCGGGACTGGCTGAAAGGTCAGTCCCCGGAGGAAATTCTGAACCACGCCTATGAATACACAGTCCGGGAGGATATTCTGCTGTCGCTGGAATACCACCATCTGTCAGATGCCCAAGCGGATGCGCTGATGAAATCCCCCAGCCCACTGGCAGATGTTTTCAGAGATTTTGAAAAGCTGGAAACGAGCCACATGGAGACGGTTTGGGACTGTCTTGAAGGCAGAGCGGATACGCTTCTGGAAGAACAGCACCGCACACTTAGGGAAACACCGGTATATAGCCAATCCGGTGCCTATGCCCATGAACATGGGGAGCTTAATCAGTACCGGGCTTCCAACGAAGCAAATATGGCCTGTAAAAAAGCCATTGAGGGAGCCATCCGTGACCATTACAGAGGGTACAGTCTGGATGGAAAAGCAGCAGTCGCAGAGGTTGTGCGTGCCTTTGGAACGGAACGAACCATGTACATCCTTGCCAACACCGTCCGGCAAAAGGACTGGGATGGACGGATTTCTCCCAGCAATAAGGATTGGGCGAAATCAATCCCCATTCAGAAGAATCCAGATGCCTGGGGTGAGGATCGGAACAGCCACCTAGTTGTGGACAGCCATCCAAGACTTACGGATTTGTTTGTAAGTGCCTTCCGCAAAGAGTATTGCCAGCAGCAAGAAAAAGGCATCAAGCCCTCCGTCCGGGCAAAGCTGCAAAACCAGCCAGTCAAAAATTCGCCGAAAATTTCGGCGAATTTAAAAGGACAGGAGCGGTAAATCTATGGTAGAGCGAGAGGTCATTAAAACCATTCGCCTGACCCCGGTGGAACTGCAAATGATTCAGGAAAAAATGAAGCAGTATGGCACCAGAAATTTCTCTGCTTTCGTCCGAAAAATGGCGATTGATGGGTATGTGGTTAGGCTGGAGCTGCCGGAACTGAAAGAAATGGTATCTCTGCTCCGTTATTCCAGCAATAATCTGAATCAGCTTACCAAGCGTGTCCATGAAACCGGAAGAATATACGATGCCGATTTGGAGGATCTCCGGCAGACCCACGAACGGCTGTGGGATGCGGCACGGGACATTCTCTCAGCTCTTTCAAAGCTCAAATGATCCGCCGTATCCTTGCGGTATGTAATCCGAGTGCTTATAATGGCGGTACAAAGAGAGGAGGCACCCCCATGAAACTGATCTTCAAAATATTCTCCGTTCCTATCATTTTGGTCATTGACCTGTTCACCCTTGTCTGTATTGGGCTGATTTCCTTTTCCGCATTCTTCCTCCGGCTAGTCAGCGGAATTGTGGGAATCCTCGGCATATTCGTTCTGGTTACATATTCTGTGAAGAACGGCCTGATTCTTCTGACCATTGCGTTCCTGGTCAGTCCTATGGGCATCCCTATGATAGCAGCGCATCTTCTGGCGGGAGTGCAGCGCATTTCCTCTGCTATCAAAAACTTATGAGTAAAATCCGGTGCAAACCAACGGCACCGGATTTCCTCATACTGCTCCGCCTTCAGCAAAAGTAACCTCTCCTTCGTGTTATTTATTTGTAGCAATTTCCGCGCATAGTAGTTGTAAAAACTACGTCAATGTGCTATACTTGTTACGAGGAGGCGGAACATGAAACATTACGAAAAGTTGCTCGCCCTTGGCTGCGTGACCCGTTCCCAGTTGGAACAAGTCACGGGAAGCCCATCCGCCGCTGACTGGCTTTGCCGGGAGTATCAGCGGAAAGGATACATGGAACGAATCAAACGGAATCTGTATGCTGTTATCAGTCTGGAAACAGGTCAGTGTGTTGCAAACCGATATCAGATTGCCTCTCACATCAGTGATGATGCCGTCGTTTCTTACCACAGCGCATTTGAATACTATGGATACGCCAATCAGGTGTTCTATGAGGTTCAGGTTACAAGCGTCAGCCGTTTCCGTGCGTTCAACTATGATGGAATTACCTACCGTCACATCGGTCAGCGAATTGAGGACGGTGTATTGGAATTACCCAATGGTATCCGTGTAACCTCCTTGGAACGCACTGTCATTGACAGCATCAATCTGTTTGAAAAAACAGGCGGGTTGGAAGAACTCCTGCGCTGCCTTGCCTTGATTCCTACTCTGGATGAAAAAGGGCTGATCGCCTGCCTGTCAGAATATGACAGCGGTATTCTCTATCAAAAGGCAGGGTATGTCCTGTCCCATTTTGCAGAGGCAATGGGATTGTCTCAATCGTTCTTTGAAAGCTGCGCAGCACACATCCCAAAAGGGAAGAACTATTTCTATGATTATGGACAGGACTTTGTGTGGCACGAAAAGTGGAAGCTCTATGCCCCTGCGGATCTTATGCAGCTTATTAGCAAGGGAGTGACTGACTATGATGCAATTTGACCGTATAACCTTGGGCAAACAGGCCCGTGAATTGGGTTTTGTCAGGGATACATTTGAAAAGGTATGCCGCCTGGCTGATATTCTGATGTTTTTCCAGAGTGATTCTCTGTTGTCCGAGAAAATGGCATTGAAAGGCGGTACGGCAATCAATCTGACCATTTTCAATCTTCCTCGCCTGTCTGTGGACATTGATCTGGATTTTTCAGATGATCTTCCACGAGAGGAGATGCTGGCTGTAAGAAAACAGGCAACGGAAAAGGTCAGGAAATATATGGCGGCAAGAGGGTATACCCTTGGACTTAACTCAAAATTCTATCATGCGCTGGATTCCTTTGTTTATGAGTATCAGAATGCGGGTGGCATGAAAGACAATATTAAAATTGAAATCAACTATATGCTCCGCTGCCATGTTTTACCGCCGGTAAATAGAAGCGTAAATCTCCCATGGCTTCAACAGGATCTCACTGTTTTGAGCGTTGATCCTTTGGAAATTTACGGGTCTAAAATCGTTGCGCTTCTGAATCGGGCAGCACCAAGAGATTTGTACGATATCCATACCATGCTGCAAGCCGGTTTGTTTGATGAATCTCAGGAACCGATGCTAAGAAAGTGTGTCATGTTCTACAGTGCCATTGGCTCTGAAGTCTGCCCGGAGCAATTTGACTTAGACAAGATCGCCACAGTATCCCAGCAGCGCGTCAAAACCGACCTGATCCCGGTACTTCGCAAAGGCACATGGTTTGATGTTTCCCAAGCGCAGGAGAAGGTCCGTCATTACTTAGGTGATGTGCTTGTGCCGGAACCCGATGAACTGGCGTTCTGGGCAGCGTTCCGTCAGAAGCAGTACCAGCCAGAGCTGCTGTTCCGTGATGAAGCAGTTCTGTCTCGAATCAGCCAACACCCCATGGCACTCTGGAAATGCAGTGAGAAACAGAGGAACCGCCCCACGCAGGAAAGGTAATTTAGCCCATGAAAAAACAAGGTCACTATTGTAAGGTGTGTGGCAGATACAGAGCAAACGAGAAATTCACCGGCAAAGGTCATGCCACGCATATCTGCAAAGACTGTGCCAAACTGCCTCCAGAGGAAAAAGCCAAGCAGGAGGCCTTGAACCGGTTATTCAATCTTCCCTGGCATTTATCGAAGGAGCAGAAGGCATGGCTGAAAAACAGAATGCAGGATCGCCGCCCGGAAGTCAAGGCGCTTGCCCAGGAGCAATACGATATGCGGTTTGGGCGCAGGCATCAGGAAATTCCGCTCGATGACTTCGACAATCCTGATGAAAATGAATTTGAAGAAATAGAATAGTGTTACAGCGGTCTGCTTCGGCAGGCCGCTTTTTTGTGAGAGGTGGAATTTTATGGCAACCACACGCTTGATGCCGCTGCACATCGGCAAAGGGCGGACAGTTGGTACTGCAATCCAAGCCATCATTGACTATGTAGAGAATCCCGAAAAGACCGACTATGGGAATCTGATTGCAAGCTGGCAATGCGACAGCCGTGTTGCCGACAGGGAGTTTCTGCTATCAAAGCACGCTGACCAGGACCATGCCGGAGCAGCTCAGAGTCCTTTTTAATCTGGCGGTCTTCTCCGGGCTGCGGAAAGGAGAAATGCTGGCGCTGCAATGGTCTGATATTGACTTTGAGAACAGCACCGTCAGCGTCACCAAAGCCGCAGCAGTGGTGGACGGCAAGCAGGTCTGCAAAGCACCGAAAACGAAAAACTCCCGTCGAGAGGTCAGCATCCCCAGGTTCCTGACAGACCGGCTCCACAATCTGATGGTCGAGCAGACCAAAACAAAGGAATCGCTGGGTGCCTACTGGAAAGGCAATAACTGGCTCTTTACCCAGTCTGACGGCTCCATGATGAGTTACTCTACACCATATGCCACCTTCCAGGATGCTATTGATCGCTGCAATGCAGGCAAGGAGCCAGCCGATCAGCTTCCGCACATTCCCTTCCACGGATTGCGTCATACATCAGCAACCTTGCTGATTGCCGCGCATCAGGATGTCCGTACCGTGTCCAACCGTTTGGGTCATGCACAGGCTTCCACGACCATGAACATCTACGCCCACGCCCTGAAAGAGAATGATCGCACAGCATCCAACGCTCTTGAAAATATGCTCTGCAAAACCGGAGCATAATGACTCAGGTATAAAACAAAGCAGGTCGGATTCCATGTCCTACCTGCTTTGTTTTATGGTTGAGGCACCGAAACCAGCCTCCCATCATAGAAAATAACGCCAAATAAAGGTGCGCTCAGTAACTTTTGGTATCTTCTGAAAAGTTGTGGTTTCATCCAAAATCGTCATGTAATCATTCAATCAAAAGAAGCTTAAAAAGTTCGGTATTCTCCGAGTTTGCGGAATAATCAATTTTCCCTGTCCTATTGCGTCTATTTTTCGTCAAAAACAAATCACCTCAGAAAAGTTCGGAAAATCCGGTTTTTCAATTTCCCTTTTTTCTCAAAAAATCACGGCTTCAAAAAAATAACGCCAAATTAACGCCAAGCCAATTTGGGAGGCTTTCAAACCGCCCCAAAAAGTTATAAAAACACCCGGTTTTACTAGAAAACCGGGCGTTTTTCTGGAGCTAGTGACCTGACTCGAACAGGCGACCTTCTCATTACGAGTGAGATGCACTACCGACTGTGCTACACTAGCATTTCTTTAGCCAACTCATTATATCCGGAATTGGCGGAAATGTCAACTGCTTTTTCAGGCAAACCACCGATTTCCGCGGCGTAGGTGGGGAACGGCGCTGACAAATCGCCCCGTTTTATGCGACACGACATTGCTTTCCGGCAAGAAGGGTGTTATAATGACGCCGTTATGAGGTGAGCGTATGAAAAAACTTCTCAAATATCTGAAGGGCTATGAAAAAGAATGTGTCCTTGGGCCGCTGTTCAAGCTGCTGGAGGCCACGTTTGAGCTGCTGGTGCCGCTGGTTGTGGCCAGTATCGTGGATAAGGGCATCGGCAGCGGCGACCGGGGCTACATTGTGAAAATGTGCGCCGTCATGATCGGACTGGGCGTCGTGGGGCTTGCCAGCTCGGTGACAGCGCAGTATTTTTCCGCTGTGGCGGCGGTGGGCTTTTCCACACGGTTGCGGCATACGGTGCTGGAGCATATTCTGAACTTAAGCTACAGTCAGGTCGATAAGCTGGGCGCATCCACCATGATCACCCGGATGACCTCCGACATCAATCAGGTGCAGAACGGCGTGAACCTGACGCTGCGGCTGCTGCTGCGCTCGCCCTTCGTGGTGTTCGGCGCCATGGTCATGGCTTTTACCATCGATTTTCAGGCTGCGCTGGTGTTCGCCGGGGTCATTCCGGTGCTGTGCATCATCGTTTTCGGCATTATGCTGATCACCATGCCCATGTACCGGCGGGTGCAGGCGTCCCTTGACAGCGTGACCTCCGCGTCCCGGCAGAATCTGACGGGCGTTCGGGTGCTGCGGGCTTTCTGCAAGGAGGACGCGGAGGTTACGTCCTTTGAGGAAAAAACGGAGGACATGACCCGCAAGCAGCTGTCCGCAGGACGGATTTCCGCCCTGATGAACCCTGTGACCTATGTAGTCATCAATCTGGCGGTGGTGCTGCTGGTGCATGTGGGTGCGCTGAAGGTGGAAAGCGGCGTGCTGACACAGGGACTGGTCATTGCCCTCTACAATTATATGTCCCAGATTCTGGTGGAGCTGATCAAGATGGCAAACCTGATCATCACCATCACCAAGGCCGTCGCCTGCGGGAACCGGGTGGCGTCTGTGCTGGATTTGGAGCCGGGTCAGGAAAACGGCACCCGCACGGCTGCGGATCTGAAGGGACAGGTGGAATTTCAGGATGTGACCGCCCGGTATGACGGCGCGGGAAATCCCTCTCTGGAGCACATTACCTTCACCGCCCGGCCGGGGCAGACCATCGGCATCATCGGCGGCACCGGTTCCGGCAAGACGACGCTGGTGAACCTGATTCCAAGGCTCTATGACGCGGCTGGAGGAAAGGTGCTGCTGGACGGCGTGGAGACGGCGGCGTATGACCTGACGTCCCTGCGGCAGGCCATTGGCGTTGTTCCCCAGAAAGCGGTGCTGTTCAAGGGCACCATCCGGCAGAATCTGCTCTGGGGCAACGCCAGCGCCACGGACGACGAGCTGTGGGAAGCGCTGACCATAGCTCAGGCGAAAGAAGTGGTCGAGGGCAAGGAAAACGGACTGGACGCACCCGTGGAACAGGGGGGCGTCAACTTCTCCGGCGGTCAGCGCCAGCGTCTCACCATTGCCCGTGCTCTGGTGCGGAAGCCCCGCATCCTGATTCTGGACGACAGCGCGTCCGCACTGGACTATGCCACCGACGCGGGTCTTCGTATGGCCATCCGCAGAATGGAGAACCCGCCCACGGCCTTCATCGTCTCCCAGAGAGCGGCGTCCGTGCGGTATGCGGACGAAATTCTGGTGCTGGACGACGGCATTCTGGCGGGGAAGGGCACTCACGACGAGCTTCTGGCATCCTGCCCGGTTTATCAGGAGATATACTATTCCCAGTTCCCCAAGGAGGCGGTGCGAAATGGCTAATCAGATGGCAATTCTGCGGAAGGTACTGCGCCGCATCCGGCGCTATTGGGTGGGGCTGGTCGCGTCGCTGCTGCTGGCGACGCTGTACGTGGTCATGAGTTTATATATCCCCATTCTGGTGGGAAATGCCATTGACTGTATTATCGATGCCGGACGGGTGGATTTTACCGCCATGTGGGGCTATCTGCGCAACGTGGCGATTTGCGCCGCCGTGGCGGCGCTGGCGCAGTGGCTCATGAATCAGATCAACAACCACATGACCTACGGCGTTACCCGGGACATCCGGAACGAAGCCTTCCGGCATATTCAGGTGCTGCCCCTTTCCTATCTTGATAAACAGCCTCAGGGCGATGTGGTCAGCCGGGTGACGGCTGACGTGGACACCTTCGCCGACGGACTGCTCATGGGTTTTACCCAGCTGTTTACCGGCGTGATGACCATTCTGGGAACGCTTGTTTTCATGGTCCGCATTCACTGGGGCATTGCGCTGGTGGTGGTCTGCATTACGCCGCTGTCGCTGCTGGTGGCGAATTTCATTGCGACACGGACGTATTCCATGTTCAAGCTCCAGTCCGTTACCCGGGGCGAGCAGACCGGCCTGATCGACGAGACCATCGGCAATATCAAAGTGGTGCAGGCCTTCGGCCATGAGAAGGCGTCCATGGAGCAGTTCGACGAGATCAACGGACGGCTGCAAAAGGCGTCTCTGCGGGCAATCTTCTTCTCGTCTCTGGTAAACCCCAGCACCCGGTTCGTCAACTCCGTGGTGTATGCGGGCGTGGGCCTGAGCGGTGCGCTGATCGCCATTTCCGGCGGCATCACCGTGGGCAACCTCACCAGCTTCCTGAACTACGCCAACCAGTACACCAAGCCCTTTAACGAGATCTCCGGCGTGGTGACGGAACTGCAGAACGCGCTGGCCTGCGCGGGGCGGGTGTTCGAGCTGATCGAGGCCCCGGCACGCACCCCGGAGCCGGAGCATCCGGAGCGTCCGGAAAAGGTGGAGGGCGCGGTGGAGATCAAAGACCTGCGCTTCTCTTACACGCCGGACAAGCCCCTGATCGGGGACTTCAACCTGTCCGTCAAGCCCGGCCAGCGGGTGGCCATCGTCGGCCCCACGGGCTGCGGAAAGACTACCTTTATCAACCTTCTCATGCGGTTTTACGACCCGGACGGGGGCGAAATCCTTCTCGACGGGGTCAATACCCAGAAAATGAACCGGGGCGAGCTGCGCAGGAGCGTGGGCATGGTGCTTCAGGACACATGGCTGAAGGCCGGAACGATCCGGGAGAACATCGCCATGGGCAAGCCCGAAGCAAGCGACGAAGAGATCGTCGCCGCCGCAAAGCAGGCTCACGCCCACAGCTTCATCATGCGTCTGCCTCAGGGGTATGATACCGTTATCGGCGAGTCCGGCGGCAGCCTTTCTCAGGGACAGAAGCAGCTGCTGTGCATCGCCCGGGTGATGCTGTGCCTGCCGCCCATGCTGTTTCTGGATGAGGCGACTTCCTCCATCGATACCCGGACGGAGATCAAGATTCAGAAGGCGTTCGACACCATGATGCGCGGGCGCACCAGCTTTATCGTCGCCCACCGCCTGTCCACCATCCGGGAAGCGGATAGGATTCTCGTCATGCGGGACGGCCACATCGTGGAGCAGGGCAAGCACGAGGAACTGCTTGCCAAGAACGGCTTCTATGCCAAATTGTATCAGAGCCAGTTTGCACATTGACAAAACGCAAAACGTGCCGGAGCGGCACATTTTTATGTAAGCATCAGGCGACCTTCTGCTTTTTCGCAAAGTGAATAACCAGACCCAGAACAAGACCCACAAAGGCGGGGAGAACCCAGCCGAGGCTGATGTCGAAGAAGGGGAGAATCTTCTCCGCAAGGCCGACCGCGCCGTCCAGATGAAGGGCGGTTTTCAGATTCGCGGGCAGCGCCTTGGCAAGATCGAACAGGGCGGCGATGCAGGTGAAGGCCGTGACGCTGACATAGACAGCCCGGTCGTGATGGAACAAATTCCCGAACAGCGCCAGCAGAATCAGGGTGATCGCCAGCGGGTACAGGAACAGCAGCAGCGGCAGGGAATAGCTGATGATCTTGGACAGACCGAAATTGGAGATCAGGAAGGAAAGTACGGTAAATATCACCGCCCAGGCGCGGTAGGAAAGTCCCTTGGGGAACATGCGGGAGAAAGCGTCCGAGCAGCTGGTGACGAGACCAATGGCGGTTTTCAGGCAGGCGCAGGTGATGGTGACTGCCAGAACGAGACTGCCCGCCCGTCCCAGGTAGTGACCGGAGATCTGCGCCAGGGCGATGCCGCCGTTTTCGGAGGTCTCAAACAGACCTCTGGACTGGGTGCCCATGAGAATGGTGGTAACGTAGATAACGATCATGGGGATGCTGGTGAGCAGTCCGGAGGACAGAACATCCTTTGCCACGTCGGAATCGTCGGTAACGCCCATGGAGCGGATGATGTCGATGACCACGATGCCGAAGGCCAGACCGGCAATGGCGTCCATGGTGTTATAGCCCTCAATGAAGCCCAGAGAAAGCGCCCCGGTCTGATAACCGGCGGCAGGCTCCACGTCGGAAACGGAGGTGGAGGGATTGATCAGCGCCGTCACCACCAGAATGGCGAGGAAGACCAGAAAGATGGGGGTGATGACCTTACCAATCCAGACGGTGATCTCGCCGGGGCGCAGGGACAAAATCAGCACGATGGCGAAGAAGATCACGGAGAAAATCAGCAGGGCAATGGACTCGGACGCGCCCGCACCCAGCATGGGGGCGACGCCTACGGTGAAAGAGGTGGTCGCGCATCTGGGAATGGCGAAGCCGGGGCCGATGGTCAGGTAGAGCAGGCAGGAGAAGACGTAGCCGTAGCCCTTGCCGACCTTGTTGGACAGCTGCTGCAAGCCGTCGGAGTGGGTGTTGCCGATGGCGGCTACGCCCATGATCGGAATACCGACAGCCGTGATGATAAAGCCGATCATGGCGGGAAGGACGTTCCGTCCGGCCAGCTGACCGAGATGAACGGGGAAAATCAGGTTGCCGGCACCGAAGAACATGCCGAACAGCGTTCCGGCCACCAGAATCTTCTGCTTGAATGTAAGATGTTTCTGCATTTTATTCTGCCTCCTTCTGTTTGACGATATTCTAACATTTCCCTTGCATTCTGAGAAGTCCATGTTTATAATAGGGGTATTAGAAAATGTAATAGATATGAAATGGAGTGCGGTCTATGGACAGCAAGAAACTGGAAATTCTTATGACGGCAATCGACCTTGGCAGCTTCACCAAAGCGTCGGAGGTGGTGGGCTACACCCAGTCGGGACTGACCCACATGATGGACGCCCTGGAACGGGAGGTGGGCTTTTCCCTGTTGCAGCGCGACCACAACGGCATCCAGCTCAGTCCTCAGGGGCGGCAGCTCATGCCCGCCATCCGGGAGTTTTTGCAGGCCAATGCCAACCTGGAAAACCAGATCAACGCCATTTCCGAGCAGAAAAAAGAGGTCATCCGCATTGCGGCCTACGCCAGCATCGCCATGCACTGGATGCCGGAGCTGCTGTACCGCTACAAGCGCGTCTGCCCGGAGGTCAGCGTTGATCTTCGGATGGTGGATAACGCCCTGGAACCCTACGAGCTGCTGGAAAGCGGCCAGACCGACGTGATTTTTGCCAGCCGGCAGAACTACAGCTTCTGCGACTGGACGCCCCTGTACAATGAAAAAATGTATGCGATCCTCCCCAAGGACTACCCCCTCAACGGCCGCACAACCTTCCCGCTGGAGGAATTTTCCGGGCAGGAATTTCTGATGCCCTACGGCAGATTTGACATTGACGTCAATGCGGCCATGGACTCCGTGGGCGTGAAGCTCAACGCCAGCGTTTCCCGGGTGGACGACGAGACGGTTATCCGGATGGTGGGACACGGGCTGGGCGTCACCATGATGACGGAGCTGATGATCCGGGGCAGGACGGACGATGTGCTGTGCGTCCCCGTGGACCCGCCAAGGCTGCGGGAGCTGGGCATGGGCACCAGCCGCAGAATGAAGCTGACAGGCGGTATGCAGAGCCTGAAGGACTGTATGCTTCAGTTCATCCATGACAGATCGTGATAGAGCTGCGG
>OKSB01000917.1_pt1 | contig 31131 bp, 29 predicted proteins | sample 1601171 | NCBI WGS metagenome assembly OKSB01 (sample SAMEA3541496, study PRJEB24748) | human gut metagenome | biome: human gut; feature: human-associated habitat; material: faeces | place: China | collected 2012 | reverse complement strand
GATCTGTATTTCGATCCCGGCAAAACCAAATGCGCCATCGTCACCTGCGGCGGCCTTTGCCCCGGCCTCAACGACGTGATCCGGGCCATTGTCCTTGAAGCCTACCACGCCTACAACACGCCTTCCGTTCTGGGCATCCGTTACGGGCTCGAAGGTTTCATCCCCTCCTACAGCCACAACGTGACCCGCTTATTTTTCGGAAGCCCAGAGGCTTTTCAGGTTGTCGGCCAGGGCTTGCGCCAGCAACGCGGCATCCGAACCCACGCTGATAAAAGTGTAGCCCATTTCCCGCACGGCCGGGGCCAGGTCCGGCGTGGGCAGCAAGATGCCCGCCGCCTTGCCGTGCCCGCGCGCCGCCTCGGCAATGCCCCGCAGCGCCGCCATAAAGCGCGGGGCCGCGAACGTCTCGGGCAGCTCCAGGCTTGCGCCCAGGTCCGCCGGTTCCACAAAAAGCACATCCACGCCCCGCACGGCCGCGATGGCCGCGCACTGCTCCACCGCTTCCGGGCTTTCGATCTGCATGACGCCCAAAAGCCCCCGCTGGGCGCAGGCGGCATAGCGCCTGAATTCCCGCCCGTAATCCGAGGCCCGCACGGCCTGTCCCACGCCGCGCACGCCGCACGGCGGGTACTGCATGAAGGAAACGGCCTCTTCCGCCTGGGCCGCGTTGTCGATGTTGGGGAACATGATGCCCGAGGCCCCCAGATCCAGCGCCCATTTGCACCAGACCCGGTCTGACATGGGCAGGCGCACGACGGGCACGGCGGGAAAAGCCGCCGCGGCCTGCAACTGCGGCAGCAAGGTGGCGGGGCTGCCCGGCGCGTGTTCCACATCCAGCAACATCCAGTCATACCCCGCGCCCGCGACGATCTCGCCGCAGATGGAAGAAGCCAGGCTGCACCAGACGCCATACACGGTCTCCCGGTTCTGCACGCGGGAACGGATATACTTCATACCTTGCCTCCTGCCGACACGCGTCGGCGCATAAAATGTCGATGCTTCGCAAGCCTCGCCGCGGCCTTCGCGGCAACAATGGGAGTCATAAAACGCGAAATGCGGAAACGTTCCTCATGCCCCGGCAGCGCCATCCCGGCGGGTTCGCCGGAAGCCGCGCGGAACGGCGTTCCAAGGGCGGGCAGCGCGCCGGGCGGGCCCGGCAGGAGGCTGGAAACAAGCCCCCCGGAGGCCGCATGTTCCCGGCCGCTCTTTCTTCCGTGATCCTCAGGGCGCGACAAAGGCCGGGCGGGACAAAAAACAAAAGAGGGAGGGATTTGAAAATTTGCATCAACCTTATCTCTGGCGGGAAACCGGGATGCGCGCAAAAAAGCATGCCCACCCCGGCCGATAAAACAGTCAAAGCCGTCACGCCGCTACCGGGTGATAAATTTGGCGACAGCGGCGGTGTTTTCTTCGTCTTTCGCAAAAACTTCGGCCCAGTCAGCCGCGTCCAGAAAGCGGCCCCGAGCCATCTGCTGTGTTGCGAAGGTCTGAAATTCTTCACTTTCCACGGCTTCTTGCAAAGCATGGGCCAAAGCGTTTCTGATTTCCTCAGGGGTACCCCGAGGGGCAAAAACGCCGTTATGCAGAATCAGGGTATTTTTCAGCCCCAGGTCGGCGGCGTAGCACGGAACCCTGATGCCGGGCAGCTTGTCGTCGCCCATGACCAGCAGCACCCGCTGCTCTCCCGCTATGACAAAGCGGGCCATATCGGCATTGGGCACGGCGCGCATGTCCACACGCCCGCCCATCAGGGCGGCCGCCGTCTCGCAGGCCCCGTCAAAGGGCATGATCTCCACCTTGTCCTGGATGCCGGCACGTGCCAGCACGTCCAGCAGGGCCAGGTGCGCCACGCCGTCCAAACCCGGAATGGCGATGTGGTACTTGCCGGGTTCTTTTTTCACCGCTTCGATGAATTCCGAAATTGTCCTGAAGCGCGAATCCAGATTGACCACCAGGGAATTGGACATCTCAAGGGCCTGGCCGATCATCTCGAAATCGTGCCAGCTCATGGAAATTTGCCCCAGGGCCTTCATGGTCACAAAGGCCGAATGGTGCAGCAGCAGGGTGTAGCCGTCGGGATCGGCCCGCATGGCGGCGCGCAAGCCTTCGCTGGTGTTGGCTCCGGGAATGTTCATCACAACCACCGGCTGGGGCAGCAGCTTCTTGTCCCGGATGATTTTAGCCAGCTTGCGGGCGGTCAGGTCGCTCTGGCCCCCGGTTTTGTACGGGACGATCAAGCGGATTTCCCTGTCGGGATATGCCGCCGGAGCCGCCAAAGCGGGCTCCCCGGCCAGGAAGAGCCCGAAAATGCAGCCCAGAAACGTACCGATGCGTGTGCTCATGCCGACTCCGTGGAGTAAGGGGGAAAATGTGCGTGCCCATCTCAAACGCCCCTCTATAGCAAGATACGCACCATGATAAGATATACTATAAATACAATGCGATCAGAGACTCTTTTTTTTGCAAATTCGTTGCACGCAACCTAAATAGACGCTACATGCAACGGTGCAACACAGAGGAGATCGCCATGCCCGATCCAGCCCCGCGCATCTTTTTCGCCGCGCCCGACGAAAGCCTGATCCAGGCTTTTTACCAGGCCATTCCCAAGGACGAGCACAACATTCTGGCCATGAGCGTCCTGGACCAATCCGCCGCCAGTGTGGTGGAGTACGCCAGAACCTGCTCCATTGAAGTGATCATCAGCCGAGGCGGCATAGCCGAGCTTCTGCGCAAAACCCAGAAACGTGGTCCAAGCACCATCCCCATTGTTCAGATCCAGGTGACGCCTTTCGATATCATTGACGCCATGCGCGAGGCGCAGAAAATTTCCCGTAATATGACATTTATCGCCTATGCCAACATGCTGGAAGGCGCTAAAAAGATCATGGATCTCCTTGACCTGGAGCTGCGTTTCGTTGCCCTGTCCTCACCCAGAGATTGTCTGGAAGCCATTTTCACGGCCCTGGAACACAAGGCGGAAGTGATCGTGGGGGGCGCACAGGTGGTGAAAGTATGCCGGGAAAACAGCATTCCCGCCGTCTTGCTCAATGCCAGCCAGGAAAGCCTGCGCCAGGCCTGCGATGGGGCCCTGCGGATTATTGAGGCGCGCGACGACTCCCGGCGGGAAATACGCCGTATGGCGGCCATCCTGGATCAACTGGACGAGGGCCTGATCGCCCTGGACGGCGACGGGCATGTGCTCTACAGCAACGCACCGGCGGACCGCCTGGCCGGGGTGGGCAAGAAGCAGCTTCTGGGGCTCGGCATGCAGCAGATCCCTTTTTTCCAGCGCCACTTCACGTCCTCTTTTTTTCTGAACGGCACGGGCAAGACCGTGTTCGCCTGCGGCGACAACAAGCGGGAATGCGTGGCCCGCTGGCAAAGAATCGAACCCGAAACCTTCGGCATCAACGGGCTCATCAGTCTGGACGTCGGACGGGAAGTTTCGGCCCGGCCCCAGACGGAACGCGGGGACCGGGGACACAGCACCCGCTTTTGCTTTGAGGATATCGTGGGCACCGGCATTGCGCTGCAAAAGGCCAAGACCAAAGCCCGCCAGTACGCCCAGGCCGACGCCGCCATACTTCTGCATGGCGAGACCGGCGTGGGCAAGGAGCTGTTTGCCCATGCCATCCACAATGCCAGCCCCCGCCGTGACGAGCCTTTCGTGGCCGTCAACCTGGCGGCTCTGCCGGTCACGCTGATGGAAAGCGAGCTCTTCGGCTACGTGCGCGGCGCGTTCACCGACGCCCGGCGCGGCGGCAAGCAGGGCGTCTTTGAATACGCGGGCAAGGGCACCGTCTTTCTGGACGAAATCGGGGAAATCCCCCTGGAAATGCAAAGCCGCCTGCTGCGCGTGCTCCAGGACGGAGACTTCATGCGCCTGGGCGACGACAGGCTCGTCAAGGCCCGCTGCCGGGTCATTTCAGCCACCAATAAGGAATTGGAAGAGGCGGTGCGACAGGGGGCATTTCGCCAGGATCTCTATTACCGGCTGAACATTCTGCGCCTGAACATCCCCAGCCTGCGGGAACGCCGGGGCGACATCAGGGCCCTGGCCCGGACCTTTCTTGAAAAGTTCTGCGCCAAATACGGCAAAATCTCGGGCAAGATCACGCCCGAGGCCCTGAAAATTCTGATGGCGCGGAAATGGGACGGCAACATCCGCGAATTGCAGACCGTCATCGAGCGATATGTGGTGCTCTGCGCGGCAGACCATGTGCATCTGGAGGCATCAGGCCTGTACGATATCCTGGAAGAAGACCAACAGGCCGGGCAGGCGGCGGGACAAGCCCGGCGCGCGCCCAGCGACGAGGAGATCAGGCGGGCCCTGGAGGAACACCGCCATAACATTATTGAGGCGGCCGCCACTCTGGGCGTCCACCGCACCACGCTCTGGCGGCGGCTGAAACGCGCGCGCCGGACCTGAGCGCGCCGAAAATCAGATTCAGAGAAGCCGCCCGCCCCTCACTGCCAAGGACATTCCGCTCTCCTCCCCTTGTTTTATTCTGGCCTCCGGGCATTACAGTTCTCGCTCCGTTCCCGTTTGGGCCGCCTATCATTGCTGCCTTCACCCGTAAGACGGCGTTGCCGCCAACAACTGAAGCCCGGCGTTGGGCTGCGAGAACTAACGAACAAATCGTTCCGTACAAGGAAGAGCTGAAAACGTGCGCTTCCGGCGCATTCTATACATCGTCTCCCATTTCCTCACAGTCCTGAGACTTGCCAATTCGGTCTGCAGGCGTTATCCATAATGGGAACCCCGGCCCCTGCGTCAACAGGAACCGGGGTCGGCACGGCGCGGTTAGCGCCCCCATGCACGGCTACCGCAGCGAGTTTTTACCTACGGCCCCGTATCAGTGTCAGCTGGTACGGGGCCGGCCTCATTTAAGGCCGACTATCGCCCCGCAGCAGCAGGGCGACGAGTACCAGCAACACCAAGACGACATAGCGTCTCATGCGGCACCCCCTTTGATAGTTTGCGCCGTGCCAAGCGCAGATCGGGAAGGGGGTCAGCCGTGCGCTGACGTTATATCCTCGTTTCCCGCTCCCCAGAACGCTTTGTCGGGCAGTACGCGCGTACCCGGAACTGTCGGCCCTCGTGGGCGGTCATGGGCCCGATCTGCGGAGGCTGTTTCTCAGGGGGCACGGGGGGAATTCGGCGGCGCTGGGCGTCCGCAAGGCGACGCCACACGAAATATCAAGGGGCTATGTCTGGTGGGGAAACGCCGCACCCTGTATGAAATATAGTCATCTGTATATTTTTTATACGAGCCTGAAGCAGGCCCGCATAAAAAATATACGTCTTCATTTCGGGCTTCCATTCAAAATTCTATTGAATTATAATATATTAGCTGTGTTATCCAGCTTTGGCACGAGCATTGCTATAAGAAAGACAACGGCGTCCAAAATACCGGGCACCACGTAAAAAAATATCTGCCGACAGGCGGTCAATATATACGAAAGAATAAAACAAATTTCCGCGCCACCCCAACCCCCATCAGGGGCGGCGCGGAGCCCCCGAAAAACCTCCTCCGTTGAATAGAATCCTCTAACCATCGGAACATCCCCCTCTTTGCGGCCACCGGTTACCTCCGGTGGCCGTCCCTCCTTTTAAGATCAGACTAAGCTTGAGATCTCAGCTTTACGGTAGGCAAAACTCGGGATTTATATGTTTAACTCCCACTCCTTGATTGGTACTTCGATGGCTTCCTTACAAAATAGCGGAGCTGTTTTTCAAAACATTTTATATACTTTACTACCATAGAAAGAAAGGTTATACTTTTCTTCAGTAGGAAGAAAAGTCGTAACGGAGTGAAAAATGAGCCGAAAGTATCTTCCCCGTACCACGGTCTCTGTGCCTGAGTTCATGTCCCGTTTCCCCAATGAGGAATTGGCCAGAAAACACATTGAGGAAATCCGCTGGCATGGCAATCCCATCTGTCCCTTCTGCGGCACCGAGAAGGCGTACAACCGTGGCGATACCGCCCCCGGTTACTACCGTTGCCGCAAGTGCCGTCAGGACTTCACCGTGCGCGTGGGGACTATCTTTCATCGCTCCCACATCCCGCTGCACAAGTGGCTGCTCGCCATCTACCTTGTGATGACGGAACGCAAGGGCGTTTCCAGCGTCCAGTTGGCGCAGGAGCTTGGGATTACGCAGAAGTCGGCATGGTACATGCTCCAGCGTATACGTGAAGCGCTGGGCAAGAACGATCCCAGCGGTTCCGGGGGTGGCTTCCTGAAGGACGTGGTGGAAGTGGACGAAGCCTACCTCGGGGGCAAGGCTGAAAACCGCCACGACGGAAAGTCTAATCTCAGCAAGGCCGTTATCGTGGGCTTGAGGGAACGCCATACGGGACGCACTCGGGGCTTTGTGGTGGGAAACACCACGAAGCCCACGCTGCAAGGACTTGTCTATGAAAACGTGGTTGCGGACAGCATCGTCTGTACGGACGACAGCATGGGCTATGTCGGCCTCAACGAGAGCTTCATCCACAAGAGTGTGAACCACTCCGCTAAGGGATATGTTGACGGCATGGCGCACACCAACGGGATCGAATCCTTCTGGGCTGTCCTGAAGCGCGGTTTTTACGGCGTGTTCCACTGGTTCACAAAAAAGCACACACAACGTTACGTCAATGAATTTTCCTTCAGGATGGATGCAGGCTCGGTCTATCACCACACGTATGACCGTGTGAATTCCGCCCTGGAAAAGATGTTCCTTGGAAGGACGACCTACGCTGCCATCATTGCATAGACTCTGAATGTTGATTGGCGGCGGCCTTGGCCTTTTTCTTCTCGTTCTGCTTCCGCTTCTTCACCTGAAGATACTGGTATCGCCATTCCCTTTGAGCGGGCGTCAGCTCTTCGTTCCGTCTCTCGGCTATTTCGTATCCTTTCAATCCGTCTATCATCACTCCCCGGCTCTCCACCCGCTTTGGCGGGGATGTCTTCGCTCGCCTTCTCTGTTGCTTGATCTCGTTCAGTTCATCCCTGTATTTACGGTACAGATCCTGCTGGGCTGGCGTCCTCCGCCCAGGCCTCATCCTGCGGATCTCGGCAAAGGAGGCTCCATCCACCATCAAGCGGGCCTTGGCGGACTCGCTCTTCATGGCTGCTTTCAGGATGCTGCTGTCGGTGATCCGGGTCACAGCAGCCTTGCCCGTGAGGACGTTGGTCAGTACGTCCACTTTGGCCTTTAACTCTTCGTTCTCCCTGGCGAGTCTCTGAAGCTCCTCGTTAGGCTCAAGCCGTCCCATCGCCTTGTTTTCGCCCATAAAACGCTCAAGCGCCTTTATGAGGTAGTCCGGGAGTTGGTTCTTTACCCTCACGGGCGTGGGAAGGTTCAGTGCCTTGATGATCCGGGAAATCCGATCCTGTGTTCCTCCGCCCATGAGTGCGCGGACGTTCCTGACGGTCGGCACTTCTCCGTTGGCGTAAAGTTCGCGAGCAGCCTGGGCGATCCTTTCATCTGTGAATATTAGTCTCATCCTCTGCCTCCTGTCTTTTTCATACGATCATATACGAAGGAACAGATGGTAGAGAACGTCCTGTTTAAAATGGAGAAGAGGAAAGCCCTTCTCATTGCTGGAGTTATGCGGGCTGGAGGAGGAAATTTTTTTACAGGTTGATAAAAACAGGCGTTTAGAACCTCCTGATTTTGTTTATGTAGTCAAGTAGATAAATCCGATTTGTCGGGCGGTACGCGCATACCCGGAACTGTCCGCGCTTATGGGCGGCCAGCGCCCGAGCTACAGAAACTCTTTCTCAGGGGGCATGGGGGAAGTTCGGCTGCCTTGGTCGTCCAACAAGAGGATGCGATACGAAACGCGGCAGGTCCGTTCGATACAGGAGTCCGGGAATATAGCGAGAAGGAACTGGCCTGTTCAGGATCGGAGGCGACGGAGGGCAAAAGCGAACTATCGGCCCTCATAATCTGCTTTGCCGCTTTGCTCATGGCCGGAGTGCGGCTGATTTGTCTCGCTGGCCGTCGCCGCTCAGTGCCTCTTTCTCAAGGCGCTCATCCGCTTCAGGATGCCCCTCCGCCTCACCACCAGGGGTCTTCCAGGCCGCCGCCCGTTCCGAAACGCATGGGCTCCGGCCCGGAAAGGATTTTCACCCGGCCGAGAGCCCCCAGTTCCGGCAGAAGCGCCTCCGATGCATAGCCCCGGTCAAGATGCAGGGTATCGGGGATGCGCAGAAAACGGGGCTGGGCCGGGTTTGACGCGCAGCAGACCTTGAAACCGGCCAGCAATGCCGTGCGCTCGTCAGGCATGGCCATGGGCAGGCGCACGGAAGCCGTGACCCGCGAGGTCAGGCCGTTGGCATAGACCGAAGCCTTGTCGTAATGCGCGGCCAGGGCTTCGGTGATCACGTCCGCCAGGCCCACGCCGTTGGCGTTGCCGTGGCTGGCCTCCGTGACGTCGAAGACCACAATTTTGGTAATCTCCGGCCCGCCGGAAATATAGGGAGTGCTGTAGCGCCCGGTGATGTTGCCGTCCATGCCCCCGCCGGAAAATTCCTTGCCGATGCGATCCACCAGCAGAAGGTCCAGTTGCGCGCAGGGCAGACTCGGCATCAATGAACGCGCCAGAAGCAAAGCCTCGGCGTCGCGGGCCATGATTTCCTCCGGACCGGCGACGAACAGGGTATGGGGGTGCTCGTAGGCGTTCTCCACCACGCCGATGCCCAGGAGCACCGGACAACGTTCGATTTTCATGATCGCCATTTCGCGGATCAGGCGGCCGATCTGGCCGAAGCCCAGGCGGTGGCACTGGTCCGCGCCGGCCTGTTTGCCCAAGCCGATGGCCAGCATTTTCACCAGCCCGCTCTCGTTGGCCGCGCGGAAGGCGTTATGCGGCTTGACGCGGTTGAAGACAATGATGCCGTCGGCCTCTTGCGCCAGGCGGTCCATGCGCACGGACATGCCGTTGTCCAGGCGGCCCACTTCCACAGTTTCCATGCTGGAAAGAATCGGGCAGCCCGCACTGCTCTCGGTGACGCCCAGCCCGGCCAGCAGCGCCTTCTGGCCTTCCGCCGTGGCCCCGCCGTGGCTGCCCATGGCGGGCACCACAAAGGGTTCCGCGCCGCAAGCGCGTACCCGGGCCGCAATGGCGGCCACCAGGACGGGCAGTTCGGCTATGCCCCGGCTGCCCACGCTCAGGGCAACCCGCATGCCGGGCCGCACGGCCTTGGCCGCCGGGCACGCCGCCCAGGATCGGGCCAAAGTGGCGGGTATGTCGTCCAGGCACTCGTCGGGAAAGGACTGCGTGTAACGGAAAACGCGGGGCAGCTCCACCTGGTCCAGCAGGGCGTGCAGCATTTTTTTCATCCAGGGCTCCATCGAGCATTTAACACCTGAAATGCTCCAGCTTGGGCAACTTTTCCATACGGCCGCCTTCGGCGCTTGCACTTCCCCTCCTGGCGGAAAAAGTGCAAACGCCGAAGGCGGCTTTCGTGTTGCATCGCAACATGACGGCAAGCCGAGGCATTTGTCAATCAGCTATCTTGTAGTCTATATTGGTTGAGGCAGGTCTTATGCAGGCCTGTGGAGTGCAGTTTTTTTCCCGGCGCGTGCTGACGCGTCGTACTCTCAATTCAAGGAAGAGGTTATGAAATCCGCTCTGATCTGTCTCATGCTTCTGGCGGCAGGCGCCGTGTTCGGCTCGAACGCGCAGGCCGCGCCGACGTTTCCCGAAAAGGAAATCACCATCATCGTGCCCTATTCCGCAGGCGGCGAAAGCGACATGACGGCGCGCAAGATCGCGGAAATCGCGGGCAAATTGCAAATTTTTTCCCAGCCGGTCATTGTGGTCAACATGCCCAGCGCCAATACCCGCGACGCCCTGCGCCATGTGGCGGGCAGCAAGCCCGACGGGCACACCCTGCTTTTACACCATACGGCATTCCTGGGTGCGCACGCCCTGGGCACCGTGCCCTATTCCTACAAAGATTTCGCCATGATCGGCCAATCGCTGATCACGCCCAACTGCCTCATCGCCCGTGCGGACGCGCCCTGGAAAAACGGTACGGAACTGCTGGCCGCCGCAGCCCAAAGCGACAAGCCCATTGTGGTGGGGGCCTCCAGCATCGGCGGCTACGCACACATTCTCTTTGAATTTTACATGAACGCCACCAAGAGCAATGGCAAGTTTAAAACCATCTTCTTCGGCAGCACCACGGAATCGGCCACGGCCCTCCAGGGCGGCAAGATCGACATTCGAATCCAGCCCACGGGCGGCGCCATGAACGCGGTCAAAGCCGGGGACAGCAAAATTCTGACCCTTCTGACCGAAAAGGGCATGCCCCAGTTCCCGGGCGTGGAAACCCTGGGTTCTCTCGGCATTACCAACATCCCCATGCAGCGCCAGGGTCTCTGGGCTCCCAAGGACACGCCGCCCGCCGTGCTGGACCAGTTGGGCGCGGCCTTGGAAAAGATCGTCAATTCACAGGAATTCCAGGACTTCGCGGCGAGCAAGGCCATGATCGCCGAATTCATCCCCCGCGACCAATGGATCAAGTATTACCAGGCCGACGAAAAGGTATATGACCAGATAGCCGCTGACATCAAGAAAGCGGCCAAAAAGTAGATTGCTCCCTCTCCGGCTTCCGGCATATATCACACAGGCCGGAAGCCGAACCTTTCTTTCCACGGGCGGGGACATGCGGAGACCGCATGCCCCCGCTTTCTCCACCGGTCCATGCCGCGCCGGGAGGTCACCATGGTTTTTCTCGAGCCCTGCATCCTGCTGACAGCCGCCCTGCTCAGCCTGCTCTGTCTCTTTTATCCCACGGAGGGCGCGGGCTTCGTCGCCTCGTCGGACTATCTGGGGCCGGACGGCTTTCCCACGGCGGTCTGCGTTCTGCTGCTGGCGGCCTGCGGCCTGCGCCTGGTTCTCTGGTTCAAGGAACGCAAGGCCCTGCTCGGGCAGCGGCTGTTCGCCGCCACGGAACAGCGTACCCTCTTCGGCAAAACGTTTCTGATGATCCTTCTTTTCATTCTCTCCTTCATCCATGTGGGTTTTTACGCCACCATCCTGGTCTATTTCGCCGTCTTTCCCCTGCTGCTGGAAGGTGTCAAAAACGTCAGACCGGCGGCTCTGGCCGCCTATGCCGGTGGCCTGGCCCTGACCTGCTGGGTCATTTTCCGCTGTTTCAAGATTTATCTGCCCGAACCGCTGTTGTTTTAAGCTGGAGCCCCCATGAATATCCTGGACGCACTCTGGGCGGCGCTTGACCCCCTCACGTTTCTGCTTGTTTTCCTGGGCACGCTGTTCGGCCTGATTTTCGGCGTGATCCCCGGCCTGACGGCCATTCTGGCCATTGTGCTGCTGATTCCCCTGACCTACGGCATGGACGCCCTGATGGCCATTGCCATGCTGATCGGCGTGTATATCGGCGGCATTTCCGGCGGTCTGGTCACGGCCATCCTGCTGGGCATGCCGGGCACCCCGGCCTCCATCGCCACCACGTTCGACGGCTTTCCCCTGGCCCAAAAGGGCGAGGCGGGCAAAGCCCTGGGCGTGGGCATTACCAGCAATCTGGTCGGCTGCATGATCGGCTGGCTGGCGCTGATCCTGCTGGCGCCCTTTTTCGCGCGCATCGCCGTGGACTTCGGGCCGGTGGAATACGTGGCGGTGATCATCTTCGGCTTCACCACCGTGATCAGCCTGTCCGGCAACACGCCCAGCAAGGGCCTGATCGCCTGCCTGCTGGGCCTGCTCTGCTCAATCATCGGCATGGACCCGGCCACCGGCATGATGCGCAACACCTTCGGCTTCACCGTGCTGGACGGCGGCATTTCATCCATACCGGCCATGATCGGCCTGTTTGTGCTCACCCCGGCTTTTCGGGAAGTGGAGCAGTGCACACGGAAATACATCATTCCGCGCAGCAATCTGAAAAATATCTCCATGTCCCGGACGGAACTGCGCCAATCGCGCGGCAATTTTCTGCGCTCCGGCATCATCGGCGTGCTCATCGGCATTCTGCCGGGCATCGGCGGCACCCTGGCCAATTTCGTGGCCTACGACCAGGCCAAGAAGCATGCGCCCCGCCCCGATACCTTCGGCACCGGCGACATTCAGGGCATCGTGGCTTCGGAGACGGCCAACAACGCCGTTATCGGCGGCACCCTGATCCCCCTGCTGGTACTCGGCATTCCGGGCGACGCGGTCACCGCCGTTTTGCTGGGGGGGCTCCAGCTCCACGGCATCGAACCGGGGCCCCTGCTGATGCGCGACAACCCGCAGTTGCTCTACGGCATCTTCGCCTATTTTCTGGTGGCGTCCCTGTTCATGTTTGTGCTGATGTTCGCGGCCGGTGCGCGGATTTTCCCGATGATCCTGCGGATCAGCAAAACCTGGCTGCTGCCGGTGGTGATCATGGCCAGCCTGGTGGGCTGCTACAACATTTCCTACGCCACACGGGATCTCTGGATCAGCTTCGCCTTCGGGGTCATCGGCTATTTCCTGCAAAAAGCCGGATATCCCCTGGTGCCCTTGGTCATTTCCCTGGTGCTGGGCCTGATGTTTGAAAAGCAACTGCGTCTGGCCCTCTCCCTCACCGACGGCAGCCTGCTCCCCTTCCTGCAGTCGCCCTATGCCCTGCTGTTTCTGGCGCTGGCCCTGTTTTCCGTGCTCTGGTCCTGGTGGAAGGCCCGGCGCATGGCGGCCCCGATAAAGGTCGCTCGCGGCGGCCGCACGGACTGAGAGCCGCCGGAAAATTCTTTCGGGCAAGCCGCTGTTGCAAAACCGCCCGGCGCAGGGAACAGCGCCGGGCGGTTTCTTTCAAAAATTTCTTTCAGGAATGTTGTGCCAGAATATGCGCGCAGGCGGCGGGCAGGTCCGGCAGCACAGGCACTTGCGGCAATACCGCCCGCGCTTGCGCCGCCTCATGCTCCCCCCAGCCGGTGCGCAGCAGCACGGCCCGGCACCCGGCGGCCAGTCCGGCCTGAGCGTCGCGCAACCGGTCACCGACCATCCAGGAGGCCGCCAGGTCAATAGCCAGATCGCGGGCGGCGCGCAGCAGAAGGCCGGGCGCGGGTTTGCGGCAGTCGCACGGGCCGGTGGTCTCCGGCAGATGCGGGCAGGAATACCAGGCGTCCGGAGCCGCGCCCAAAGGAGCCAGCCGGGCATCGACCCAGCGCTCCAGGGTGTGCAGCTCCGCCGGGCCGAACATGCCCCGCGCGATGCCCGACTGGTTGCTGGCGACCACCAGCAGCCAACCGGCGGCCTTGAAACGGGCCAGGGCCTCGGGCACGCCGGGCAGCCAGCGCCAGTCTTCCACGCGGTGCACGTAGCCCGTATCCAGATTGAGGGTGCCGTCACGGTCCAAGAAGACCGCGCGACGCAATGCGGTGCTCATGCGCCCATGCTACCCGCCCGGCGGGGCCGGGTAAAGCCCGCCGGGAAAGCCGGTTCTACCTGCTCACGGGACGGCTGTACTCCGCATCGCTGACCTTTTCATGCCACACGGCGTTTTTGCCGTCCTTCACGCCGGTAAGCGCCATGTGGGTCATGGCGACATGGGGCGCGGCACCGTGCCAGTGGCGCACATTCGGGGGGCAACGCACCACGTCCCCGGCCCGGATTTCCACAACCTTGCCGTCAGACGTGCCGGTCAGGCCCACGCCGGAAATCACCACCAGGGTCTGCCCGGCGGGGTGTTCGTGCCAAGCCGAGCGCGCGCCCGGCTCAAAGGTGACATAGGCTCCCGACACATTGGCGGCGGCATTGTCCGGAAACAGGGGATCAATGCGCACAGTGCCCGTGAACCAGGCTTCCGGCCCCTTGGCCGAGGCCTGCGTTCCGGCGCGAACGACGCTCTGCCCGGCGCTGGACGCGGTGTCGGCGGCCAGCGCCGCGCCCACGGACGCCCCGGCCAGCACAAAGGCGAAAAAGGCGATGGCAATACGTTTCATGAGTATACTCCTTTGCGGCGGATTCCGGGAAAAGCTCCCGTTTCTGCAATACTAGCCGCCGGGCGGGCGGGGCGGAATATCCGATCCTCGCAAAAAACTGCCTGATCCTTTCGGCGGCGCGAAGACCCACATCGGCAAGCAATCGCCATGCTTCTTTCCTCCGGCTGCCGGATCTCGGCAATTGAAGAGGCGCGCCCCGGCGATACGCTCTGGTTTACGCCGTATACGTCCATGACGCATATTTCCGTGGCCGAGGAAGAGAACGGCACGGCCGTGGACTGGCAGGAAAAAGTCATTGACGCGCAATATGCCGGATGTTGAACGGCAAGGCCATGCCGCGGGAAAAGCCTTGCCACATTGCCGGATTCGAGCCACCTTGGCGCGACGGAGGCCGACCCCGTCGCTTCCATGTAGTTTCTGGAGCGGATTCGCTTTGAAATTGTGCCGATTTCAAAGCTGAAATGTCCTGGACTGTTGTACGCCATCCCGGCCCGGAGCGCCCGCCGCCCGGTCCGGGATGCCCCTTGAATTCCGGAGAGTCGGGCATGCAGCTCGGAACACAATTGAAGGGCCTTCTTCTGGCCCTGACCACCGCGCTTTTCTGGGGCACGCTGCCCATTGCGCTCAAGCAGGTGGTGACCACGGTGGACCCCATGACCATTGTCTGGCTGCGCTTCAGCACCGGCGCGCTCTGGCTGTGGGTCTGGCTGCCCCGTAGGGACGCCCGACGCCTCCGATTCGGCGTGTACGAAAGGCGCATTATTCTGCTGCTGGGCATCGCGGCCGCCGGGCTGGGCGGCAATTTCGTGCTGTTCAACGCCTCCGTGGCCTATCTGAGCGCGTCCGCCACCCAGATCATCGCCCAGGCCGGACCCATGCTCCTGATGCTGGGCAGCGTCGTGGTGCTGCGGGAGCCGTTGCGCCGCATCCAGGTCAGCGGGGTCGCCACCCTGCTTCTCGGATTCGGACTCTTCTTCAATGAACGTCTGGCTGACCTCCTCCGCTTCCGGGAAGGCTACGGGCTCGGCCTGGCGCTCGGCCTCACGGCCGCCGTGGTCTGGGCCGTTTACGGCGTGACCCAGAAAATTCTGCTGCGCGAAATGGCCCCGCCCCGGATCATGCGGGCGCTCTACACCGTCTGCGCGCTGGCCCTGACCCCCTTTGCCGCGCCGCAGAGCCTCCTGCGCCTGGACGCGCTCCAGATTGTCTGCCTGGCCTACTGCTGCCTGAACACCCTGGTGGCCTACGGGGCGTTCAGCCGGGCCATGGCCTGCTGGCACACGGCCAAGGTCAGTGCGGTCATCACCCTGACGCCCCTGTTCACCCTGGTTTTCGCCAAGCTCTTCCATCTGCTCGGGCCGGCCTTTTTTCCGGCCGACCCGCTGAACTGGCTGAGCTACGGCGGCGCGCTGGTGGTGGTCTGCGGGGCCGGGCTCATTGCCGTGGGCCCGCTGCTGCATCCCCTGGCCTTGTTTCACCACCGCTGAACCGCACGACAAAATGCACAGGACGCGCAGATCATCCCGGCGATGATCCGCGCGCCCTGTTTGCGTCAGGCAATGGCAGCGCGTCAGATGCGGATGCTGTCGCGGATGTCTTCCAGGCGGGCCTTGGCGAACATCAGATAGGACAGGATCAGCTCGCCGGAGTTGAAGGACGAGGTAATGTAAAGCGGGTCATAGGTGCAGATGCGGTTCAGGCAATCCATGGCGGCGGCCATGTTGCTCTCGTTGTTCTTGGCCCGGATCTCGGGATACAGAACATACAGGGTATTGATGAAGTCCCGCAGCACCAGCGCTATGCCCTGCACTTCGTAGATGCGATTGTCCAGCTCATAGAAAGGCATGTTCTGGGCGTTTTCCAGCAGGCCCAGAGCATAGCCCAGCATGTTCTCGCCCGTGACCGTGACAAAGGAGGCGTACAGGTCGTCGGTGCGGCAATTGTAGACGCCCGTGCCCTTGTCCAGCGAGTCTTTGTACTGTTCCAGCAGCTTGAGGCCCTTTTTGTAGGAGCCCTCGGCCGAGGGGAACATGAAGCTGCGCGGGTCCATGGCAAAGCTGTTGATGCGCGCCTTGTAGAGAAATTCGCTTTCGCGGTCGCTGGAGCCCAGTTTGGCGATCTGGCTGGAATAGAGATCCAGCAGGAATTTTGTGGCGTGATACACGCCGTACTGGCGGTATGCGCGGTTATCCAGCACGAAACGGTTGAAGACGATGTCGTTGAAGCTCCAGCCGAAGGGGGAGTTCAGTTCGTAGCGCAGCTGATGGGTAATGGCGTCCAGCAGGATTTTGCCTTTTTCATTGTCGGAGAGCTGGTCGGCATTCTCCGGCACGGCCACGGGGTCCGGGAAGGTGGTGGTGTCCACCATGGCATAAACGCGCTGCAGGCCCCAGACCACAACCAGAATGCCCACCAGAAGGCAGGCCTGCACGGCCAGGGTTTTCAGCACAACGCGCATTTTCAACACAGTGGGAAGTTCAGGCAGCTTCATGAAAAAATCCTCGCTTGAGAGACGGTGACGTGCGCCGCTCCGGCTGAACGGCATTGCCTTATCAGATAGGACCTATCGGCCCATGCGGAAGGGGTGGGCCTGAAAAAAACATCGTCCCGGCCTGAAAACCCGGCTTCCGCGCCGGGCGCATCACGACAAAAGGGCCTATCCGCAACGGATAAGCCCTTTCGGCAAATTTGGTCGGAGCGAAAGGATTCGAACCTTCGACCCCCTGCTCCCAAAGCAGGTGCGCTACCAAGCTGCGCCACGCTCCGAATGAAAACCCCGCGTCGTGGCTAACGGACGCGGGGCAAATGTATGGGGCGAAAGATGGGACTTGAACCCACGGCCACCTGGGCCACAACCAGGTGCTCTACCAACTGAGCTACTTCCGCCACAGGGAGATTTTTATACGCGGAGACCGACCGTTTGGCAAGTAATTTTTCCAACGGACGACTCTGGATTTTCTTTAGAAAAAAATCTACGCTGACGGCGTTTCCCCCATCACGGACGGCCCCGGCATTGCCCGTCCCAACAGCCCCTTGGAGAATTATGGACAAGCTGGTCATTGAAGGCGGCGTGCCGCTCACCGGCAGCATCGACGTCAGCGGTTCCAAAAACGCCGCCCTGCCCATTCTGTTCGCTTCCATCCTGCTGAGCGAGCCGGTCACATACACCAATGTGCCGGATCTGCGCGACATCCACACCACGCTCAAGCTGCTGGACATGCTGGGCTGCCCCTGTTCCTATCAGGATCGGCGGGTTGAGGTGACGCCGGGCGATCTGCGGCCCGAAGCCCCTTACGACCTGGTGCGCACCATGCGGGCCTCGGTGCTCTGCCTGGGGCCGCTGCTGGCGCGCATCGGCCAGGCCCGCGTGGCCCTGCCCGGCGGCTGCGCCATCGGCGCGCGCCCCGTGGACCAGCACCTCAAGGGCCTGGAACAGATGGGCGCGCGTTTCGAACTGGAAGAAGGCTATATCATCGGCCGCTGCCGCAAGCTCAAGGGCGCGCATATCACCTTTGACCTGCCCACAGTGGGCGGCACGGAAAATCTGCTCATGGCCGCCGTCCTGGCCGAAGGCGAAAGCATTCTGGAAAACGCGGCCCGCGAACCGGAAGTGGTGGATCTGGCCAACTTTTTGCTGGCCTGCGGCGCGCGCATCGAGGGCCAGGGCACGAGCTGTCTCCGCGTACAGGGCGTAAGCAGCCTGCACGGCGCGGAATACGCCGTCATGGCCGACCGCATCGAGGCGGGCACTTTTCTGGTGGCCGCGGGCATCACCGGCGGCGAACTGCTGCTGCGCCACTGTCCCTTTGCCGAGCTGGAGGCAGTGATCCTCAAACTACAGAGCATGGGCATGGACATCACGGCCACGCCCGACGGCGTGCTGGCCAAGTGCGGCTGCCCCCTGCGCGGCGCGGACATCACCACCCAGCCCTACCCCGGTTTTCCCACGGACATGCAGGCCCAGATCATGGCCCTGATGTGTCTGGCCGACGGGGCCAGCGTGGTGGAGGAAAGCATTTTTGAAAATCGTTTCATGCACGTGCTGGAGCTGATGCGCATGGGCGCGCAGATCAAGGTTTCCGGGCACACGGCCATGGTGCGCGGGGTGAGCCGTCTGACCGGCGCGCCGGTCATGGCCTCGGACCTGCGGGCCAGCGCGTCCCTGGTGCTGGCCGGTCTGGCCGCGCGCGGCGTCACCGAGGTGCGGCGCATCTACCATCTGGATCGCGGCTACGAGCGCATTGAAAACAAACTCAACGCCGTGGGCGCGCGCATCCGCCGCGAAGCCGAGTAAGCTCGATTCCGGACAGGATATTGAACACATTTATCCGGCACATGAAATAAGCCGCGCCCGGAGGAGGAACACTATGCGACGTCTGGCCCTTGTTCTGCTGCTGGCCGCCCTGGCGGCTCTCAACGGCTGCGCCTACAGCGCCTACGGCCTGTATGACGACCAGCGGCTCATGGATACCATCACCGACGACAAAACCCTGGCTACCAGCATCAAGACCGCGCTGATGAACGAAAACTTCAGCGGCGGCTGGTCCATTGCCGTCTATTCCTACTACGGCAACGTCTTCCTGGTGGGCGAAGTGCCCCAGAACATGCAGGGCAAGGCCCTGGCCATCGCCCGCCGCTACAAGCCGCGTTCCGTGACGCCGCACTGGTTCTCTCCGGCCAAGAGCGATACCAGCAACTTCGCCCTGGCCGCCTCGCTGCGCACCGACCTGATCGGGGCCAAAGGACTGTCCTCCACCCGTATCGACACGGAGGTCAATGCCGGGCGCGTGGTTCTGCTGGGCGTGGTCAAGGACGACGAGGAAAAACAGATCGCCATCCGTACCGCGCGCAAGGTCAAGGGCGTGACCTCGGTGACCAGCTATCTGATGCTGCCCCAGCGGCCGGGCAAAGCCCCGGCGGAGGCGGACGCGCAGACCGGCGCGCAGGCGGGCCGGGAAGGCGTGGGCGAACGGGAGCTGCCCCCGGCCCAGACTCCGGCCCAACAGCCCGCCCAGGCCACGCCTCCGGCGCAACCCCAGGCCGCGCCGTCCCAACCGGTGAACATATAAGCTCTGAACAACACTGATACATAAAGGGGACGCGGCATGGCCGCGTCCCCTTTATGTATCAGTGTTCCCTTGACTTACTGCCTTCTACCTGCTTTCCAGCAGATATACGGCCCTCTGCGGGCGCGCGCGCAGCAGCGTATGCCGCACGATGCTGAAGCCGTGGCGCGCGGCGATATTCTCCATTTCTTCACGGGAAAGCCGGAAAGTATATTCCGAAGGCCTGCGCCGCAGCGGGGGAAGATGCCTGTCGCGTGTGTGGAACTCATTGTCGGTAACGCGGTTGTAGGAGGCGTCAACCACGTCGCAGACAATTTTTCCCCCGGTGTTCAGGCAGGGCCGGTAGGTACGCAAAAAACTTTCCATGGAAGCTCCGGGAATGTGATACAGCCAGTTGATCGAAAGAATGGCGTCCACGCGCCGGGGCGGACGCGTCGGCGCAAGACCGTCATCCTGCCAGACATCAAGACTCGCTCCGGTCTGGTGTGAAAGACCACGGCAAAGTGCGACGACCTCGGCGGAAATATCGGCTCCCTGCAAGCGGGTGAAGCCCTGTTGCGCCAGCCAGAGCAGATTCGCGCCGCTGCCGCATCCTGGTTCGAAGATGCGCGCGTCGCGGGGCAGACTGTCGGCCAGCCAGCCGCAGGCGACGCAGACATGCCGCCGCCAGATACGTTTTTTAATGGCATAAATGTGCCATGCCTCCGCATGGCAACGCTCAACAAAATTTTCCAGCCCGGCAATGCGGACTGTGTGGGAAAACGGCCATCTGTCGCGAATATATCCGGAAAGCGCCGTAAGCATTGGAATCTCCTTTTCAAGCACAAACTGCACCGAGGGACGGCGCGGGCGCGCAACGAGGCTTCCGCCGGGTTCTGACGCGGACCGAGACAGGCCGCGAGCCCCGAAAGAAATCGACGCGTGAACCGCGCGGAGCGCGCGCAACGCCGCGCTCATACGGAGGACAGGAAACCGGTCGCCGATGGATGCCGCGAAAGAAGAAAGCTCGCGGCACGGCAATGGGGGCTATTCCGGAGGATGGTCCAGAGAAAAAACAGGATGGGCGGGAGGAACGGGAAAACCGGCTTCGCCGGCACGGAAGACGACGGTCCGCCTGAGAAGAACCGGCGCGGACGCGGAGGCCTCATCACCGGGCAGAGGAACGATATAGTGGTGTGAGCTCTCGTCGTGGCTCTGCATGACGTACTGCCGTCCTTCGCTGAACAGCGTGAAGGGCGTGCAAAACGTCAGCAGCAGGACAACAAGCACGGCCCGCGCAACCATGCTCAGGCTGCCGTCATTCCATTTTGGCATATTACGAATAAACGTGATACTCCAATCTATGTCAACGATTTTTCAGTATAAATTATTTTACACAGCGTGAAGCAAACACGTCGCCACAGTGCAGATACTCAGCCCTTTCGCCGCAGCAAAGCCCCGCCCAGGCGACGCACGGCGGCGTCCGGTTCGGCATTCAGCGTGGCCCAGGCCGCAGCGGCATGGGCCAGCACCCGCCCGACCAGATCCAGGGCGTCCTCCGCGCCGTCCACCCAGACGCTGACCGCGCCGTGCAGCATGAGGCCCGGCCCTTCCAGCGGGCCCCGGATGCCCAGCACCGGCACCCCGGCTCCGGCGGCCAGACCCACTTCCACTCCGGCATCCTGGCCTGACGCGCCGTAGTAGATCACCAGATCCGCCGTAAGGCAGGCATTGCGGCAAAACGCATAGACCTGGCCGCCGTCCCGGTCCGTATCCATCCAGATGCGGCGCTCCGCCGGGGTCAGGCCCGGCGGGGGCACGGCCTTTTCAGTCCAGTCCAGCATACGGCAGCCCAGGGCGCGCAATTCACGGCCCAGCAGACGAACGCCGTGCTTGTGTTTGAAGGAACCGGCCACGTAGATGGTCAACGGGGCTTCGGAAGAGAATTCAGGCAAAGGCATGCAAACCTCAGAATTCAATGCCGGGCGCGGCTTTGACGCCCGCCCGCCAGGGATGTTTGATCTCGCCCATCTCCGTGACCAGATCCGCCTCCCGCACGAGCCAGTCCGGCGCGTTGCGGCCGGAGAGCACCAGATGGCGGCCCGCGGCGCGGGTTTCGGCCATGAGCGCCTCCACTTCCTGCCGGGTCAGGATGCCCGCGTCCAGGGCGTAGAGGCATTCGTCCAGGATGAGCATATCGGCCTCCGGCACGCGCGCGCGCGCCCAGGCCAGCACGCGCAGAGCGGCGGCCCGATGGGCCGGGCGATCCTTCTCACGACGCAGAAAGCCTTCGCCTCCGGCCAGAAAACGCGGGCCCAGCCATTGCGCCAGCATGCGCTGCTCCCCGGCCTGGCCGTCCCGCTTCATGAACTGGCCGAAGGCCACGGTCATGTTCTGCCCCAACGCGCGCACGGCCTGGCCCACGCAGGCGCTGGTCTTGCCCTTGCCGTTGCCGGTATAGACCAAAATCACCTCCAGACTCCGGGCAGAGCAGCCTTGCAGGAAGGGCATTGCCCCGGCGCGCCCAATTGCCGCGTCTGCCAGCCCCGGCGCTCAATGGCCGGCGCGCCGCAAGCCGGACAAAAGGTAGTGCCGCCCAACGCGCTGGCCACATTGCCGATGTACACGAAATGCAGGCCCGCTTCCCGGCCGATGCGCCAGGCGTCCTCCAGCCGGGCCGGCGGCGTGGAGGGATGCCCGGCCATGTGATAGGCCCCGTGAAAGGCCGAGAGATGCCAAGGCGTGTCCGGGCCCAGTTCGCCATGCACAAAGGCGGCCATATCCCGTAGTTCGGCTTCGCTGTCGTTACAACCCGGAATGACCAGGGTGGTCACTTCCAGCCACCAGCCCAGCGCCTTGATGGCCTTCAAATTGTCCAGGACGGGCTGAAGGCGGCCGCCGCAATAGTCGCGGTAAAAATCGTCGCTGAAGGATTTCAGATCCACATTGACGGCATTGACCCGGCGGCGCAGGGGCAGCAGAAAGTCCTCGGCCATAAAGCCGTTGCTGACCAGAATGACCCGCATGCCCATGGCCTGGGCCAGCCCGGCGGTTTCATAGACCTGCTCGAAAAAGACCGTGGGCTCGTTGTAGGTAAAGGCCATGCTGCGCGCGCCGTGCTTTTCCGCCAGCCGCACCAGGGCGTCCGGCGTAACGCGCTTGCCGGGCACCATGCCGTTGGCCGGTATGCGCGCTATCTGGTAATTCTGGCAGAACCGGCAACGGAAGTTGCAGCCCGCGCTGCCCACGGAAAAGGTTTTGCTGCCCGGCAGAAAATGGTAGAGGGGCTTTTTTTCCACCGGGTCCATCTGGGCGCTGGTGACCACATCCCCCACCAGAGAAACCATTTCCCCGCCCACGTTGACCCGCACGCCGCACAGCCCCTTGCCGCCTTTCTTCAGGCGGCAGGCATGCGCGCACAAGCGGCATCGCACTTCCCCGCCGGTCCCGCCGGACAAGGGCTCCCAGAGCATGGCGCGCATCTCAACGCCCTCCGGCGCCGCGTCCCGGCAGTCCGGCTCCGCCCATGCCTCCGGTGCCACCCGTTCCCCCCAGTCCCGTGGACGGCGCGATATTGTTGCGCGGGGCCGGCAGATAGCCCGGCGCGTGCGGCCAGGGCCGCGTATTGGACGGCGGCCGCCAGCCCGGCGGCATATGCCCCTGGGGCGGTGTCGTGCCCTGCCAGCCCGGTTGCTGCCAGGGCGGAACAGGCGAGGGCCGGGGGGGCGCGGGATGAGGCCACGGCCCCGGATACGGGCCGGGATTAGGGTGCGGACGCGGCGGCGGGCCGGGAGGATACGGCGGATACGGCCCGGGTCCCGGCGGATAGGGCCGGTTCTCGCCGGGGTAGATCTGCGGGGCCACGATGACCGGCGTGTTCTGTTCCGGCTGGGGCTGGCGGGGCGCGATGACCGAGGTGATGATGTCCCCGGTTTCAGGATCCCGCCAGGTTCCGGCAAAACCATTGTACCCCGCGCTGTCGTTGGTGGAATTGTTGTATTCGTTGTGTACGGACGGATTTTGCGGCGCGGGCGTCTGCGCTGAAGCGGAAGCGGTCGCTCCCGCATTGCGGGGTGCGCTGTCCGTCCTCTCGGCGTTGCCCGCATCGGGCGACCCCATGGCATGGACCGGCACGCCCGACCAGAGGCAAAGCGCAAGCCAGAGAAGCAGAACTATATGATGATTACGCATAAAACTTTCCCATTTTTGCCAACTGGTACTTGTAACACTTGAAATGCTCGTTTGCGGCGAGCAAAGGCCGCCGACTCGCATTTCGCGGCAAGGAGTTGCGGACAAATCCTTCAGAGCAGTCGGCGCATAAAAGGCGTTAACTCCCCTATACCAGCGGCGGGCGGCCCGGTCCATGAAAAAAGAGACTTGGGCTTCGGAGAAAAATTTGCTATTCAATGGAGATTAAAGGAGGCGACAGCATGTCCAGCGAGCGCGCAAAAGCCTATACCCAGGCCGGCGTCAACATTGAGGCGGGCAATGCCCTGGTCGGACGCATCAAGCATTTGGTGGCGAGCACCCAGATCAGGGGCGTCATTTCCGACATCGGCGGTTTCGGCGGCCTGTTCCGTCCGGACCTCAGCGGCATGAGCGAACCGGTGCTGGTCTCCTCTACCGACGGCGTGGGCACCAAGCTCAAGCTGGCCTTCACCTTCAACAAGCATGACAGCGTGGGCATCGACCTGGTGGCCATGAGCGTCAACGACATTCTGGTTCAGGGCGCGACTCCCTTGTTTTTCCTGGATTATTTCGCCACCGGCAAGCTGGACGTGGACACGGCGGAAACCGTGGTCAGCGGCGTGGCCGAAGGTTGCCGCCAGGCCGGTTGCGCCCTGCTGGGCGGCGAAACCGCCGAAATGCCCGACATGTACGCGCCCGGTGAATACGATCTGGCCGGTTTCTGCGTGGGCCTGGTGGACAACGCCAAACTCATTGACGGTTCGGGCATTCAGGTGGGCGACGTCATTGTGGGCGTGGCTTCCTCCGGCCTGCACTCCAACGGTTTTTCCCTGGCGCGCAAGGTTCTGGCCCGGAGCGGCCTCAAGGCGGACGACGCCTTTCCCGGCGCGGACGGCGCCAGCGTGCGCGACGTGCTGCTGACGCCCACCACCATTTATGTGGAGGCCGTGCGCTCCCTGTTGCGCGACATGAACGTCAAGGGCATGGCCCATATCACCGGCGGCGGTTTTTACGACAATATCCCGCGCGTGCTGCCCTCCCAGGTGGAAGCCCGGATCAATTTCGGCAGTTGGCAGCTGCCGCCCGTCTTCCACTGGCTCAAGAACGCGGGCGAACTCTCCTGGCCGGAGATCCTCCAGATATTCAACGGGGGCATCGGCTATGTCCTGATCTTGCCCGCCGAGCAGGCCGAGGAAGCCATCAACCGCATCCAGGCCTTCAATCTGCGGGCCTGGCGCATCGGCGAGATAGCTCGGCGCGCCCATGACGGCGAACAGGTTGTGGTCAATTTTTAGAGCAGGTTACCTTTCAAAGCTAACCTGCTCCGGCGTCTGCGGAAGCGGACGACCGCGACGAGCGCCTTTAAAACTTTGAAAATGTCGATTTCCGAAGTGAACCCGCTCTGAAAAACGGGTCAGGAGAACACGGCCATGAGTTGCCTGGGCAATGTGATCTGGTTTTTACTGGGCGGCATCTGGATGGGCCTGACCTGGTGGTTTTTCGGAGTGCTCTGCTTTATCTCCATTGTGGGCATCCCCTGGGGACGGGCCTGTTTTGTGATCGGCGAATTCGCCTTCTTTCCTTTCGGGAAGATGCCGGTATCGCGCGACGTGCTCACCGGCCAGCCGGACATCGGCACCGGGCCCTTCGGCACAGTGGGCAATATTATCTGGCTGTTGCTGGCGGGCATCTGGATCGCCATGCAGCACCTCATCTGGGCCCTTTTCTGCGCCGTCACCATTATCGGCATCCCCTTTGCATGGCAGCACGTCAAACTGGCGGCCCTGGCCCTCTGCCCCATCGGCAAGACCATTGTGCCAGTGGCGGTGGCCGAGGCGGCGGAACGGGCGGCTGCCGACGAGCGGGTACGCTCCTCCCGATCCTAGAGCAGATTACCCTTGAAAAGTCACTTTGCTCCGGCTGCAAAGCTGCCTTTTTTCGGACGGCGTTTTACTGAGGGCTGAGCCTGAACCTGTCGCACTTGGGATTTCCGCAAAACGTTCGGCCAAGCCAGGCCGCGTAAGTCTCGCGGGTATTGACCCACGCCGCGCCCGGCGCGGCTTCAGAGCGTTTCAACCTTGAAATGCTCTTGTTTCCGTTCTCCCAGCGGCCGGGTGTGTGACAACGGCCTCGGCAAAGGAACGTCATGATTGAACAGAACCGGCAGCCCTTTCCCGTTTTTTCCGAACCGCCGCAGTTCCGTCGCCCCGGTCCGCCCCTCTACGCCCAGTTGGCGGACGTGCTGCGCCAGCAGATCGAAAACGGCGTGCTGCCTCTGGGCGTAAAGCTGCCCAATCTGCTCCAAATGGCCGAGATTTTCGGCGTGGCACGGGTCACCGCGCGTCAGGCCGTGCAACTTCTGGTCATGGAGGGCCTGCTCACCGCCCGCCAGGGACGCGGCATCCATGTGGCGCGCCAATTGCCCGTCCGACCCTATGAAAATATGCGTACTTCCTGGAAGGCCATGGTCAAGCGTATTGAAGGGGCCAGCGTGGAGCTGCTCGACGCGGCCGACGTGGACGACTGCCCTCTGCTGGCGGCCTGGGAGCTGCCGTCCGCGCCCGCCTATCATTATATGCGGCGCGTGCATATCAAGGACGGCGTGCGCTTCGCCTACATCGAACTTTATCTGGACAGGATCATTTACGACCAGGCCCCGGAACGCTTCAACGCCACCACAGTGATCCCGGTCATGGACGAGCTCAGGGTCAACGTGTCCAATGCCCGGCAGGAGCTGACCATCGGCGGCGCCTCGCCGGAGGTTGCGCAGCATCTGGGCATTGCCTGCGGCGCGCCCGTGGCCCTGGTGCGGCGCTATGCCTGCGACGACTCGGGCAAAGCCATTTACGCCGCCCTGGTTGTGCATCCCGGCGACAGGGTGCGCTTCGACATTGATCTGGTGCGTTGAACGCGAAGAACGTCCACACACACGAAAGAAGCCCGCGGTATCCGCACCGGCGGGCTTCTTTCGTGTGGAGGACGGATTATAGGGCATACCGGCGCTACAGGAAATTCCGCTTTCCGACGCGAGGGAAAGCAAAAGGGCCGCAGCGCCGATATGCCTCAGGCCGTCCGCAGGGCGACGGAGGGCCGGCCCCTGACCTGCCGAAACCATTGCGCGGCCAGCAGGGCCACAACGCCCAGGGTGACCAGCACGCAGACCGGCGGAGCCAGTTGCGCGCCCCAGATGGTCAGCCAGAAGCTGGCCAGCATAACCACGGCGGAGAGGGTGTAATCGCGCGCGGTAAAGGGCTGGGCCATGGCTCCGTACAGCAGGGCGTCCAGGCTGGTCAGTCCGGTCAGGATGCAGACCAGAGAGCACGCTGCCCAGGCGGCATTGCTGAAATCAAAGGAAAACAGCGGATTGTAGATGATCAGGAAGGGCAGGATGAAGCCGCTCAGCGAAAGGCGGAAGCCGTGTACGCTGGTGAGCGCGTAATTGCCGCCCGAAATGCCCGTGGCCGCCAGGGAGGCCAGGCCCACCGGCGGCGTCACCGCCGCGATGATGGAGAAGTAAAAGCAGAACATATGGGCCCGCAGCAGGTCCACGCCCATGGGCGTCAATGTGGGAATGATAATGATGGCGCACAGGGCGTAGGCCGCGGCGGGCGGCACGGCACAGCCCAGAATCAGGGCCACGACCATGGTGACCAGCAGGGCGATGAACAACTGCCCTCCGGCAAGAATATGGATGAGGCTCGCCAGCTTGCTGCCCAGGCCCGTGGAAATGAGCGTCTGGGCCACCATGCCGATGAGCGCCAGGGAGATGCCGATCTTGGCGCCGGTTACGGCCCCGCTGACCAGCGAGCGTACCAGCTCCCGGCGGCCGGGGCGGGTGTCCTTGATGGCGAAGCCCGTGATCAAGGTGACCACACTGGCCCAGAAGGCCGTATTGGACGGGCTGTAGCGCATGAGCAGCATGGCGAAGATCAGGCCGATGGGCAGCACGAAGACCGGCAGCCGCCGCCGGATCAGGGCCCAGTCCACGTCCATATGCACGATTTGCAGATCCTTGCGCACCGACAGGAACTGCACGCCCACGGCCACGGCGAAATAAAAAAGCATTGCGGGCAGAATGGCGGCCAGCATGACCACGGCGTAGGGCCGGCCGATGAAGGTCGCCATCATGAAGGCCGCGGCTCCCATGACCGGAGGCATGAGCTGGCTGCCCGTGGCCGAGCAGGCCAGGATGCCGCCGGCCTCGTCCACGGAATAGCCGGATTTGTTCATATACGGCAGCACAAAGGGGCCGGTGATCGCCACATTGGCCACGGGCGCGCCGGAAACCATGCCGATGAGCGAGTTGGAAAACACCCCGGTGAGTCCCGCCCCGCCGCGCAGCCTGCGCCCGAGAATCTTGCCCAGCTCCATGAGCAGGCCTTCCACCTTGAAGATGCCCAGCAGCGCGCCGAACACCACGAACATGAAGACCTGGTCCGCGCTGATGGACATGAACAGCCCGTACAGGCCCGAAAGGCCCACGCTGAGCATGGAAACCACATAGTCAAAGCCGAAGGCCGGATGGTAGAGCGGCCCGCTGAGCAAATGGCCGAAGAAAAAATAGGCCACAAAAACCACGGCCACCAGCAGCAGGGGCAACCCCCAGCACAGCCACGTGCCCAGGGCCGTGGCCAGTATCAGACAGAGCCCGGCCAGCAGCGCCGCCCGGGTGGGGAAGCCCTGGGACATTTCCAGCTCTTCGATATTGCCGTACACATAGACGCAGCAAGCCAGGGCCGCCGCCAGGCAAAGATACAGGCCCACGGCCGCGAGACGGCTTTTGGCCTTGATGGCGTAGCTCATGAAGACCATCAGGAAGAGAAAGGCGAAGTGGATGGTCTGGTGTTCCCACTGGCTGAAGTAGAGGTATTGCGAGGCCACGGCATGGTAGACCACCATGGCGAGCCCTCCGACGGTCAGAACGGCCTTGGGCAGGGAGACGTTTTTCATGGAGGAACCTCCGGGCGGACGGGTCGGGCGAGTCCGGGGCCGCCGTCACGGCGGCCCCGGGCAATACGGCGGGAGAATTACAGGATTCCGGCTTCCTGATAGGCGCGCAACGCGCCGGGGTGGATATTCTCCGGGCTGAAGCCCTTGACCAGTCCGGCGCGGCTCATGAGCCCGCCCAGGGCATGGTATTTGCCGAAGGCCTCAATGTTTTCGATCATGGCTTTCGCCAGGATGTAGGCGTATTCCTCGGGAAAATCGGGATGGGCGAAAAGGCCGTGCAGATCCGCGCCGATCCAGAGGGGAGCTTCCAGGCCGTCCACGGCCTTGGCCGGAACCTGGATGGGGAAGAGCCGGATGTCCTTGGCGGCGGTTTTTTCCACCGCGTCTTTAGTCCAGTCCAGATGCGTGAGTTCCCGGCCGGAGGCCAGCACTTCCACAGTCTGGGGCGCGGGCGAGAACTTGCCGGACACCGGGTCCATGTAGCCGCCGATGGTGGCCGCGTCCACCTGGCCGTTGACCAGGGCCGTGGCCGCTTCGGAGGTGCCCACGAACTGGATCTTCAGGCTCTTGTAAAAATCATCGTCATAGCCGTTGCGCAGCAGGGCGTCGGGTTCATACCCCCAAATGACCTGGGGAATGCGGCCCATGGCGATGCGCTTGCCCCGGAGGTCGGCCACGCTCTTGATGTCCTTGTCGCCGGTCACCAGCCAAGTGGCCGTATAGGTATAGATGCCGATGAGTTTGAGGGGCGTGCGCTTGGCCGGGAAGGGCTTTTTGCCCTGCTCCGCCAGCCAGTTGATGCCTTGCGAGGCCGTCACCACGGTATTCTGGCGCGCGGCGGCGTCGGCATTGAGTTTGTTGACGTTGTAGGCCTGGCCCGGCGTTTCCGCGTGAGCGATGCTCAGGGGATAATTGCCCTGGTTGACGATGCTCTCCAGAGCCGTGCCCAGCACATAACTGCCGGTGCCGAAGGGCGTGCTGAGCAGATGGATGACCGTTTTTTCGGCCGCGCGGGCCGGAAGAGCGGCGCACAGCGCGCCGACCACAAGACACGTCAAGATAAGCGTCAGGCGTTTCATGGAATCTCCTTTCCAAACATGGAACAAATTAGAGAAGTTAACACTTGAGATGCTCTAGAGGGCGCCGTCATGAGATGGATTTTCGGTTATATCAAGGAGAACGAGCCTGTTATGAAAGGAGTGTACTCTTCTGGTACTCGGCTGAAATAAAAGGCGAAGTTCGACGCAGAGATAACAGAAAAGACACTCATGACGACACCCCCCAGGCCTGTTGACACTTGGTGGGGAAGGCGTCAGCGGCAGCGCGCATGGAAGGTCAGCAGCTTTTCCACCGCTTCCATGTCCGGCGCGACGCCCAGACCGGGTGCGTCACTCAGCAGGAAACGCCCATCCCTGAGGCGCGGAAAGGGAGCGGCCAACAGCTCGCGCAGGGGATTGGGGTTGCAGTCCACTTCCAGCAGGCCGTCGCCGCCCACGGCGGCCAGCAGATGGGCGGAAGCCAGCAGGCCGATGCCGCCGCCGAGATAGTGCGGACAATAGTGCAGCCCGGCGGCCAGGGCCGCGCGCGCCACGCGCAGGCAGCCCGTGAGGCCGCCCCATTTGCAGACGTCCGGCTGGACGACGCGGACGGAGGCGGCGGCAATGGCCGCGTCAAAAGCAACCTCGCTGCGGATGTTTTCTCCCGCCGCCAGCGTGAATCGTCCAGCGGCGGCCAGAGCAGCCCACTCCGCCGCCGGGCGGTCGCAGGCTAGGGGCTCCTCCACCCAGAGCAAAGGATATCGGCGCAGGCGCGGCAGGGCCTCCAGGGCCTGTTCCAGGGTCCAGGCCTGATTGGCGTCCGCAGCCAGGCGCTCGCCGGGCAGCAGGCTGCCCAGGGCCGCGCGGATGTTGGCCTCGTCCTGCTCGCGGCCGAAACCGATCTTGACCTTGAAGGCCCGATAGCCCTCCTGTCTCGTGCGGGCCACGGTTTCGGCCACGCCGGGATGATTGATGCCGCTGGCATAGGCGGGCATGGCCGTCATGGCCGCGTCGCCGAGCAACGCGTGCAGCGGAACCCCGGCGCGGCGGGCGGCCAGATCCCAAAGGGCGATATCCAGACAGGCCAGAGCCTGGTCCATGGGGCCGGGTTCGTCGGCCTGGAGCCGCAAAATACGCAGCTTGCGGGCCACCTCGCGCACAAGACCGCCGGGCTCGCGCCAGGATGCGCCCAAGGCCGAGGGCAGGACTGTTTCAGCCAGCAACCGGCCCCGGTGCTCGGCGCCGCAGGAGGGGAAATTGCACCAGGCTTCGCCCCAGCCGCACAGGCCGTCCTCATCCTCCACACGCAGCAGCACGGCGGGCCTGTCGTGCATGACGCCGAAGGAGGTGCGCACCGGCGCGTCAATGGGCGCGCGGAAAACAAAAACCTCAGCGTGTCGCAGGGGTGCGGTGGCCGGAATCTCCCGCATGGGGCCTCCTTGGCTTGATGTAAAATTGATATCTAGGTACTAACCATAGTATCAATTTGCTGTCAACAATTTTTATATATAATTATAATAAATAACAAATGAGAAAGAAGGTTGACTATGGTGAATCTGAAGAGAGGGATAGTTGCAGGATTTACTTTTTTGTGCTTGACTTTGGGAGCTGGGAGTGTATTTGCTGAAGACGTTTGGGCTTATACGTATCACGACGGGACGCAGGCCTATGTTGACACGGATTCGATGTATCGTTTAATTGGCGGAAAAATCCATGTGAAAGTTAAAAAGGTTAAGTGGGACCGGGTTATTTCAATAGAAGAATTCCTGTTCAATCATGATGAAGGCTCCTGGTGGTACGGCTATCGGTTTGACAATGGCCCTTACAAAGGTGGCGGAAATGTAACTAACAGTGAATCGGTATGGAATATTTTCAATGTCGTTCAGCAATATTTATGATTCAGAATGGATTTGCAAAGGCTTCTGCCATCATGCGCCGCCCCGTTTACTTTATAGTTTGTAGCACAGAGTTTGTAGTTTGCAGAGAA
>OKSB01000916.1_pt1 | contig 31142 bp, 20 predicted proteins | sample 1601171 | NCBI WGS metagenome assembly OKSB01 (sample SAMEA3541496, study PRJEB24748) | human gut metagenome | biome: human gut; feature: human-associated habitat; material: faeces | place: China | collected 2012 | reverse complement strand
TTGCGAAAAGCAATAAGCAGTGGGTGGGGACTTACTTATATCAGGAGGAAGAGAATGGGTACATTTGCAAAGGAAATAGAGGAAGAATTAATACAGAAACTTATCCCTTTCTGGGAGAATCTGAAAGATGAAGAGCTAAGTTATTTCTTTGATGTAACGGATTAAGCGTAGGAGTGTAGGGAGCCGGCTTCGGTCGGGTTCTCTTCCGTGCAGATCCCTTTTTATTAGCGCGGATTCCCCTTTTATTTTACATTGTCATGTGTTACTGATATAAAATTGTATTGCACAATTTTCGTTTCTATCGGAATAGCCATTTGTATCAATAAATCGGATTCTGTCAATCGAGAACGATTTGATTCTGCAAGCAATTCCAGTTTGTAAGTTTTATCATCAGGAGCCTTTTCTATCCAAAACTCTTTATCCTCACGTTTGCAGTTCTCCACTGTTACAATCATTTTGAAACGAACATAGCGTTCATCGGACATAAACAGATATACTATATCACCTATGGCGAAACGTGCTCTCCCCATTCTCCAAGAAATAAACCCTAAGGTATTTATAGCATCAACATGCCTACATCTTTTCTTATTGGCGAAGGCAATCCAAGTACGGTTACACTTATTCATAGTCTCATAAAGTACTCAGTCTTCAACCAATAGGCGTAAATCGGGTCCTGGAATGAGATTTCACCAGCCTTATTATCCAATAAATGTAATTACATAAATCGTTGCAACAAAAAGTGTATATACATTTATTGTAGTATTTTGCTGATTGGTGTTGTCTATACATAAATATCAGGATAAAAGTTGTACAATCATAATGAGTTTCGCTTTCTAGTAAGAAACAATATATTGTTTGTTATCTGTAAAATATCAGCCTTATGAATAATATAATAGCATTTAATATCTCCAATGCCCAATAATATGACCAAAGCAGATTTCAACAGGAAAAAATTCAAAAATTTATCTCTGTAACACATCATAAAATAAAGTAAAACTGCTATATTTGCATATTATATGATATGTTGAGCTATGACAAAAAGTACAATGGGTACCAAGTTGCCAAGAAAATTAGAGCAGAAGATGCAGATAGTTGGTGAGCAGATCAAACTGGCCAGACTTCGCAGGAATCTCAGTGTCGCTCAGGTAGCTGAACGTGCCACCTGTTCGCCTCTGACGGTTTCACGTATAGAGAAAGGCACACCGACTGTGGCAATTGGTATTTATCTAAGGGTGCTTTATGCACTTCAGCTGGATGATGATATTCTTCTGCTTGCAAAAGAAGATGCAATGGGAAAGGCCTTGCAGGATTTGAGTCTTAAGAAACGAGAAAGAGCATCCAAAAAAGAATAAGCGATGAAGAAACTTTATGTATTTGCCGATTTCGATTGGTTGAAAGAACCAAGGCTCGTTGGAGAGTTAAGTTACGAATCACTTCGAGGCTCTGACAGCTATGGATTTTGTTATAGTAATGAGTGGTTAAAGGATTATGGTAGTCTGTTTCTTAGTGATGACTTGAACAACTATCCCGGTCAGCAATACACGACTCCAGGCAAGGATATTTTCGGATGTTTTTCTGATGCCCTTCCAGACAGATGGGGGCGTACATTGATAAATCGTCGAGAACAGATTCTAGCAAAGGAAGAGAATCGTCCGGTGCGTCGGCTTTCTTCATTCGACTATCTTATCGGAATTGAGGACTTTTCTCGCATGGGGGCTTTTCGATTTAAGGAGTCTATAGATGGAGATTATATCAATGCAAGCGAAGTCCTGCGCATACCACCACTGACAGATATTCGTGAGTTGATTGCAGCTAGTTCCGAAATAGAGAAAAGTGAAGATGAGAACAGGTTACCTGAAATGCGTTGGATTGCTCAACTGGTACAGCCTGGTTCATCTCTTGGCGGAGCACGTCCAAAGGCAAGTGTGATTGATGAAAACAAGATTCTGTATATAGCAAAGTTTCCGTCCCGCAAAGATGATTATGATACTGGGCTTTGGGAACATTTCTCACATCTGTTGGCAAAAAAGGCTGGTGTCAATGCTGCAGAAACAAGAGTAATCTCCACTAGCGACAAATACCATACTTTGCTTTCCCGACGATTTGACAGAAGGGAAAACGGTAAGCGCATACATTTCGCTTCAGCCATGACTCTATTGGGCTTGAATGATGGTGACAATGCTAATACAGGCCATGGCTATCTGGATATTGTCGACTTCATACTTCAGAATTGTACCAACGTGGAGGATAATCTGCAAGAACTGTATCGTAGAGTCGCGTTCAATATCTGTATTGGTAACACAGATGACCATTTCCGCAATCATGGTTTTCTTCTGACTGCCAAGGGGTGGACTTTATCTCCGGCTTATGATATAAATCCTACGTTGAATGAGTATCAGAGTCTGCTTATTTCAGCAATTTCTAATAAAGCAGATCTTAATATACTGCTTGATGCTTGGGAGGATTATATGCTTAACTGCAAAACGGCAAAAGGGATTATATTAGAGGTCGTAGAAGCAATAAAAGGATGGAGAGAATTGGCTGTTCGATTGGGGATATCTAAGCGAGAGATGGATATGTTTAGTGGGGTGTTAGATTAGCAAAAGTTTTATTGAATAATAATTTAATGATTGTTACTTATATTAATTAGAATTTTAATTCAAAATTATGGAGATAGGTGAATATATTGATAAATATATAATTACGGAGGTAATGCATGGAGGAATGTCAGAGGTGTACCGTGTCGCAATTGAAGGAGCTCCGATAAGATTTGTGTTAAAACGACTAAAAAAAGATGCTAATGATGAGCAAAGGAAATTATTCTGTAGAGAGATGCGTATATTGCAAAAATTAAAGCATCTTTATATAATTGAAGTTCTAGAGGAACATTATGATGGAGAATGCCCGTATTATGTAATGCCTTCATGTGGTAAATCTTTTGTAGATATTGCTTCTTCTTCAGATGATTATTATAAATTAGTATTAACAATGCAGATGTGTGAAGGTCTTGAGTATATGCACAATAATGGAGTAAGGCACCGAGACATAAAGCCTCAAAATATACTTATAAAAGATGATATTGTTAAAATAGCAGATTTCGGATTGTCGCGTTTCTGGGATAGGGATAGTACAACTCTTACAGCCACTTCTTTAGCAGCGGGAACACAAGGTTATATGCCGCCAGAATATTCTAGTGGTGGATTCAAAGAAGGAACTGTTCAAGGTGACATTTATATGTTAGGGAAAACTATCTATTTTTTATTTAGCCATGGAGGAGATGTAAGCAATATTAGGCTCAATCGAGTATCGCCTCAAATTGCCGCTATTGTGGAAAAGGCAACTAGAGAAAATCCAGAAGATAGGTATGCTTCCATTACCACTATTATAGAAGAACTGAGGTCTTATAAAGAGGCAATTGAGGCTATAGATAAACTTCCTAAATCAATAAAAGATATTAAATCGAATTATAAATCTGGCTCTATAGAATTTAATGAAGAGCTGTATAAACATTTCTGTTTTTTATCTAACGAATCAATGAAATGGGGAGAATCTTTAAGTCAATTAGGTGAGAACGAGTTGATGGGAATGTTGAAGTATAAAAAAGATTATATTAACAATCTTGCCTCCCATTTTATAGAATGTATTAGCAGTACTTCAGATTATATTCAATTTGGAGATATTGATCAATTTGTTAAATTTGGGAAGTGTGTAGTTGCTTCGAATTTGGATATAGCTACTAATCAGCAATTAATATCGTTTCTTATAGATTTATCTGTAAATTATAGTAGATGGCCAAGCATGAATGGACTAGCAAAAATTTTAAATGCAGCAGTATCAAGTGATCCCGAACATTATCGAATGTTTATTTTTAATCACAGGGATAAATTAAAGGAAATGCAACCTAATCTCAATGTAGATTCTAAATTTAATAGTGAGATATGCCTTATTATTGCTAAATAAGACATATTTTAATGTATAAACAAAAGTATTATCAGTTCATGTATTATGAAAATAGAAAGATTAACTACATTGGCGTTTTCCATGTATTCCAATAAAGGTGCTTATGTTCTTTTACTGGGTTCTGGAATATCACGTTCTGCACATATTCCAACAGGGTGGGAAATTGAATCATGTCTTATAGAACAATTGGCAGCTGCTGAAGGAGATATTATAAAGGAAGATGCACATCAATGGTTTAAACAAAAATATAAGACAGAGGCTTCATATTCATCTTTACTGGAAGAGTTAGTACAGACTCCAACTGAGAGAGTGCAATTAATGAAACAGTTTTTTGAACCTACTGATGATGAAAAGGATTTGGGATGGAAGCAACCAACAAAAGCACATAAAGCTATTGCTAAATTAGCCAAAGCTGGTTATGTTCGTGTTATCTTAACCACAAATTTTGACAGATTGTTGGAACAGGCATTTGAATCTGAGGGAATAACTCCACAAGTTATTTCTTATGAGGCTGCTATTTCTCAGGCTACCCCACTTGTTCATTGTCAGATTCCTACTATTGTGAAAATCAATGGAGATTATATTGATTGCGAATTTAGGAATACATCGGAGGAGCTTGATGAATATCCACCAACAATGAAGCAATATTTGAAGCGAATATTTGAGGATTATGGACTCATAACTTGCGGTTGGTCTGGTGAATGGGATAAAGGGCTTATCAATATTATCTCAGAATCAACCTTGCCCAGATATAATTCATTTTTTGCAACTGTTGGTATTGCAAAAGAAAGCATACAAGATTTATCTCGTTTAAGACACGGAGAACTGTTGTATATAACTGGTGCGGACGAAATGTTTTCAGAACTCTGGGAACAAGTTTATGCCTTAAATGAAAATCATGTCAATAAAAATATGCAGCATGATATAATGATTGGAAAGTTTAAGAAGTATTTATCATCCAATCTGTATGACATAGAATATACAGATATGCTTGACGGATTAGGTAACAATGCTTATAATACGATAATTGAACATGCCCAATATAATTTTCAACTGACACAGGATTCTTTCTCAAAATATTTGGAAATCCACAAAACCGCAATATCCCCTTTATTGGAAACTGCAATATTGGCAGTAAGATGGGGAAAGTGGTTTCACATAAAACCATTTGGCGATTTATTGGTAAAGTTATGTACAAAACCATTTAGAAATGGAGAAAGTTTTATTGAATACACACAATATTTACACGCTCTTGCTCCAATGCTTTTATTCAATGTAATTGGGGTTGCTTGCATGAAATATAATCGATTTAGAGAACTTGATAATATTTTAAAATTATCAGTCCCGGCTCCTAATTTTATAGATATTGCCCGACGACGTCCTTTATTATATTTATTAGGTGGAACGCATTGGGATGATGATACATGGAATGAATTAATGGGGGAATCTTATTACTATCCTTTTTCTATGTTCTTTCTTAAGGAGTTGCGACCTATTTTAAAAGATTATTTTATTGTTGATTCTGAATATGAAAACACCTTTTATATTTGGGAGCATATGAAATCTCTAATTTATGGCTATAATAAATGCTACATATTGTCTGAAAGTTTTCCTTTTGGTGAGTTTATTAGACGAGAATCTATGTACAAGGTACGAGGCTATGAGGAAGAGCCATATATGATATTCTGGGAAAGTGCAGATTCACTCAAAAATGAATGGGCTCCAATAAAGCAAGGTATGTTTGGAGGCCGCTATGAGAATTATAAAGCAATAAGTGAAAAGGCAAATGCTTTTTATAAAGAATATAGAAGATTTTAGTTAATATGGAAAATCAAATTTCAAATATTATCACAATTCTTACAGCGTTATTAACAGGAGGATTTCTTATGCTATTTATAGAAAATCAGCAGATAACAACATATGTAATAGAACGTCTTCATCAGAGAATGAATCCTTTTTTTCATAGTTTTACTAATTATGTTAAGTTTGTTTCTTCATTTGAGTCCTGTTACATTTGGAGAAAATGTACATCCTCATATATGAAGTGCTTGAAACAATATGTAAAGGACATATCTATATATGGAGGAAAGGCTATAACAAGTGGACAAGATTTCTCTATATATTCTTTTAGCGCAACAGAATTAGATTCAATTTGTGAAAAAATAAATGGCATTTGGTATTATAAAGATAAAAATATTAGTGATTTTAATGCTAATGTAGGTTTTGATGAAAATCATGCTAAAAATTTTGGCGAATATAGCCTTGAATATTTGAGAGGTATTTCACCGAAATATAATCGCGAACGGCTAACGAAGGCATTATTACCAAAGGTATCTGGTGATTTTTATGTCGATATATATCAACCAATACAAAATGTCTTACATGAATATGAGTATTGGATGAAAAAAGAAAAATACTTTAAAAAATTGTCTTTTGTAACAATATCTGGAAACATACTATTTATGTTAGTTATTCTCATGTTCCATCAGTATATGCCAATATGTGTTGCTTACTTATTGTGTATTATATGTTCTGGATTGTTAATATATGAGTTATATGAATTGATGAGAATTGAAAAATTGGCGAAAAAAATAATGAGATAATTTTTGATTGTTGTCAATCTATTTTGTTTGGGAATTAAGTTGATAAAAATAAGCCCTGAAATTATGTTAAATTTTCTTTCTGCGAAACTGTCCAAAATTTTGTGTAAATGGAAACAGGATTCAGTTGTAGGTTTCTTCTTATATCTGGATTCTGTTTTCAAACATAAGCATAAATTGATTCATAATCAAGCCCCAGTTTGAAATAGACATTATCCATTTTTTCAATCTCCATAAGCGAAAGATAAACGGTCTTTTTTACGGCACCAATGGGCATGTATGGAGAATCCTCATTGTTCAAAGTTGCTAAGAGATTTATCAGTTAAGGGTTCATCTTGTCAAAGTTAAAAGCCATTATTTCAAGGAAAACCTCCTTTTCTGCATCCTTAGGTAATCTGAATATATAATTTGCTGAAGTTTCATCTCGTTTCATTCTTTCTTTTACATAATACTCATGTTGTATTACGCTCTCCCGGATTTTGTCTAGCACAGATGTAAAATTTGATCCTTTCACAAATACCATTAATGCAACCTTTGAATCACGCCATGTTAAATATCTATCAAATAATTGACTAATGGCTTTTTTAAAATGTTCTGGTCCATGCCAAAATTTACATTCTGCGATAAATAGATTAGAATTATCATCTGCATTCTTCAACAATATATCTGTTTTACCGCTATAATTAAAGGTCTCACCTGTAGCTGTTACACCATCAAATTTTGTCTCAAGCATTGTAACGAATACGTCTCTTATTCCTTCTTCATCTTTTCCCAAATAAAGTGAAGGCTTACGTTCCATGCTGCGTCCAAGTTGATTAATTTCCGTAACTATACTTTCATATGTACTCATATCAAGAGTCGGGTCAGGGAAGTACTCTTTCTTTCTTCCAATAGATGGTTTTTCGAAACTTCTTTTATGTACTATGGGAACACCATAAGTAGAAGGCGTGTTAGAAGTTTTTTTGACTTTTATTGCTCTAAAAAAATTAGTTTTATTTAGTCGTTTTTGTTTTACATCTTCGAATTTCTTCTTTATAATGTTATGCAAATTTGAGTTATAGCTGTTGACACAATTATTAATATTCTGGATGTTTGTAAATGCACTGCTATAGGCGGAAGACTTTTCTCTATTAAACTCTTCAACATTCTGGGAAAATATTTGAATAAAGAAAGAGACTTTTTCATTGCTTTCATCAACATAAATATCATAAGCTGTCATGGTAAATGGATTAGGACGAACCTTAAATAGTATACCTGAACCGTTAAATAAATAAGATATTTCTATTTTATAACCATCTCTATAACAGCCGTAGCGTGAAAATACACCACGATTTTGATATTCAGATAAATCTTGTTTGATTTCTACAGGTGTTCCTATTTCTTCCGTTTCACGTAATATTTCAAGAGGTTCTAAAGTATATTTATCTACCAAATAAGTAATATAATCCTCTGCACAGACATTCAATATGTAATCATCTTTACAATTATCAATTTCCTTATCTATGGCCTTGAAGATATTGTTTTGAAAGTCATCCCAAGTAACTTCGCAAAAAGATTTTATATTCATTGTTCTCAAATATTTTATTGATACGGATTTAGTTTTACTATGATTTTAAAATTTATTCTTTTGTTCGCGTATATATAATCTTAGTTTCCTTGCAAGGACGTAACTCCAAATCATAGGAACCCATTAAGAAATAGTTCTTAGGTTGAGCTGGTGCTTGATAAATGTGCAATCCTCTATCGAGTGAAATGTTCCAGCCGTTATCACTTTGAATAAAACGGGCATGAATAAGATCAGAGAATGTATATTCGAATTCAACTCCCATATCAGCCAAGGCTGCTTTTAATTGTTCCAATGCTGTTTGAAGTCTTTGCGTATCTTCAATACTCTCACAAGTCTTTGTCGTTAAAGAGAACTTCTTACATGTTCCTAACTTGACAATCATTTCAGCAAAACGTGTTAAGTTCTGTAATTGGTAGATATTAGAAAGATATGGTTCTTGTAACTCTATATTTTTAGCTCCATCTAAATATTCAGCAAAGAGGTTATCATAACTATAGCCAGTATCACCATGACGGATATCGAGACTTTTGGGCTGTGGCCCTTGAGGAATAATATCGTCCTTTGGCTCTTTTGTGATTTTAACTTCAGTTGAAATATCACACGCTATATTGTCTGTTGATGCATTTACTTCGTTTGATTCTTCTTCAGTAGGGATAGTACAGCCATCTGCTTTACGTGGATTCTGCGTAGCCTCAGAATATTTACTTTCAGGACAATATACCACCACCTTTTCACCTTTAGCATTGATATATGACATATTGATATTAGCGTATTCTTCGTCCGGTTTGCGTTTATTCAACTGTTCTTTAACTCGTCTTCTTCCTTCAATAGCATATTCAACAATCTCATCAAATTCTTCATCTGTCGGTTGACCGGTAGGATACAAAAGCTTGATAAATCCTGAAATAGTTTTCTGCAGTGCTCGGTTATCACGGCCTTCGATATTATCCCCTTTTTTAAGTCTGGCGTTTACGATACCAACATAATCACTATCATGTACGAACAGATAGTGAAGAGCCTCAGATAGGTAGTCTGTAATTAGACCGAAATTATTGTTATATGCGCTGTCGTCAATTTTAGGGATTTCCCATCCAGGTATGTAATTATAAATACGGTCAATTACAGCCAAATCAAAAGCTTCTGGAAGAGTTACTAGAAGGTCATGGTCATAACTGTTCACTATGCGTGGAATGTTAAGGTCAAAGTTGCCCACGAAAGAAAAACTTGCATAACCAGTAACCTCTCTACCACGAGAGAAACGTCCATTTGCCATATAGTCTTTCATGATCTGGATAGTGTCCGCATCTTTGATTTTCATTTTAGCGACTTCGTCAAAAGCAACATTATCCCAAAATCCGACAGCTCCAACTTGCTTTCGTTGGTTGTTATAAAGAAGGGTAGCTGTAGAAGCTTGTCCTCCCGAAAGCAAAGTTGAATATGGAGAAAATTCTGAATAGAAATACGATTTACCAGTACTTCTTCCTCCTAATTCAATACTATTGTAATTACTTTGAACCAAAGGTAAAAAACGAGACAATATATGAAATTTTAATCTTCTTCCATTTCTATCACCTTTGAGTTTGCGAGAACGTTCAGTAAGCCAATCAGGGTCTATGCCAATACTACGTATTAGGACATCTATCCACTCGTCAGTCGTAAATTTCTCACGACCTCTGAAAAACTTCTGTTCATCAAAATGGGCAATCTGAATTGGACGCAAATCTTCTATGAAGAATGCGTAGTCATCCTCTTCAACTTCATTATATGCAAGCGTTACTTCTGCCCAGATTCCACTTTCAAGAAGTTTTTCATTTTGTTGATAGAAGTTGGGATTAATGGCAATACGTTTTGATGCAAAGTTTTCCATCTCTGCCCAATACCGCTTTTCTCGTTCTACATATTTAACGTGTATCTTGTCAATAAATTTGTGTCTTTTCTTCTGCTCAACAATTGCCTGTGCCTTGTTCGATTCGTCTGGGCGAACATAGCATTTTTCTATTGTTTGCAAGACAGCCTTTTTCCCCTCTTCAATTTCTTCTGGATCTTCACTTGCACAATAACGTGATAGTAAAAACTCTAATACAAACGAAGGGACATTTACTGCACGCTTAATTTCATGTAATAAATCCTTTCTGACAACCTTCCCAGGAAAAGCATCATTCAATTTTATATCTAAAGCATCCATTCTTCTTTAATCATTTTCAAAGTTCAATTTAAGTGTAGATAAAGTTGCATTTGTTTCTGCATCTAACGCTGTTATCGTAACTGTACTACCTTGATATTCATCGTCGATACAGATTAGTTGACGACATTGTTCAATGCTTGGACTAATATCAATGCATTCAGTAACGTCGTTGTATAGCATACCTTCTGGAGTTCCGATAACTTGATTGTTATCTCCCGTAACCTTTAACTTTATACTTACATCTTCGGCAAAGAGATTTGTAAAATGAGCTACAATGTTAATAATGGGGCGACGGGTAAATATTGTCCCATCCGTTTTGCCCTTATAGGTAAGAGACAAGCTAAATTGAGATTTCTCTTTTTTCTCTTGTAAATCTATTTTAATAATGGGTACCACATTCTCTTGAAGAGATAATCCTTCATGGAAATAGATTTCACCACGTTTAAATACCGTAAAGTCTTTTGCATAACTTAGCTTCATTACCGCAATATCTTCTCCTAATTGAGTAGGAGTAAAAGAAATTGTGTCTGAAGTCTCATTAAGGTTCCCTGCCAAAACACGAGATTCTTCAAGAACTATGTCACTTCCTGCTGGTTTAGAAATAAGATTTCCAGTGTTAAATGCTGGCAACAACATATAGCCGTGATCAGTAACGAAAACGGCTTGATCGAATTTCAGCTTTTTACAGTCATCGGTCAAACGTGCTAAACGAATCAGTTCACGTTCCATAGAGGCTAATCCATTCAATTTATAGTTCTCTCCGGCAGTATCAATTCCTACACTACGAACAACTAAAAGGTGAGTGTTCTCGTTTATGGCAGATGAATCAAAATCTTCCAAACGTACATCTTGAACTTCAACCCCAGTCTTTGTACGCAAGTAATCAATTCTATCTTCTGGCGATGCAACCACCTTTGAATCAATCATAGGTTGCAATTTACCTGATTGTACATTAAGAACGATATTGTTTAAATGGTTCGCCATTCCAAATCGAGTTACAGAAGGTAAATATGATATCTTAGGTTCATATTTTACTCTATCTTTAAAGCGTTTCTCAATACTTTGTGCAAAGTTCTTTCCCATTTCATATCTGAACGCATCTACCATTACAAGCACGACTCGTTTGCCGGCCTGTAAGGCAGGATATACTTCTTGAACACACCCCTGATTCTTTAGCTGGACACAATCTTTCAACTCTTTTATAGTGTTCTGATATACTTTTACTGCGCGCTCAGTGAACTCTTGATACCTTGAATTTACGAAATCAGTTAGTTCTTTAACTTGTTTAGGGGTATTAATAACCCCTAATCTTTCTGTGTGGAAACGACGAAATGCATAATCTGCATCACATCCGCTATGCGCGTACCAGTCAACTAATTCTTGAAGATTCCCATCAGATTTTAACCCTCTGTTTATGCAGTCAGTTAGGAGTAAAGCATTTGATGCAAGCTTCCAAAAAGAAGAAATTTCAGAATCTTCCTGATACCAAACATCATTAATATTTTTATTACATAGTTTATGAGCTTCTGCCTGCTTACCTTCCTTAAGGTAAGCAATGAATCTATCATATTCTACACTGTTCTCAAAGCTGAATGTGACTCTATTTCCAAGATGCTTACTCTTGATAAATATCTCAGAAAGATTTAGTTGTTCTGCAACCTTATTGGCATATTTTACATATGTCTCACGCAGATTGATTTGATTTCTCAATTTATCGCAAATCAAAAAAATCTTATCCTTCATCTCAATTGGAGCTATCGCGACACTTTGAAGATTAGACGGAATAGCTTCAGGTAAATCAAAGACAAATTCACTGAAAAGAAGATATGCCCATAACTTCATCTGAATATCTTTCAATGATAACCCACTAGCATCTAAGCCTGGATATTGAATCTCTGCAAAATTTTTCCATTCACTTTGCCATTTCAGATCCTCACTTGATGCGAGTGACAATAAGTTTACAGTAATCTCCACCGTACTTTTCCCTCCGGTTAATTGCTCTAAGCTTGGGAAAGCAGCACCCTCAAGCAGAGCATTAATCATATTAAAAGAAGTAGTTCCGTTTGCGAATAATTGTTTAAGTTCTTTATGCTTTGCTGGAGAAATAAATGAGGTACAAATATTCTCATAGCTATCTTCAGCTCCAAAAGGAAAGATGCCTCCGCTTTTAATAAAACCTACGAACGGTTCTTCAACCCAACCACGATTATTTGTCGGCATCGGTCGCTTACGGTAAATTATCATCCTTGAATCTTTATTCAAAGACAGTTCATTTGACCAAAAACGTGAAGCAGACAATCTTGCATGCAATAGACCTTTTGTTGTATCAATGACTTTGATACCCTTTTCTGCGGCCAATGGTAATATATCATAATATAGGCCATCTTTATCATAGATAGTCAGAACGGGGCTTTCTGCTTTCATTTTAGCTATCCATCGGTCTAATATATATCCTTGTATATCCATTTTTAATCAAATAATAATTTTGAGTTACTGTTTTCTTCCTTTTTCTTTCTAGGCTTCTTTTCTTTGGGCTTGTTCTCACAAAGATGTTCCAGCCCATGTGTAAGTGCCATACACCAATCTTTTTTTGCCTTTTGAGTGACACGGGCAGGGTACATGCTCATGGCAAGATGACTCCAGTCATAATTACCTTTGTTTAGCTCTTCCAGATTACTTTGACATTCAGCTTTCCATGCTCTATGAGAAATAAGATTTACCAATGGACATGAGGTAACTGGTACGCCATCATCATGATTCGGTTCATAGCCACTATCAATTATGCGATTAATTTCAGCCATCATGTTTTCAACTTGATATTGTTTTGCACGTAAATCATTTTCAAGATTTTTCTCTTTTGAAGCCATTGCTGCATTAATACCGCTCATCAATTTTTCATTTTCTTCTCTAAGTTTAATTATTAAAGAAGGTAATGTGTTATGACTTAATTTAGGATAGTAAATCCAATAGGTCAATGAACCATCTTCTGAAGATAATGGCCAGTAGATTGGTGCTTTCCTTCGACTTTTTGTATATCTCTTAAAGTGATAATCAAAAAATCCTGACGTTGATTCAAAATAATTTTGTAGGCTCTTACAGCCAATTAATTGACATAGTTCATATTCTATATCATCACCTTTATCAGTCCATATATAGTGAATCACATCACGTACTTTTGAAGCCAATGAGCATATATCATTGGCCTTATTTGAAAGAATACCATCTTCAGGAATCTGTAATACCGTATTAGTATCATCTTTATCCAGACTAACTACAGGCATAAATGGGAGAGCATCAAATACGTCGCCAAATTCTGGAATTGCTTTATTACTTTTGGCATAAGCAGTATCCCATCGTCCAAATGCCATACCTACCAACTCCTGAACAATTTCTTGTGCCAAAATCTTTTTATTAATAATATTTTTATTGCTTGCATTATCAATAGATAATAATTCTTCGTACGGACGACGAGCCTTGTAGTCATTCAGTGTTTTGCGAAAATCACTCTCTTCTTCAATTTCTGCAAGATCCATCCATAAATTATCGTTTTGCTCTACAAGTGATAGATAATTATTATAATCTCTTGTAAGGTCACTTTGAAGAATATTAAACGCGTTTGATATATTAGACGATAAGTCCAATTGAGCGATTAAACCTCTATACTCAAGATTTGTTTCATCAAGACTAAACAGGTAACGCTTAAGTTGAATAATATTATTCACAATATTTTCTAAATTAGAAATTCTTGTTGAATAATCAGGCATAGGAAGAAGATTAACATAGCCATTTGATTTGTGCTGCTCGCAATATTGGTTTATAATATATTGGGAATATATAGAATTAATAAATGAAAGTACACACTTAATACTATGGTTATCAGCAATAGGAATTAAATGACCTTCATGTGTAAAACAAAAGTCATCTTTTATTAAATGAGCATCTAGTATATCTCCTCTCTTACCATAACCTACACCCCTGAGAAAATTTGATGCAGTATTTCTCATGTTTGAGCGACTTGCAGATGGTATGCTACCATCTCCCCACGCAACCATTTCTCTATATGTTTTATAGAACATTTGAAAAGCACCACCATGATAAAGACATCTAAACAAATTTTTATTGATGTTTAATTCATAGAAGTTTCTATAAAACATTTCTGGTGGCATAAAAGACGTTCCAAATAAGGCTATAAATCCACGTTGTTCTAAGTTTTTATTACTGAACAAACCAAGGATATCTTCTCCTAAATAATACCCGATTATTGTATTGGGTAAATTAAGAAAATCAATGGAATTAATTTTATATATGTTTTCATTTTCAGCGTTAGCTGCAATATCGCTAATGAAACTTTCTAAATGCTTTTCTTTTTCATTTACAGAAAAATCTAGTAAATTGAAAAATACTCCTTCGATATTCAATATTGATTTGTCAATTACTAAAGTTGATGTTTCAACATTTGCATCAAGAACACCCCAGCCGGTATCAGCACAATGAGTAATATAGCCACAAAGATTGCGTTTACGAAAAGACTCATATGAAGATTTAATCATAACTGTTCGGTCAAAAATAGCACCTAATCGACCATGTTTATTAAGCATCTCTTGCATACGGTCAAAAAATGCACAAACTAAATTTCGGCTCCAAGCAGGATAATTTTCATTGAAGTAATCTGTAGTGTTTTCGCTACCTTCTCCAAATGGAGGATTCATCACAATGCAATCAAATCTTTTTTGACATAGTTCGATAAAAGCAAAGCCACGAGTTGCGTCATCACTAAACAACGCATTCTCATAGCCTTCCTCTTCGCTTAATTTTGAAGATAGTTGATACAAAGCCTCTTTTAGGCGGGATGTTATTTCTTTAAAAAATTCTTCTTTGTTTTCTTTCAGTACTCTGCGAGCCTCATTCTCCATTTCAATCTTTGCCTTCTCTTCGTTAGAAGAAAATAATGTGGCATAACGATATTGATTTACTTTGGTCCAATTATTTTTCAAGTAATCAATCTCGTCTTCAATTTCTTTCTCCATTTTGAATAGCAAACCGGCTTCGCCCACAAATTGCATCTTATCCCAAATCTTTTTGATTAAGTTCTGCATAGGCTTGTCAAGCTCTTCCATCAATCCTTTCAGGAGTTTCTTGTTTCCAGGCATCGCTTCAGCCAATACCAGATTACTCTTTTTTATCAATGGTCTGTCTTGTGGTAAAATACCCATTTCACCATAGCTTCGCTGTGCGCGAAGCCACAAACTAAGAGCAGCAATCTGAAGTGCACGTGGGTCGATTTCACAACCGAAAATATTATTCTCTAAAATCAAACGAGGTACTTCTCTGTGAAATGTGTCACGCGTATGTATTTCTCTAAATGGTATTAGCAGATTTGGATGGTTGTCCCATGCATCCATATAGATAAACTCATAAACTTCATACAAATAAAGTCCAAAATGCATACTACCACAAGTGGGGTCAAGAGAAAGTATCTCAGTCGGTTCTTTTATAGTTCTTTCTGTTAGCGTCTCATCTGGTCTTTTCACCATATAAGAACATTGTTTTTCACCAATAAGGCTTTGACCTTTGGTCATCTCGTACCAAATACGTCCCAGCGAGTTATCAGTTAAAAAACGAACAATATATTCCGGAGTAAAAAACTGATTGCGTACAGCCATTTCACGACTATTGCGAGGCTTATTGCTCTCTTCACGCATTTTACGTCTTTCCTCAAGTGAATTATAGTCCTGGAACATCCATCCTAATGTTTCATCCTCTTTCCAAAAGTTTACAGTCGTTCCATTTTGTTCATCGTACCATTCAGATAAGTCTGTTGAATTGATAAGTTCAAGCAATTTTAGCAAAGTACTTTCATCAGGAAAGATAAGACCGTATGGAGAAAATCGGTCGAAGACAGCTGGCAATTCTATACTTAATTCATCAAAGATGCTATGCAGATACCATTTATAGCGGTCGTATTGGGGCATACCAATGACCTGAGAAATGGCATCAAAGCTTTGAAATCCCACAGAATCATATCCTCCGTGAATACTCTCCAGAATCAACCCACGTTCTTCGCACATCCTTAATGCAGAAAAACGGTTCAACTGAGTAAATGCTTGTTCAGCAATCAGTTGACCTACAGCAAGACGCTCTTTGTCGTTTTGATTTTCAGGAAGAGCTGCAAGAAGATGTTTTAATCTCTCACGGAGCATTTTAGCTGTATGTACTATGTCTGGGTCTTGATTGGATAGTTGTTCTACAGGAATACTGTGGCCATCAATCCATATACCATAATATTGCTGTAACAACTCAGTGATGTTCTGCATAAGCAGATTTTTTGCTGAGCTAACAAATTTTTCCAATATTTTCTTTCCACTTTGAGAAATCATAAGTTTCTGTTTTGAGTATTATTCGTTTATGTTCAATTCTACCGGTGAATTATCTCCCACGGTGTTCAATAGTTTGGATAACGCATTAATTACATCTTGTAATTCTTGTCGAGTGGTAATTTTATGTTTCAAACTTAAACGCAGGGGTTTATATTCAGGCTCATGAGCATTGTCGTTATTGGGTTTCGTATTATCAGGTTGTGTATCGACTGTAGAATCCGTTTTTTGCTTATCTTCCTTACTGTCTGGTTGGGATGTTACTGTAACAGCTGGAGCATTTGTTTTTGCGTAGTTTTTAACTTTGCACTTGATTGCTGCTACATTATTCATATTGTAGGACACGTAAGTATTTACCATTTCTCTTAATGATTCAATAGAATTGCTTCTGCAATCCACATTGAGCCTATTGAGTAACGTTTCAATTTCTATTTTTTGCACATCAGTCAATTGCTCAAATTCAGGCATAGCCTTTATCTCGTCACGACTATCATTTAACTGAGCATTACTTTGTGTTTGGAACTCTATACAACCTTGCTGTAAGTAACTATCTACTTGATTTTTTAAATCAGTAATTTCAGATACAATATGATGCAAATCAGGGGTTTTAATATAATCATTATATAATTGAGCCACATCATTCATATGCTTGCGGAAATCAGCCAGCTGAATAAGTTCTGGAAGATTCTTGCTCTCTTGCATAATATGATTAATATGCTTAATATGATCAAATAATGATGCCGTTTGATTGCACTTCATTATGTCCATAGCATACTTGAATGCATTGACACAATCACTATCTTTTCCAAGAAGGTAAGCGGCTTCACCACCTTCGCTATCTATGATTCTCTGAGCATAGTTTATAGCTGAACGCATTTGCGAAAGTCCAGCCAGGCCATATGTCTCAAATGTAGGTAAAAGGTTGTTGAATCTTGGAAGATAATACTTAATCTTGCCATATGCTTCTTTAGCAATGTGGTCCTTAACAGGTGCAACTCTACCACAATTGAAAAGGCTGACCAAGTTCTGAGCTGCATTAAGTAATTCGGGAATACTCAATGCACCCTCGGTATTAAGCGTAATACTAATCTTATTAAAACTATTATTATTAGCCATTGCATCAACTGCAGAATTTCCAAAAACAGTGATATTCTTTCCTGCTACGCGCAACTGAATAACACTAGCCTTTAACGTAAGAGCTACAATATATCGAATGGTATCTTTTGCCCAACCGTAAGGATCACGCTCAAAATAATTCATCAATTCCTGTCCAGTAACCTCATTACGAGAGGCAATAAAATCCTTGATGGCAGAAATAGCCAAATTAGATGTGTCAATAGTACCTTTACTTTTATTGATAATTTTAAATGGGTTAAGTGCATCAGGAATTGTTGTTATGTCACTATAAGAAGCAAGTTTGCTAACACAATCAGCTTTCATGTTCGTTGAAGCCAAAGGATATTTCTCAAATACCTTTTCAGCTATGGACTTCAAAGCAACCGTTTTATAGGTTTCTGCATTTACTTGCTGAGGATTTCCACGGAATATGATTTCGCTATTGGCCATTGCCTCACGGAGAATAAGACCTAACTGACGCTTTTTCTCATCAGCATTTTCTGACTGAGCACGCAAATATGCTTGAATTTCTTTATTGGTCTCATTCTGGTGACGATTCTTGATGTTTTGACTTCTAACAATATCTTGAAGAATAGATTCTTTGTCTTTATCCTTACCCAATGTACACAGCCAAAATAAAGTACGGCTATTTTCGTTTCTTGTACTTTCTGTAAGGAGGTATTGATGTGTCTCATCAAAATTTGATCCTTCTACAAAACGAACATTAATCTTCAAACTAGTTGCAGCATGGATTATATATGGTCGATTACGTTCTGTCAATTCAACTCCGGCAGTAATCGTTTTACTTTGATAAACATTTACAGAAGGGGCAGGTGTAAAAATATCTATAAGTTGTTTCTGAAGGACTTCGGCCTTTTCGCTATCTCGTGGTATAATTTTATTACGCTCTTCACGTATACCTAAAATTGCATTAGTCATGAACTGATACTTTCCATCAATCTCTTGCAACGTCAAACCATCAGTTTGCATAATGTCTTCAAGAGTTTGACGAACCTTAACCTTGTCAATATTTACACCTACAATGTTATATAATAAAGCACATAGATTATCAAATGAAAGATTAAAATCATCCAGTAATTGCATTACAGCAATTGTCTTACATATACGTACAGCTAATTGATTGCCATTGAAAACTTGAACAGCTTTATCGGCTGCAATAACAATTTCCTTGGCAGCATTGCGTTCCATATCAGCATGTAAAACATCATAGAAATATTCTGGACCAGCCATCTGACCAATATTAGCATCAGCAAGATGATTGTCCACAAGTATATCTCTAATTAATCTAATAACAGAACGTAATCCAACGCCACCGGTTCTACTCGCCAACTTCTGCAATAAAGACAAAAGTATGTCGATATGAACAGGAAGGAACGGATATAGGTTTGCAAAAGATTCGTCTGTCAGAACCTGATTGTAAATACTTCGTTCTTGTAAAGTTAGATGTATGCTATTTTTCAATAGACCTTCGTTATTGTAGAACAGTGTTTTAAGATAGCTCTGACCTTCTTTAGATTTACCCAAAAGACGCTTTGTAATGATTTCTTTAATATCATTGGCTTCTATGTCCACTTTGACAGGAAAACGATCATTCAAACGGAATAACTCATTGGAGTTTAATTGAGCTTGTCTATTATCTTCTGTAAGTGTTTGCTGTGCAGTTGCAATAACCCAAACTTTTCCTCTAAATTCATCTTTGAATATCTGCATCATGCCTTGCAGATTCAAAATAAGTTCAACATTGGATGCAACATATTGACCGACTTCATCTAATACAAAGATAATCTTATCTTTTCCAGTTTTTTCTTTAACCAACTTGTATAATCTGGTAAAACGCTCTTTCTCATTTAATGCACTATTCAACGAGATGTTTTTAAAGCTTGCACTATCGGGAAAGTATGCAGGAAGGACACGTGGAGCAAGACTTGCCGCAATTAAATTTGCAGCAAGATCATTTGATTCCACAGACTCCCAGGTTTTATTTTTCTCTGTTTCAACTAACTTGCAAAACTCTTCGTATTTGCCTTCGCTATGAAGCATATCAATGAAACACATGACTTTCTGGTCAGTCGATTTGGTAATACCTAAAAGTTTTAATGTTTCATAATATACAATATCACTTACATTTGCTATCTTACCGGCAACAGACTGTGTGCTAAGGTCTATCATTACCACCTGTGGATTGTGTCGGTTTATAATAGTCTTATGCATTGCTGCAATAGCCGTATCTTGGATTCGACTCATTAACTTATCACCAAAAGTGACGCCATCGATCATAACACTCTTATCGAAAGAGAGGCCAAGGTATTTGGCAAATGAACTTTTACCAGAACCATAGAAGCCTGATACCCATATACCAACTTCTTTGCTTGAATCGTCAAACGCAGTTTGAAGGTCCTGAATCACATCTTCATAGTTACGATGTAATTTATCTGTAACAACATACTCTCTAATTTCCGAACTAAGATCCTGTTCTGTTTTAGCTCCGAATGTTACGACACTTTCTATTGTTCTATTAAGTTTTTTAGAAGGGTCGAATAAATCTTGTATCTTATGCATAACGCTGAGTTTTAAAAGTTAATGGAACGATAATTTCCGTCTTGATTATAAACACCTAGGAATGAACGTGCGGTTCCTTGTGTTTCACCTGGGTACATAACCAACATCGGAGTTTTTATCTGATTATATATCTTGTTCTCGATGACACCCATCATATAAAATGGATGCAACATTTCAATGTCACGCAAAACAAGCAGAACATTTTGCTCATTCTTAAACTGTTCCTGTATGTTTAATATGGCATGTTCGAAAAATTCATCAGATGACATCTCCTGTTTGATGCTATTATACATTTCTTCTTCTGATACAGATGGATCAGTCCATATTTCTCTGTAATCATGAGAGTTGATATACTTATCTATGAGTTCACCAATAGAAACAAATTTTACTTTGAAACCATAAAACTCGGCTTTAGGGCATAAATATGTATCAATAACATTACGTATAATAATTGCATCTTCTGGCTTATAGACCAAATAAACAATAGGTGATACTCCTCTAGCATCTGTCCTGCTTGGAGACTTCAAATACTGAAGAGCCTTTTCTATTTTATCTTCATAACGTTCCATTGATAAACTCCTCCATTGTATTATATTTCCACGAAATAGTCATTAAATCACCTGTGCATTGCGCTATATATCCTCCTTTAAGATTAAATTCCATAATCTTATCCTGAACTTGATATTTATCCAAACCAAAGAGTTTCCAATCATCATGATTCCATATAGCAACATCTGACAATCCTTCAAAGTGAAGTTCATGCATCAAATAAAGGACTGTGAAAGAATATATCTCATACGGTAATATTTGGTTTTGATTGTTTATCATATCAAACTCCACAAGAACCTTTTTGATGTAACGAGCCTGTCTCACGCATATGGATTCTCCCCAATTTGCTTGACCACTATTAACTATGTTGACCACAAAATTCTTAATACTATCAGCATTGATTTTTTCTACTCCTGACAGCCTGAATTCATTCAATACATTAATTATATAGTCATATATTACAGCATTTTCTCTGGCGCAATACAGCAGTAGTAATTGTTTGAAATGATGTAATAGCAGTCCTTTGCTTCGAATTTCTTTGAGCCATATTGGCACCTTTGGATTACGAGACATTAATCGTGGGTAGAAGACTAATTTAACAATATCTTTAGTCCTCAATTCTGTACATTTACTTAATGTATTTGATTGGTGTACATATTCAAGTAAGGCATCAATAGTCATGCCATCTTGATAAATTTCAAGTAAAGACAACGTCTCTTCAATGAGACCGCACCCTTTGCCTAACTTACAATTGTATTGAGTATTTCTCATCATTCGAAAAAAGGAAAAGCTTTAATACCGTTTTTAAATGAATAAATGTAGTGTGATGCACAAAGTCTCAACAAGTTATCTATCTCGTTTATGTCAAAACTTCCAATATTAACCACATCTAAGCTATAATCAGTGACAATTGTATTCATGGAATCCAGATAATCTTTATAATCTGGCAGCATCTCCTGAAAATTTATTTTTTCTTTTTTGAGGTATTCCATAATATCTTTCTCCACCTGAATAGGCATCTTGAAAAGCGTATACATGCCTCCAATTATCATATTATGCTCCTTACGCATATATTCCAAGATAAGGTTATAATATGCTATGTGACCAGATTTCGGGAAAAGATAATCCATCATTTCAGATGCTCCTAATTGATTAATATCATTCCATAATTGCGCATCTACTCCTGCTTTATATACAGCTAAGCGCATTTTTATGATATTCTCTATATTTTCTTGATGCATATACTATTATTTCAATTTTGATGGGATTAATAATTCTCTAACATCTATTTCAAGTAGGTCAGCAATCTTACGAAGTGTCTCAAGTGAAGGTTGAGAAGTGTTACTATTCCATTTGGAAATTGGTGGACTTTCTTTATAGCTATTGATAAAACACTGTATATGTGCAGCTTATTATTGAAAAAAAAGTGGCGAGTAACAAATTGGGCACAACGCAGGTAATTTATACGAACTCAAAGGAATTTATGCTTGGATAAATGAAATTAGGAATAAGAGATGAGGTCAAAATATTACTTATTATAAAGTGACATCGAATAAAATTGTATTCTAAGTGAAAAGAAACCGCTTATAAATAGAAGACTATCATGAATTTTGGCTATTTTTGTAGTTGGATTGGGATAACCCTTTCCAAGACATATTAGAAATTGAAGAAGCGTTATGCGCATCAAGTATTTGGAAACGTAGGAAATTTTCAAATTGCATACTCAGATGGCATAGTGGTTCTCACGCTATAGCGTGGGCTGCTATTACTACATCTGTATGCAAGGTTTCCTACGACCTCCAAATAAAGACGTGGCTGTGCAGTTCACGCTTTCTTTTGGTTTGACAATGAGAAAATAAACTATTAAAATATGAAGTACATCAAGCTGTTTTTTGTATTACTATCCGTAGGAATACTAATGTCTTGTGAAAAAGAAAATGAAGATTTATCATCTGATTTTTCAATTTCTGGTTATGCACAAAAAGGGCAGTTTATAAAAGGAGCAACTATTACTGCTTATGCCCTAAATGATAAGTTACTTGCGACAGGGGAAAGTTTTCCTAGTGTAATTAAAGATGATTTAGGGTCTTTTGCCATTTCTGCAGAAGTTACAGCTCCGTATCTTGAATTAAAGGCAGAGGGCTATTATTTCATTGAAAACACAGGAGAAACATCTACATCTCCAATATATCTTAATGCCCTAGCAAGTTCTTCACAGGAAAAAATCAATATTAATCTACTTACGACGCTTACAAGTGGGCGTATCAAAAAACTTATCAATGAGGGCAAATCTTTTGAGGTTGCAAAAAAACAAGCAGAAAGAGAACTTATTAACATTTTTTCATTTCAGCCTGAAAGCGTTACGCTTGGCTTCGAGGAAATGAACATTTCAGAAGATGGAAATTCAAATGCAATATTATTAGCTGTATCATGTCTGATTCAAGAAGGAAGAAACGCTGGAGAAGTCCAAAAAATCATTTCTGATATTTCATCCGAATTTGAAACTAAAGGAAATTTATCGGAAAAACTATTGCAAGACATTTTTAATGAATACCGACAAGTGTCCATTTCTGATGTGGTTAGGCATTTGATAACATACTACAATAAGAATGGAATAGTTGATTTTAAGATTCCTCCGTTTTATGCAATGTTAAACAAAGAGTATTCAAGCGGTTTTCATGTAATAAGTATGGGAGAAAACCTTTCGACAGATGGCTATGATACAGATGTTCAAGGAGGAATAAAAGAATATTACGCAATTTCTTATAATGATTTTGTCGTAGAAAGCGACGTAGATTGGATAACTGCAGAGACAGAGGAACTTTGTACAAATCTATATATGCTCAAAATTAAAGTATCACCAAGTACAGAAATATCAGGACGTACAGGGCATTTGCATATTAAATCAAAAAGTGGAGAAATTTTATACACCAATACAACAAATCAACGGGGTAACGGGCAACGTATTTATATAGAAATAGGAGCAAATTCACCAAGAACAAAAGCTTTCAATAATGGGGATAAGGTGAATATCAATGGACAAGACTATGAACTTTTATTTGATAGTTGCTTCAATAAATATTATGTGGATCTCCCAAAAACGGATAATGGATATGGAATTTCAAATGTACCTGAAATGGTTGTTGCAGGTAAGAATGGAGATGTGTTATGTGCGACATTTACATACAAATCCGAAATAGAGGAATATATCTATGACATTACCGAAGACACTGAACTTACGAGAATCTCACAAGCTAATTCATACGGTGCTTCCATTGAAACTGTAGGAATGGGACAGATTCCGTGTTACGCTGCCCTCAAAGGTATGCCTGGATATGACCTGCCTAATCCCGCTCAGGTATCATTAAAGCCATCCTGTTCTTTAATTACTTTGAGATTTAGAAATGAGAATCCGACAGCAACAGTTGATATTGCAAAGGTGGAATTGGAGTTCGCTCCTGACGGATTTTTGTCAGGAGAAATCACAACCTGTATGTATCCGGATCAAGCCATGTATGACCCCTCTTATGTAATTCCAAAAGATGAATACAACAACAAATCTAATCAAGTGGTTGTCCATAACACCAACAAAGATGACAAGGTCGCTTTTCTCATTCATCCTCAAACCATTCATACATTAAAGTGTGTCGCTTATGATTCCAACGGTTCTCAAATACTTCAAGTTATGCAAGATATAAACTTAGACATAAATAAAGGAGCCAATTTGAATTTTGAATTTACCGTCAAAAAATAATTTATATATCATCTGTTATGATTATTTCGGTAAGCGTTGCACGCCCCAAAGTTGAAAGATCACGCAATGGTGGTAATCGTGACAGAAGAGGCGGTTATAACCCGAGAAGATATTAAGATTCTGAGATTTATAAAAAAGCACTTGAAAGAAGTGGTGTAAAAAACTCTTCTTTGATTAAGCGATGAATCTTTAAAAGATTGGTACATACCTAAATAAACAATTAGGAGGTGTACCATTTTTTGCATTAATGTTATATCAGAACGATAAAGGCACGAGCATCTTATGGTTCGTCATTTCTTGGTAATCGAACTCGTTATCGAATAAGTAAGGATAAAGATGGTTTTGAATTCGTTTAGTAGAAATACAACACAATGGTTGTCTTATTATGGTATTTATGGTAACTTTGCAATCAAAACTAAAAAAAGTATTCTTAATGGACACAACGACATGTAGGAAGCCCCCTGCGGCTTTATTGTCGGAAACACAAGGAATGACAATGGAACAGGATATAAAGAATTGGTCGCAATACTCGCAAGGTATTGCAGTTGCCATGTCTAAGCGAATGGCTGAACTCGGTTTAACTCAACGGATGCTTGCCGAGAAAATGAACTGTACGCAGCAATATATATCCAAAGTGTTGAAAGGGAAAAAGAATATGTCGTTGGAAACCATATGCAAGATAGAAAACGCATTGGGCATTAAGATTATTAAGGGTCTGAATGAAAATGAGTAACGGATAAAACAGAACTATGTCAATACAGAGTGAAGCGGCATTGGAAGCCGGACTTATCGCCACGCTTCAGCAAATGGATTATGAGTATGTCCAGATTGCGGAGGAAGACAATCTTCAAGCCAATTTCAAACGGCAGTTGGAGATGCATAACCGTAAACGGCTAGCAGAGCATGGTCGTACAGAGTTTACCAACGAAGAGTTTGAAAAGATACTTATCTATCTTGAAGGCGGTACACGTTTTGAAAAGGCGAAAAAGCTCCGTGACCTCTATCCACTTGACACTGCAGACGGCAAACGTATCTGGGTGGAATTTCTCAACCGCCAACAGTGGTGTCAGAACGAATTTCAGGTTTCCAACCAGATTACGGTGGAGGGCAGAAAGAAATGCCGTTATGATGTGACTATTCTTATAAACGGCCTGCCATTGGTACAAATTGAGTTGAAACGCCGTGGAGTGGAACTCAAGCAGGCATACAATCAGATACAGCGTTACCATAAGACTTCTTTTCATGGTTTGTTCGATTACATCCAACTATTCGTTATTTCCAATGGAGTAAACACTCGCTATTTCGCCAACAATCCGAACAGCGGCTACAAGTTTACGTTCAACTGGACGGATGCCGCCAATGTGCCGTTCAATGAATTGGATAAGTTTGCAGTTTTCTTCTTTGAAAAATGTACGCTCGGAAAAATCATCGGCAAATACATCGTGCTGCATGAGGGCGACAAGTGCCTGATGGTGCTTCGCCCGTATCAGTTCTATGCCGTAGAAAAGATATTGGATAAGGTGACGAACTCCAATGACAACGGCTATATATGGCATACCACTGGAGCCGGAAAGACCTTGACCTCGTTTAAGGCAGCACAACTTGTATCCGAACTGGACGATGTGGATAAAGTGATGTTTGTGGTTGACCGCCACGACCTTGATACGCAAACCCAATCTGAATATGAAGCCTTTGAGCCGGGTGCGGTGGATGGTACGGACAATACGGATGAACTTGTGAAGCGGCTGCACAGCAATTCCAAGATAATCATTACCACCATTCAGAAACTCAATGCCGCCGTCAGCAAAACATGGTACAGCAGCAAGATAGAAACCATACGCCACTCCCGTATCGTGATGATATTTGACGAGTGTCACAGAAGCCACTTCGGGGAAAGCCACAAGCGGATAATGAAGTTCTTTGACAACGCACAAGTATTTGGTTTCACGGGAACACCTATCTTTACGGAGAATGCCGTGGACGGGCATACGACTAAAGAGATATTTGGTAATTGCTTGCATCAGTATCTTATCAAGGATGCCATTGCCGATGAAAACGTGTTGGGTTTTCTCGTGGAGTATTATCACGGAAGCGAGGAAGTGGAAAAGGGCAATGCCAACCGCATGGAAGAAATCGCCAAATTCATCCTTAATAATTTCAATAAGTCAACCTTTGACGGTGAGTTTGACGCATTGTTTGCTGTGCAGTCCGTGCCAATGCTTATCCGCTATTACAAGATATTCAAGTCCTTGAATCCGAAAATCCGTATCGGAGCTGTATTCACCTACGCTGCCAACAGTAGCCAAGACGATGAGCAGACAGGAATGAATACGGGGCGATATGTCAGTGAAAGCACAGGTGAAGCGGACGAATTGCAAGCCATTATGAACGACTACAATGAAATGTTCGGCACTGCATTCACTACCGAAAACTTCCGTGCCTACTACGATGACATCAACCTGCGCATGAAAAAGAAGAAAGCGGATATGAAGCCGCTTGACCTCTGCCTTGTAGTGGGTATGTTCCTCACCGGATTTGACAGCAAGAAGCTCAACACGCTTTATGTGGATAAGAACTTGGAGTATCACGGATTGCTGCAAGCGTTTAGCCGCACGAACCGTGTGTTGAACGAGAAAAAGCGTTTCGGCAAGATTGTATGTTTCCGTGATTTGAAAAGCAATGTAGATACGGCTATCAGGCTGTTCAGCAATTCCAACAATCCAGAGGAAATAGTAAGACCTCCGTTTGAGGATGTGAAAAAGGAATATCAGCAGTTGGCAACGGATTTCTTACAGAAATATCCAGAGCCAAGCAGCATAGACCTATTACAGAGCGAAAAGGACAAGAAGGATTTTGTACTGGCTTTCCGTGACATTATCCGAAAACACGCAGAAATTCAGATATACGAGGATTACAATGATGATGCGGATGACCTCGGCATGACCGAACAGCAGTTCATGGACTTCCGAAGCAAGTACCTTGACATTCACGATGCGTTTATCTTAGTTGATTCTGTTTCACCTGTAAAGTCGGGTGATGAAACACCGGGCGATGAGCGGTTAGAAGATGTGGATTTCTGCCTTGAACTTCTGCACAGCGACATTATCAATGTGGCTTACATCCTTGAATTGATTGCCGACCTTGACCCGTACAGTAATGACTATGCGGAACGGCGAAAGAATATCATTGATACCATGATTAAAGATGCCGAAATGCGTAATAAGGCAAAACTCATAGACGGCTTCATCCAAAAGAATGTGGATGAGGATAAAGAGAACTTTATGGCGCAACGGAAGAAAGCGGATGGCACAAGCGAACTGGAAGAACGCTTGAACCGCTATATCTCCACAGAACGAGAAAAGGCAGTGAACTCGTTGGCACAAGATGAAGGTCTTGCCACAGATGTGCTTGACCATTACCTGAAAGAATATGATTACCTGCAAAAAGAGCAGCCTGAAATCATACAAAAGGCTTTGAAAGAGAAGCATCTCGGATTGATTAAGACCCGTAAGGCTCTGACACGGATAATGGATAGATTGCGTAGTATAATAAGGACTTTTAATTGGGATTGAAATAAAAGATGGCAGCGATAAAAGTAATAAAATCTATCAGACTTGATTCCAAGGGTGTACGTGTAAAAGATGCAAATGGGAGTATTGTGCCATTACATAAACGACAAGGAGATATGGATGGCGCGTGTGCCGTTTATTCGTTAGCAATGGCTATGCTTTGTATGGGAGTTGTTACAAATGAAGATTTGCAGATATACAATTGTGCTGATAAACGAACCCGAAAGGGAAAGCTTCTAAGCCACTTTTTGGAAGAACAAGGGTTAGTAAGAAATGGTTATTCTTTTGTTACTATGGCAAAGGAAATAAGGGCTTCAAACTTTAATATCAACGCAATTAGAAAGAATCCTAAAGAATATGCTGATGTTATCAATGAAATAGCTGATTTTCTTGATGAAGATAATCCCGTTATAATATCAACGGAGTTTGGCAATGGTGCTCATGCTTTGCTTGCCATAGGATACGAAACAGAAGATAATGATGATAAAATAACGAAAATATTATGCTTAGACCCAAGTGAAGAAGCTCCATTATACACCTATTGGAACTGTATTATAGATGTTTCGCGAACAGGTGGAAAACTCGAATATCCATTTGTGTATATAACATCAACTCAATCTTAAAAGTAGCGTTGGGCGATATTTTGGTTTTACTGAAAACGGAGTGAATATATGGATAAGGTAAGAGAACCGGGTTTTGTATATATCCTCACGAATCCAAGTTTTCGTGAGGATTGGGTTAAGATTGGCAAAAGCGCACGTCCTGTTGATGTACGCTCAAAGGAACTTGATAATACAGCTGTACCTTTGCCGTTTGAAATATATGCTACAATCAGAACTATAAAATACAATGAGGTAGAAAAGCTTGTACATGAGTTAATAGACAGTCTTACAGATTTTCGCATTCGTCGAAATAGAGAATTTTTCAATGTCAATCCGCAAAGGGCACTGGAAATCTTTAAAAAGATAGCACTAACTATAGACGATGCGGTTATAACTGAATATACTGATAACAGACCTATTTCAAATAATAGTGGTTCGGTCGTTTATCAAGATGCACATAATAAAGACAAGGATTATACAAAATACTCCCTTAATGGAAATGGTGTTTTTGGAAAAGGTAAATTGGCTTTAGAGGTTATACGTTGTTATGTCCAAGAAAATCAAATTTGTTATCAGGATTTGATTGCCATATTGCCCAAGAAATTGATTAAAACTGTTAAAGAGGTTGATGATTGGAAACGGCAAACAAAAGACAAGAAGAAAGATACAAGGTGGTTTGAACATGATGTACTTGAGAGCTGTGATGGTGTCAAATTTCTTGTATCAACTCAACATGGCAAAAATAATATAGACAAGATATTTGAGCTTGCGAATAAATTTGGGTATGAAATTAAAGAACTAAAATAGATATGAGCGAAGAATTACAACAGAAACTCCGTGACCAGCTTTGGGAAGTCGCCAACAAGCTGCGTGGTAATATGTCGGCCAGTGATTTCATGTATTTCACATTGGGCTTTATCTTCTATAAATACCTGTCTGAAAAGATAGAGGCATACGCTAACAATGCCTTGGTGGATGATGAAGTGTCATTCAAGGATTTGTGGACTATGGAAGATGAAGATGCCGCCGAACTGCAAGAAGAACTGAAAAAGCAATGTTTGGAAGGTGTCGGCTATTTCATAGAACCGACCTACCTCTTTTCATCCGTGATTGACCGAATCAAGAAGAAAGAGAATATATTGCCAATCCTTGAACGGTCGTTGAAACGCATTGAGGATAGCACGTTGGGGCATGACAGCGAGGAAGATTTTGGCGGTCTGTTCTCGGATATAGACCTTGCTTCCCCTAAACTTGGCAAGACGGCAGAGGATAAGAACACGCTTGTCAGCAATGTGCTGTTGGCTTTGGATGACATCAAGTTTGGTGTGGAGGCATCGGAAGAAATAGATATTCTTGGCGATGCCTATGAGTATATGATTGGGCAGTTTGCCGCAGGAGCCGGAAAGAAAGCCGGAGAATTTTACACACCGCAAGAAGTCAGTCAGATATTGGCAGAGATAGTGTCTATCGGTCATGCACGGCTTCGCAATGTGTATGACCCGACTTGCGGTAGTGGCTCGTTGCTTCTCCGTGCGGCAAAGGTAGGTCATGCAGTGGATATTTACGGACAGGAAAAGAATCCGACCACTTACAACCTTGCCCGAATGAATATGCTATTGCATGGTATCAAATTCAGCAATTTTAAGATAGAGAACGGCATCAACTATTGGAAAGAGTTTCTCAAACCGGGAGGAATACTTGCAGTCTCTGAATTGTCATGGATAACAAACTGTCGCCCGAAAGAACTGGAAGACTTCTGGAACGGAGAGTATGCTGAAATGGACACAATAGCAGGAAAAATCAAAGCTCTGGAAGAAGCCGGATATAAGGTTCTCGGACACTTTATACTTCCTGATGACTGCTGGCTTGACAATTATTACAACCCCCTATTAGACAGCCACAAGGACTTTATGGAGAAGTTCGGCGACAATGAAGTTGCCAGAGTTATTGTTGAAAGAGATATACAGGAAGCAGACTTCTACAAGAAGTACAAGGATTATTACAGTTACGGTTTCTATATAGCACAGAAACTATAAAAAAAGCCTCCGGCGGGGTAACTCTCCGGGGGCTTCGTGCATCTGCACATTAAAAAATACATAAAATCTATATAAATAGGTTGGTTGATAAAAAATATATCGTATATTTGCGATATAAAAAATGAAAATATTATGGCATTCAGTAAAGCAGAAGAATTTGAGGAAAAAGATATTTTGGCAGCACGTTTTGCCAAGGCTCTGAGCCACCCGGCACGAATAGCAATCGTAAGATTGTTGGCTAACCACAATG
>OKSB01000906.1_pt1 | contig 31304 bp, 32 predicted proteins | sample 1601171 | NCBI WGS metagenome assembly OKSB01 (sample SAMEA3541496, study PRJEB24748) | human gut metagenome | biome: human gut; feature: human-associated habitat; material: faeces | place: China | collected 2012 | reverse complement strand
TGCGGCGCGGGCTTTCAGCTCGTTTTTGGCACAGTAGAGCGCACGGTCGGCGCGGTCTTTCACCGTAACCACGTCCTCCCCGGAAAAAACAGCAGAGCCAAGGGAGAGCGTCGGCAAAAGGGGGATTTCTTTGCGCCGCTCTGCCAGCAGAGATTGCAGCGCCGCTGCGCAGCGGGCCAGCGCGTAACGGTGGGGAGGCATCGGGGCGGCGTCGGTCAGCGATGCTACGCGGCGCGCCTTTGGGGAGGTGAAGAAGGTGAGAAAAAACAGCACCCCAACCCACAGCAGCGGCGTCATCCGACTCAGATAATCCCCAAAGCTCCAGGGGGAAAAGGGAGCCGTGTGCGCCACCCCCAGGATGGTGGTGCCGCCCAGCACCTGCCAGCCGTAAAACAGCAGCACCAACACCAGGCCCACAAAAAATCGATTCCACAAAAGCCGCTTACATTCGTATCGCATCACTTTACGCAAGGTTCAAGTCCTCCTCCTTTAAACCGCATGCCTCCAGAAAATCCTGGTAGCTCAGATAGGGGTACATCGGGTCCAGCTCCCGATTGAACAGGCTGTTGAGGATGGTGTCCATCGCCTGCTCGCCGCCCACCAGCTGCTCCGCTTTCCAAATTTTCAGGGGCATCTCATTGTACTGCCGAACCTGAGACAGACTGTTGGAGATGGCAAGCTGCACCTGCTCCGGCAGCATCTCCAGATATTCAGGGTTGCGCACATAGAAGTTCAGGTAGTAGTCGTCCACCGTCTGTTGCCACTGATCTATATAATGCTCCCGGGCGTAGTCCTCGCCGTACAGTTCCTTGACGATGCGGTAGGTGGTGTAGACGGTCAGGCCCTCGGCAGACCAGGGGCTGGTGGAATCGGAGGTATCAAACATGTTGCCCAGGCCCCACCACTGATGGACCAGCTCGTGGATCATGACCTCACCGGCGCCGCCGCCTTTTTCGGCGTTCCCCAGGTTGGCGGCGGTAAAGTCCGCCTCGTCCAGCAGGCTGGCCCCGCCGACGGCGTATCCGCCGCCAGCTACCCGGCTCTGGATGAGCTTCAGGGTTTCGCCGGCGCCGAAGGAGAGTGAGCCATAATGCTCGGTGCAGTAGTCCACCACTTCCTTCACCGCGTCCACGGCTTTGGCAGCCTCCATGACGGCCTGGTGCTTGCGGCCGTAGTAGAATTCGATGGTCATGCCGCCGGCCTCGATGTCCTCCCGGATATAATCTCCGGCGTAGAGAATGCCGCCGGCACTGTTCTGCTCATACCGCCATGTTCTGGTGCCGTCTTCGTGTTCCGCGACGACCTCCGCTTCGCTGGACCCGAAGGGAATGGCGAGCATGGAATCCGGCAGGGTGATTTCGATTTCGGTGGGATAGCCAGCCTCTCCGGGCATGACATTCATCACACGGGGCGAGAGGGCCGAGTTCTCCAGGCAGAGGTATTCCCGGCTCAGCTCCTTGCCGCCCTGCATGGTGGGCAGGCTCTCCTGGGGGAATCCGCTGTACTCCATGGTCAGCTCCACCTCCTCCTCGGCGGGAATGGTGACTTCCAGCCGGGCCTCGTTGTACTCCTGGTAGTCGCTCACCGTGAAGGGAACATCGGCGCCATTGGCTTTCACATTGGAGATCGTGTACCCCGGGTTGATGCCGAAGGAGACGCTCTGCTCCTGGCCGGAAGTGTTCTGGAACTGGTAGGAGGCCCGGCCCGTTACGGTGCCGGCATCGGTATCCGGAAACACCTGAGCGGTGCGACGGACAAAAGTGACGCCCTCGGCATAGGGGATCTCATAGAAGGACATCACCGTTAAATCCGGGTTGCTGCGGTCGATAAAGGGCTGGGCGGCATAGGCGGTGCCGGAACAGGCCAGCAGTGCCAGGGCGATCACCGGGCGGTAGAGCCGCCGGGTGCTCCGTGCAAGGGAGCCAAACACGCCCTTCCCATATTGCCGGATGCAGAGATAGGAGACTGTCCAAACTCCAGCCAGTGTAAGGAGCCAGGTGAAGCGCATCCAGGCTACCGACCGAAACACACGGAAGTTGGAGAAGTCATCGGACAAAGCCCACACGCAGGGATTGAGCCAGCATAACTGCCAGTCCGCCGCCCACACCGTCAGGCTCAAGGCGCAGAAGGCGATAAACAGGACGATGGACAGATCCGCCCGGCGGGTGAACTGGTAGGCTGCGGCCGCCGCCAGGACGCCCAGGGGCAGCGCCAGCCCCATGAGCAGCAGATAGGCCAGCACATAGTTCGCACCGGTGAACACAGAGCCGATCAGCCCCGCACTGATGGGCAGCCAAACCAGCATCGTGAGGCCCACCGTCAGCACCGCCGCGGTCAACAGGGCCAACAGGCGGGTCAGGGCGGTGGTCAGAGGGGACACCACCGCGTCGGTGAGAATGTCCACCCGGCTGCGGCAGGCCCTGTCCAGCTCAAAGATGGTCAGCAGGCCGAAGAGGATGGCGCCGGCCACACCGCCGGCAATAGCGGGGTTTGCTAGATACATGGAGAGCATGGTGGTGGATGTGGCGGGCTTGTAGAGCACCAGCCCCAACACCGGGGAGAGGACCGTCAAAGCCATCATCAGCCAGGTCAGGCGGTTTTGCAGTAGCCGCTTTAGTTCCAGGGGAAAGAGCCGCATTGTCTTCATTGTGCCGCCTCCCTGGAGATCAGATAGAGGTAAGCGTCCTCCAAAGAGGGCTCCTCCGCCTGGGCATAGGACGGCAGCTTGTCTGCCACCGCACGGCAGCGGATGCCCTGGCTGGTGTTTACCCGGGCGGTGATGTGCAGCCCCTGCTCCAGCGTCTCATCCTTCTCCCAAAAGACGCCCACATGGCCGGTAGCCGACTGGATCAACTGCTCCGGCGTGCCGGTGAACAGGATGGTTCCATGATGGATGACGACGATCTGGTCGCATACAGACTGTACATCCTCAATGATGTGAGTGGAGAGCAGTACCAGATGCTCCTCCGCTGTACGGGAGAACAGATTGCGAAAGTGGATGCGCTCCTCCGGGTCCAGTCCCACCGTAGGCTCGTCAAAGATCAGGAAGGGGGGATTCCCCAGCAGAGCCTGGGCAATCCCCACCCGCTGGCGTTGGCCGCCAGAGAGGGTGCGGATTTTGGATTTTGCCTTTTCTTCCAAATTGACCGCCTGGATGGTTTTCTGGATTGCAGTTTTGGGGTTCGCAATCCCCTTGAGGGCGGCCATGTAGTCTAAAAATTGGGTGACAGTCAGCTCGTCAAACAAGCCGAAGTCCTGGGGAAGATAGCCAAGGCTGGCCTTCAGATGACTCTCGGCCTTGCTTAACGGCATCCTGTCCACCAGGATATTCCCCTCGGTGGGCTGCAAGGCCGCCACCAACAGCTTCATCAGGGTGGATTTGCCAGCCCCGTTGGGGCCCAGCAGGCCGATGAGGCTGGGGGATTTTAACTCCAGGTTCAGCCCCTTTAAGGCCTGCTTCCCGCTGGGGTAGGTCATACTGACATTTTGAATCTTGATTTCCATATTGTCGGATTCCTTTCTGCTTGGGATGAGGAAAGAATACCAGAGCAATATGGAGTGAAGATGGAGGAAATTTGTGATTTGTATGGAGATGGACGGAAAACGGGGCAGGACACCGGCCTGCCCCGTCCTAACGCGATAAAAGAATTATTTCACCCAACCATCCAGAAACACCCAAGGTCTGCTCCGACACACCGGTCTCAGCCTGTGGGACTGTCTGCGGCCATACGGTCCATCACCCCCTGTACCTCGGTAAAGAACCGGGAGAGGTGAAACCCGTCTGCCACCGCGTGGTGGATGTTCATGGTCAGCGGCATGACCAGTCTGCTGCCCTCCGCCTCGTACTTGCCCCAGGTGACCACCGGGGCAAGAAAGTCCCCCCGGTCAAACACATGGACATCGAAGTGACGGTAGCGCACCCAGGGCAAACAGGACACATCGAAGTGATTTGCTGGTTGCCCTTCCACCACGCCCCGGAGTCCCCGATACTTCTCCCGGTCCTCCAGGAAACGGGTGTGGAACGCTGGCAAGTCCTCCGTGTAAGGTGTAACCAGCTTAGTGAAGTTCCCGTCCTCCGGGTGGAAGTGGGCATAACTGGGAGAAACGAAATCCCAGCGAATCAGGTTTCCACCCTGGTCCCAGCCCAGTTTGAACTCCTCATGGGCGTTGATCACCCGGGACACCACCCAAATCATGGCCGGATAGAACTTCATACCGCGCTGCTTGACGAGCCGGACCAGCGGCGTCACATCCATGTCCACCGTCAGGCTCATGACCACTCGCATGTGGTCCATATAAAACTGAAACAGATCGCCTCTCGGCCAGGTGCTGAAATCAACCATTTTGTAATTCATCTCAATACTCCTTTGCATGATTGTTTTTCCGTCTCACCATGCAAGGCCATTGGGATGGGATATTTCCATTTGCTCCATACAAGCCATCCAAATCAAGCCTTGCATGGAGCCTTGTCAAGTCCGCGCTTCATCCGCTCACCTCCTCAATGAACCGGGCACAGGATGTCTTTCCGGCGATCCGGAAATGAGATGTTTTTCTTTCCAGATATCCGCCTTGCAGCCACAGCCGTGAATCAAATTCGTCTGTTCCGCAGGCATCCTCACTTCCATTGGATCATCCTATGCTTATCCTATCATATCCCCGGCGGCAAGTCCAGAAATAACATCCGTCTCAAACCGCACCGCAGCCCGCACCCCGTCCCTTGTATTCTCGATGGTACATTCCGCTCCATGCCGGGCCAAAATCATTTTCACCAGATACAGCCCCAGGCCGCTGCCGCCTGTAGCCCGGTTCCGGGAGGTTTCTTCCCGGTAGAATGCCTCAAACAGATGAGGCAGGGCTTTTTCCGAGATGTGGGCCCCGGTGTTCTCCACCGTCAGAGCTGGGTTGCCGTCCAGCAGGCCACACCACACCCGCACCTCCGCCCCCTCCGGCGAGTAGAGGGACGCGTTGGAGAGCAGATTACCTGCCACCCGGCCCAGCAGAGAGGCGTCCCCGATGACAACGATTCCCGGCGTCAGATCCTTTACCAGCCGCTGATTCTTCTGCTCCAGAAGAGGCGCGTCCAGGGTAAGCTGGCGCTCGATCAGGGCGGGCAGATCCACAGGCTCACGCTTCACAGACACGGAGCCGCTCTCCATACGGGAGATCGCCAGCATTTCCTGCACCAGATTTTCCATTCGCCCTGTTACCTGGAGCGAGCGAAGCAGGTACTTGTTCCGGTCCTGATAGATGCCAACACCCTCCAGCATACCGGAAAGCTGCCCCTTTAGTATGGTCACCGGAGTTTTTAGTTCATGGGAGGCAGCATTGAAGAAAGCCATCCGCTGGCGGTCCAGCTCCCGTTCCCGTTCCACCTCACCCCGAAGAGCCTGGTTAGCGTTTTCCAGATCGGTGAGAGCGGTGTCCAGCCGCCGGGCCAGTTGATCCAGACTGCGGCCCAGCTTGCCGATTTCGTCCTTGCGTTTTTCGCCGCATTCCCAGTGGAAGTCCAGCTCCGCCATTTTTCCAGCAATCCCGCTCATGCGCACGATAGGCCGGGTGATGTATCGGGAGTAAATAAATGCGCCCAGCAGAGAAAACACCAATAACACCACCAAAAGCCAAGGGGCTATCTGAATCAGCGCCCGCACCGCCAGGTTTTCCACTTCAATCCGTGGGGTGACATAGAGGGTATAGCTCTCGTTCTGGCCGGCAAACACTACCTCGGCGGTAATGGTAGCCTGCTCCGACATGGTGACCGCTACCGTATCGCCTTCCCGAATGTCCTGGCTGTGATAACTGACGGCGCTTTCCTGCTCTGAGGTGGTGACAATCATAGTATCATCTTCATACACAGCCTGAACCGTCAGCTTGGCCCCTGTGTCCACCAGGCGCCCGTCCGGTCCCACCAGCATGGCGTTGGCCCCGGAGGCAAGTACAAAGTCATCCAGCAGCTCGCCACAGTCCGCAGGAGTCGTCTCTGCCAGTTTCCCCACCAGGGCATCCACCTGAGCGGTAAGGTCATCATTTACTACGGCGGTATAGGTGCTGGGGGAGGCCCAGGCGATAAAGCTGAAGGTGATCGCCCCGGCCGCGAGTAGGACGCCGGCGGTAATGAGAAAGATTCGGGCTGTCAGGCTTTCAGCGATCCTCTTTCGCAGCACGGTAGCCCACCCCCCTTACAGTATCAATATAGTTCCGCCCCAGCTTGTGGCGGAGGTTTTTGATGTGGCTGTCCACCACCCGTTCGTCCCCATAGAAGTCATAGCCCCATAGTTTTGCCAGCAGCATCTCCCGGGTGAACACGCGGCCCGGCGCGGTCAGAAAGGTGTGGAGCAGTTCAAACTCCCGGGCGGTCAGGTCCAGGAGCTGGCCGTCCAGCAAGGCCTCCCGGGTATCCAGGTCCAAAGTCAAATCCCGGTAGCGCAGGCGGCTATCCTCCCCAGTGTTTCCACGGCGGCGAAGGATGACCCGGATCTTTTCCAGCAGCACCGGCATAGAGAAGGGCTTGGTCACATAGTCGTCGATGTCCATGCCGAAGCCCCGGAGCTGTGATTCTTCCCCGTCCAGGGCGGTGAGCATCAAAATGGGGATCTGTGACTGCTGGCGAATCAGCTCGCAGACCCCAAAGCCGTCGATCTTCGGGAGCATAAGGTCCAACAAAACCAGGTCGAAAGGCTGTCCCCCAAACAGGGCCAGGGCTGCCACGCCATCCCCGGCCACGGCGGTCTGATAACCGGCATCTTCCAGGTAGGCGCGTAGCAACTCCTGAATATCCGGCTCGTCTTCAACAATTAGAATGCGTTTCATTAGTAATCACCCAATCGAAGTATATCATGGGATTGTGAATTTATCATGGAGAAAAGAAAGTAACCATAAAAGAAACGCACAGCGGAAGGAGATCCGTTGTGCGTTTGCTTTATTTTAGCGAGGTGCCTGGGGCAACGAATTTGTAGCCGTGACCCCGCACCGTTTCGATGATACCAGCGCCCAGCTTGCGCCGGAGCTTGTAGACCATGCTGGAGATCCCTGTCCAGCTGGCGTCAAAGGAGTCCGTGGCAACAGCTTCATAGATCTGGCGGGCGGTGAACACCTGCCCTGGCCGGCGGGCCAGCAGGAGCAGAATGTCAAACTCCATCGGGGTCAGGTTCACCGTCTGGTCGGACTGCCATACCAGCCTGCGCTGCGGGTCGATTTGCAGAGAGCCAAAGAGCAGCGGGGCGTCTGCGGAGGCGGCCACCGTAGAAAAATCTGCAATAGAAGAAAGAGCGGCGATTGCTTTATTAAAGACAGCATCATCGTTGTCATCAAAAGACAGGATTACCAACTTCCCAAACGAATCACCTCCCTATATTTAGAACCGTGATATAATCATTTTCCTATTCTGCAGTCGGCCTTTTCTTGAAAGAGATAGTTCCAGAAATGCTTGCAGCGGTACTGGCTACCACATGACTGATCAATACCGTAACCCAAATTCCATTTAGGCCGAATCCTCAATATCGCCTTTTTTGCCTATTCCTCAAAGAAGATAGGAAATGGATAGGCTCTGTATCTTGATGTGCTTTGAGTTCGGTCTTGTTCCCACATACGGGACATAGAAGCCATACCATTCGATCCATCATAGACTTTCTCCTTTGTGGCCTGATTGAATAAGCGTTTTGTGTTCCCATTTTCCACTTATGAAATAGAGTAAGCCTACAATGGCAGGTAAGACTGGCGAAAGTGCCTGACCGTAATAAATGCCAGTAAAACCCATATTAAGTACAAAGGCCAAGATCCAGCTCATAGGCAAACGCACGATAACTGCGTCCAGTAAAGCGTTGATCATAGCGACATTTGCTGCACCGACACCAATAGCAAAGGAATCCAAAGTGTACATGACGGCATAAATCAAACTATTTACGCCACAACAGATACGCAGATAGTAAATTCCGTCGTTTACCACTTCCGGGGTGGTACTACCGAAAAGCAAAATCAATGGTTCTGCAAAAAGCTGCACGCCAATTACGACAACGAGCGTTACAACAACATTCATCACTAAACTGATTTTTACCACTTTCCGGGCGCGTTCAATTTGTCCAGCTCCCATGCACTGCCCTACCATCGCTGTAACTGCCTGTCCAATAGCCCAGCAGGGCATACCAGCAAAGGTGTTGATTTGCAAGCCTACATTCGATGCAGCAGATACAGCAGTACCAAACTGATTGAGCATCCCCGCCACGAGCAGATAGGCCGTGTTGACTACTACCATTTGGATCGCCGTGGGCAGTCCGACTTTTACGATGGCGGCCAGCTTATCCCATTGAAGCGTAAACTTTCCGTGTTTTTCCATAGAGAAAAATATTTTGTGCCGCTTCAAATAGAATAAAGAAATCACAAAGGAAATTCCTTGCGCGGTAATCGTTGCATAAGCCGCCCCTGCCGTTCCCATTCCTAATGGGCCCACCAAGATAATGTCTAAAACGATATTGATGACGGTAGCAATTCCCACAAAATATAGGGGAGATTTAGAATCCCCCAGCCCCTTGAGCACTGAGCAGAAAGCATTATATCCAAAGACGAACACAGTTCCACAACAAATAATTTTCATATAGTCGCAGGCATCTTGATATGCGTCTGCTGGAACATTTAACATCTTGAATAACGGCTGGTAGGTTGCCAGACTCACAATAGTCACAAGCAGAGAAGATACCAGCGAGAGCAAGGCCAGCATTTGAAAAGACTCCATCTGTCCCTTTTTATCGTCTGCCCCCTTATATTGAGCAATCAACACGGCTCCGCCCATCGTCATACCAATACAAATTGAATTGATGATATAGCACAATTTAGAAGCGTTACCAATGGCCGCAAGACCCGTATCGCCTACAATTTGGCCGACTACAAGCATATCTACTACATTGTAAAACGATTGCAGTATATTTGCTAAAAGCAACGGAAAAGCGAAAATGGCCAGTTTTTTCGGTACACTTCCGGTCAACAAACTATGATCTTCAGTCATATCTATTCCCTCCAAAAAGAAAAAGGCACACTACATCGTGCGCCCTTTGCATAGTCACAAATAAATGAGCATAACAAAAGGCCACAAACAAAACATTGTCTGTGGCCTCAATAGTTTATCTTCTTATGTCAATTCGTAAAAAGGGTACAAAAACCAAAGGCAGCTATTCTCTGCCTTGGCCTCCCGGTTTTACAAATCAACTTTCCGAAAAGGCTCCGCACAATGTTTCGTGGTATAAACTTGTGTGGAGCCGAAGTCAATACCAAACTTTCCGAACAACATCGTACTCACCTTCTTGTATAATCATATCAATTTCATTGTAGCTAGTTCTTCTCTTGTTGTCAAGTCGGCAAGGCGGTCTAAAATTGTAGGGGACATGAAAAAATAGTCAGTAGTGTAACGCAGAAAAGTAGAGTTGAGACGGGGAGAAGTTATTTTTTACAAAAACGCGCAACGGACATCAAATTTCCGCTGCGCGTTCCTGATATTATTTGGCTGTATTTTTGATGCAAAATTTGTAGCCGTGGCATCGGACGGTTTCGATGATGTCAGCGCCCAGCTTGCGCCGGAGCTTATAGACCATGCTGGAGATCCCCGTCCAGCTGGCGTCAAAGGAGTCTGTTGCAACGGCCTCATAGATTTGGCGGGCGGTGAACACCTGCCCTGGCCGGCGGGCCAGCAGGAGTAGAATATCAAACTCCATCGGCGTAAGGTCCACCGCCTGGCCGGACTGCCACACCAGCCTGCGCTGCGGGTCGATTTGCAACGAGCCAAAGAGCAGCGGTGCGTCTGCGGAGGCGGCCATTATGGGGAAGTTTGAAATGGCGTAAATGGCCGATATTACTTTGTTATAAAGGGCTTCTTCATCATCTCTAAACGATAGAATTATAAGCTTCCCAAGCAGCTCACCTCCAGTCATTCAAACTTCGCCCGCTCATTATCTTTTGGAATGTGCGGGACGAATCATCAACAGGACTATGCCCACGGCAAACAATGCGCACTGGACGATAAGAACTGCAGCCGGCATAGAGAAGCCAGGGTCTAAAGTCCCAAGCGTTAATGGGTACTCGCCAAAGAACTGTCCATTCCAAATTTTCAAGGCGTCAGGCAATGGTAGGGCCATGCACCCGAAGGGAACTACCATCCATACATAGACCAGCCAAGGCCGGACTTGGCCTAACAGCCAGCCACTCCCCAGTGCGAACACAAGGGCGGGCAGAAGGGTCGCCAGGGCCGGGAGCAGGAGACTGCCCCAGCCGTACCAGCCAAACATGCGGCCGTAGAACACTGCCGCCTCTCCCATGCACAGCAGACTCAGCAGCACACCGCCCGTCAGGGCTGCGGCGCACCGGACCAAAGCGTACTGCTTGGGTGGCATCGGTGTAGCATCCATGAGAACTGCCGCCCGCCGGGCTTTGGGCGAGGTATAGAAGGTCAGAAAGAACAGCATTCCGATCCACAGCAAGGGCAGCATTCGGGAAAGATAATCTCCAAAGCTCCAGGGGGAGAAGGGGGCGGTGTGGGATACCCCCAGGATGGTTACGGCATGGAGTACCAGCGCCCCGTAGAGAAGCAGCACAACCGCCAGCCCGATAAAAAACTTGTTCCACAGCAGCCTGCGGCATTCATATCGAAAAATCTTACTCAAGGTTCAAATCCTCCTCCGTCAGCCCGCAGGCATCTAAAAATTCTTGGTAGGTCAGATAGGGATACATGGGGTCCAGTTCCCGGTTGAACAGGTCATGGAGAATCTGATCCATAGCTTCCTCGCCGCCCACCAGCTGCTCCGCTTTCCAAATTTTCAGGGGCATCTCATTGTACTGCCGAACCTGAGACAGACTGTTGGAGATGGCAAGCTGCACCTGCTCCGGCAGCATCTCCAGATATTCAGGGTTGCGCACATAGAAGTTCAGGTAGTAGTCGTCCACCGTCTGTTGCCACTGATCTATATAATGCTCCCGGGCGTAGTCCTCGCCGTACAGTTCCTTGACGATGCGGTAGGTGGTGTAGACGGTCAGGCCCTCGGCAGACCAGGGGCTGGTGGAATCGGAGGTATCAAACATGTTGCCCAGGCCCCACCACTGATGGACCAGCTCGTGGATCATGACCTCACCGGCGCCGCCGCCTTTTTCGGCGTTCCCCAGGTTGGCGGCGGTAAAGTCCGCCTCGTCCAGCAGGCTGGCCCCGCCGACGGCGTATCCGCCGCCAGCTACCCGGCTCTGGATGAGCTTCAGGGTTTCGCCGGCGCCGAAGGAGAGTGAGCCATAATGCTCGGTGCAGTAGTCCACCACTTCCTTCACCGCGTCCACGGCTTTGGCAGCCTCCATGACGGCCTGGTGCTTGCGGCCGTAGTAGAATTCGATGGTCATGCCGCCGGCCTCGATGTCCTCCCGGATATAATCTCCGGCGTAGAGAATGCCGCCGGCACTGTTCTGCTCATACCGCCATGTTCTGGTGCCGTCTTCGTGTTCCGCGACGACCTCCGCTTCGCTGGACCCGAAGGGAATGGCGAGCATGGAATCCGGCAGGGTGATTTCGATTTCGGTGGGATAGCCAGCCTCTCCGGGCATGACATTCATCACACGGGGCGAGAGGGCCGAGTTCTCCAGGCAGAGGTATTCCCGGCTCAGCTCCTTGCCGCCCTGCATGGTGGGCAGGCTCTCCTGGGGGAATCCGCTGTACTCCATGGTCAGCTCCACCTCCTCCTCGGCGGGAATGGTGACTTCCAGCCGGGCCTCGTTGTACTCCTGGTAGTCGCTCACCGTGAAGGGAACATCGGCGCCATTGGCTTTCACATTGGAGATCGTGTACCCCGGGTTGATGCCGAAGGAGACGCTCTGCTCCTGGCCGGAAGTGTTCTGGAACTGGTAGGAGGCCCGGCCCGTTACGGTGCCGGCATCGGTATCCGGAAACACCTGAGCGGTGCGACGGACAAAAGTGACGCCCTCGGCATAGGGGATCTCATAGAAGGACATCACCGTTAAATCCGGGTTGCTGCGGTCGATAAAGGGCTGGGCGGCATAGGCGGTGCCGGAACAGGCCAGCAGTGCCAGGGCGATCACCGGGCGGTAGAGCCGCCGGGTGCTCCGTGCAAGGGAGCCAAACACGCCCTTCCCATATTGCCGGATGCAGAGATAGGAGACTGTCCAAACTCCAGCCAGTGTAAGGAGCCAGGTGAAGCGCATCCAGGCTACCGACCGAAACACACGGAAGTTGGAGAAGTCATCGGACAAAGCCCACACGCAGGGATTGAGCCAGCATAACTGCCAGTCCGCCGCCCACACCGTCAGGCTCAAGGCGCAGAAGGCGATAAACAGGACGATGGACAGATCCGCCCGGCGGGTGAACTGGTAGGCTGCGGCCGCCGCCAGGACGCCCAGGGGCAGCGCCAGCCCCATGAGCAGCAGATAGGCCAGCACATAGTTCGCACCGGTGAACACAGAGCCGATCAGCCCCGCACTGATGGGCAGCCAAACCAGCATCGTGAGGCCCACCGTCAGCACCGCCGCGGTCAACAGGGCCAACAGGCGGGTCAGGGCGGTGGTCAGAGGGGACACCACCGCGTCGGTGAGAATGTCCACCCGGCTGCGGCAGGCCCTGTCCAGCTCAAAGATGGTCAGCAGGCCGAAGAGGATGGCGCCGGCCACACCGCCGGCAATAGCGGGGTTTGCTAGATACATGGAGAGCATGGTGGTGGATGTGGCGGGCTTGTAGAGCACCAGCCCCAACACCGGGGAGAGGACCGTCAAAGCCATCATCAGCCAGGTCAGGCGGTTTTGCAGTAGCCGCTTTAGTTCCAGGGGAAAGAGCCGCATTGTCTTCATTGTGCCGCCTCCCTGGAGATCAGATAGAGGTAAGCGTCCTCCAAAGAGGGCTCCTCCGCCTGGGCATAGGACGGCAGCTTGTCTGCCACCGCACGGCAGCGGATGCCCTGGCTGGTGTTTACCCGGGCGGTGATGTGCAGCCCCTGCTCCAGCGTCTCATCCTTCTCCCAAAAGACGCCCACATGGCCGGTAGCCGACTGGATCAACTGCTCCGGCGTGCCGGTGAACAGGATGGTTCCATGATGGATGACGACGATCTGGTCGCATACAGACTGTACATCCTCAATGATGTGAGTGGAGAGCAGTACCAGATGCTCCTCCGCTGTACGGGAGAACAGATTGCGAAAGTGGATGCGCTCCTCCGGGTCCAGTCCCACCGTAGGCTCGTCAAAGATCAGGAAGGGGGGATTCCCCAGCAGAGCCTGGGCAATCCCCACCCGCTGGCGTTGGCCGCCAGAGAGGGTGCGGATTTTGGATTTTGCCTTTTCTTCCAAATTGACCGCCTGGATGGTTTTCTGGATTGCAGTTTTGGGGTTCGCAATCCCCTTGAGGGCGGCCATGTAGTCTAAAAATTGGGTGACAGTCAGCTCGTCAAACAAGCCGAAGTCCTGGGGAAGATAGCCAAGGCTGGCCTTCAGATGACTCTCGGCCTTGCTTAACGGCATCCTGTCCACCAGGATATTCCCCTCGGTGGGCTGCAAGGCCGCCACCAACAGCTTCATCAGGGTGGATTTGCCAGCCCCGTTGGGGCCCAGCAGGCCGATGAGGCTGGGGGATTTTAACTCCAGGTTCAGCCCCTTTAAGGCCTGCTTCCCGCTGGGGTAGGTCATACTGACATTTTGAATCTTGATTTCCATATTGTCGGATTCCTTTCTGCTTGGGATGAGGAAAGAATACCAGAGCAATATGGAGTGAAGATGGAGGAAATTTGTGATTTGTATGGAGATGGACGGAAAACGGGGCAGGACACCGGCCTGCCCCGTCCTAACGCGATAAAAGAATTATTTCACCCAACCATCCAGAAACACCCAAGGTCTGCTCCGACACACCGGTCTCAGCCTGTGGGACTGTCTGCGGCCATACGGTCCATCACCCCCTGTACCTCGGTAAAGAACCGGGAGAGGTGAAACCCGTCTGCCACCGCGTGGTGGATGTTCATGGTCAGCGGCATGACCAGTCTGCTGCCCTCCGCCTCGTACTTGCCCCAGGTGACCACCGGGGCAAGAAAGTCCCCCCGGTCAAACACATGGACATCGAAGTGACGGTAGCGCACCCAGGGCAAACAGGACACATCGAAGTGATTTGCTGGTTGCCCTTCCACCACGCCCCGGAGTCCCCGATACTTCTCCCGGTCCTCCAGGAAACGGGTGTGGAACGCTGGCAAGTCCTCCGTGTAAGGTGTAACCAGCTTAGTGAAGTTCCCGTCCTCCGGGTGGAAGTGGGCATAACTGGGAGAAACGAAATCCCAGCGAATCAGGTTTCCACCCTGGTCCCAGCCCAGTTTGAACTCCTCATGGGCGTTGATCACCCGGGACACCACCCAAATCATGGCCGGATAGAACTTCATACCGCGCTGCTTGACGAGCCGGACCAGCGGCGTCACATCCATGTCCACCGTCAGGCTCATGACCACTCGCATGTGGTCCATATAAAACTGAAACAGATCGCCTCTCGGCCAGGTGCTGAAATCAACCATTTTGTAATTCATCTCAATACTCCTTTGCATGATTGTTTTTCCGTCTCACCATGCAAGGCCATTGGGATGGGATATTTCCATTTGCTCCATACAAGCCATCCAAATCAAGCCTTGCATGGAGCCTTGTCAAGTCCGCGCTTCATCCGCTCACCTCCTCAATGAACCGGGCACAGGATGTCTTTCCGGCGATCCGGAAATGAGATGTTTTTCTTTCCAGATATCCGCCTTGCAGCCACAGCCGTGAATCAAATTCGTCTGTTCCGCAGGCATCCTCACTTCCATTGGATCATCCTATGCTTATCCTATCATATCCCCGGCGGCAAGTCCAGAAATAACATCCGTCTCAAACCGCACCGCAGCCCGCACCCCGTCCCTTGTATTCTCGATGGTACATTCCGCTCCATGCCGGGCCAAAATCATTTTCACCAGATACAGCCCCAGGCCGCTGCCGCCTGTAGCCCGGTTCCGGGAGGTTTCTTCCCGGTAGAATGCCTCAAACAGATGAGGCAGGGCTTTTTCCGAGATGTGGGCCCCGGTGTTCTCCACCGTCAGAGCTGGGTTGCCGTCCAGCAGGCCACACCACACCCGCACCTCCGCCCCCTCCGGCGAGTAGAGGGACGCGTTGGAGAGCAGATTACCTGCCACCCGGCCCAGCAGAGAGGCGTCCCCGATGACAACGATTCCCGGCGTCAGATCCTTTACCAGCCGCTGATTCTTCTGCTCCAGAAGAGGCGCGTCCAGGGTAAGCTGGCGCTCGATCAGGGCGGGCAGATCCACAGGCTCACGCTTCACAGACACGGAGCCGCTCTCCATACGGGAGATCGCCAGCATTTCCTGCACCAGATTTTCCATTCGCCCTGTTACCTGGAGCGAGCGAAGCAGGTACTTGTTCCGGTCCTGATAGATGCCAACACCCTCCAGCATACCGGAAAGCTGCCCCTTTAGTATGGTCACCGGAGTTTTTAGTTCATGGGAGGCAGCATTGAAGAAAGCCATCCGCTGGCGGTCCAGCTCCCGTTCCCGTTCCACCTCACCCCGAAGAGCCTGGTTAGCGTTTTCCAGATCGGTGAGAGCGGTGTCCAGCCGCCGGGCCAGTTGATCCAGACTGCGGCCCAGCTTGCCGATTTCGTCCTTGCGTTTTTCGCCGCATTCCCAGTGGAAGTCCAGCTCCGCCATTTTTCCAGCAATCCCGCTCATGCGCACGATAGGCCGGGTGATGTATCGGGAGTAAATAAATGCGCCCAGCAGAGAAAACACCAATAACACCACCAAAAGCCAAGGGGCTATCTGAATCAGCGCCCGCACCGCCAGGTTTTCCACTTCAATCCGTGGGGTGACATAGAGGGTATAGCTCTCGTTCTGGCCGGCAAACACTACCTCGGCGGTAATGGTAGCCTGCTCCGACATGGTGACCGCTACCGTATCGCCTTCCCGAATGTCCTGGCTGTGATAACTGACGGCGCTTTCCTGCTCTGAGGTGGTGACAATCATAGTATCATCTTCATACACAGCCTGAACCGTCAGCTTGGCCCCTGTGTCCACCAGGCGCCCGTCCGGTCCCACCAGCATGGCGTTGGCCCCGGAGGCAAGTACAAAGTCATCCAGCAGCTCGCCACAGTCCGCAGGAGTCGTCTCTGCCAGTTTCCCCACCAGGGCATCCACCTGAGCGGTAAGGTCATCATTTACTACGGCGGTATAGGTGCTGGGGGAGGCCCAGGCGATAAAGCTGAAGGTGATCGCCCCGGCCGCGAGTAGGACGCCGGCGGTAATGAGAAAGATTCGGGCTGTCAGGCTTTCAGCGATCCTCTTTCGCAGCACGGTAGCCCACCCCCCTTACAGTATCAATATAGTTCCGCCCCAGCTTGTGGCGGAGGTTTTTGATGTGGCTGTCCACCACCCGTTCGTCCCCATAGAAGTCATAGCCCCATAGTTTTGCCAGCAGCATCTCCCGGGTGAACACGCGGCCCGGCGCGGTCAGAAAGGTGTGGAGCAGTTCAAACTCCCGGGCGGTCAGGTCCAGGAGCTGGCCGTCCAGCAAGGCCTCCCGGGTATCCAGGTCCAAAGTCAAATCCCGGTAGCGCAGGCGGCTATCCTCCCCAGTGTTTCCACGGCGGCGAAGGATGACCCGGATCTTTTCCAGCAGCACCGGCATAGAGAAGGGCTTGGTCACATAGTCGTCGATGTCCATGCCGAAGCCCCGGAGCTGTGATTCTTCCCCGTCCAGGGCGGTGAGCATCAAAATGGGGATCTGTGACTGCTGGCGAATCAGCTCGCAGACCCCAAAGCCGTCGATCTTCGGGAGCATAAGGTCCAACAAAACCAGGTCGAAAGGCTGTCCCCCAAACAGGGCCAGGGCTGCCACGCCATCCCCGGCCACGGCGGTCTGATAACCGGCATCTTCCAGGTAGGCGCGTAGCAACTCCTGAATATCCGGCTCGTCTTCAACAATTAGAATGCGTTTCATTAGTAATCACCCAATCGAAGTATATCATGGGATTGTGAATTTATCATGGAGAAAAGAAAGTAACCATAAAAGAAACGCACAGCGGAAGGAGATCCGTTGTGCGTTTGCTTTATTTTAGCGAGGTGCCTGGGGCAACGAATTTGTAGCCGTGACCCCGCACCGTTTCGATGATACCAGCGCCCAGCTTGCGCCGGAGCTTGTAGACCATGCTGGAGATCCCTGTCCAGCTGGCGTCAAAGGAGTCCGTGGCAACAGCTTCATAGATCTGGCGGGCGGTGAACACCTGCCCTGGCCGGCGGGCCAGCAGGAGCAGAATATCAAACTCCATCGGCGTCAGGTCCACCGTCTGGCCGACCTGCCAGACCAGCCTGCGCTGCGGGTCTATTTGCAGAGAGCCAAAGAGCAGCGGTGCGTCTGCGGAGGCGGCCACCGTGGAGAAGTCTGCGACAGAAGCAAGAGCCGTCACAGTGTTCGCAAAGATGGCGTCCTCGTTGTCGCTGAAGGATAAAATTATAAACTTCCCAAGTGGATCACCTCCATGCTATTCGATTGATGCTTTTATTATGGTGCAGCATAGTATTCTTGAACGGCTGCGGGAAGCTCGTCATACTGAACTTCAGCCCATTCCAACACTCCACGAATAGGCATTACCGTCAGACGAATAAAAGCATCCTCTTTCAATTCCCTCGATGTTCCAAAGGTAATATCCTTTGCGTTTCCGTCCTCGTCATAGCAACGCAGTGTGTAAGAGTAGTCCATGCTCCCTCCGAAGTTAATTACACCTCCGGCAGATTCTGTCTGCTCGATTTTGCTGTTGTCAATCTGCGAATAGTAGTAGGTGCTGCCTGCTCCTGAAAGCAGATAAACACATAAGCAGATTGCCAACACAACGATAACGCCTACTCCAAATAATGCTTTTTTCTTCATGTGCTTTCCTCCCGATTACCAACCCTTTTTCGGGGCTGTTTTCTTTGCTTTTTTTACGACTTTAGCGGTAGAAACATTTTTTGTTGTGAATACGATAACCGCGGAAATTATCAAAACAACAACCATGCTTAGAATACATAGTCCGGTGTTCCAATGAACGGCTGCATCATAGCTCCTGTACTGGATCAGCCCCATGCTTGCTGTAATAGGATAAATATTGGAAAGCGTCATACTCCCGGCGGCAAACATTCCACCATAGCCATAAACAAAGGCAAGGATAACACCTACCATGTGCCCTTGAGAAAAACGCGAAGTAATGGCGATAATTGGTGTTACAGCAATATACAAAAACAAACAACTAAATGTGAGCTGAACCAAAGCCTGTATTGCGGTCGCCGCCGTTAATCCGGGAAAGCCCACAAGAAATTCTGCGGCCAGAGTGAATGCGGTACTTGCTATACCAAACAGCAGCGAGAGGAAACCACAAACGATCAGTTTTCCGCCAATTAAAGCAGGATAGGAAACAGGAACCGTCATAATGCTTTTTAAGGTATCGTCTGTTTTTTCCCGCGCAATGATATAGCCCGCAATCAAAGTAATGCACATAGGAAAGATGGTTGTTGTATTGTTTTTAATGACTTGTTCTACCAAAAAGGGGAATGTCCAAACCGTACCATCTAATGCAGTGGAAGAAAAGAGGGTAATTCCAACCGAAAGAAGCATCAGCAGAATGCCGGCCCAAATAATGTGATAACGCTTGAGTTTCCATAATTCCGTTTTGATAATACGATACATTTCATTCCCCCCTTTTCTTGTATAAGAAGTCAATCAGGATAATGGATATGGCTGCCATAATTCCGAGGATGATGACAGTCTGAAATGTGGATGGAATAATGGCATCCAGTTCTTTTAAGTTCAAAGGGAACCCATGACTTGCCATATCTCCAGCGCCCCAGAGCGTAGTAAGCGGGATAGGCATGAGCCAGCATAACCATTTAGGCAGTGTCCCGAACAGCGTTTCCACGGTGAGGCTCACTACACTGTAAAACACACAGAGCAGAATTGAGAAGATGTATGTCCTGCTGAAAAAGACAACCAGCACGATCAAAGGCAAAGTCCCTGCGGTAATAAAAATTCCAAGTTCAACTGCGACTAACAGTTTATAGCCAAGACCATATACCTCCATCGAAAAGCTGCCGCAAATAATAGTGGCAAGCATAGAAGCAAGGCAGAATATGATCCCAAAGGCAAAAAGAACAATGACTTTTGCAGCAATCATCTGTGTGCTGGTGACAGGAATAGTGCGTAAATTTTTGAATGTGTCGTTGTCACGCTCCATGAAAAACAACATGGCTGCGATAACACCAATGATACACGGAAGAAGGAAAATGACGCCATATCCCATAACCATGTTGAACAAACCGTCAAAGAGGTCTGTTTTGTCCGGGTATCTTGCCAGCATCCGTGGTGTTGCCATCAGAAATGTGATAGGAACGGGAAACAGAAAGGCGGATAAGAACACAAACAGAATGAACTTTTTCCGTTTTAGTTTTGCAAACTCGCACTTCACAAGTTTAAGCAATTCCTTCACCTCCCGTTACTCGCTTGAAATAATCTTCCAAAGTTTCTTCACAGGAATGTGCCTCTGACACCTCCAAGCCGTTTGCCACAAATGCGGTCACAACTTTCCCTACCGGCAAAGCAAGGTTGTGCAGCCGCAAATTGTGATCGTCCAGTACGGAAAAATGCTTTTCATGGAAATTGCACTCCAGAACTCTTGCCGCCTGTGCTGCGTCAGAAACCGTAAAATGGATATGCTTACTGCTTTTCTGTTCCAGCTCCGCCAGACTTTCTTCTTCCAGCAACGCACCGTGGTCGATAATGCCAATGTCATCAGCCAGCATGGAAATTTCTGAAAGGATATGACTTGAAATCAGGATCGTTTTTCCTCTCTCATCGCAGAGCTGCCGGATGAAGGAACGCACCTCGGCAATTCCGATAGGGTCAAGGCCATTGATAGGTTCATCCAAGATCAAAAGCTCCGGGTCGTGCATGACGGCAAGCGCAATCGCCAACCGTTGCTTCATACCAAGCGAATACTGCGAGAAAAGCTTTTTATCCTTGTACGGCAGTCCCACCAAGTCCAATGCGTCCTTGATGGCATGGCGGTTTGGTACGCCCCGTAAAGTGGCAAAGATACGCAGGTTTTCCGTGGCGGTCAGATTGGGATAAAAACCGGGCGATTCAATCAGACTGCCAATGCGGGGGAGCAATTTCTTTTCGTTCCCCTGCAAAGGTTTTCCCCAGATTTTTACCTCGCCGGAAGTGGGCCGCGTCAGGCCAAGCAGCATTTTCATGGTCGTGGTCTTTCCGGCCCCGTTTCTTCCCAGCAGACCATAGATCCTTCCTTTTTCCACATGGATATTCAGATCGGCAACGCTCTTTTGGGTGCCATACTGTTTTGTAAGATGTTTGGTTTCGATAATGTAATTGCTCATATAAGCACCTCCTTGTCTGTAAATAGTCTAACACACCAGCCTTGCACTAACCTTGCCGCAACCTTGCATTAACCTTGCATTTTGAAAAGCAAGCGCATGAAGGAAAATTTCCTCCCACCAACCTCTAAAATAATGAGAAGCCCTCGCCACAGAGGGAGAGGGCTTAATCAACCAGAGGAAAATACAAAGCAAACATAGTTCCGTTCCCCGGTGTGCTTTCTGCTGTTATTGTACCGTTCATTTTTTCTACAAGCTGATGTACGATAGAAAGTCCAAGTCCGCTTCCTTTTTCGGAGCGGCCTTTATCGCATTTATAAAGGCGTTCAAAGATATGTTTCAAATCATCTTTTTCAATTCCCACTCCGTTGTCAGCTACGAGAATTTTCATATTCATATCCTGCTTGGATAGAGAAATCTGGATTTTGTCCGCATGGCTATGAACGATCACATTTTGTATGAGATTATTCAGTACCCGCATATATGCGTCGGGATCAAGCCGTACCCGGAAAGGCTGTTCGGGAATATCAATGCTGTAATCTATTTGTTTATCTTCAAAAACAGGTATCCAGTCAATGAGGATATTCCTTGTCAGTTCCACAGCTTCAACTGGCTCTATCGACAAAACAAATTCATCGGAGTTCAATTTGAACCAATCGAACAACACATCAATGTATTCTTTCAGGTCATGGGCTTTACGGCGCGCAATCTCAACATATTCGTCTTTATCTTTGCCGGTGACAATTCCTTTGTGGGCAGCATCAAGATACCCAATCAATGTGGTAAGCGGAGTTCGCACATCATGGGAAAGGCTTGTCATAAGCTGTTTGTTGACTTCCTCTGCTTGCCTGAACGAAGATAGTTCTTTTTCATAAGAGGATACAATGTCGTTGACTTCATAAGCTATGGATGCAGTAAGCTCATCGGTTGCAGACAAAATGCGCCTGTTGCCGTTTCCCGCCTTAATATCTTCCAGCGCATCAAGCATCCCATTGATCTGCGCTTTTACCCGTCTAATAATGAAACCGCAAATACAGACTGAAATAATGGCAATCGCAACCGAGATAAAAACAAGCAATTCCATTCGATCAGACCTCCTTGTTGAAGCGGTATCCAATCCCTTTGATCGTCTGAATATATTTGGGCTTTCCGGGATTTTCTTCTAATTTCTTTCGCAAGCGGCTAATGATCGCCATGATATTGCTATCATCATAGCAGTATTCTTCACCCCAAACTTCTTCGTAAATTCTTTGCTTCGTGAGAATTTTTCCCTGATACTTCGCAAGTAACAGGAGCAAATCAAATTCTTTTGGGGGGAGTTCGAATGTTCCATTGATGGTAGTAATGGAACGAGTGTCCATATCAATCCTTAACCCGTCAAAATCAAGTTGCTGGGGTAATCCGCCCGATTGATTAAATCGTGTATAACGGCGGACAAGAGAGAGGATGCGGGCGATCAGTTCGTCCATATCGAAAGGTTTTGTCAAATAGTCATCAGCACCCGCCCGTAGACCGCGTACTTTAGAAACGCTATCATTTTTTGATGTGAACATCAAAATAGGAAGGTTGCTTTCTTTCCTGATTTGCTCCAATGTTTCAAATCCATCCATACCTGGCATCATAACATCAAGTACAACAAGCTGATAATCCTTTTCCTTTAATTTTTCCAGGCCCTCTTTTCCACTGTTACAGCAATCGGCTTCTATATTTTCCGTCAGTACGCTGCGCTTAATTAAGGCACACAGCTCCTTATCATCATCTATAACCAAAACCTTATTCATGTTTCAAAGCCCTCCCTTGCTTGGTCCTGCCGTCCACCGGCTTTTTGGCATCCTTGGGGATTAACCATAGTGTTGCCATTTTAACAGCGCCGGGGATGCGGTCCGCAGCGCAGTAATAATTTATTTGACGGGCAGAAACGCCCCATTTTTCACTTGCTTCTTTGATCGTCATATAGTCCATATCTGCACCTCCGACATATCCATTATATTTCTTTATGCCGAAGAATACAAGGGATTGTAAAGGTGTCTATAATAACAGCCGCAGGCTGGGAAATTCCCAACCTGCGGCCTCGCTGCGGCAAAATCACGCTGCCGCAATTTCCCATTCTTTCAAATTGAACTCACTCAGCGGATAAATTTCCGAGGCAGGCGCCTCAAAGTTAAGCGTAATATATCCGTTGCTGTTGACGCCCTCCAGGACGCGCTCGATAGCGCCGTCATCATGGCGCAGCAGCATTATTACTTGCCTCCAACAGCCGCCTTATCGTAATAGTGAACATAGACATTGTAATCCCGGGACCGGGTGATCATCCGAATCCAGATATACAGGTGGTCGGTTTCGGAATAAAGGTTGAACTCTGTTGCCACGCTGGTCGCCTGCGCGTACCTGCAGAACCGCCGCATGGTGTCCAGCGTCTTGAAGGCCGGCAGCTTGAACAGGGCGTTCTGGAACTCGTCGATCTCCTTCACCAGCTCCGGCGATGTCGTTTTCCCAGGCCCATCGTGCCATGTTGTCCACCACTGATAGCCGTCATAATCCGAGCGGGAGTAAACGACCTCGCTGACCGGTCGGCCAGTGGGCTGCATGGGCGGCGTATCGGTGTGCTGGAATGCTTCCTCGAAGGTGCAGGAGGTCTTCAGATAGCAGACACGCTCTTTTGCGGGTACCGGGAATCTGCCGCGCTTCACTGCATCCCATTCTGTGAGGGGCAAGGGAGCATGGGCGGCATCCCGAAGGGCCTCGTCCATACCGCAGGCTTCACAGATCTGCACATCCGCATAGCGGCTGAGTGCATTGACCATCAGGTGGGCTGCCAGCGGGGCGCCGCACCGCAGGCATTGAGGCGGCTCTGCGGTGTCGCCGTCCGCGTACAGCTTTTTGTCCTGGCGCCAGGCCGCTTCTAATAAATCCTTGGGATATAATTTGATCTTCATGCTTTAGCACTCCTTCTTCTGGATTTCTTTTTTGCCGCCTTCTGGCGGACTTCAGTTGTTTCTTGGAATGTCTGAGCAAGGGACGGGTCATGCCTTGCGTCACTTATTCTGCGGCGTTCTTCAGACCAGGGCATATAAGCAGGTAACTCGTCCTGGAACAATGCCAGCAGGTCAGACGCCATATCTTCCCGGCGGCGATACAGACTGCTCCGCGCAATATTGGTGTCGCAGTCTGTGATGGTGGTTCGCAGCATGATCCCGCGCTGCTCAAAGGTAAAGTGCCGGTGATGTGCCGGATCTTTGGCCTCGATCCGCAGCGGGGGCGCATCATTGGAATTTTGCAGCCTGCGCCACCCGCTGTAATCTGTATAGCAGAAATCTGGAATGTGGTTTGCCAGCCGCCGAAGCGCCTGATAGAGCCGCTCATATTTCCGGCCAAGTTCTCCCTTTAAGCGCCGTTCATAGTAGGTATAGCCGTCTGGGTCCAGCTTTTTTAGCTTTTTGGCGTTGAAGAGGTATTCCACATATTCCACGCCGCTTTCCAGCCGAACCTGGCCGGTGCGTTCCCCCAGGCCATTGCGCTTGATCCAGGCATAAAAGCGTTTGCCGGTGGACTTGGTATTGATAAATCCACAATCCTTGGGACACAGGCCGCCCGGATTGACCGTGAGGCTGTCCCAGAAGATCAGCTGGCCGAAACTTTCCTGATAGAGTTTGATGGCGAGATTGCCCTCCGGATAGGTGGCAACTTTGATGGTCAGGGCATATTCCGTTCCTTTCATGTTAAATGGTATTGGTTTCATGATTTCCCCCGGAACGAGGACCAGCAGGCCGCAAAGCGCAGCCTGCCGGTCCTTGTGATAAGCCTGCCGGTAAGGGCAGTGTGTAGGGGCGTCCAAAACACCCCCGTTTTCTTTAAACTCTAAACTGATTTTGGAGCGTTGCTTACCGGCCCCTTGATGCAATCGTCAGGATGCATCCATTGTGCTGTCAAACAGACGGCGCAGTTCGGCGGCCAGCTCCGTGCGGTTCCGGCACGATATGCGATTTACTGTGCCGCAGTTGCCGCCGTTCTGGTTCATTTTGCCGACAGTGATGCTCAGGTCCCTGCCGTCCTGTGTGATCCACAGGCGGCGGCTCAGTGTGGGATCTTCCGCCACGATCCACAGCGGCCGCTGGCGTGTCATGTAAGACTGCGTGGGAGACCGCCATCCGCTGTAATCAGAAAAGCGGAACCCCGGGACATCCATCCTGCGCTTTGCCAATGCGGCATAGACTTCTTTGTACTTCATGCACTGCACCTCCCCGCTGCGAGAGGGCCGCCGTCAGAAGCATCATCTGTCAGACCGAGTTTCCAGCACAGAGCAAGAACCTCGGAATCTGGAACACGATAGAGCCGACGCTTGGCGTACTTGGGACGAAAACAGAAAGTGCCATTATTGAACAGGAACTTTCCGTCCCTATTGCCGTAGGTACAGCTGTGGCCCGCCAACAGATATTTCATCGGCTTCGCATCTTTTTCGATTTTCTCATGGTCGTACCAGATGCTGTGCTGGACAGCAACATCCAGATTGCGGTTTTTCCGGCAGCTGTGTTCCAGAAATTGCAGCAGCCGCCAGCAGACCTCGGCACGCTTTTCCACAGTCTGGTTTTCGTTGAAACTCAATGTAAAGTAGGAATAATCCCGTCCGGACAGGCCATAGCCGTGGAGCGTATTGCTGAAATCATTGCACCAGAAGAAGAGATCCCACTGACAGCTACCAAAAGGTGCCGGCTCGGTATCCTCATACTGATAGCAGACAAAATTTTGGGCAATGGCATCCATAATGGGCTTCATAATCGAATTGCGAGTTTCAGCGGCCATGAGTACGGCTTGGTCCACATCAGACACTGTATGCGCGCGGCGGTTGGCTTCTTTCTGTTCTTCCGTATAGACGAATTGAAAGCGCACGGAATGAACATCGTACATAGCGTAGCCCCGTTCGACCCAGTTCGGGCCTGAAGGCGCAATATAAGATTTGTCATGCCATAGATTCATATGTCTCTCTCCCTTACAATCATAATTAGAATTCTCTCCACCCGGTTGTTTTTCCGGTCTTGTTGTGCCGTGCCATGATCAGTCGGGTTATCGGTGCCGAGGGCAGTATCACAAATTCCCCTTGCTTGTAGGCAGCTTCAGCTGTTTCCAGGGCATGGGAAAGGTCATAAGCCTTCACGGGAAACTCCTGAGCAATGTGTTCTTCAATCGTTACGGTGTATTTCCTCAGCATTGGGTGAGATGGTTTTTTCTTCATATTCTACTCCTTTATAAAGAAAGGGACCGGCAGACCATAGCGGTACGGTTTGCCGATCCCTTTGTAGTAATGCCCTCTGCCCATTTGGCAGAGCATTTGGCAGGCGCAGGAAAGCTAAGACTGTGAAGCCTCCAAATCCTCGGATTTGAGCACACGGCCCTGTTTCTCCCGCAGTTGGGCAATATGTGCCTTCCATTCCTTTCGGGTCTGTTCTGCGCGCTGCAGTTCCACGACCTGTTGCTCCGGTGTGAGAGCGGAAAACTCACATTCCCGTTTGTCCGCCTCTAAATCACGGATGACCTTCCGCACAATGGAGAGCGCCATTTCAGAGATGGTGGGAGGATGGTCCTCTATTGCTTCTCTGCCACGGCGGAACAGATCTAAATAGGCATGATACTGCGCCTCAGTGATGAACTCCCAGCCGTAAGCATCCTGAATTTCCGCCTCGCTGTGGTACTGCATGGCGGCTTCAAAGGCAGCCTGTCTTGCGGCGGCCTCTTTATCAATTCGCCGCTGCAGCTTGGCGGATATACGCTCCAGCTCTTTGAGAACCAGGGAGCAGGCCTCCGCCTCCCGCAAATAACCGTGAGCCTCGCTGCTCAAGTATTTTTGTGTCCGATTCATGCTGCTTCCTCAGATGGTGCAGATACCTCGAAAATGAACTGCACAGGGATCAGTTCGCCGGGGCGGATATTCTCCGCAAGCTGCCATTCCCCGTTTCGCAAGACCTGCGAAGTGACATCATTATAGATCTCCGGGAGATTGTGGTAGTCCTTCATACACTCTGTAGGAACATACAGACAGAAAAGCGGCAGGCTGAATACATACAAGCTCTGCAAAACTACTTCACGAAGCTGCTTTGCCAGTGCCACGATCTCTTCCATGTCCTGCCGCTCAAAGGCGGCTTCGGAGATCTTTTTCAGATACGGAGTATCTTTGATTGCCTCGTTTATATATCTTATGGCATTGTCACCGTAGTGGCTCTTGATGCGGATACCGTTGAGCGAGATGTACTTGGTGTATTCGGTGGCGGTTTTACAGATGCTGTCCTTCAGATCCTTGAAGGGCTTTGCGTACTTTGTTTTCAGATCCTCCATTGAAACGGCCTCCAGGTTGCGCCGGAGCGTATCCAGATGGAATTCCAGGTCTTCACGCAATTTCTTTTCTTTTTCGTCCATGTAGTCAAACCTCCATTCTATTATGATTTATGTGTCACAGCGTCCGCAGGGGCTCTGTTCTGCGGATTGCTGCCGCAAATCTTTCAGCAGAGTGCGTGCCACATCGGACACCGCCTGCCGGTAAGCCTCACCGTAGGCGCAGCTGTGTTCCAGCTGGTTGGAGATCCGCTGCGGCAAATCGGGAGAGCGCAGCAGTGTTTCTTTCTGCGCGTCAGAGAGCTCTTGAAAATCGTCATGGTTCTCAATATGTTCCCTGAAATCATCCCGCAGGCATTCCGCGCGGTACAATTCTGCTGCACTGCGGCAAAATGCAGGGGAAAGAGGCAGCGCCCGCTGCTCCAGCGTAATCGAAAAATGGTTCTCACAGTATTCGCCGTCCAGATAGCACTCATAGCTGCTGTCAGACTCTTCTTCGACGAATTGGCTGCTTTCTTTCCAGCGCGGAATGCTTCCAACCAGAAATTCTTCCCGAAGGTCATTGTGAAATTGATGTAGGGCATCGGTGCGCTCCGTGAAGATCGCTTCATAGGAACCATACTCCCCATCGGTAGCCCAGTGGGCGACGACTACATAGAGCGTCCCTGTGGGATATACCTGGGTAGGATGTTCAAGGGGAGCAATCATTTCAGGCCCCATAATAACCATGTCCAGGCCCAGATCCTCGATGTGTTTCTGTTCGTGGTAAAGCTGTGAAAAGGTCTGCTCCAGCGCAAGACGGTCCGCAGAGAGTACCGGCGGGTCAAACGCGCAGTAGATGTCCGGCGTGTCGTTGTCCGTCTCCCGGTCATCCTCGGTGCGAATTTCAAGGATATTTCCGAAGAGCCCTGCGTAATCGCTCGCTTCATTGGCAACAATGCGCCCGCCGACTTTGTAGCAGACACCCTCATGCCAAAATTCTTCTCCAGGCTGATGATAAATCATCATTGCTCCCTCCTTTTTGTGCGGTGGGGCTGGGTACAATGCCCCAGCCCCACAGATTAAAAATCGTTCAGTTATCCGCGACGAAAATGGCGGCACCGCTCATACACATGCAAATGAGTGGCAGCAAAAGAGCGGTAGGCTTGCAGCTTACCAGACTGGCGATCCCGATACCCGCTGGGGCGGGTCGTGTTGCGATCAGTCGTCACTTTCCTGTTCGTCTTCGTCCTCTTCCCAGGGAGAGTCATCAACATCAATATCTGCCTCCTTCATCTGCTCGGCGGGTTGCTTTGTCCGCTTGAAGGCCAGAACAAGAGCATCCTCACCAAAATCGTCTTCCTTCTTCTTGCGTTTCTTTTTCCTGCGGCATTTTTCCATGGCAGCGTCATAGTCATAGCCGATGCCGGCCTGAAATTTGCCTGCAATTTCCCTCATTTTTTCCGCATGATACTCATAAAGGGCACGATGAAAACCAGTCAGGTCCCATTGTTCACAGGCCATCTCCAGCAGCCGTGCATAGTCCTGTAAGGCATTGACTGCTTTGCAGATATCGCCATAGCAGGTCTTGAACACATGGGAGCCGTCCAAATCATGAAAGCAAAGGGAGAGTTCCTGCCCCAGCAGGAAGTCTAACTCCATCGGCTGCCGGAGCACAGGCTCGTATAATCCTTTTGGCAATTCTATAGCGTTGTGCTGTTGTTCATCCATTGGCGTGGTCCTCCGGCGGAGCAGATACCAGCCCAGCAAAAAGCATTTGCATGGCAGTGCGGTATCCAGACTCAAAAGCCTGTTCAATCACGGCACTGTTGCGCTCACCGGCGGCCGTTTGGTACACCTCGAAAGCTGCCAGAGCTGCAGGAGTTTTGGAGAGTTCCCCGCGCAGGGCAGTCTCAGCCGCAGATACTGTGTGGTTAAGTACCTGCTGCTTTTTATCCTGCTCCTTAAAAACACTCGGTTCGTACTCGCCGTAATAGAGGTCATGCAGGAAATTGGGCTCAACAGTTATGCCATGCGGCAAAGACATTTTGGGTCGGGTAAGGCCATCGGCAATGCGTTCCAGAGCCTTGATGAGATGAGGCAGCTGGGCGTCAAAAAAGCGGCGGCCGTATGTCGTTTCGTGGAAATTCAAAGATTGGCACCTCCTGTCAATGAAAAGCCCGCCGGCGGCATGAGAGCTGCGGCGGCTGTTGATTCAGGCCCCGATGAGGCATGGTTTCTTTCTGGATCAGTCGAAACAATCGTGCTGCATAGCCTTTTCACAGGCCAGAGCCAGGCCATCCAGCAGTTGCGGAACAGCCTCCATATACTGGGCCGTAATGCCCAAAGCATCAAGCGTTTCCTGCACATCGCCGGTATAACTGTACTCATGGTTCTCCAACTCCTGGAGGAACATATCACAGATAAAACCTTGCCCGGTTTTGTCGCCGGCAATGGCATCTTCCAGCTCTTTTCGGTGTCGGGTGAACATTTCATTCAGTTTTGCGACATCGCTTTTACGGCAGTAGCCGCCTCCAAAAATGCTGCACACCTGGCGGGTGTCCGAGGGGAACAAGCCCAGCTTGCGCATTCCTTCAGCAAACTGCTGCTTATTAAAAGCGAAGAACATGGGAAATGCGTTTACTTCCGCCTGCTGGCGGTTGCGCATCTCCTGGTATTGGTTGGTACTCATGCGGCACTCCTTTCTTCTGGTGCGCCTGCTGCCAGAGGAATTACCCGCCATTCCTCCGGACGGCGCTGGTTTTGGCAGACCTTTTCTAAAATTTCATGTTTTCCGCAGACAGCGTACTGTACCCAGCATCGACATGGGCGACCGCCTGTTCCCTGCGCTGAAAAGTGTTCCAGTGCATACATCATAGCGCCGCCTCAGTCCAGAAGTGCCAGCTGACGAAGATCATGCAACAGGCTGCGGTTGTTCTGTTCATACTGGGGCAGGAACGGCTGATCCAGATCGAAGTTGTAGTAGTGATAGAACAGGACCTTGAACACAGATGCTCGGCGCAGTTCCTCTGGTATGCGGCGCATCAGCTTGCCAATTTCCGGGATGGCCCGGTACTGCAGATTCAAGTATTCCTTATCTTCCCGGGGAAAGTTGCGGTACAGCCAGTCTTTGACAAGCACCTTCCCGCCGTTGAAGTGATACTGCTGGTTATCATCAAAACAGAGGCAGTATTCAAAATCCCGGCCGCGCTCACCGGGCCCCGCCGAAAATGGATAAAGGCGGCAGGTTCGAGGACGGGCGGCATAGATGCTGCAATGGTTGCCCTGCAGAAAAACACAGGATGCTTCTGCTCCAACTGTTTTGAGTGTGTAAATGGGATACCCTTCATCGGTGAGCGGTGTGGGCTCGCAGTATTGGAGAAGCACATCATCCGTACTGCGGACACCGCAATGCTGCTCTCGAAGGTGTTTTGCCATTCGGTAGGCATCCAAGCTTTCTACCATGACGCAGCCCTCGATGTGGCGGCAGCAATGGCCGCATTGGCTGCACTGGTATGTGACAAGCTCCTTGGCGCTTACGGAAACAGCAAGGGTTTTGGATTGTTCCATACATTCCTCCATAAAAAAGGCCGCGGCAGACAAGTGCGCCTGCCACGGCCGGGACCTATGGGGCATTACCCCTTATTGTTTTGACTTCTCTACGCGCATGCGGCCAGAACCGTCGGGAGCGGGCTGGCGGCCGCCAGCGGGAAAGGGTCCATCGAAAGGAAGTAGTTGGAGTTGAGCGTTTCGAAATGCACCAGATCCCCGGACTGCTGATGGATCGCCACAACGGGCGAGGTCCGGTAGTCGGAGCCGTTGGTACGCAGGAAGGCGCAGTGGCCGAGAACCAACGGGCACAAAAGCATTCCGTGCATTACAATGGATTTTTTCGATTTCGTCATAATAGTCAGCCTCCATTCATTTTTGACATTGGCCTGCCAGGGACGGCAGGCATTTACTCATAGCACAACTCCAGAAACACCGCGCGAACCTCTTCCAGAAGCTCCTTGATGCGTTTCATGGGGAGTTTTTCACGGCTGGCGATCTCGCGGATGCCGTAGCCGCAGCCCTTCATGCGGACGATGTTCATTTGCTGCCTGGAAACACGGCCAGCCAGGTCATGAAGCAGTTGCTTCATCTCAAATTCCTGCATCAGATCATCCTGCGCCGGCAGCAGTTCCTCCAGGGGCGCACCGTCCGGGTACAGGCCGATATGAATGCTGAGGATTTCAGCGTTGCGCTTGTGGCGAGCCTGCGAACGAAAGTAATCATAGACACACAGACGCATTCTGTGCCGGGCAATCGCTGCGAATGAATAGCGTTGGGTCGATTCATCTGAAAAATAATCCTGCACAGCCTTCAGGTAGGGAAAAATGACCACATCATAAAACTCGTCATCTGGCAGATGGTTGTCATTTAAAAATTTGTAGACCAGGCCGTGATGTTCAGCGGCAAACTCCTGTTGCTCCTTTGTTAACGGTACTTCACATAACATATATATTTCCTCCAGTCTAAAGCAAAAAAGGGATACCCCCGGCGTAGGCCGAAGGTATCCCTTGATGACATGTCATGCGGCTGAGGCCGCAACAAAACTCAT
>OKSB01000905.1_pt1 | contig 31305 bp, 30 predicted proteins | sample 1601171 | NCBI WGS metagenome assembly OKSB01 (sample SAMEA3541496, study PRJEB24748) | human gut metagenome | biome: human gut; feature: human-associated habitat; material: faeces | place: China | collected 2012 | reverse complement strand
GACTGCATCAGCTGTTCCATGCCCCAGAAGCAGCCGCCCGCCAGATATATGACATGTTCCGTGGTATCCATATACATGCTCTCCTCACCGGACGTATCTGAGGACTGTCCGGCTGTTTCCATATCCTGTGCTTCCTTTCCCTGCGGCATAGGCTTTTGATTGGCTGTGCAGCCGCTCAGCAGCAACGCCGCAGCAAGCAGAAGTGGCAATCCTCTCCGAATCATGGTGTTTCCTCCTTTCGAGAGGAATCGGTTTGCTCCGCGCCTTCAGCGGTCCTGCATCCCTCCACCGTACGGACGCAGGAGCATCCCGAGCAGCAGCCCGAAGGCGACACCGAAGCCGATGGCGAGCTACGGGTTGGACGTAATGGCGCAGGCGCCCGCAGCGCAGCCTACATAGCGGTAGTACAGCCAGCCGCCGACGCCGCCGGCCAGCGTCAGTGCGGTGGGAAACAGAACGCCTGCCGGATTACACGACGTCTTGCCCGTTGAGACCTCCTGTTCGAGATCCCGCTCTCAGCCCTTATCGGCGGCAAGCGCCTGATCGATGAGCTTTTGCAGCGCTTCCGCCTGGTTCTTTTCTGTGATGGCGCCCACGATGGGCTCGCCCACGATATTGCCGTTGCGGTCAACCACATAGGTGGTGGGGTAAGCGAAGATGTTCGTTGTGAACTTGCCGGCCTCGCCATCGGAAGCGAAATACACATTCTGATAGGTCGCGCCCTTCTTGGCCAATACGTCTTTTGCTTCGGAAATTGCTGCCTCGTCGCCATCCAATGTGAAGGTGTTGACACCGATGAGTGCGCCGCCCTTCTCCGCAAGCTCCTTGTTCAGTGCGTCCAGTTCGGCAAGCTCACCCACACAGGGATTGCAGGTGGTGAACCAGAAATTCACTACGGTGACGGCATTGCCGGAGAACAGCGTATCGCTCTTGACCTCGTTCCCGTCCAGATCCTTTCCCTCAAAGGCGGGGAACTTCTGCAGGCTGCCATCATCGGGAGGCGTCATCATGTTGTCGCCCGCAGGCACGCTCGTGCCGTCGCCGGAGGGCATCTGACCGCAGCCAGGGAACTTCTCCTGCAGAGCGGCGACCTTGACTTCAATGCTGCGGATCGTTTCGCCGTCCTTCTGCAGCAGCTTCAGCTCGTCCTCGGTGAACTCATCCTTTGCGCTTTCAATCGTTTTGAGCAGGAAGTCGCCGTAGTTGCTGCCGTCCTCGATCATCGCAGAGCCCTTGTCAGCGGAAAGGAAAACCTTTTCCCAAAGCGCACTGTTCTCATTCAGGATCGCAGTTTCGGCATCCATCAGCTGGGTGTGCAGCGCCGTCGCTTCCTCAGCGGTGGACGCCTCTTTTGCCAGAAGGTCATCGATCGCGTTAGCCGCGTTGTCTTCAGTTGCCATGTTGCCTCCGTTCGTTTGCGGCTTGCTGCAGGCAGCAAGGCTGAGCACCAGCGCAACGAGGAGCAGTGCGGTCAGAATTTTGGTCATTTTCATGTTCATGATTTTTTCTCCTTTACAATATCATTCATTTGCTTATTTGTTTTCTCCGGGAGAACGGTACCCTGCTTTCCCGTGCCAAAGCCGCAGCGGAAGTGCACGGCATTGGTCGGACAGGCTCGGACACACATCCCGCAGCGGATGCACTCGGTATGGTTCGGGGATTTCGTTACGTCCACGTCCATTTTGCAGGCTTTTGCGCATTTCCCGCAGGAAATACACTTGCTCTGATCCACCTTCATCTGAACCAGGGAGACCTTATTCAGCAGCGCATAGAACGCGCCCAGCGGGCAGATCCACTTGCAGAAGGGCCGATAAAACAGCACGCTGAGCACGATCACCACCAGCAAAATGCCGAGCTTCCACGTAAACAGGCTGCCCAGCGCCGCACGGATGCCGGAATTGGCAAGAGACAGCGGAATTGCCCCCTCCAGCACGCCCTGCGGGCAGAGATACTTGCAGAAGAAGGGGTCGCCCATGCCCACATCGTTTACAAGGAACGCCGGGAGCAGGAATACCATCACCAGCAAAATAGCATATTTCAGGTATCGCAGGGGCTTGAGCTTCCTCGTGGACAGCTTTTTTGACGGAACCTTGTGCAGCAGCTCCTGAAACCAGCCAAAGGGACACAAAAAACCGCAGATAAAGCGTCCCAGCAATACGCCCAGCAAAATCAGAATTCCTGTGATATAATAGGAAAAGCTGAATTTCGACGAGCCTACCACCGCCTGAAAGGCCCCGATGGGACAGGCGCCGGAGGCTGCCGGACAGGAATAGCAGTTGAGTCCCGGCACACAGACGGTCTTCCCCGCGCCCTGGTACAGCCCGCCCTTAAGAAAATTTGGCAGATGCAGATTGGTCAATAAGGCCGCACCCGCCTGGATCCAGCCCCGGAAGCGCGCCAGAAACTGTGATACGCCCGTAAACTTCTTTTTACCCAATGCCAACACACTCCAGACACAGTTTAATGGCCTTGCTTAGCACTGTCGCCGCCTCGCCACGCCAGGCACCGAAGCACAGCATGGCAATTGCAGCAGCCAGCAGGGTAACCTGTACCGTCGTCTTTTTTGCATGGCTCATTTTCATCACCCTTTCCGGTTTTCTGTCGCTATCATAGCGCAAGAGAGTTAAATTCTCTGTTAAGAACGAAAATTTAACGCAAACCTTATCTGTTTTTGCTATAATTAAGAACAACGTGAAAATGAAATAATAAAAAGGAGGGCTCTTATGCACCTTTTGGTCATTGAAGATGAACGCGCCCTGTGCGAGACCATCGTCCGCAGCCTGCGGCGGCTGGCCTACAGCGTGGACTACTGTTACGATGGGGAGAAGGCTCTGGAGCTGCTGGGCGTGGAGCGCTATGATCTGGTGCTTCTTGACCTGAACCTGCCGAGGAAGGACGGTATGACGGTGCTGCGGAGCCTGCGGCAGACCGACCGTGAGACGCGGGTGCTGATCCTCTCCGCCCGCAGCGAGGTGGAGGACAAGGTGGCGGGGCTGGATGCGGGAGCCAACGACTATCTGGCAAAGCCCTTCCACTTAGCTGAATTGGAGGCCCGCATCCGCAGTCTGACCCTGCGGCAGTTTACCCAGCAGGATGTGCTGCTGGTCTGCGGAGATTTGACCTTTGATACCCGCTCCCGTACCGCCGCCGTCAAGGGGCAAACCATGACACTGACCCGCAAGGAGACGGGAATTCTGGAATACTTGATGGTACATCAGGGCCGGCCGGTGAGTCAGGAGGAGCTGATGGATCATGTTTGGGACAACAGTGTGGACAGCTTCAGCAACTCCATCCGGGTCCACATCTCCGCACTGCGCAAAAAGCTTCGCGCTGCACTGGGCTATGATCCCATCCGCAACCGCATCGGTGAAGGCTATCTGATGGGAGGCACTGAAGCATGAAGCGGATCTCTTTACAATGGCGCATCACGCTGATGACTGTTCTGCTCATCGGCGTCACCTGCGTGGCCATGAATCTGCTGCTCTGCTTCTCCGGTGTGTACTATATGGACACCATTGTGGACGGTTTACAGGGCGGCGGCACGGTGATCCTGAATGAGGAAGGCACAGCAAGCTTTGACCCGCAGCTCGTAGCGCCCGACGATGAGCTGACCATCGTCGTCGATGGGGCGCAGGGGCGCTTTCGCGCGACCAACTGGTATATCACGGCTGCGGTAACGCTGCTCAGCGGCATTCTTGCCTACTTTGTCAGTGGACGTGCCCTCAAGCCCCTGCGCAGCTTTGCTTCTCAGGTGGAAATGGTGCAGATGAACAATCTGGCGGATATGAAGATCGATGAAGATGTGCTTCCGGAGTTTAAGCAGCTCAGCCACTCCTTCAACCAGATGCTGGAGCGGCTGAACACCGCCTTTGCCGCCCAGCGGCAGTTCACCGGCAACGCTGCCCACGAGCTGCGCACACCGCTGGCACTGATGCAGGCGCAGCTGGAGCTGTTTTCCGCAGAGCATCCCGCCATGCTGCCGCAGACGGCAGAGTTTCTCACCCTTCTGCGGGAGCAAACGGAGAGGCTGACGCAGATGACCAGAACGCTGCTGGAGATGAGCAATTTGCAGCAGGTGGCACGGAACGAGCGCATCCAGCTTGCCCCCATGATCGAGGAGATCTTCACAGATCTCGCGCCGCTCTCAGATAAGCGCGGCGTCACACTGACGGCGGAGGGCGACGGCATTATGACCGGCAGCGACGCACTGATCTACCGGCTGATCTTCAACCTGACGGAGAATGCTGTCAAGTACAACCGGCCGGGCGGCTCGGTACGGGTTTCTGTCACACAGGAGCCGGAAAAGCTCCTGCTTCGCGTGTCGGATACTGGCTGCGGCATCCCGGAGGAGCATCAGCGCAGTATCTTCCAGCCTTTCTTCCGGGTGGACAAGTCCCGCAGCCGGGAGTACGGTGGCGCAGGGTTGGGGCTCGCGCTGGTGTGGGAGATCGCCGAACTCCACGGCGGCTCCGTTTGGGTGGAGGAGAGTTCGGAGAAGGGCACCACCATTGCGGTGGGGTTGCCAACGCAACAATCAACGAAGCCCTAAAATCCTTTTATTCGTTATTTCGTTGCTTCGCTTGCTGCCCAGCGGCGTTCCTCTCTGTATGGGGCGGTCAGCCGGAAAGAGAAGCGTCCCTTTTCAATCTCATACTGAACTCCAATTAAAATCTTTAAAAAAGATTTTAATTGGAGTTCAGTATGAGCGATTACTTGGTTTCCAAGTTCAAGGACATTTTGTAAGACAAACAAAAAATGCTCTGCCGAGTTCGTTTCAAAAACTCAGCAGAGCATTTTGCTCATTATCGGATTGGAAAGCAACCTGCAAGCCACCTGTCCCTTTTGATGGGAATGAACAATTGGCTGAAAAGAGCTGCTATCATTTTGCTATCAAATCAGCTGTGGCAAATCAAAAAGTTGTGATTTCCCTAGGGCTTTTTTTCCGCAAGTATCACGGATTTTTTATTCCCACTCGATGCAAGGACACATATCTTAACGGATTTTGTTTAGATAATATTTGTTCCTGTTCTTCTGAGAATTTTGATTCTCCATATTATCCTGGCTATACGATGGATGCTTATCAAAATCTTATCAGCAGTGATAAGCGTTGCGATGCGTGATGAAAATATTATGAGTAGCTTGTAAGTATGATAGCAGAAATTCTCAAAATAATCTATAGATGAAAGCAAATTATTTTTGTAACATGTATTTCATGAAAAAGGGATCTCATTTAAGGTTATTCCCCAATTCTAAAATATTTTGCCGAATTTTCTCAATCACCTCTTTAAACACTTCATCCCCTTTCCCCGTAGGATCGTCCAGCCCCCAGTTTTCGTCAAACGCTCTGCCGATATAGGGGCAGCCCACATCACAGCCCATGGAGATGGCAATATCCGGCTCCGGAATCTCCGAAATCAGTTTGGAATACTGGGTCTTCTCCATGTCGATGCCGTAAAGCTCCTTCATGAGGCGCACAGCATCCTGATCGATCTGGGGTTTGGTCTCCGTTCCGGCGGAATAGAATTCAAATTCATTCCCGCGCAGATGCTTTCCCAGTGCCTCAGCGATCTGGCTGCGGCAGGAATTGTGGACACAAAGAAAGACTACTTTGGGTTTGCTCATGACCGGAAGCCCCCCTTTGTTTTATTGGCAATTTTTACGAGCAGCAGCATCACCGCCACCTCTGTCAGCACACCCACGGTGGTAGCCAGGGCGGCGGGGGAGGAAGTTCCGAACAGCGCCACAGCAACAGCTACCGCCAGTTCAAAGAAGTTGGACGCACCGATCATCCCGGCGGGAGCGGCGATGTTATGCGGCAGTTTGAGTAACCAGCAGGCGAAATAGGCAATGGCGAAGATCAGGAAGGTCTGCAAGATCAGCGGCACGGCAATCAGGACGATATGCAGCGGATTTTCCAGAATGACACTCCCTTGAAACGAGAAAATCAGAACCAGCGTCAACAGCAGTCCCACCGTAGTTGCGCCATCAAACTTTTTCACGAATACGGTTTCAAAATAGTCCTTGCCGCGGCGTTTTGTCACGATCAGCCGGGTCAAAATGCCGCCCGCAAGGGGAATGACCACAAACAGCACCACCGACAAAATCAGCGTGTCCCAGGGCACGGACACATTGGAAACGCCCAGCAGGAACTTCACAAGGGAACGAACGCCACAAGGATAATGAGGTCGTTGGTGGCCACCTGCACCACCGTGTAGGCCGGGTCACCCTTTGTCAGGCTGCTCCACACGAATACCATGGCGGTGCAGGGGGCCGCACCCAGCAGCACCGCACCGGCGAGATATTCCGTGGCGAGGTCAGGCGTGATAAATGCTTTGAACACCGTGAAGAAGAACAGACTGGCAATACCGTACATGGCAAATCTCTTAGATTGGCTCATGCTTCGGCATGGCAAATACCGAAGCCGGACATCGTCTCCTCAGGCCGGACAATCCATATCATAGTCCACCACAATGCGGTGATCGATCACCTGACGGACAAAATCCCGCACGGCAATGTGGCGTGGATCGTTGGTATAGTCTGTCAAAGCCTGTCTGCTCTCAAACACCTGATTCAGTGCCATTTCATAAAAGCGTTCCTCGCTATTGTAGTTGAGCCCCAGCTCCACACTGCACACACCGGGAATTTCCTTACTGATACGGCGGAAATGCTCAGCCATGGCATGCGCATTGGCCAGTCCGTCCCGCTCCAGTGCCTCGGGTTTCATAGAAAAAAATACGATGTGACGAATCATGCTAATTACCTCCAGATATTTTATACATAGGACGTCCTATGTTTAATACTATAACAGAACTCCCCTCACCATGGCACGAACAACACCCACGATGATGGAGAAAATATGAAGCGCTACTCTCCTACCTTTTATAACTTGTACCGTATTTTTGTTATTCTGTCAATAGCAGTCAGCGAAATTTTTATTTTTCAGTCCAGGCCATGGCACATTCATAGAAGATTATAGTTATTTTCCACAAACCATTTTCATATAAATCATTAAAAATCACAAAAATCACAGAATCGCTTGACATTAATACCAAATGTGATATAATCCAAGACGTAGGATGTGTGACGTTTAAGGGGTGAATTATTTGAATTCAACATATGAGTCTGTGCAGATGATGCAGCCGGCCAGCAACAGTACGGTCGTAGAAAATGTATTACAGCAAATTCGGAATGCGATTTCTTCCGGTCGCTTTCGAAGCGGAGACCGACTGCCCAGTGAGTTTGAACTGATGAAGGAACTGAACGTCAGTCGGAATTCTCTGCGGGAAGCAATGAAGATTCTCTCGGCAATCGGTGTTGTGGAAATCCGGCGCGGAGACGGAACTTACGTCTGCAATGAAGTAAAGCCAAGCTTTATCGACACGATATCTTACAGCGTTTTGCTGGAGAGCAGCAGTGCAGAGGAGCTGATCGAGTTCCGGCAAACGCTGGATGAAGATGTTCTTCACATGGCCGTTCGCAGAGCCACAGATGAGGATATTCGGCAGCTTCAGGAATATATCAATCAGATGCGCGCCAAATTCAACGATGGCGAAATAGGCGCCGCAGCAAAATATGATTACCTTTTCCACCAGTATATGGCTAAGTGTACCCGGAATCGGTTGCTGGAGCGCATGGTACTGGGTGTCTACAGTCTGTTTGAGCGTTCCATCGAGAAAAACATCCGGACTGAAGAGCTTTTTGCCTCGGCTGACCAGCACCACCAGGCCATGCTGGACTGTATCAAGCAGCGTGATGAGAGCAAGGTTGAAGCGGTTATTGCCCAAACCCTCTCTTCCTGGCGCAAAGACGTTAAAACAAAGATTAGTGAGTAACCAACAAACCCCTTATGTTCAATACCGGAACCGTTAAGGGGATTTGTTTTTTAGTCCAATACGTAGGACGTCCTATAAATTTGGTTTCGATGCGTGAGCATTGAGATAATAAATGAATGATTTTAGGAGGAACTCAAATGAAAATGAAGAAACTGCTTTCTTTGGCTCTGGCATTGGTGCTGATTTTCTCGCTTGCCGCCTGTAGCTCCAGCAGCTCGAAGGGAAGTAATTCCGCTGCCAGCACAACTTCCGGCAGCAACAGTCAAACCAAATTGAATTACCCCGTGCGTTCCATCAACAACATCATCCCCTTTGGCGCCGGCGGCGGCACAGACGTGTGGAACCGTGCTCTGATGGACTCCATGGGTTCTATCATGGGACAGACCATTGTCTCTTCCAACATGACCGGCGGTTCTGCAGGCTCCATCGGCGTACAGTATGTGTGGGATGCCGGTCACGATGGTTATACCCTGTGCGGTACCTCTGAGACTCCTTTGACTATCCCCGTTATGACTAACTCCGAGTTGACAAGCAAGGACTGGAAGTTCTTCATCGCGGCTGGTTCTCCTGGTGTGCTGTGCATCAATAAGGATTCAGGCATGACGACTCTGGCGGATGTTGTAGCAGCCGCCCAGGGAGACGGAAGCGTCTCCATTGCCGGCACGACCGGCGGCCTGTGGTTTGCTCTGGCCAAGCTGTTTGACTCCTATGGCAACGTTCCTTTCAAGTGGATCGCCTATGACGGCTCTTCCACGGCAATCAAGGGCTGCGTATCCAACGAAGCCGACCTGGTGGTTGCTTCCGCCGGTGAGGTGGTGGAGTATGTTCGCTCCGGCGACCTGATCCCTCTGTGCGTCATGAACACCGAGGAGTGGGAGTTCCCCTCCTATGGCACCATCCCCGCTGTGACCAGCGTGGTTCCCGAGCTGGAAGCCTACCTGCCTCTGAGCCAGTTCCTGGGCTTCATGGTACCCGCCGACACCGATGCCGCCGTTTTGGCCTACCTGGAGGATGTCTTCCACCAGGCTATGCAGACCGACAAGATCAAGCAGTTTGCCGAGGAGCAGATCTGCCAGATCTACGACCTGACCGGTGACGAGGCCTCCGAATTTGCCGCGCAGCTGGAGAGCAAGCTGTGCTGGGTGCTGTACGATATGGGTCAGACCACCTACAGTCCCGAGGCCTTTGGCATTCCTCAGCCCGGCGTGTAATTGTAACGGCTTACTGGGAGGCGCTCCTTCCGGGGCGCTTCCTCAAAGAAAAGGAGATACTTTATGAAAAAATCCACATTGCGTCGTGCTGATATGGTATTCAGCGTGGTGCTTATGGTCGTCTCCTTCGTGGCGATGGTGGAGAGCGTAAAGCTGCTCTTCAACCCCTTTGGACGGGATTTCGCGGACGTCCGGGGCGACGACATTAAGAGCAACATCCTGAACTGGTATCAGTCGGTTGGCTTGGTTCCCTTTGTAATTGCGGCGTTTATTTTTATCTGCGGCCTGTGCTTATTTCACTTTGCCCGGAAAGAGGGCGCCCGGTTTGACTTCATCAAACTCGGCAATATCCGCGCGCTGTTAAAAAATGAAGAATTTCGGGTCGCTGTTATTGTAACAGCCATCCTGTGCGCATACATTTTTGCTTTCGTGCCCCTGTGCCGGAAGTATCTGGATTTCTTCCCCCATTTCCAGGGCTTCCCCTTTATGATAGCGACCTTCCTGATGCTTTTCCTGATGATGGACATCTTCGGGAAAAAATCTGCAAAGCAGATCGCCAAGAATTTCGTGGCGTCCGCTCTGGCTGCCGGTGCCATCACCTATGGCTTCGGCATGCTGGCGCTGATTCCCCTGCCTTAAGAGAGGAGGAGACAGATGAACGGATTAGTAATGCTGGCGCAGCAGTTTATCGGGCTGATGGATCCTATGGTTCTGCTCATTCTGCTGCTGTCCACCCTGCTGGGCGTGATTATCGGCGCTCTTCCCGGTCTGTCGGCCACCATGGGCATTGCCCTGCTCACCGGCCTGACCTACAAGTTCCCCTTGGATTATACCTTTGCCATTTTGATGGGCGTGTACGTGGGCGCAATCTATGGCGGCTCCATGTCGGCCATTCTGTTGAACATTCCCGGCACCGCCTCTGCCGCTGCTACTGCTCTTGAGGGCCATCCACTGGCACTGCAAGGCAAAGCTGAGACTGCCATCAAGGTCACTCGTCTTGCCTCTATCATCGGTACCTTCATCGGTGTTATGGCTTTGGCTCTGATTGCCCCTCCCCTCACCAGCATAGCCCTGAAGTTTACCAGCCCCGAGTATTTCACGCTGGCACTCTTCGGCGTTATGATTTGCGGCTCTATCGTCACCAGTGACATTCCCCTGAAGGGCTGGATCGGTGGCCTGATTGGTCTGCTCATTGCCCAGATCGGCATGGACACGCTCCAGGGCGCATCCCGTTTTGACTTCGGCAGCAACGCGCTCATGGGTGGCATCGAAATGGTTCCCGCCATGATTGGCTTCTATGCCATTCCCGAGGTCATCAAGGCCTTTGCCAAGCATGACACCGATAATGTGACGGTAAACGAGCTGAAGGACAAGAGCAAAGAAAAAATCTCTGTTGTGCGCCTGGTTTGCAGCAAGCTCCGGCTGGTTATTCAGTCGGCCCTTATCGGTATCGGCATCGGTGCTCTTCCCGGCGTTGGCGAGGACGTAGCTGCCTGGGTAGCTTACGGCGCGGCCAAAAAGACCAGCAAGGAGCCTGAAAAATTCGGTACTGGCTCCTATGAAGGCGCCATTGCCCCCGAAGTAGGCAACAACGCAGCCATTGGCGGTGCTATGATTCCTATGCTGACCCTGGCTGTACCTGGATCTCCCCCCGCCGCCGTGCTGCTGGGCGCCCTTATGATCCACAATATCAGACCCGGCCCCATGATTATGCGAGATAACCCCACCTTCATTTATTACATTGCAGCCCTGCTGTTTATTTCCGTGGTGGCACTGTGGATTGCTGGTATCATTCTGGCCAAACCCATGACTAAGATTCTAAAGGTCCCCAAGGTATACCTCATGCCTATTGTGGCCGCTCTGTCCATTGTAGGCGCCTATGCCATCAACAACCGGGCCTCTGACATCGTTGTCTGTCTGGTGTTTGGTGTGTTCGGCTATATTCTGGACAAAATGCAGTATTCCCCTGCCCCCATCGTGCTGGGTATCATCCTGGGCAACATGATTGATGAGAATTTCCGCCGTTCCCTCATCGTCAGCGATGGCAGTCTGTCTATCTTTGTCACCCGTCCCATCTCTCTGGTGTTCCTGGTGATTATTGCCATCACCATTATTCGCATGATTTACAAGAAAAAGCCTGCCGCTCAAGCAACTGCTGCATCTGCGACAGCCGCTTCCAACGAGGAGGAATAACAATGGGTAAGCTTCTTTATACAATCAATACCGTCAACAACTTCATGGATATTATTTTCAATCCCTTCGGGAAGCCCTTTGCCAATGCCAACCCGGACATTGAAGTGTACAACATCATGGACGACAGTCTGCTGGTCGACACCCGCAAGTACAACGGCATGACCCCCACCATTGCCTCCCGGATGCTGAACTATGCCAAGGCCGCCGAGGCCTCTGGTGCAGATGGCATCATCTGCACCTGTACCTCGGTGAACCGCGCCACCAAAATGATCCGTCCTCTGCTGAATATCCCCATGATTAACATCGAGGAACCGGTAGCTGAGATGGCCGCCAAGAGTGGCACACGCATCGGCGTGCTGGGTACCATTCCCACCAGCCCCGGCGCCATCTCCTGGGAAATCGAAGAGAAAGCCGCTGAGCTGGGCAAGGAAATTGAAATTGTCCCCGCCGTGGTGGACGGCGCTTTCGATGTGCTGTGTGCCGGTAACCGGGATAAGCACGATGAAATGGTATGTGAGGCACTTTACAAGCTGTCCAAGGAAGTGGACTGCATCGCCTTCGCCCAAATCTCTATGAGTCTTCTGAAACATGACCCCGTGGATGTTCCTCTGTTCAAGATTGGTGCGTCCGGCTTTGACAAGATCAAGGAACTGATGAACTGCAAGTGAGGAGGAATCACATCATGGCAGACCAAGAAAAAGTCCTTCGCCTGGAAGCTCAGGCGAAGGAAGTTCGGAAAGAAATTCTTACTATGATCCACACCGCTCAATCCGGCCATCCCGGTGGCTCTCTGTCGGCTGCGGACATAATGACCGCCCTTTATTTTGATGAGCTGAACATTGACCCCAAGAATCCCAAGTGGGAGGATCGGGATCGCTTTGTTCTCTCAAAGGGTCATGTGTGCCCGGTACTGTACACCTGTTTGGCTCTGCGGGGCTACTTTCCAAAAGAAACACTCTCTACCCTGCGCCGGGAGGGCTCCATCCTTCAGGGCCACCCCGATATGAAACGCTGCCCCGGCATAGACATCTCTACCGGCTCCCTTGGGCAAGGTCTGAGTGTGGCCGTTGGCATGGCCTTGTGTGCCAAACGGGACAACAAAAGCTATCGCGTGTTCAGCATGGTGGGCGATGGCGAGAGCGATGAGGGGCAGATCTGGGAGGCCGTGGAGACGGCTGCCAAATATGGTCTTGATAATCTGGTTATTTTCCTGGATCGCAACCGTTTGCAGAACGATGGCACTTGTGCCGAGGTCATGCCCAACGGCGACCTGGCAGCAAAATTCTCCGCCTTTGGCTGTCAGACCTGGGAGATTGACGGTCACAGCATGAATGAAATTCTGGATGTCCTGGAGGCCGTCCGGGCAGACCGTTCCGGCAAGCCCAAGTGCATCGTAGCGCACACCGTAAAAGGCAAGGGTGTCTCCTTCATGGAGAACGTGGTTCAGTGGCACGGCATGGCTCCAAACGATGAGCAGTATGCCCAGGCTATGAATGATATTGAGGAGGGATTCTAAATGGTGCAGGTCAAAAATACCAGTCATCCCACCCGGGACGCCTATGGCGAAGAAATTCTGGCTCTGGGAAGGGAAAACAAGGCCATATACGTGGTGGACTGCGACATTGGCAAGTCCTGCAAGACCATTCCCTTTGCCAAGGAGCTGCCCGGCCAGCATGTGAATGTTGGTATTGCCGAGCAGAACGCCGCCGGCGTAGCCGCTGGCCTGGCTACCTGCGGTAAAATTCCCTTTGTCACTACCTATGCCGTTTTCGGCAGCATGCGTATGGTAGAGCAGATCCGCCAGGAGGTGTGTTACCCCAAGCTGAATGTAAAGATTGCCTGCTCGCACGGCGGCCTTACTCCGGCCAACGATGGTGCAAGCCACCAGGGCATTGAAGACATGGGCATTCTGCGTACCATTCCCAATATGACCGTTGTCATGGGCTGCGACTACGCCTCTACCAGGAAGCTGGTGCGGGCTGCTGCAGAATACTATGGCCCCGTATACCTCCGTTTCACCCGTGACGCTGTACCCGACATCTATGACGAAGATGAGGAGTTTATCATCGGCAAGGCTAAGGAGCTGCGCAGCGGCAAGGATGTGGCCATTATTGCCAATGGCGAGATCGTGTCCCTGGCTTTGGAGGCCTGCGATGCTCTGGCCTCCATGGGAATCCACGCCACGCTGCTGGATATGCACACCATCAAGCCTTTGGACACCGAAGCGGTATCCAAGGTGCTGAGAGAGTGCAAGGGCGTGGTCACTGTGGAGGATCACAACATCATCAACGGTCTTGGCAGTGCGGTATGTGAGGTGGCCGCTGAGCTTGGGTGTGGGAAGGTCAAGCGTATCGGCATTCCCGACTGCTTTGGCGAATCTGCCCCCTATCAGCGTCTGCTGGCAAAAAACAGGATTACTGTAGAAGCCATTGTTGACGCCTGTAAATCTATGATGTAAGCTATGATATAGATAGGAATAACGGCAAATAGGTTCCGGCTTATTTGCCGCTTTCCACTCACTGTATAAGGAGTAAGACTATGAAAATTGTTGTTCTGGACGGCTATACTGAAAATCCTGGCGACTTGAGCTGGAGTGCTTTGGAGGCTTTTGGCGATGTAACAGTCTATGACCGCACCTCCTATGTGGAGAATCCCATCATTGCCCAGCGCATCGGCGACGCTGAGGTTGTCATCACCAACAAGACCCCCATTTCCAAGGAAACCATGGATCATTGTCCAAAGCTGAAACTCATTGCCTTCCTGGCTACCGGCTACAACGTGGCCGATTACAACTACGCCAGGGAAAAGGGGATCCTGGTGTGCAACGTCCCCACCTATGGCACAGCCTGTGTGGGGCAGTACGCCATTGCCCTGTTACTGGAAATCTGCCACCATATTGGCCATCACAGCCAGACAGTACAGGAAGGCAAGTGGCAGAATCATATCGACTGGTGCTACTGGGACTATCCTCTTATTGAGCTGGATGGCAAGACCGCCGGAATCATTGGCTTCGGTCGCATCGGCCAGACCACAGGCCGTATTGCCAAGGCCTTGGGCATGAAGGTTCTGGCCTATGATCTGTATCCCAATGATTCTGGAAAAGCCATTGCCGAATATGTAGATTTCGATACCCTGCTGGCTCAATCCGATGTGGTATTTCTCCACTGCAACCTAACACCTGAGAACGAAAAGATGATTAATAAGGCAAGCCTCGCCAAAATGAAGGACGGCTCCATTCTTATCAATAATTCTCGCGGTCAGCTCATCGATGAGCAGGATGTTGCCGATGCTCTGAAGGCAGGAAAATTGGCCGCCGCCGGTCTGGATGTGGTATACACCGAGCCTATCCAAGCAGACAATCCTCTTCTCACTGCGCCAAACTGCATAATTACACCCCATATGTCCTGGGGTGCCAAGGAGGCCCGCCAACGCATCATGGATATTACTGTAGAAAATGTCAAGGCCTATGTGAATGGCGCACCCATCAATGTAGTCAACAAATAAACCCATGAATAAGTGTATTATCATCTCCGACTCGTTCAAAGGAACCATATCCAGTTTGGAAATCTGCCGTATTGCGAAGCAATCCATTCCAAAATTCTTTCCCCAGTGCGAGGTTCTTACAATTCCCGTTTCTGACGGTGGAGAGGGGACAGTAGACTGCTTTATAGAAGCAATTCAAGCCAGCCCCGTTGAAGTTACAGTATCCGGCCCGTATGGGGAACCTGTTCAGGCAATTTACGGCCGAAAAGGTGCGTGTGCGATCATCGAGATGGCCGCCGCTGCCGGCCTGCCTATGGTAGGGCAGCGGAAAAATCCCGGAGAAACCACTACATACGGCGTAGGACAGCTCATTGCCCATGCCATAGAGCATGGCTGCCGAGAAATTCTCCTGGGGCTTGGCGGCAGTGCCACAAATGATGGAGGCTGCGGCTGTGCGGCTGCGTTGGGAGTTAAATTCTACGACCAATTGGGGAATGAATTTGTCCCTGTAGGTCTGACGCTTGCGCAAATTCATAAGATTGATTGTTCTTCCGCACAGCAGCGGCTGCAAGGCATGCATATCACCGTCATGTGCGATGTGGACAATCCGCTCTATGGTTCAACGGGCGCAGCATATATTTTCGCACCGCAAAAGGGCGCTGATGAAAACATGGTGACATTGCTGGATGAGGGGCTCAAAAAAATGGACATTGCCATTCAGGCAAGTCTGAACCGGTCTGTTGCGGAGCTCCCGGGTGCCGGAGCCGCCGGCGGAATGGGCGGTGGCTGTGTGGCCTTTTTAGGCGCCGAACTAAAATCCGGCATTGAGTGTGTATTAGATACCGTTGGATTTGATGCGATTCTGAGAGGTGCGGATCTTGTTATCACAGGCGAAGGGCGAATTGACAGTCAAAGTGTTCACGGAAAGGTTATCTCCGGAATTGCCAAGCGGACAAAACCGCTCCATATTCCTCTTGTGGCTCTGGTAGGAAGTATTGCTGAGGATGCAGCTGCCGGATATGATTTGGGTGTGACCGCTATGTTCAGCATTGACCGCTCGGCCCAATCTTTCCAAGAATACGCCTCAAAAACCAACGTGTATTATCAAAGAACCTTGGAAGACATTTTGCGTCTTCTAAAAGCTGCAAACCGGTAAAATGTTTTGTACTCCCGCCACTTTCCCCTTTCTTGCCATTGGCCGCAAAGCGAAATAGATGATTACCAAAGCGCACCTCTGAATAATAATACGCTCTCTTCATGAGAAACAGTGAAATACTGCACTGTCAATCATGAAGAGAGCATTTTGCTCCATATAGGATTGGGACGCAACCTGTAAGCCACTCGTCCCTTTTGATGGAAATGAACAATTGGCCAAAGTGGGCTGCTATCATTTTGCTATCAATTGGGGATTAGAATTTCAAAAAGATGTGATTTCTCTAGGTTGTTTTGCTCCAGAGTATCGCAATTTTCTCATTCCCACTCGTTGTAGGGACTTGCATCTTAAACAATTTTGCTTATAAGATATTGTACCTGCTGTTCTGATTGTTTTGATTGCCCATATTATTATAGCTGTACTATGGATGCTTATCAAAATCTTACCAGTGGTGATAAGATACAATCTGTCACCGTATCCGTTATTCCTCAGTCATGCTGGGGAACAAAATGCGTTAATCAAGACGAACAAAGTAGTATCTTATATTTTGCCTGATATAAATTCTCTCATCATTTCAATAGATTGACGAAGTTCATCTAAGGTGAAACGGACATTGTTAGTATTTTCGGGGTGGTGGATCACGTGTCGAATGTATTCGCTTAAGACTTTTTGTTCCTCCTTTGTCGTTCCATTCCGATTCAATCGAATATAGGTTCGTGTGGGCTTCCCTGTTTTATATTCATTTAGCCACTCCTGTTCTTCGATATATCCATACAATTCATCATGATATTCTGCGGATATTTCCGAAAAAGCCAAATAATTCACCTCATTTAGCGAGGGATACGGCAACTGATTTTGAGACACATTTTCGACTATTTTAACACCATTTTCATTTCTTATAAGCCTTATATTATACAAATTCAGTTCTCGAACAATTGGAGAGCTATGTGTTGTTATGAGAACTTGGGTGTTAGGAGCCTGAGCCAATTCCAAAAGTGCATGAATCAACTTTCGCTGATTTTCCGTGTGCTGAGAAGTTTCAGGCTCTTCTATCGCATATATGACACTTGCGGCATTTGCCTCTCCTTGACGTCTCTCAACCTCGGCGCGGAAGAAGTTAAGCAAAATGAGGCGTTTAGAACCACTCCCACGCTTGTTGATTGGTATATTTTCATCACTTGCTATAGATACATTTTTGAAGACTTCTGCCCATTTCAAACTACTGGCCGTTGGAATAACTGGATTGAGGGTGTTGGCGATATCCGGACTCATCTCTCGGAGTTTTTCCAATGTACGAGTGGAGACTTCTCTCAATTTTCCCTCAACAGTTGTGGCTACGCTCTCCAATATCTGTTGCAATTCTTCATCTCGAAGTATTTCTTTTACAGCTTCCTTGAGAGGATCCTGAACTTCGCTATCTCCATCACTGTTCTTTCTATCTGACTGGAACAATGAATATAACGGCAAGTATCTTTGCAGTTTTTCCCAAATAGACTTTGTGTCTCCCTTGGTAACGTCAATGTCAATGAGCGACATTCGTAAACTATCATTATAATATTGCCATATAGCGGATCGCATAACAGCGTTCCTCGCCCTGTCAGCACAGGGGATTTGCTTTGCGTCAATAATCCGACGCAATTCACTATCTTTTTTCAGGAGCAAGTCTGCACAATCCGGGTTCGTTGGATGAAAGGCTCTGATAAATACCTTTGCACTTCCGCCGTTTGGATATTTCTTTGTGATTTCAAGCAGACCATCCTCATTTAAGAGATGTTCACCTAAAAGTGTAGTCTCATTTGTTGCGTCAATTACAATTCTGTCTGGAAGTTCCGAAAAACAAATTGTGATGCTTATTTCGTTTTCGTGATTTGCTCGTGCGCCAACATTCACATCCTCTTTGTCCAGTTTTACAATACCTTTTCCGTCGTTAAAAAATACATCCAAGGCTTCCATTATACTGGACTTTCCGATATCGTTTTTGCCAACAAGCGCAGTAAATTCATCGAAGTTTACTGAAATCTCGCCACGATATCCACGAAAATTTTTGATTTTCAGAGTTTTAATTTTCATAGGCACACCTCAAAACAGGACACATTCTATCATCTATAATTCCATTCGTTGTTCGTCAGAAAAAAGGAAAGAAATACACTTATCCACAATTAAATCTTCAAATTCCGCCGTTTTCATCATCTGAGTGATTGTGCATTCCCACACGATCAGGCACTTAACACCCCGTTCCTGCAATTCCGCTCTGACAACAGCATCCCTTCGGACATTATCATCAAATTTTTTCTGCCAGAATTCCACACGGGATTTTGGTGCATAAGCATACTTACACCCCTGATGTCTGTGCCAGAAGCAGCCGTGGATAAAGATTGCCGTGTTATATTTACGCAGGAAAATATCGGGATGCCCAAGAATATTTTTGTCGGCGACCCTGTAACGATACCCTTTTGCAAACAGCAGTTTTCGCAGATATACTTCCGGCTTCGTATTCTTTGAGCGGATCGCCGCCATATTTCTGCTCCGTTGCTCCGGCGATACGATGTCTGCCATTACAGACCTTCCGCTTCCCGGACATATTCCACAAACTTTGTGACAGTCCAGATGCGGTCACGGCGATCTGCCGGGTAAGAAGTAATATACGGCCTTGGAACAACAAGGATAACATTTTCGGATTGCATTTCATCCATCTGCGCCGGGGAGATGCCCTGTTGCAAGGTGCAGAGGTATTTGGGTAGTCCTCTCAGACGGTCAGCCTCGTTAATCACCTGCCGCCAGCGATCCTTACAGGTAGTCTTTGCGGCAAGGGAAATCAGTTTCTCAGTCGGGAAAGCGGCATTATGATATGCGGCCTGAGAGGGGAACAGAAAGTCCGGCCTTTTATTGCCCTCGGTAACTGCCTGAGCCGTGTACTGAATATCATTACCCTCAAAAACAGCGGACAGATGGTGTTCCAGACTTTTACCCGCCCGGCTCTTGCGACGGTTCAGCACCATGTTGGCCATTGCGATAAATTCATCCACCGTAGCAAAACCCCGGGAGATCCTGTCACCATAACGGGCGTGTTCAACAGCCCGGAACAGTGCATATTCCGTATTCGTCCATTCAATGATTTTGCGATCCGGATTTGTTCGGATAAATTCAAGATGGTTATACACCCGGTTCTGAATATCTCTTGCCGCAGCAGACATTACATCCGACAAAGGAAAATCAACGGTCAGGCCATCAATAAATTCCTGAATGGCGATTTTCTCCTGCGTCTCCGGGAGAATGCTGCCGGTATCGATCAGACGGTTTGTTTCCGTGGAGCTGATACCGAAAGCTCCAAGGAATTGTTCAATATCTTCCTCGGTTTCCAGAAAGAACCCACTGTACATATCATCGTCCTGCCGGGTAAACACAAACAGCGCACCCGTCTGATCAGGATTCAGAAAGGGAAAATTGCGCCCAAATTTTGTAATACGCAGCTCGTTCTTACTGCTGTAATAAGTAAAACTGCTCTGGGTGCAAATGTCATTTTGCCATTGGATTTCAACGGTTCTTTTCAGAATGTTCTCATTTTCCAGTTTCTGTGTGAACATCATGTCCTTTGCGGATTTGGAAATAAGAATACCGCTCTGATGACCGCCTGTTGCACCGGAATCGTTTGCCGACAGAAATTTGCAGTATGCCTGTCGGCTGTTCAGGACGGATTGTATTGCCTGATTTGCGTATCCATCTGTCATTTAGACCACCATCTCTCTGTATTCGGTACGAGCCGCTGTTTTTGTATACGCCGCTGCTTCGTCCAGCACTTCCAGCTTGCCTACGACGAGCTTGGCAACATCGGCCATAAGCGGCACAACCACGGAATTTCCAAACTGCTTATAGGCCTGTGTGTCAGACACGGGAATTTTGAAACTGTCCGGGAACCCCTGGAGCCTTGCACACTCTCTGGGTGTCAGACGGCGTGGGTTTTTTCCTTCCTGTGCAATCAGGATTTCAGAACCGTCTTTATAATAGCGGGCACTGATCGTCCTGCTGACCCCATCTAATGGCGCAATGCCATAGCCGAAGCCATTTCCGGCGGCCTTGTGCTTGGCGGCATAGTTTTGCAGATAAGTCCACAGCTTATCGGAGAGGGTATATTTATCGCTCACATCATTTTCCAGAATATCCCGCATAACGGGTTGCACTTTTCCGGGATTGAGTGCAAATTCGAACTCAATATTTTCGCCGTAACGCTCCATATCAAATCCGACAATTACAATACGCTCCCGATGCTGGGGAACATAAGCCTTGCCGTCAATGATCTGGAAGAACACCTTGTAATTCAGCTCTGCAATGGATTCCTGAATGACCTTGAATGTATGTCCTCTGTCATGGCTGCACAAATTTTTGACATTTTCCAGCATAAAGGCTTTGGGGCGTTTGGCTTTCAGAATTCTGCAAACATCAAAAAACAATGTACCCTGTGTCTTATCCTCAAATCCGGTAGCCCGGCCAAGACTCTGCTTTTTGGAAACACCTGCAATGGAGAACGGCTGACAGGGAAACCCTGCAACAAGAATGTCGTGATCAGGAATGTCTCCCGCCGCAACCTTCGTTATATCATCGTCGGGCTGAATCCCAAAGTTGGCAAAGTAAGTCTGCTGACTGTACTTATTCCATTCATTTGCATATACGCATCTTGCACCAGCAGAAGTGTAGGCAATGTGCATACCACCAATTCCTGCAAACAAGTCAATAAAAGTATACTGGGATTTATGACGAGGTACATCAGTTCTTGCTCTGACCAGCATCTGTTTGATTGCAGACGATACACAATCCTGCATCGACTGACCTCTATCTATTGAGTAACCCGATAAAGCTTCATACACTTCATCTTCCACTCTGACATGAACCTGTTTTGCCATACGAAAACCTCCGGGAAATCTTTGCTATCAGTTTCGTCCCATTGTATCACAACGCACTTACTTTTTCAATATGTCTGGGAAAATTATTATACCGGATTTTTCCCAGAATAAAAACCGCCCGCAGGATTTCTTCTACGGGCGGCAATGGTAATCAGCTATCCAGCGGCTTATACTCAGATGCATCTTTCAAATAGGCTTCTGGATCGTCATTTAGTATCAGCTTGGCGTATGCCACCGGGTCATTATAGATCAGATAGTCCAGCTCAGATCGCTGATACATATTATCGGCAATCTCATTCTCCACGGCGATGGTGTTGATGGCAATCATGCTGCCATCGGAGAATTTCAGTTCTACACAGGCGGTATCAATATTAAATTCACACGACAGGATTTTCATTTCGGGTTTCTCCTTAGATTTTCTGCATTTTTCTTCGCCAGTTCGCTGGCAGCCTTGCGGCGTTTCTCGTCATAGGGGGCGGTCAGCTTGAAACCGAAACGCCCCTTACTGACTTCAAAGGTCAGACAGCCGTTTCCGTCATTGTCAATCAGTCGGCATTCTGACGGATATTGCTCCGCAAATGCGGTCAGCCTGTTTTTAAGGGCAGTGTTGTAGGTACAGACCTCGATTGCACTGTCTGCTTCGTTAAAATAGATGTTGGTTGCTTTCTGTTTCCTGGAAAGACCTGCTTTCATAAATACCTCCAATTTTTGAAAATTTTTCTCAGCTCTACACCTGTAAAAGTGGGTTGATTTTTGGATGGGGAGCGCCAAAATGATGTGTTGTATGATTTGGACGCTCCCATTTGACAATTTGCGATTTTTCCGGCTCTACACGGAAATTAACGGGCTTCGACCCTGTTGTGATTTTTGTCACGGCTTCCCCTAAAGAAATGCCACAGATTATTGCGGGAAATCACTTCATCATAGGTTTTGATCCTGCTGCGCAGGCGTTCATTTTCCTTTTCCAAATCTGCTGTACGGAGCTTACCCCGGACGGACTTGTATTGCGCCAGTTCCGCCTTTACCGCCGAAAGTTCCGTTATCAGCGATTCAATTTTTGCCTTCAAATCGGAAATGGTTTTTTTCGCCTCTTTCAGCAGTTTTTTCAGCTTGTTTTCCTGTTTCTCCTGCACCACATATTTTTCTGCGGCGGCGGTGAGCTTTTCAAAATCCGTCCGCTCCATCGTCACCTTGGAGGAAAACGGCAAGGGCTTGGCTTCAATCCGTTCCACGGCCTGAATATCTACCCTCTGCTGCTTAACATGGTCAATGGTCTGTTCCAGCTCGGCAAGCTCCTCTTTGCGTTTTTTTCGCTTAAATTCCAAAACACTCAGATGTTCCCGGTGTTCGCCCTTCTGCTCCCACTCAATGCCATGTTCCAGCATGATCTCCACAAGGGCTTCTTTCTGCTGCTGTACCCATACAGCCCGTTCCGTCATGGAGCGCCCCTCGCCAACAATGCCCTGATCGGCAAGCGCCTGTTTCATGGAAACACGAGTGGACAGTCCTCGCTTGCTCCCGGTGGTAAAGGGAATGAAGTCGATGTGCAGATGTGGTGTTGCTTCGTCCATGTGTAGGTGAGCAGAGAATACATGGAGGTTGGGGTTGCTTGCCATTTCTTTCTGCTTGGAGGGGAACAGATGGGCATATCGGTAAGTGATCTCAATGCTTTCGTGTCCCACTCTGTCTGCAATCGCCACCGCCGAGAAACCCATGTCGATCAGCAAGCTGATGTGGCTATGACGAATATCATGGATCCGTATGCGCTTGACCCCGGCGGCTTCTGCACCTCTGTCCATTTCCCGGTGCAGATAGCTCTTGGTGATGGTGAAAATGCGGTCTTTCTTTTTCAGTCCGTACTGCATCTTGAAGAACTCCTGCATTTCCTCACAGAGAAAATCCGGCATTTGAATGGTGCGGTTGCTTTTCTTGGTCTTGGGGGAAGTGATGACATCCTTGCCCTTTAACCGCTGATAGGTCTTGCTAATTTTTACTGTCCCACGGTCAAAATCAAAATCTGCCGGAGTCAGTGCCAGCAGCTCACCCTCACGGATGCCCGTCCAGTAGAGCATCTGAAAGGCATAGTAGGAAATGGGCTTGTCCATCATTTCTTCCGCAAACCTCTGGTATTCTTCTTTCGTCCAGAACAGCATTTCCTTGTGTTCCTCGCTGCCCATGTTTCCGGCCTTTGCCGCCGGATTGCAACGCAGATCGTAAAAACGAACAGCGTGGTTAAAAATGGAAGAAAGCTGGTTGTGCAGTGTTTTGAGGTAGGTCTGGGAATAAGGCTTGTGGTTTTCATCACGATAGGCCAGCAGCTCATTTTGCCATGCGATCACATCCTTGGTAGTGATCTCGTTAATCTTGCGCTTGCCGAAGTATGGGATGATTTTTGTCTGGATGATATGCTCCTTGGTCTGCCATGTGCTTTCTTTCAGCCTTGCTTTGAGATCGGCGGTATAAATCTCCACAAAGGCCACAAAACTCATGTCCAGATCTCCGGCACTCTGCTGCTGAAATTTCTGCTCCCATTCCAGAGCTTCCCGCCGGGTTTTGAAGCCCCGCTTGCATTTGGGCTTTCGTGCGCCTGTCCAGTCTGTGTATTGCGTGACCACATACCATGAGCCGTTGTTCTTGTCCTTATATGCCGGCATTTGCGTCACTCCTTTCCGCTCCGTAGAGCCGTTCATTGAAATACTGACGGTTTACCCGTCCTGCAATGGTGATATAACCTTTTGCCTCCAACTCGCTGTTCAGCTTGCGCATGATCTTGTATGCGTGGGATTCCGAAATGTCCAGCACCCTTGCGACTTCTTCCACTCTGATGAATTTCTTTTCTTCCATTCAAGTCCTCCTTGTGATTTTGGGTATAGTTTTCTTATTTAGTGTCGGATACTTTCTGGCCGCCATCCGATTTGCCCGGGCGGGTACACCTTTTGCTGTGGTGTTGAACAGATATTCAGCTTTGCAACCTAAACTTATTGAGTTAAGTCTGCAACGTCATTATACTAAGCATATTCCGTTATGTCAAGCGGTTTTAGAGAAAATATTAAACTTTTTTATTTAGGCTATCTTGACAACCACTAAACATTTATGCTATGATAGCAGCAACGATACATAAGGAGTGAATATTATGGCAATTGGTGAAAGAATCCGTTTCATACGCAATCTGCGTGGTATGACGCAGAAATGGCTGGGGCAGGCTGTTGGCTTTCCACAGAAAACTGCTGATGTTCGCATGGCACAGTATGAATCCGGGTCCAGAACGCCCAAAGAGGATTTGGTAAAGGCTCTGGCTTATGTGCTGGAGGTTTCTCCCTTGGCCCTGAGCATCCCGGATATTGACAGTGATCTGGGCTTTATCCATACCATGTTTGCCATTGAGGACATTCATGGTGTCCGGGCCGAAAAACAAGGGGACGAGGTTCATATCGTCTTTGATGGAAGCAAGCGGACAATGGACGAGTCCGTTTTCAAAATGCTGTCCGCATGGGCAGAACAGGCTGAGAAGTTCCGCAGCGGCGAGATCAGCAAAGAGGAATATGACCGCTGGCGTTACCGTTTCCCGGAATTTGATACCACCCAGCGCTGGGCGAAGGTGCCATCCCAGGAACTCAGCGATATGCTGGTGGAAGCCTTCAAAAAGGATCTGAAATAACCTCAACAGACGGCAAAAAGCCCGTACTGACATCCGATCAGTACGGGCTTAAATGCTAATATGGGGATTTTGTGAGTTAGCTGGAATTATTCTTTACTCACAAGCCACTTGCAACGCAGAATAATTGCGCCGAAGCGAAATCTTATCAAAACCTTATCAGAAGCGGTGGACGAAACTGGAAAACCGTTGGTATGACTGGACTTTTCGGCTTCCGTTTTTTATTCCCACTCAATCGTCCCAGTGGGCTTGGGGGTCAGATCCAGCACGACACGGTTGACGCCGTCAACCTCATGCGTGATGCGGGCAGTGATGTGATGGAGAAGGGGATAGGGAATCTCTTCGATGGTGGCCGTCATGGCGTCGGTGGTGTTGACCGCGCGGATGATGGCGGGCCAGCCCTCGTAGCGCTTGCCGTCCTTTACGCCGACACTCTTCATGTCCGGCACGGCAATGAAGTACTGCCAGACCTTGCCGGCAAGACCATTTTTGTCAAATTCTTCCCGCAGGATCGCGTCGGCTTCCCGCAGAGCTTCCAGACGGTCACGGGTGATGGCACCGAGGCAGCGCACGCCCAGACCGGGGCCGGGGAAGGGTTGACGGTAGACCATGCCGTGGGGCAGACCCAGCGCTTCGCCTACGACACGCACCTCATCCTTGAACAACAGCTTGACCGGCTCCACCAGTTCGAAGGTCATGCCCTCGGGCAGACCGCCAACATTGTGGTGGGCCTTGACGCCGTGGGACTCGAGAATGTCGGGATAGATGGTTCCCTGCGCCAGAAAATCAATGCCTTCCAGCTTCTTCGCTTCGTCGTTGAATACCTCGATGAATTCCTTGCCGATGATCTTCCGCTTGGTCTCGGGGTCGGAGACGCCCGCCAGCTTGTCGAGAAAACGATCGACGGCATCCACATAGATGAGATTCGCGTCCATTTCGTCCCGGAAGACCCTGACGACCTGCTCCGGCTCACCCTTGCGCAGAAGACCGTGGTTGACGTGGACGCAGACCAGCTGCTTGCCGATGGCCTTGATCAGCAGCGCGGCCACCACGCTGGAATCCACGCCGCCGGACAGCGCCAGAAGAACCTTTTTGCTGCCTACCTGCGCCCGGATCTCCTCGATCTGCTGGGCGATAAAGGCGTTGGCGAGGGTGGGGGTCGTGATGCGTTCCATGGACTCGGGACGTACATTGCTTGACATTTCAGCTTCCTCCATTTTCTGCCTACCGGCGTGGCCGGATAGATAATGGCTTCATTATACCGGATAAATTGACCGTTTGCAATCATTTTCCGCAAAAAGAAAGGCAGCTTTGTTGCAAAATGGAAATGCTATGGTATAATAAACGCAAAATCCGGAGAAAAATGGAGGGCTTATCATGGGAATGGTTGTCATCGGCGCGGTGTTTGTGGATATCAAGGGGTATCCCACGTCGGCGTTTATCCCCACCGGGCGGAACGCTGGGCGCGTGGAGCAGATTCACGGCGGCGTCGGGCGGAATGTGGCGGAGGACATCGCAAACTGCGAGCTTCGCCCCACCTTTGTCAGTCTCGTGGACGACAGCGGAACCGGCGTGGATGTTGTGCGCAAGCTGAAAAGCCACAGGGTGAACACCGACTATATCCGCAAGACCAGAAACGGCATGGGAACATGGCTGGCGGTCTTCAACGACGACGGGGACGTGGCGGCGTCCATCTCCCAGCGGCCGAACCTGCTGCCCATTGCCCACACGCTGGAGCAGGACGGCGACGAGATTTTCCAAAACGCGGACAGCGTCGTCATCGAGATCGACATGGACAAGGAGATCGTCAAGCGCACCTTCCGGCTGGCGCAGAAGTATGGAAAGCCTGTCTATGCCGTGGTGGCGAACATGAGCATTGCGTTGGAAAGACGGGATTTTCTTCAGTCCACGGATTGCTTTGTCTGCAATCAGCAGGAGGCGGGAATCCTGTTTTCCGATGACTATTCCGGCAAGACCCCGGAGGAAATGATCCCCATTATTTCCGCGAAGGTGCAGGCCGCCCGCATTCCGGCCATGATCGTGACCATGGGCGCGGACGGTGCGGTGTATGCCAATCTTCACGGGGAGAGCGGCTACTGCCCCGCGAGAAAGCTGGAGGTGAAGGACACCACCGGCGCGGGGGATGCTTTCTGCGCCGGTGCGGCCATCGGCCTGACCTACGGCAAGGGTCTGAAGGAAGCCTGTGAGATCGGCGCCATGCTGGCGGCGTCCGTGATCGTGACCTCCGAAAGCGTTTGCCCCCGGTTCCGCCCGAGAGAGCTGGGGCTGGACATGGATGTAGAGGACTGAAGGAATGTACCGCCGTGTTTTGACCATGCAGGACATTTCCTGCGTCGGACAGTGCTCCACCACGGTGGCGCTGCCGATTTTGTCCGCCTGCGGTCTGGAAGCCTGCATTCTGCCCACCGCGCTGCTGTCCACCCACACCGGCGGCTTCGGCAAGCCCGCCGTGGTGCATTTCGACGGGGCGCTGACAGATATCTGGCACCACTGGCAGGAGAATGGCATTACGTTTGACGCGATCCTCGTGGGCTATCTTGGCAGTCTGGAGGCGGTGAAAGCGGCGGGAGAAATCATCGACCGGCTGCTTGCCCCCGGCGGCGTTGCCATCGTTGACCCGGCCATGGCGGATAACGGAAAGCTGTATTCCGGATTTGACGAGGATTATGTCCGGGCGATCGGTTCGCTGGCCGGGAAGGCGGACATCATTCTGCCCAATGTCACGGAAGCGGCGATTTTGTCAGGTTTACCATATCAGGAAAATATTGACAAAAATTATGTTAACCAACTGCTGAATGGGCTGAATCACCCCTGCGCCGTGCTCACCGGCGTTGACTTCGATGAGGACAGCACCGGCATTGTCCTGCAAGAGGGAACGGTGCAGCACGAATACCGCCACAAACGGATAGGGAATGGCTGCCACGGAACCGGCGATATTTTTGCCGCTGTCTTCACCGGGGCGCTGATGCAGGGGAAAAATCGGCTGGATGCGGCGAAAATCGCCGCGGATTTCACCTGCCGGTGCATTAAGAATACGGTGAATGCCCCCGCCCATTGGTACGGCGTCAAATTTGAGCCGCTTCTGCCGGAGCTGATGGAAATGCTGGGGCGGTAAAAAGAACGTCAGCGCTCAAAAATTTTTTTGAAAAACCTCTTCCATTTTTGCATAGAATGGTGTAAGATTATGTAAACTAATGGCGTAATGGAAGAGGGGCGCATATGGAGGAACAGATTTACAGGCAGCCTCGCAGAAGCGGGAAAAAGTGGATATTGATCATTGCTGCAGTGTTTGTCCTGCTGCTGAGCGCGGTGGCCTTTGTTCTCACCGCAAACCGGCTTTCTCTTTCCGTGGAGCTGGACGGCGAACCGGAAATGATGCTGGAATACGGCGGGCATTTTCAGGACCCGGGAGCACACCTCTGCGTCCGCGGCTCGCTGCTCTGGAAGGACGGCATGTCCCCGGAGGGCGCTTCCGTGGGCGTTCAGGGGAAAGTCGATGAGGGAAAACCGGGGAAATATATCCTCACTTACGCGGCGGATTACCGGGGAATGCACGCCGAGGCACAGCGCATCGTGCGTGTCGTGGACACGGTATGCCCGGAAATCATCCTGGCGCCCGACACGGGCGGGACGCTGCTTCCCGGCACGCCCTATCAGGAGGCGGGCTACAGGGCCATCGACAATTATGACGGCGACATCACCGACCGGGTGGTTCGGTCGGAGGAATACGGAAAGATCATTTACGCGGTGACGGATTCCTCCGGAAATCCCGGCTACGCGGAGCGGGAAGTGCCCTATTATGACCCGATCCCGCCGGAGATCACGCTGGAGGGCGGCGCGGATATGGCCATCACCACTGGCACCTTCTATCAGGAGCCAGGGTACTCCGCGCTGGACAACGTGGACGGCGATCTGACCGGGCAGGTGCAGGTGGACGGCGAGGTGGACTGGCTGACGCCCGGAACCTACAGCGTGACCTACACCGTGACCGATGGCTATAAAAACACGACCACCGTCACAAGAACCGTGGAGGTGCAGGCAGTTCCCCGGCCCGAGGTCGTATGGCCCGAGGGAAAGGTCATTTACCTGACCTTCGACGACGGCCCCGGCCCCTATACGGAGCAGCTGCTGGACGTGCTGGATAGCTACGGCGTGAAGGCAACCTTCTTTGTCACCAACCGGGGCTACGGCGAGATGATGAAGGAGATCGTGGACAGGGGACACAGCATCGGCATTCACACCATGTCCCACGTTTATGAGCGCATTTATGCCAGTCCGGAGGCGTATTTTGCGGACCTGCTGGGGATGCAGGACGTTATTTACCAGAATACCGGCGTAAAAACGACCCTGATGCGCTTCCCCGGCGGCAGCTCCAACACCGTCAGCGCCCACAGCTACGTGGGGCTGATGAGTCTGCTGACCCGGGCGGTGCAGGACGCGGGGTTCCAGTATTTCGACTGGAACGTGGACAGCAACGATGCAGGCGGCGCGAAAAAGGCGCAGACGGTTTTCAACAACGTAACGGCAGGCGTCAGTCAGAATCGAGTCTCCGTGGTTTTGCAGCATGACATCCACGATTTCAGCGTGGACGCGGTGGAGGACATCATCGTCTGGGGACTGAACAACGGGTATTCCTTTGAACGCCTGACGGAAAACAGCCCCGGCGTTCACCACGGAGTACAGAATTAAATCGTAAAAACAGCCCGGTTCGGCGTATACCGAACCGGGCTATAATGCTTTTGGGGAAGTTTACTTTGCTTCCTTCGGATCGTTCTGCTTCCGGGCGTTGGTGCGGCCTTCGGGGCGAATCTCCCCCACGGCCAGCAGGGAGCGCTTCGTCAGCGTGGGGCCAACCAGCTCGTAAACCAGCACGGCGAACAGCACGACGTTTCTCGCCAGCGCGCCGTCGGAGAGGGAAGCGGCGGTGATGGCCATACCCAGCGCCACACCGGCCTGGGGAAGCAGCGTGATGCCCAGGTGATCCACAATGGACTTCGGCTCTTTGGTGATGCGACAGCTCAGGTTCGCGCCGCAATACTTGCCGGCGGAGCGGGCGATGATGTAGATGATGCCGACGATCAGGGTCACGGGCTGGGACAGCACGTTGAGGTCAAGCTCCGCGCCGGAAATGACGAAGAACAGAATGTTCAGGGGCATCGTCCAGCCATCCACACGCTCCATCAGTTCCTCGGAGGTGGGGCAGACGTTGCAGAAGATGGTGCCGGTCATCATGCACACCAGCAGCAGGGAGAATCCGCAGTGGACGGGGCCGATCTGGAATTCCAGCATACTCAGACCCACCGTCAGCATGACGAAGGCGACGGACAGGGACATACGCTTGCTGCGGGAATGGAAGAACCGCTCCACCCAGTGGAGCAGCAGCCCCATAAAGCCGCCGAGACCAACGGACAGAAGAATTTCCACGATGGGTTCGACGACCACGGCCAGCACGCTGACCTGCCCGTTGGACAGCGCCGTAGCGATTCCAAAAGACACGGAGAACAGCAGCAGACCCACGGCGTCGTCCAGCGCGACCACCAGCATCAGCAGCCGGGTCATGGGGCCGTCCGCCTTGTACTGACGAACCACCATCAGCGTGGCGGCAGGGGCTGTCGCGGCGGCGATGGCACCCAGAGTGATGGCGCAGGGGACAGAAATGATGTGGGGGAAGAACAGATGCAGCAGCAGAAGCACAACATCCACGACCACGGTGGTGATCACGGCCTGCAAAATGCCGATGATGATGGCGCGGGAGCCGATGGTGCGCAACTGGCTCAGACGGAACTCGTTGCCCATAGCAAAGGCAATAAAGCCCAGAGCAGTCTGGCTGACGATGCTGAGGACGTTCACTTCCTCAAGGGTGTTGAAGCCAAGTCCGGGAACGTTCAGCCGTCCAAGGAAGAATGGCCCCAGGAGCAGTCCGGCCACCAGATAGGCCGTGACAGCGGGAAGATGCAGCAGACGGGTAAGGCGGGACATGAGCAGTCCGCCGACCAGCGCTACGGCTAGACCAATCAGATAAATTTCCATAATAATATTCCTCTTTTTCAAAATTCCAACCTCGGTATCATACCATTCTGCGCAGTTCGGCGCAAGTCGAAATCCCGCCAAAGATTTGCGTCTTTTCGGCAATGAATTGTGCAATATTATATATTGTATAGTTTGAAAAGGAAAAATGCCTCGCCCGTCGAAAAGGGAGAGGCAGGCCGATATGGATGGGGAGTCAGCGCTCGCTGGGGCCGCCGTCTCCTTTTTCAAAGATCAGATCGTCCAGATCGGCGTAGGGGTCGTCACAGCTGTACATGGTTTCACCTTCCTTCCGGGGCGGCAGTCTGCCCTCGCGCAATGCCGCCCGAAAACGCTACCTGACAGTATATGCTTCTCGAAGCAAAAAAAGTGACGTATTTTCTTGACAGACAAGAAAAATTTGGGTAGAATACAGAGGCGTATACACCAGTAGCTCAGTTGGATAGAGCACATGCCTCCTAAGCGGCAGATTGTTCGATTCCTTCGAGCCTTGAAAATTGCATAAAACTTATAAATGTCTCAGTAGCTCAGCTGGATAGAGCACACGCCTCCTAAGGTTGCGTTACAACGGCCACCTTGGAAAAACTTCATATAGGATTCAAGTTCGAGTTTCTTCGGGCTTAGTCATAAAACCAGCCATGTCTCAGTAGCTCAGTTGGATAGAGCACACGCCTCCTAAGCGTGGGGCCGGAGGTTCAAATCCTCTCTGGGACGCCAGCTAACAACGCCGAAAGCCTTTGTTTTCAAGGGTTTTCGGCTTTTCTTATATGAAAAGGCACGAAAAAGCTCTTTCACTGTATGAGATAAAATTCTACTCCAAAATTTGATTTTT
>OKSB01000881.1_pt1 | contig 31753 bp, 33 predicted proteins | sample 1601171 | NCBI WGS metagenome assembly OKSB01 (sample SAMEA3541496, study PRJEB24748) | human gut metagenome | biome: human gut; feature: human-associated habitat; material: faeces | place: China | collected 2012 | reverse complement strand
CATGTTACCTGGAGTCGGTTCCATGATAACGGCGGCAATAGTATCGCCTTTAGCCGCAAAAACAGCTTCCAGGGCTGCCTGATCGTTAAAAGGAACGGTAATGGTATTGGCCGCAACGCCTTTGGGGACGCCGGGACTGTCGGGAACGCCTAAGGTAGCCGCGCCGCTGCCGGCTTTGACCAGCAAGCTGTCATGATGACCATGATAGCAGCCGATAAATTTGACGATGTTCTCACGGCCGGTATAAGCGCGGGCCAAACGCAGCGCGCTCATAGTAGCTTCGGTGCCGCTGTTGACCATGCGCACCATTTCCAGGCCGGGCATGGCGGCCACCACTTCGGCGGCCAGGGTCACTTCGTCCGGGCAGGGCGCGCCGTAGCTGGTGCCGCGTCCCACGGCCTCGCGCAGGGCCGCCGTCACCGAGGGCTCGTCATGGCCCAGAATCATGGGGCCCCAGGACAGCACAAAGTCGATGTATTCCCGGCCGTCCACGTCCGTGAGGCGGCAGCCGTGGGCCTCGGCGATGAACAGGGGCAGGCTGTCCACATTGTGGCAGGCACGCACCGGGCTGTTGACGCCGCCGGGGATCAGCGCGCAGGCTTTTTCAAACAACTGGCGGGAAAGATCGTCCATCTGCGGTTCTCCTTTGTGCCCGGCGGCATGGCCGTCAGGCGAAATACGTCATGGATATTTTTTTCAGTTCCCTGAGGCTGCGGAGGATGGCGTATTCCCTGAGCGGGCTGGTATGCAGCAGTTCATCCACCACCTTGAGGCATTCCTCTTCACTGCGGCCGTGGACCATGGTGTACAGGGTATACGGCCAGTCAGGCACGGAACAGGGACGGTAATAGACGTGGGAGATATGGTCGTGAAGCGAGGCGATGCGCCCGCATTCGTCCACTTCCGCCTCGTTCACCTTCCAGGCCACCATGGCGTTGTGGGTCCAGCCGGTTTTCTGATGCTTGATGCTGGCCCCGAAACGGCGGATGGCGCCGGAGGCCTTCAGGCGGGCCAGCAGTTCCAGCACTTCGGCTTCACTGACGCCCGCCTCGCGGGCGATGTCGGCATACGGGGCAAGCGTGTCCGGCAGATCGGCCTGGACGATGCGCAGGACGGCGCGTTCCGCTTCACTGAATTGGTGGCTCATGGGCGGCCTCCGGTCCGGGTAATAAGGAAAGGCCGCGCCGCCGGACAAAGCGGCAGGCGCGGCCGGAAAACACTTCGTACTTATAAACGCCGACGGCCGTCAGCGCTTGAAGGAGCGGGCGAACAGATCCTGAATGGCGATGCGGCCGTTGTCTTCCAGGAAGCGCGTGCCCGTGGCGGCAAAGTGGGCGTGCTCGATGGCCGGCTGTTCCACTTCGCTCCAGGCGTCTTTCTGCCAGATAAACCAGGTGCCGCGGGGCTGGTCGAAAACCAGCAGGGGTTTGTTGCAGATCTTGGCGAATTCCGCGCCCCAGCCCGTGCCGCCCTTGACCGTGTTGTCGGGCTGGATGGCGCCCACCACGATGATCTGGTCGCCGCTGCTGACCTGCCAGCAGATGGATTGCAGCACTTTGCGGAAAATGGGCGCGCGGGTGTACTCGCGGTTCATCAGCTTGGAAACATAGGTCAGGCTGACGTCCTTGAGGGCCAGTTCCTCGGAGGTGAGCACGCGCACACCGCGGCTACGCTCGATCTGATGGCCTTCAAAGCTGTAGTTCACTTCCTCGATGCCCCAGCTTTCCGCCAGGGCGCCGAAAAACTGTTCCGTTCCGGCAGCGCCGCCGCTGTAGAGAACACATTGATTGGGGTTAAGCATGCTTGCCTCCTCAAAAAGATATCTGACGCCGGACACAAGCGCGGATTCTCATTGGGGAGATTCGCTCCCAATGAGGCGGCAGCGTCAATGCGGGCATCATGGCAGAATTTGCGCCGCTCGGCAAGGCGGCTCGCCGGAGAAAAGCCCGCGGGCGGTCGCGACCTGTTTGCGTTTCGCCCGTCTCCCTTACAGGACTTCCTTATACAGCCGGGCGATGTCCCCGGGCGTGGCCTCGCGCGGATTGTTGGCCGGGCTGCCGCTGGCAAGGGCCTCCTGCACCATGATCCCGCACTGCGCGGCCAGTTCGTCCTCACTGACGCGTTCGCGCAGGCGCGGGATGCCCAGCGTCGCCGCCAGATCGCGCAGCAGGGGCGGCAGCAGCCCGGCGGCGGCCGCATCGTCAAGGCCCGTTGTCGCCGCGCCCATGGCCTGGGCCAGTCGGGCGTAGCGTTGCGGATTGCCGGAAAGGGAAAAGGCGGTGACCGTCTCCAGCAACATGGCGTTGCTCAAGCCGTGCGGAACCCCGAATTTCGCGCCCAGGGGCCGGGCCATGCCGTGCACCAGGGCCACGGAGCTGTTGGCAAAGGCCAGACCCGCCTCCAGCGAGGCCAGCAGGCATTCGCGCCTGGCCTCGGCGTCGTCGGGCCGTTTCCAGGCCCGGGGCAGGAAGCGGACCATGCGCGCGGCGGCCCGCAGTGAGAGCGGCATGGTCATATCCGTGGCCTTGCGGGATACATACGACTCAATGGCGTGGGTCAGGGCGTCCATGCCTGTGGCCGCCGTGAGCGAGGGAGGCATGCTGCGGGTCAGCAGGGGGTCAAGAATCGCGGCCACCGGCACCAGGGCAGGAGAACCGATGAGCAGTTTTTCTTGCGTGGCGGCATCAATGATCACCGTATTGCCGGAAACCTCGCTGCCTGAACCGGCGGTGGTGGGCAGGGCGAATACCGGCGGTCCGGCTTTGGGGGATGCGCCCTTGCGGGCGTAATCCGCCGGGCTGCCGCCGTTGGCGTGCAGCAGGCTCACGGCCTTTGCCAGGTCCATGGGGCCGCCGCCCCCGCAGGCCACCAGGGCCGTACAGTTCTCGCGGCGGAACAGGGCCAGGGCGTCTTCCACATGTCGGCTGGTGGGTTCGCCGCTGGTTTCGGCATGGAGGGCAAAGGACACGTCCGCCTCGCGCAACGATTGCAGCACGGGTTCCACCGCGCCCGTACGCAGCAGAACCGGTCCGGTGACCAGCAGAATTTTGCCGGAAATCCGGTTTTTGACCAAGGGGCCGACGCATGCGGCCTTGCCTTCGCCGAAGGCGATCAGACCGGGTGATTGAAAATCCCAAGAGTGCATTTGCTTTTTCCTCCGGAATTACCTGCCGTGGCGGGCGGTCAGCGCGGACCTGCCCGGAACCTTGCCGTTCCAAGGCAAAGCCTGCCCGGCGGGCGGCAGAGCCGGGGCCGGAACGGCAAACAGCAAGACGCGCATGGCGGACTTTTGCGGCTCTGTGTCTTGGAAAGGCCGTGGTGTCGCGTCAAGCGGCGCATGTCGCAAACCCGTAAGGGGGTGCGCGCCGCCACAGGCGGCGTAAGCACAGTAAAAATCGCGTTTTTGCTGTGCGGTCTTCACGCTGAACCGACAGGTGCGGGGTGACATCTCAGTAGGGCCGGGAAATAAAAAACGCCCCGGCGGACGAACCTGGCCGGGGCGTTTGCTGGAGACCCGTCGGAAAGCCCTAGTAACGGGGCTGACGCGGCGCTCTGGGTTTGGCTTCGTTGACGCGCAAGGTGCGGCCGCCAAAGCTGAAGTTATCCAGAGCTTCGATGGCGGCATCGGCTTCGCCGTCCTCCATCTCCACAAAACCGAAACCGCGGGCGCGGCCGGTTTCCCTGTCGCTGACGAGTTTCACGGACAGGACGTTGCCGTATTCGGCAAAAAGATCCTGAACCTGTTCTTCATTGGCCGACCAGGGAAGGTTTCCGACATAAATGGACTTGGACATGAAACACCCTCTCAAAAAAAACAATCTTCCCGCGCATCCATCCGGCAAAACGTATTACCGGTACGCGGCCCTTGTGGAGACAAAAGCATGCTTTGCGCTGCTTGTCAACGAAAGGGCATGAAAAAGTTGGTATTGCGCGTTTTTGCGCGTTTCTCGCGTCGGGACTTTTGTCCGCAAAAGCCTGTGGCGCAAGCCTTTGCGCGAAATTCGCCGAAGTCGGGCGGAAAAATTGAGGAAAAGTCTAAAAGAGAGGGGAAAGACCCGCATGGGACTGTAGTACAGAGCAGCAAGACAAACGCGGGCTGGTATCACAGTTTTGCTGTAGTGTTTGAGTGATCAACTTACGTATTCCGGCGCACTCTTTCCCGTTAAGGCAACCACGGTTGCGTCGCGCGTCAGCTTTGCCGCTGGGCGGCTTATGGATGACGACGGCAACGATAGGCTGAGGGCAGCGTCAGCTTTGAAATCGGCTCAATTTCAAAGCGACTCTGCTCCCATCGCGCGGTAGAGTATTTCAAGTGTTAAATACTGTAGAGGGTCAGCTTTGGCTTTCCGAGGGGGGCGGCGACCAGTCCGGCGCGATGTCCTCAAACGAGGTGTAGGGCGAGATGTACATGAGTTCCGCCGCGCCCACCGGGCCGTTGCGCTGTTTGCCGATGATGATTTCCGCCACGCCCTGGGGCGGGCGTTCGGAGGGCTTCTGGAATTTATAGACGTCGTCGCGATAGACGAACATGATCACGTCCGCGTCCTGCTCGATGGCCCCGGATTCGCGCAGGTCAGAGAGCATGGGGCGCTTGTCGCCGCGTTCCTCCACCTTGCGGTTGAGCTGGGAGAGCGCCACCACCGGCACATACATTTCCTTGGCAAGGCCTTTGAGAGAACGGGAAATATCCGAAATTTCCAGTTCGCGCGAGTCCGTGCGGCGGCTGGTTCGCATGAGCTGGAGATAGTCCACCACCACCAGGCCCAGGCCTTTTTCAGCCTTGAGGCGGCGGGCGCGGGCGCGCAGCTCCAGAGTGGTCAGGGCGGGGGTGTCGTCAATGAAGATGGGCGCGCGGGCCACCACGTCGGCAGCGGTGTACAGGCGTTGCCAGTCGTCGTCGCTGAGCAGGGAGGGCCGCCGCAGCTTGGACAGGTCCACCTTACCCCAAACCGCCAGCATGCGCTGCATGAGCTGTTCCTTGCTCATTTCCAGGGAAAAGACGGCCACCGGCACATTCTGTCGCACAGCGGCGTTAAGGGCCATGCACAGCGAAAATGCCGTCTTGCCCATACTCGGGCGCGCGGCCACGATGATCAGGTCCGAAGGTTGCAGCCCGGCGGTGAGTTTGTCCAGACGGGTATAGCCCGTGGTCACGCCGGTAATCACGTCCTTGGAGTCGGCCAGTTTGGAGAGATTTTCAAAGACCTTGTCCAGCAGGTCCTTGGTGGGCGTGAAGTCGCGGCCCGTGGTGCGCTGGGAGATGGAAAAAACCGCCTGCTCGGACTCGTCCAGCAGGGAAGCGACTTCGCGCGAGGCGTCGTAGCAGTTGCTGATGATGCCGGAACAAACTTCGATGAGCCCGCGTTGCAAGGCCTTGTCGCGCACGATGGTGGCGTAATATTCGGCATTGGCCCCGGAAACCACGGCCTGGGCCAGATCGGCGAGATAGACCGCGCCCCCGGCGTCCTCCATCTCATTGCGGCCTTTGAGATATTCGGCCGTGGAAATGAGATCAATGGGCGCGGATTTGCGGTAAAGCTCCAGAAAGGCGCGGAAAATGATGGTGTGGGCGGGCAGATAAAAGTCTTCCGCAGTCAGCATGTCCACAATGCTGTGCATGAGTTGGGGGCGCAGCAGCACGCCGCCCAGCACGGCCTGTTCGGCCTCGGCGCTGTGCGGGGGCACGCGGCGCAGCAGATCGGCTTCCGCCGCACGGGCGGCAGCGCCGGGCGAGGACTGGCCGCCGTGCCCGCCTCTGCCGCTTCCGCCATTTGTGCCTTTTGCGTAAGGCGAGCCGCCCCCGGCCTCGCGGCCGGGGGCGGTCATGCTGTCATGGGGAGAAGCCACGCTGCGCCTACTGGGCGGCCTCGGCCTGGGCTTCTTCAACCAGGGTTTCGGAGGCCGTTTCCACAACGACTTCCTCTTCCTCGGGCTGATGGTCGGAAATCACCTTCACCGGCACAACGGCGATGACGCTGGCGTGCAGGCGGATGCGCACCGGGTGTTCGCCCAGGGTGCGGATCGGGGCGTCCATCAGGATGCGGCGGCGGTCCACATCCACACCCAGAGCGGCAAGGGCGTCGCCGATGATGGTGGAGGTCACCGAGCCGTAAAGCTTGTCGTTTTCGCCCACATGCATGGGAATAACCACTTCCAGGGCTTCCAGGCGGGCCTGCACGCCCTGGGCGTCGGCGCGCAGGGCATCCATGCGTGCCTGGAGCTTTTTACGCTCCTGTTCAAAGACTTTCAGATTGGCTTCACTGGCCACCATGGCCAAGCCTTGCGGCAACAGGAAGTTGCGGCCGTAACCGGGCTTGACGTTGACCACATCGCCGAGATTGCCGAGATTTTCCACATCGGCGCGAAGTATCAGTTTCATGTGCGCCCCCCTTAGATCATGCTCTTTTTCTTGACGACGGAGTCGTGCGTGGCGGTGTAGATGAGCAGAGCCATCTGGCGGGCGCGTTTGATTTCGCGGGTCAGCAGGCGCTGGTGATGGGCGCAAGTGCCCGTGATGCGCCGGGCGATGATCTTGCCGCGCTCAGTGATGAAGTCGCGCAGGATGTCGGGACGCTTGTAGTTCAGGGGCAGTTCCTTGTCGGCGCAGAAGCGGCAGAACTTGCGGCGCGGGGCAAATTTCTTTTTAAAGGCCATTTAGGCAACCTCCCCGGCCACTTCGTCGGCCAGCTTGACGGTCACGAATTTGAAGATGCCGTCGGTGATCCGGATATTGCGCTCCAATTCGGCCACCAGCGCGGCCGGAGCGTCATAGACCAGACGCACGTAGTAGCCGCGCATCAGCTTGTGCACCGGATAGGCCAGATCACGCATGCCCCAGTGATCCACTTCCGTCATGACGCCCCCTTCGCGCTCGATAATCGCCACAAGTGCGTTCAGAATGCCCTCGCGGTTTTCGGCGGAAAGCTCCGGTGACAGGAGCAGCAGGGTTTCGAATTTCCGCATGGTTGTTCTCCTTTTGGATTAGCAGCCCGCGCGCCCGGCGCGAGCAAGGAACACGCTGTATACAGGCGGCAAGGCGGGCTGTCAAGCCCGGCGGGCGGCGTAACGGGAGGCGGAGGAGGGGGAGGCGGGAAAGGGGTGCGGCGTCAGATCATCTGCTCGCCGCTTTTCTCCATCAGGATGCAGAAATCGTTATTGATCCAGTCCAGAATGGCGGGCACGCCCTCTTTGTCCACGGGCCGCCAACGCTGGTTCGGGTCTTCCTCGGAGCATTCCCAGAGCTGTCTGAACTGGAGGCGGAGGGTCAGGCGTCGCAGAATGATGCTGTAGGTGCTTTCCACGCACTTGCAGACCGCCAGCACGCTGAAGTGCTTGTTGCCCGCTTTGCACAGAGAGACCAGCAGCATGACCTGCTTGCCGTCCATATTGTTGAATTCTTCAAGAAATTCTACTTTGTCCAGCTGCACTCTGGCACCGCCGGCGGAGATATTGACCAGGCGCAGCTGGGAAGGGCAGCCTTCACGGTACATGAAGTCCGGAGTGCCGAACTGAAGCTGGTTTTCAGGCAGGCGGCTGAAGGGCAGCCAGAGTCCGGCCGCCTTGACCATGCCGAGACTGGGATAGACCCGTTCGTATTTGCGTAACTCCCGCTGAATGTACTGGTCGGGCATGCAGATGGAGATCTCGCAGGCCCTGGTTTCCTTATTAATGCCGTTGCTGATGATCCGGCTTTTGCACAAAAAACCGTAACGGGCCGTGGCCGAGGGCAGCTTGAGATCGTTGACGATCACATCGTAGGGCAGCTTGAAATAGATGCTGCATTTTTCATTGTTAAGAATATCGGGAAGGAAATTTTTACGGGATCTGAGAAGAATGCGGTTTTTTTTGACGGACTTGATGTAGCAGATCACATTTTCCAATTGTCGTTGTCGGTCCACGAAAAACAGGCTGACTCCCGCATCGTGCTTGAACGCGGCGTGAATAACGGCATATGGGCGCGGCTGATGGGTTGCGGCTGTTTTGAAGAGATTTTTTATTGAGTCCCATGTGGGCATTTTGTTCTTCCTCTTGGATGCGGCGTCCGTGCCCGAACGGCCGACGCTCCTCAGTGGAGGTGGGCCGCCATCAAAGAGACAATATGGGCAGGCTGCCCACTTGTCAAATATCGGAGGAAATACTCACACTTTGCCGTCAATGCGGGCAATGTTCAGCTGTAGACGCGGGGGTTGGTGCTGCCCATCAGACAGAGGATCTCATAAGGAATAGTGCCCAGTTCGTCGGCCATTTCCTGGGCGCTGACCGGGCGCTGGCCCGGCGCGGCGGGGCCGCCCAGAATCCAGGCCGTGTCGCCGGTCCGCACGTCCGGCAGGGAGGAGACGTCCGCCATCAGCATGCTCATGCAGACCCGCCCCACCTGCGGAACGCGGCGGCCGTTGATCAGCAGGTCGATGCGGTTGGAAAGGGCGCGGGCGAAGCCCGTGGCGTAACCGGCGGCCACCACGGCCACGGTCATGGCCTGGGGCGCGGTGAAAATGCGCCCGTAGGAGACGCTTTGCCCGGCTTTGAGCTGCCGTACCTGCAGGACGGGCGAGCTGACGCTCATGACCCACTCCAGGCCCGTGCCGCGCGCTTCCCAGGCGGTGCCGGCAAAGGGGTTGCCGCCGTAGAGGGCCAGGCCGGGACGGCAGGCCTCATAGCGGCTTTCAGGCAGGCCCAGAGCCCCCGCGGAATTGCCCAGGGAACGCGCGATGTCCGGAAAGGCTTCGCGCAGGACGGCGCACATGCTCGCGAAACGCTCGGCCTGGGCCTGGGTATAGGCCGTTTCGTCGGGCATGTCGGCGCAGGCCAGGTGCGAGAGCGCCAGCACGGGCGCGAGGCGCGGGAAGCGGCGCAGGCTTTCCAGGGCCGCGGGCAGTTCCTCGGCGGAAAAGCCCAGGCGGTTCATGCCGGTCTCACATTTGAGGGCCACCCGGAACGGCCTGTCCGCCGGGCAGCAGGCCGCCGCTTTTTCGATGTCCTCAAAATCCGTGAGCAGGGGCGTCAGATCATGGGCGGCGGCGGCTTGCCAGTCCTCGCGGCTGATGGCGCCCATCAGCGGCACAATGGTCTGGCCCAGCCCGGCCTCACGCAAAGCCACGCCTTCGCATACGGTGCCCACGGCGAAGCGCCGGGCCCCGGCCCCGTCCAGGGCGCGGGCCACGGGCAGCAGGCCGTGGCCGTAGGCGTCGGACTTGACGACCGGCATGATGGAACCGGGTTCGCCCAGACGCGCGAAGTTGCGCCGCAGAGCGGCGAGATCAATGTGGCAGCGGGACGGCGTAAAGGCGCAGCAGCTCATGAAATGCTCCGGAACAGACAACTCTGCGAAGGCGGCGGTCCGTCAGGACCGGGAGAAGCCGCCCGACTCGGGAAAACCTCTGGTACCATGTACCACTGAAGACGCTGTCTCAAGTGGTAAGATCGCTTCGCCGAAAACGGAGTTTTCGGCTTGCTCACGGCGGCTAAGCCGCCGCAAAACCCGTAGGGTTTTACGGGTCTGGCTTTTCAAATCAGACACTAGACAACTTTTAGAAAGGCAACATAACAACATTGCCCGTGCGGCACAAGGAAAAGCGTGTCGCCTCGCGGCCTTGCGGCGGGAGGGCGGGGCGGAGGCCTGCCGGCCGCCCGCGCTGCGCTTCGGCGGAGTAAAGGAGGCTCCGCTCAATGCTGCGGGGAGACTCCATGATTCGTATCAGCCCGTTACAATAGTTATGTGTACACGTTGGCGGCTTCTAAGGGGGCCGTCCGCGCCGGAGTCCGGCGGGCCTTGCAACGCGGCGCGCTTGCGGATAGGCTGCGCGCCATGTCTGAACCCGTTTTTACACTGCAACACACGGACGGCGCGGCCCGCGCCGGGCTGCTGCGCACGGCCCACGGCGTCATCCCCACGCCCATCTTCATGCCCGTGGGCACGGTGGGCTCGGTCAAGGCCATTGCGCCCGACGATCTGGCGGCCATCGGCGCGCCCATCATTCTGGGCAATACCTATCACCTTTATCTGCGGCCCGGCGACGAGCTGGTGGCCCGGCACGGCGGCCTGCACGGTTTCGCCTCCTGGCCCGGAGCCGTGCTCACGGACAGCGGCGGCTTTCAGGTCTTCAGCCTGAGCTCCCTGCGCAAAATCCGCGAGGAGGGCGTGGAGTTCCGTTCGCATCTGGACGGCTCGCGCCATTTGTTCACCCCGGAAAAAGTCATTTCCATCCAGCGCAATCTCAATTCCGACATCATGATGGTGCTGGACGAGTGCGTGCCCTACGGCGCGGACTACGCCTATACGGAAACCTCCCTGGCCCTGACCACCCGCTGGGCCGCGCGGGCGCGCGCCGCCTATCCGGCGGGCACGGGCTCCAATCTGCTTTTCGGCATCACCCAGGGCGGTTTTTTCAAGGATCTGCGTTGTCGCTCGGTGGAGGAAATCTGCGCCCTGGATTTCGACGGCTTCGCCATCGGCGGCCTGTCCGTGGGCGAGGGCAAGGCGGAAATGTACGACCTGCTCTACCATACGGCCCCCCTGCTGCCGTCGCACAAGCCCCGCTACCTGATGGGCGTGGGCACGCCCCTGGACATCGCCCACGGCATCCATGCGGGCGTGGACATGTTCGACTGCGTGCTGCCCACGCGCAACGCCCGCAACGGCACGCTGTATACCTCGCTGGGCAAGGTGAACATCAAGCGCAAGGAATATGCCGAGGACGACGGTCCCCTGGACCCGGCCTGCGGCTGCTACACCTGCCGGACATTTTCGCGGGCCTATCTGCGCCATCTCTATGTGAGCAAGGAGCTGCTCTCCTTCCGGCTCAATTCCCTGCACAACCTGACCTATTTTCTGCGTCTGGCTCGTGAGGCCCGGCAGGCCGTGCTGGAAAACCGTTTCGGAGCCTTCCTGGCCGGAATGGAAGCCCTCTATCCCGAGGAGGCGGCCCAGGCCGCCGGAGTCTGAACCCGTTTTGCGGAAGACGGAAAACCGCCGGAATCCTCACGACAGGCAGTGAGAATTCCGGCGGTTTCGCGCGCGGAGGCTCCCCTCACGAGGCTGAGGGGCGGCGCACTCAGGCGGCCGGAGCCGCGGCCGTTCCGCGTCCCCGCCACATGGCGGCAAGGATCAGGGCCGCGCCGCTGAGCAATCCCAGGCACATGCAGATGAAGCTGGCGGTCTTCAGCCCGGTCTGGAGGCCGGGGGCCATGGTCAGAACATCCAGGCGCTCCAGATAGCACGGGATGGCTATGACCCGGCTGACCGCCACGATCAGCATGATGGTGCCCATGACAAGCTTGATCATGTTTTCCCGCACATAGGTGGTGCCGATGGCCCCCAGCTGCACGCCCAGCAGCGAGCCGCCCAGGATGATCAGCACCAGACGGATGTCGATCATGCCGTGCAGGGCCCAGTTGACGGAACCGCAAAGACCCATGACAAAGGCGGTCACCAGTTCCGTGCCGGAGGCTATCAGGCCGGGCACGCCGAGCACATAGATCAGGCCGGGCACGCCGATGAAACCGCCCACGGCGATGGTGGCCGCCAGCATGCCGGTGGCAAAGCCCACGGGCAGGGTGAACCAGAGGGAGATGCGCAGACCCGAGCGCCGGAAGGTAAGCATGGGCGGCAGATTGACGGCCTGGAGACGGCGGGCCAGAGCGGGCGTTCCGCCGCAGTCGCCGTTGCGCCGGTTGCAGCGCAGGGCGTCATGCAGCACATAGCCGCCCACACTGAACAGCACCGCCACAAAGGCCATGCTCACGTAGAGGTCCGAACCGGCCTGCCCCCAGCGTTCCAGGATATGCCGCTGGATGGCGATGCCGCACTGCACGCCCACCCCGGCCGAGGCGGCGATGACCAGCCCCATCTTGACGTCCACCTGCCCGTAGCGGAAGCGCTTCAGCGCGCCCACCAGGGCCTTGGGAAATTTGTGGCACATATTGCTGGCCACGGCCACGGTGCCCGGCACACCCAGGCCCATCATGCCGGGAGTGAGAATGAAGGCTCCGCCCGAGCCGATGAAGCCGCTGACCAGGCCGCCGATAAAACCGACAATGAAAAGAAAGCCCACGGTAACCAGATTCAGGTCGATGAATTTGGCGGAATCAAGCGCGAACAGGTCCATAATCTTCTCCCCGGTCCGATGTCAGGCGTGCGCGGGAGTGCGCAGGGACAGAACGGATTCTTCCTCCTCGGGACAGGTCGGGGCCGGAGCCGGAGCCGTGTGGGCCGTCACGCCGAGCAGCCGCCAGAGGTTGGCCGCGAAGCTGCCGTGCACATAGGAAAAGAGCAGGGCGATGCCGATGGGGACCGAGGCGCTGACGCCGCCCTGGGAACAGAAGGCGGCCAGAGCGTCCGCATGGAAGTAAAGCAAAACGTACAGGGTCGCGCTGGCGGCGCCGAAGAGCAGGGTTTTGCCGATGGTTGAGGCGTGTCCGGTGATATGCATGATGTCCTCCTTTGAGGTATGGATGAAAGCGGAGCTGTTCAGACCCTGACGCAATACACGGGTATGGAAAGCTGTCCGCGCAGGCGGACGCCGTCCCGCAGGGCGCAGATGACCATGTCCACCCGGCCCATGTCCCGCACAACGTCGCTGACGGCGTCCATGCCGCCCGGCTGGATGTGGTGCCGGGCCGGAACGCCTTCGGCGGAAGCCCGGCGCAGCCACGGCTCGGCGGCGGAATCCGCCCGCGAAATGAAGGCCCGGTCGGGCCGGGGGGTGAGGTTCAGCAGCACGAGGGCATCCCCGAGACGCTGCGCCAGCCCCAGGGCGCTGGCGGCCAGTTCCCGGCTCCAGTGCTCATGCCGGGAAACGGCCAGCACCACTCTGGGATGACCGCTGCCGCGCGTGTACGCCTCGCGGGCCAGATCCGTTTCCCCGGCGTCCGCATAGGCCAGCGCCTCGCTCAGGTCGTCCATGCGTTCCCGCAGCCGGGCCATGCCTTTCAGACTCAGGGGGGAAGGGATGTTTTTCACGCTCATGACAGTCATTCCGGGTTTGCGGTGTGGCGGGCCGTTGTGTCGCCGCGCGTCTGTTTCCGGTATATCAAAGAGCGTGCCAGTCCGGATTTTTTGTATCAAGCTGTTATTCCATGAGAAATTTTTTAGAGCCGGGCGGACGGCCCGGTGGCGGCGTTGCGGAATGTAACGCAGCGGGCGGATTTGCTTCAGGTAATAATGTGAAAATATTAACATATTTTATATGTTGAATATTGCAACGGCTGTTCCGGAGTGTAACGCCGTGGCGGCGGCCGGGGAGTGGAGCCCGGCGCCCCGGTTTTCGGAAACGCCGGATTTCGGGGCTTGGGGGCCGGGCATCCCGGCCGGGCATCCCGGCGGTTTTGGCAGGAACGTTGCAAGTTGCATCCGGTGGGGCACGGCATCCGGCGTGGGCGCGTCGCCCGACGACCCGGACCGCACCGGCTCGCAGGGGGATACGTCATGAAGGGCATGAAGCGGCGCTTGCGCTCATTCGGCAGAAGCATACGGCACAAGGTGCTGCTGGGCATCGTGCTTTCTCTGGTGGGCGTGGGGACGCTGGGGGCGGTTTCCTATTATTATCTGCGGCAGTTGGAGGAAACCCTGGCCCTGGCCGAAGGCGTGGACGACCTGCAGAGCGACGTGCTGGAAATCCGGCGCAGTGAAAAGAACTACCTGCTGTACGGCCTCGGCGCGGACAGGGAGGAAAGTCTGCGTTATGTGGACCAGGCCATCAGCCGGGCCCGTGGACTTCTGCGCAGGAAGCCGGGGGCGGATCTGCCCGGCGGCACTCTGGGCTCCGGCCGGGCGCGGCTGACCGGGCTGCTCGTCCGGATGGAGGCCTACCGCGACGGTTTCCGGGCGCTCGGCTCTCCCCATGATCCGCAGGCGGAGAATGTGCGCATGCTGGGCAAGGAGCTGGTTGCCGACACCCAGTTGCTCGTGGGACGGCTGCGCGGTCATATTCTTGAGATCGTTTCCGCGCTGCGGCGGCAACTGGTCTTCTCCACAGCCGCGCTGCTGGGTGTGGGGCTTTTCCTGGCCTGGCTGATGGGGCGGCGCATTCTGCACGCCCTGGGGCTGATCGAGAAGGCCACCACCAGGGTCGTGAAGGGCGATTTTTCCCCTCTGCCTCTGGAGGGGGCCGAGGCGGAAAGCCGCCATGTGCTGGAGGCGCTCAATCATATGATTTGTGAACTGGAGAGCAGCCAGAACCAGCTCGTGCAGGAAAAAAAGCTGGCTTCCCTGGGGGTGCTCACCGCGGGCATCGCCCACCAGTTGAACAATCCGCTGAACAATATTTTCACGTCCTGCCAGTTGCTGCGCGAGAGCGGCGCGCACGGCGGCGACGCCGGATTCCCGGCGGAAATGCTGCGCAACATCCATCAGGAGGTGCTCCGCGCCCGCGACATCGTGCGCGGCCTGCTGGATTTCGCGCGCCAGTCCGACTTCAGCCTGAAGCCCGTGGCCCTGGCGGACGTGGTGGGGCGGGCCGTGGCCCTGGTGGCCGGTGAAACCCCGCCCGGCCTGCGCATCGACATCGACGTGCCGCCCGATCTCGTGCTGCCCGCCGACGGCCGCCGTTTGCAGGAGGTCTGCATCAATCTGCTGCTCAATGCCGTCCAGGCCGTCAGCCGCCTGCCCGGACGGATTTCCGTAACGGCCCGGCGCGACGAGGCCGCCGCCCAGGCCGTGCTGCGCGTGCGCGACAGCGGTGACGGCATCCCCGAGGCCGGCCTGGGACGCATTTTCGATCCCTTCTTCACGCTCAAGGGCGTGGGCAAAGGCACGGGCTTGGGGCTTTCCGTGGCTTTCGGGATCATCCGCAGGCACGGCGGCACGATCAGCGTGGAAAGCGTGGAAGGCGAAGGCAGCTGTTTCACCGTCCGACTGCCGCTGGACGCGCACAAGGGGGAATAAAGATGAACGGAGCCGCGGCGAAAATTCTGGTGGTGGACGACGAGGCCATTGCCCGCGCCAATCTTGCCCGCGTTCTGGCCCATGACGGGCACGAGACGGCCCAGGCCGGGGGCGGGAGCATTGCGCTGGAGATGCTGCAGCACGGGGAATACGATCTGGTCCTCACGGACCTGATCATGCCGGACATGGGCGGGCTGGAACTGCTGGAGCGTGTCCGCGCGCGCTTTCCCGGCACTGAAGTGATCGTGGTCACCGGCTATCCCATGGTGGAAACCGCCGTGGAGGCCATGCGCAAGGGCGCGTACCATTATCTGGCCAAGCCCTACCAACTGGACGAGGCGCGCCTGCTCGTGGCCAGGGCGCTGGAAAAACGCCGTCTGTATCTGGAAGTGGCCCGGATGCGCTCCCTGCTGGAAACGCGCGAAGGGCCGCTGCTGCTGGGCGATGCTCCGGTCATGCGCGAGCTCAAGCGGACCATCGCCCGGGTGGCCCCCTCGGACGCCTCGGTACTCATCCTGGGCGACACGGGCACGGGCAAGGAGCTGGCCGCCCGTTCCATTCACGCCCTGAGCCGCCGGGCCGGGGGACGTTTTCTGGCCGTGAACTGCGGGGCCTTGCAGGAAGAACTGCTGGAAAGCGAGCTCTTCGGCCACGAGCAGGGGGCCTTTTCCGGGGCGGTGCGCCGTAAACCGGGGCTTTTCGAGGCGGCCTGCGGCGGCACGCTCTTTCTGGACGAACTGGGGGAAATGTCGCCCGCCATGCAGGTCAAGCTGTTGCGCGCCCTGCAGGAACGCGTCATCCGCCGGGTGGGCGGCACGCGGGACATTGAGGTGGACGTGCGCGTGCTGGCCGCCACCAACCGCAATCTGCGGCTGGAAGTGTCCAGGGGAAATTTCCGCGAGGATCTTTACTATCGGCTGGCGGTGATCACCCTGCGCATGCCCGCCCTGGCGGAACGGCGGGAGGACATCCCCCTGCTGGCGCATTTTTTTCTGGAGACGGGCGCGCGGCGCGCGGGCCTGCCCGTACCGGAGCTTTCGCCCCAGGCCCTGCGCGTTCTGGAAGGCTATCTCTTTCCCGGCAATGTGCGGGAGCTGTGCAATCTCATGGAGCGGGCGGCGGTGCTCAGCGACGGGCAGCGGATCACCCCGGCGCATCTGCCGGAGGAACTCGGCGGGGAATTGCTGCCCGCTGCCGGAGCCGGGCCGGAAGCGGGAGAACGGCCGGAAAGCCTGGAGGAAAACGAAAAGCGGCATATCCTCCGGGTTCTGGACTATGCGGACGGCAACCGGACCAGAGCCGCGCGGATTCTCGGCATCAACCGGGTTTCGCTCTGGCGCAAGCTCAGCCGTTACGGACTGTAGCCTCCGGGAAGGGAGGCGCGGGAAAGGCCGTGGCGGGGATCAGGCGGCTTCGGCCTCGGCCTCGCGGCGTTCGCGGCGGCGCACCAGGAAAAAGACCAGAAAGGAGCCGGCCAGCTTGGACAGGCTCATGATGCCGATGGACCAGGGCGTCGCCAGGCCGAGGAACAGCAGGAAGACCAGGCTGTCCAGGGGCGCGCCCAGCAGGCTTGAAATCAGGATGCGCTGGGAAAAAGGCTTGCGCGTGAAGGTGAACAGGGCCCAGTCGCCCAGTTCGCCGACGGCGAAGGCCACCGCGCTGGCCACCGCCAACTGGGGCGTGGCCATATACCAGCTCACCACGCAGCCCGCCAGCATGGCCCAGAGAATGTGATGCCCCACGCGGCGCTGGGCGAAATCGCGCACTACAAAGACAAAACCCACGATCAGCGACGCCGGCGGCCAGAGGTCGCCGTTGGGCAGCTGAACGAGCGGGGTCACGGCAAAAGCGTAATTAACGCCCACAATCAGAGCTATGTAGGTAAACAGCGAGAACATGGTGCGCAGCCTATGCGGAGCGCCGCGCGCCGTCAAGAGCGAGCGGCGCGTCATATGGACAAGGGACGGGGCAAGGAATACACTTAATGAGTGCGGAAAACAGGGGCGTTACGTTGCCGCTGAGGGGAACGCGGCCTTTCCGGACCGGAATTCACCCCGTCCGGCAGCGGGTTTTGGTCGTTGCTGCGGCACGCTCCGTGGGGCCGTTTTCCGTATCCGACGCTGTCGCCGCTCTTTCCGCGAGACATGGCCGCCGGATCGCCGCAGGGCATCATAAAGAGGGCGTCGTCTTGGAAAGATTCAGCGCATGGTTGAGGGCACACGGTTGGACGCTGCTTGTTCTGCTGTTTCTGCCGCTTGCGGGCATGGCCCTTTTCCCTTTCGCGCATTCCTTGCTCAGTTCCGGCAAAACGCCGCCGGTCGCCATGAACGACGACGCCCAGCTCATTTTGTTTGTGACGGGGAGCTGCGGACTGCTGCTGATGGGCTTTCTTCTTCTGGCGCACAGCCGGAACCGGAATGCCAGGCTCCGCCAGGAAAGCATGGAGCGGAGCCTGGAATACCAAAAGCTGATCACTGAATCCACCAGGGGGCTGTACGAAAGCATCTATGAGGTGGATGTCACCCGCAACAGGGCGGACAGCGAGGAAACCCGGCACTATTTCGAGCAACTGGGCATCCCCGGCGACACACCTTTCGGCGAGGCTCTGCGGCATATCGCGGCCCGGCAGATCCGGGAGGAGGACCGCCGGGGCTATCTGGCCACCTTTTCTCCGGACAGGGTTCTGCGGGCCTACCACGAGGGCGTGCGCAGCCTGCGCTGTGAATTCATGATCTCCGAGGACGGCAAGAATTATTACTGGCTGCGCATCATAGCGCGCATCTTTGTTCTGCCCTTCGACCAGTCCGTGCGGATGATCGTCTACCGGCAGAATATCGACAAGGAGAAGCATCACTGGAAGGCATACCAGTATCAGCAGATACTTATGGAGGCCGCCAAGGGTCTGTATGAAAACATCTATGAGATGGATATGACCCACAATTGCGCCGCCAACGAGGAAACCCGCGCCTATTTCGAAAGCCTGGGATTGCCGGGTGATGCCCCCTACGAACGTTTTTTGCATCATGTGGCTGAAAAGCAGATCAAGGCCGAGCACCGGCAGCAGTATCTGGACGCCTTCTTGCCGGACAATGTGCTTGCGGCCCACGCCAACGGCACGGATAGCCGGGTCTGCGAAGTCATGCTTTCCACTGATGACGGCGAGGCGTATTACTGGTTGCGCATCACGGCCCGCATCTTTTTCTGGGATGAAGACAACTCCGTACGGATTTTTTCTTTCCGCCAGAACATCGACGAGGAAAAAAGGCGGGAAAGCCGGCTCTCCGCCCAGGCCCGGCTGGACCCGCTGACCGGCCTGTACAACAAGGCGGCCACGGAACAGCACATCAGCGAGACTCTGGCCGCATGCAAGACCGAAGACCGCCGCTTCGCCTTTTTCATTCTGGATATTGACGACTTCAAACGGGTCAATGACGATTTCGGACACGCCGTGGGGGATATGGTCATCCGCGAATTTGCCCTGGAATTGAAGCGGCAGTTCAGAGACACGGACATTGCGGGCCGTATCGGCGGCGACGAGTTTGCGGCCTTTCTGCCCGTGCCCGGCAGGGCCTGGGCGGAGCGGAAGGCATGCAAGCTGGGCGCGGCCCTGCGCAAGAGCTTTATGTCGGAGACTTACGCCTTCAGTATTACCGCCAGCATCGGCATCGCCTTGGCTCCGAGGGACGGCAAGAACTTCGCCGCCTTGTACAGAAACGCCGATGCCGCCCTGTATCAGGCCAAGAAGCGGGGCAAAAACGGTTTCACCGTTTACGCCGGAGCCTGAACAGCCCCGCCGCCGCACTCCCGGCCTTGACCCCGGCCGTGGGATATGGGAGATGAAGCGCGTATGGAAGGCGTGCCGGGCTTGTCCGCGCCCGTCTTCCTGCCGTGCCGGTCATATGCCGGGCGGCGTCTTTCTCAGAGCAAAGTAATTTTCAAAATTACTTTGCTCCGGCGGCTGCGAAAGCGGACGCCCGCGCCTGAAACCAAGGCGGGACCGCGTTCCCGCCGCAGGCTGAGGGCAGCGTCAACTTTGAGAATGTCAATTCTCAAAGTCAATCTGCTCTGGTCTGTTTTCGCGCCGCTTCGCGTCGGCGCGGTCACGATATCTAACGGCGGCCCCGCACAGCCCGCGATCCGCCGGGGAGAAGATAATGACGGATCATACCTATCGTTGCGGCTGGGTGGCGCTCATGGGCCCGCCCAATGCCGGAAAATCCACGCTGTTGAACGCCCTGCTGGGCCAGAAAGTGACCATTGTCACGCCAAAACCCCAGACCACGCGCAATCAGATCGTAGGCATTCTCACTGACGAGGAGGCCCAGGTCATCTTTATGGATACGCCGGGCCTGACCCAGGTGCGCGGCCGTTTGAGCAAAACCATGATCCAGGCGGTCTGGCAGAGCCTCGGTCAGGCGGACGTGATCATGCCCATTCTGGATTCCCATCTTTACATCCGGCACCCGGAATTTCTGGACCGGGATCTGGCCCCGGTGGCCGAAGCCCTGGCCAGCGACGAGCGGCCCATGATCGTGGTGGTCAACAAGGTGGACCTGTTCAGCGACAAAAGCCGGATGCTGCCCCTGCTGACCCGCCTGAACGAAATGTGGCCCAGGGCCGACATCTTTCCGACCTCGGCCCTGCGTCGGGACGGCCTGCCGGAGCTCAAAGCCCTGATCCGCTCCAAACTGCCCGAAGGGCCCGCGCAGTTCCCCGAGGACCAGATTTCCACCGCTTCCCTGCGTTTCATGGCCGCCGAGATCATCCGCGAAAAGCTCTTTCTGCATCTGCGCCAGGAAGTGCCCTATGCCGTGGCCGTGGACGTGGAAAGTTGGGAAGAGGACGAGGAGCGCGGCCAGACCGTGATCCACGCCGTGATTTACGTGGCCCGGCCCATGCACAAGGCCATGGTCATCGGGCGGGCGGGCGCTTCCATCAAACAGATCGGCAGCGAGGCCCGCAAGGACATCCAGGAGCTGGTGGGCGGCAAGGTGCATCTGGAACTCTGGGTCAAGGTGCGCGAGCATTGGACGGAAGATCCGGCCTTTCTGCGCGACCTGGGCCTTATGGCGGAGTAGCGGGCATGAGTGCCGAAGACGTATTGCGCGAGCGTTATGCGCGTGTTCTGGAGCGGCTGGACGCGGCCTGCGCGGCCGCGGGCCGCGGGCGGGAGGACGTGGCCCTGATCGCGGTGTCCAAGCTGCATCCGGCCGCTGACGTGGCCGCCGTGGCCCGCGCCGGGCAGGTGGATTTCGGCGAGAATTACGTGCAGGAGGCCCTGCAGAAGCGCGAGGAACTGGCGGGCGAGCCCGCCTGCCGGAACGTGCGCTGGCATATGATCGGGCACGTCCAGAGCCGCAAGGCCGCCCAGGTGGCCGGGGCCTTCGCCCTGATCCATACCTTGGATTCACGCAAGCTGGCTGACGGCCTGGAACGGCGTCTGGCCGTCCTGGAAGCGCGCCAGCCGGTGCTCATGGAAGTCAACGTGGCCGCCGAGCCGCAGAAATCCGGCATCATGGCTGAAGATCTGCCTGTTCTGGCCGATTATATAGTGGAGAACTGCCCGCATCTGGAACTGCGCGGCCTGATGTGCCTGCCGCCGGTCTTCGACGCGGGCGAAGCGGCACGGCCGCACTTCGCGCGTCTGCGCGTCCTGTGTGAGGAGCTGCGCGCGCGACTGGGCCTGCCCCTGCCCGAGCTTTCCATGGGCATGAGCGGGGATTTTGAGGCGGCGGTGGCCGAAGGCGCCACCCTGGTGCGCATCGGCACGGATATTTTCGGGCCGCGCCCGCCCAGAACATAAATGTTTGGCATAAAGCCTGCATGATTCAGACCGGCCCGGTCTTGAGCCGTCAGGCCGGTTTCAACCCGTCCGGAGTAAGTATATATGGCAGCCAAGGACAGCGCCAGGGAAGCCCCGGCCCTGCCGGAAGGGCAGGCCGAAAAGCCCAAGAAGAAATCCAAAGCCAAGCGCCTCGTCATTCTTTTGGCGATTCTGCTGATGACGCTCAGCGGCGCGGGCCTTGGCGCGTACTGGTGGCTGTATCTGCGCACGCCCGGCAGCGGCGCGGCCCACGCGCCGGCTCCGGCCAAGACGGAAGCCCCCGCCCCTTCGGCGGCAGCGGGCGGCGCCTCGACACCGGTCCCGTCCGCGCCCGCGTCCGGAGCCCCGGTCTCCGGCTCAGCCGGAAACGCGGCCGACGCGCCGCGCATCGAGCGCCAGAGCGATCTGCCCCGCAGCGCGGGCCTGGTTCTGCCTCTGCCGCCCATCACGGTCAACTTGTCGGACCCCGGCGGGCGGCGTTATCTCAAGCTGGGCATGGAAGTGGAAGTCAATGCCGACGTGTCGGAAGCGCTCAAAGCCCAGAATGCGCGCATCCGCGATGCCGTCATCATGTTGTTGGCGGGCAAGAGTTTCACGGACATTGCCACGCCCGACGGCAAGGTGCTGCTCAAGGCCGAAGTGGCGGCGCGGCTCAATCAGATTCTGGGCGCGCAACGCGTGATCCGAGTCTATTTTACGGATTTTGTGGTGGAATAAGCCCGCGCCGGTGCTTGTTCCGCGAGCGTATTTTGCGCTTGGACGTCTCGCGTAACGGCGAAATGAATTTGCCTTGCGATACGTTCGCGGCGCGGATTTTTCGCGAGAATCCGCACAGAGCGTTTGGATATTTTCAATGTCAGAGCGCTCTAAGCCGCTCCGGCGGGGCCGCAAACGCGGACCCTCGCGACGGAGCTGATAACGAGGTACGTCATGTCGCAGGATGATCAGGAAGCCTTGGCCGCGCAGTGGGCGGCACAGCTTGAGGAAGAAGAAGCCGGCCAGCCCGGCGGGGATGCCGGAGCGCCGGAGGCTGAGGCCGGGGACGCCGGAGCCGCCGCCGGGGACCAGGAGCGTTCGCCCGTGGACGACGAGACTCTGGCCGCGCAGTGGGCCGAAGCCCTGGCCGAGGATGAGGAGGACAAAAGCGGTCCGTCCACTTTCGGCGGCGCGGGCGCGGGAGGCGGCGGCCAGACCACGGACGCCCACTTCAAGGATATGACCGAGATGTCCCGCCAGCCCAGGGACAACAAGCTCAAACGCGAACTGGATTTCATCCTGGACATCCCGCTGGACGTCTCGGCGGAGTTGGGCCGTACCCGCCTGCTGATCAATGAACTGCTCCAGCTGGGCCAGGGCTCGGTGGTGGAGTTGAACAAGCTGGCCGGTGAGCCGCTGGAAGTCTATGTCAACGGCAAACTGGTGGCGCGCGGCGAGGCCGTGGTCATCAACGAGAAATTCGGCGTGCGCCTCACCGACATCATCAGTCCCATTGAGCGGGTGAAGCAGCTTGGCTAGCCGGTACGTTTCAGTGGCGGCCGCCGCGACTGACCCCGGCCTTTCGGGCCAGGCGGTGCGCGGCGTGGTGGACGGTGCCGCGGCGGTTCCGCGGCCCATGGGCCTGGAGGACGCGGTCCGGGCAGCCGGTGAGCATGTGGCGCGCGGTCTGGAGCAGGCGGGCCGGATCATGGGCCAGGCCGTGGAGCGCGCGACGGATCATGCCGCGAATCAGGCCGTTGCGGGCGGCCACGTCTCCAGCCTCGGCCAGACCTCGTTCAGTTGGGGCGGCTATATGCAGGCCGTGGGCATTCTTTTTTTGCTGCTGGCCGTGCTCTGGCTGCTGGTCTGGCTGGTGCGGCGCTACGGGCGGTTCAATTTTCTGCCGCGTCCGGGAGCCCTGCCGCGCGGCGCGCTGGTCATGGAGGCCCAGATGCCGCTGGGACCGCGCAAAGGACTTATGGTGGTACGTTTCTTGAATAGAAGGTTGCTGCTGGGGGTTACTGACCAGCAGATCACCCTTCTGACGGAGGAAGACGCGCACCATGAGCCGCACGACGCAGATTTTCACGAGATCATGGAGGAAGCCCGGCGCGGCGGGCCTGCTGGCGGCAAGCCTGCTGATCCTGCTGCCTGACCTGGCTTTCGCGGCGCAGGATCTCAGCCTGCCCGCCATGTCCCTCACGCTGTCCGGCGGCGCGCCGGAACCGACGAAAGTCTCGGTGCTGCTGGAAATCCTCTTCCTGCTCACCGTGCTTTCCGTGGCCCCGGCCATCATGCTCACGGTCACCAGCTTCACCCGCATCATCATCGTCTTCAGCTTTCTGCGCCAGGCCATGGGCGTGCAGCAGCTGCCGCCCACCCAGATCCTTGCCAGCCTCGCCATTTTTATGACGGTGGTCATCATGTTTCCGGTGGGCAAGCAGATCAACGATCAGGCCCTGCAACCCTATCTCAACGAACAGATCGACTACAAGGTGGCGCTGGACCGGGCCCAGGCCCCGTTGCGCACCTTCATGTTCAAGCACACCCGCGAGAAGGACCTCTCGGTCTTCTATGCCATCACCCAGATGGAACTTCCCAAGAACAAGGAAGAAGTGCCCACCATGCTGCTGGCCGCCGCCTATGTGATCAGCGAGCTCAAGACGGCCTTCACCATCGGCTTTCTGATCTACATTCCCTTTCTTGTGCTGGATATGGTCATTTCCAGCGTGCTGCTGGCCATGGGCATGATGATGTTGCCGCCCATGATGGTTTCCATGCCCTTCAAGCTCCTGCTCTTTGTGATGGTGGACGGCTGGAATCTGTTGGTGGGCTCGCTGGTCAACAGTTTTTTGCTTTAGAGTGTATTGCGCTTGAGATTTGCGCTTTACGGCGGGCAAAGCCCGCCTATGGAAATCTTGCGGTCCTTGTTTCACAAGGCCGGGCATTTTGACAGTACAGAGTAATTTCATTGTGAAAATGCTCTAACTTTCGCTCCCGAGGAGGGCAGCCAGATGTCTCCTGATTTCGTCATCGGTTTCGGCCGCCAGGCCATTGAACTCTGTCTGATGATGGCCCTGCCCATGCTGGGCGTGGGCCTGGGCGTGGGCGTGGTGGTCAGCGTGATCCAGGCGGCCACCCAGATTCAGGAAATGACCCTGACCTTCATCCCCAAAATCGTCTGCATGTTCATTGCCCTGCTGCTGGCTCTGCCCTGGCTCATGGAGCGGATGATCACCTTCACCCGCGACGTGTTCATCAACATCCCCACTTATGTGAGATAATCCGGGCGGGTGCGCGGCGGCGTCTATCCGGGCAGGCTTACGGACGCGTGTTCAGGATCTGTTGCAGCCGCTCCGCACTGATCCGCTCCACAGGCAAAATCGGCTGCGGATCGGCGTCATGGGGAGCGAGGTCTTTTGTATACCAGGCAACGTCGTGCCATGTGCCGCCTTTGAAACCGGCCTTGCGCTGGATTGTGAGCGTCTGGAAGCCCAGAGAGGCGTGCAGCCGCTCACTTTTGCGGTTGGGAAGCGTGACCAGGGCATATGCCGTTCTGACGCCCTGCAAAAGCAGAATGTCCAGCAGCATGCGGTACAGCCGTGCGCCGATGCCCCTCGAGGTCGAGGCGGGATCGAGATACACGGATAATTCCGCGTTCCACTGATACGCCTCGCGCTCGGCCTGTCGGTGGGCGTAAGCGTAGCCGAGCGTTTCGCCGTCTTCCTCACAGACCAGATACGGATACTCCGCTGAAATGGCGCCGATACGCGCGGCGAATTCGTTCTCCGAAGGCAGGGTGTACTCAAAGGTCACCGGAGTGTCGATATATTGCGCGTAAATGCGCAGCAGCGCCGCGCTGTCCCCAGGCCGGGCCAATCTGATATTCATCTTTCCTCCCCTTGCGTTGTGGTGTCCTCAGCCCGCATGGGTTATGTCGCTGTGGCAATGCAACATGCTCTAACAGTTGTTTTGTTATTGTACAATGTACAAAGAAGGACGTATAAATAATGTTTAGATAAAGTTTAGAAAGAATATACATTTTATATTGACTAAAAAATAAAAGGAGGACTCTGTACAGTCCTCCTTTTTTCATGTTTATTAGGGGTGTCGTTCGTCCGGGAAAGAATACTTCCGGCTAATTTTATTTCAGCTCTATAGTTTTTTATCTTCCCGCCGAACTACACTACAGAGCCCCGAGAGCGTGCCGACGCGGCCAGGCCCAGCAGCACGGCTCCGGCCTGGGCCACGTTGAGGGAATCAAAAGGCCGGGCCAGCGGAATGCGCAGCATATGCGCGCAGCGTTTGGCCACGCCGGGCCGCAGGCCCTTGTCCTCATTGCCGAGCACCAGCACTGCGGGGAGGCGCATGCCGTCCGCAAAGGCGTCCAGGCTGTTGGGGCCGGGCGCGCCGCCCGCGCCGTAAATGGTCAGGCCCGCTTCCTCGGCGCTGTCCAGGGCGTGGGCCAAGTTGGTCACCTGGGCCACGGGCAGATGCTCCAAAGCCCCGGCGGCGGCCCGCCGGGCGGCGGGGCCCAGGTAGGCGCTGTTGTGCCGGGGCAGCAGCAGGCCCGCTCCGCCCAAGGCGTAGAGCGTGCGGCAGAGCGTGCCCACATTGCCGGGATCCTGCACCTGGTCCAGGGCCAGCAGCAGGGGCAGGGGCGCGTCGGGCACGGCGGCCAGCAATTCTTCCAGTCCGCAGAAGCCGGTAACGGCCAGGCGGGCTACCACCCCCTGGTGGGCCACGGCGTCGCGCCCCTGGCGCGGGCCCCGGCAAAGGCGGTCCAGTGCCGCGCCGTCCACCAGGCTGAAGCGTACGCCGTTTTGACGGCAGAGGTTCTGCACCTCCCGCGCTTCAGGGCCGTGCAGGCCCTTTTTGCAGAAAACAAGATCAACGCGCTGGGGCTCGGAGGCGAGCAGTTCCAGCACGGGTTTCAGCCCCGGCAAGAGCGGGGCGTCGTCGGAGTGATCATTCATGGGCGTCTCCGGCTGGAGAATTTTGACGGCCGCTGACGGGCGGCCAGGGTTGGAAGGGACGCCGCAAGGCGCGGCGCGCATTCCGGCCTGTGTACGCATCTTCCCGGTTGAAGGCAAGCCGGGCGGTAAACGGGAGTGAATATATGGCACAACATACAACAAGTTTTCGCGCGCCGGGGGCGTTCTGGCTGCTGGTTGCGGCTTTCTGCCTGCTGTTGGCGGGCGGCTGCGCCACGCGCCAGGGCAAAGGGCCGGAGGTTTCCACCCCGTCCCTCATGCTGCCCGACGACGAAAGCGCTTCTCCTTTAACCCGGACTGAACTGGCGGCCCTCAAGTCCACCGGACAGATCGACAAGAACGTGCCCGCCGACGCCATGCCGGACGTGGCCCGCCAATATAAGTATTTCCTGCGCAAAGGCCGCAATACCATGAGCGTGTTTTCCAAGCGCTCCGAACAGTACCTGGCCTATGCCCGCAAGGTTTTCCGCTCGCGCGGCATGCCCGACGAGCTGGCCTATCTGGCTATTGTGGAAAGCGGCTACAGGGTTGACGCCAAATCTCCGGCGGGCGCCGCCGGGGCCTGGCAATTCATGCCCTATACCGGCATGAAATACGGTCTGAATCAGGACTGGTGGATGGACGAGCGTCTGGACCCTTACAAGGCTACGGAGGCCGCCGCCGATTATCTGCAGAAACTCTACGGCGATTTCGGGGACTGGCCCACGGCCATTGCGGCCTACAATGCCGGTGAAGGCAAGATGAGCCGCGCCAAACAGGGCACCGGCGGCCGTGACTTCTTTGAGGTCAAGGCACGCAATCACAAGCTGGACGACAAGGCCCAGCTGCGGGAAGAAACCAAACAATATGTGCCCCGCTTTTTGGCCGTGGCAAAAATTATGCGCAACCTGCCGCAACTGGGCTTTGACCCCATTCATCCGGACAAGGCCCCCGGCGTGCTGCGCTTCACGGCCCGGCCCGGTACGGATCTGATGGCCTTTTCCAGCGCCTGCCGTTTGAGCTGGGAAGAGTTTCGCGATTATAACCCGCACCACAAGCGGCCCATCACTTCCACGGAGCGCGCTTCTTTCGTCTACGTTCCGGCGCGATACGAACGGGAGGCCACGGCTTTTCTGCGTTCGCCCCAGGCCAACGCCTATGCGGACTGGCGTCCGGTCAAGGTGGCCACCTCGGCGGACTCCTGGGACAAGATCAGCCGTCGCTGCAATGTGCCCGTGGCCCGTTTGAAAGCGGCCAATCCCGGCAATGACCGGCTGCGGGCCGGAGAAATGGTGCTGGTGCCCCGTTCGGTGAACATGTCGGCCACGGCTGTGGCCGCCTTGGACTCGAGAGACGCCAGGGGGTCCGGCGATGCGCGGCAGGGTAAAAAAGAACGCCTGAAACCCGGCGGCGATCGCCGCGCCCCGGCGCGCGCCACGGAAGTGGCCGTCGGCGGCAGCCATAAGCTGCAAGCGGACGAAACCCTTTATGCCGTGGCCCGCAAATACAATGTGAGCCTCAAGGATTTGCAGGACTGCAACCAGATCGACAATCCCAACAAGGTCCGGGCGGGCTGCGTTCTGCGCATTCCGGGCAAGGCCGTGGCCGAGGCCGCGCCGTCTTCCGGCGGCTCCAGCGGTCGCGTGGGCAAGCCCGGTCGCAAAACCACCTATACGGTGCAGGCCAAGGACAGCCTCTGGAATATCGCGCGCAAACACAATGTCAGCGTGGACGATCTCAAACGCTGGAACAATGTGGACGAGAAAAGCCTGCGCGCCGGAGCCAAACTGGTAGTGAACCTGGACTAAGTATAGTTTCCCGCAAGGCGTTTCCGTGCGGGGCTTTGCGGGGATGTTTCGGGATGCCGAACAACTTTTTTACAAAAAAGCGTTGACAGATGAGGGGCGGATGGATATCTTCCACTTCCCGCGACTGAACAACACGTTTTTGGGCCTTTCGAGGCACGGCGAAAAAAAACTTTGCCGGAACGAAAAAAGTTGTTGACACAGCCAAGGGGATGGTGCATAAATCTGCACCGCGCCGCTGAGAAGAGCGGCAGGGGGCGGAGGCCCTCGGGTGGTTCATTGACAAGTGAATAGCGAGTGGGAAGAAAGAGTCTTTGAGATTCTGATTTCTGCCAAGCAGGAATCTTGATACAGATTTGAACTGGAGAGTTTGATTCTGGCTCAGATTGAACGCTGGCGGCGTGCTTAACACATGCAAGTCGAACGCGAAAGAGACTTCGGTCTCGAGTAGAGTGGCGCACGGGTGAGTAACGCGTGGATAATCTGCCCTCATGACCGGGATAACAGTTGGAAACGGCTGCTAATACCGGATACGCTCTGAATGAACTTTTAGGGGAAAGACGGCCTCTGCTTGCAAGCTGTCGTATGAGGATGAGTCCGCGTCCCATTAGCTAGTTGGCGGGGTAACGGCCCACCAAGGCAACGATGGGTAGCCGATCTGAGAGGATGATCGGCCACACTGGAACTGAAACACGGTCCAGACTCCTACGGGAGGCAGCAGTGGGGAATATTGCGCAATGGGCGAAAGCCTGACGCAGCGACGCCGCGTGAGGGATGAAGGTTTTCGGATCGTAAACCTCTGTCAGAAGGGAAGAAAGTGCGTGGTGCTAATCAGCCGCGCATTGACGGTACCTTCAAAGGAAGCACCGGCTAACTCCGTGCCAGCAGCCGCGGTAATACGGAGGGTGCAAGCGTTAATCGGAATTACTGGGCGTAAAGCGCACGCAGGCGGTTTGTTAAGTCAGATGTGAAATCCCCGGGCTCAACCTGGGAACTGCATCTGATACTGGCAAGCTTGAGTCTCGTAGAGGGGGGTAGAATTCCAGGTGTAGCGGTGAAATGCGTAGAGATCTGGAGGAATACCGGTGGCGAAGGCGGCCCCCTGGACGAAGACTGACGCTCAGGTGCGAAAGCGTGGGGAGCAAACAGGATTAGATACCCTGGTAGTCCACGCCGTAAACGATGAATACTAGGTGTGGGGGGACTGACCCCTTCCGTGCCGCAGTTAACACAATAAGTATTCCACCTGGGGAGTACGACCGCAAGGTTGAAACTCAAAGGAATTGACGGGGGCCCGCACAAGCGGTGGAGCATGTGGTTTAATTCGATGCAACGCGAAGAACCTTACCTGGTCTTGACATCCACGGAAGTTTTCAGAGATGAGAATGTGCCTTCGGGAACCGTGAGACAGGTGCTGCATGGCTGTCGTCAGCTCGTGTTGTGAAATGTTGGGTTAAGTCCCGCAACGAGCGCAACCCTTATCCTTTGTTGCCAGCGGTCCGGCCGGGAACTCAAAGGAGACTGCCAGTGATAAACTGGAGGAAGGTGGGGATGACGTCAAGTCATCATGGCCCTTACGACCAGGGCTACACACGTGCTACAATGGCGCATACAAAGAGAAGCGACCTCGCGAGAGCAAGCGGACCTCATAAAGTGCGTCGTAGTCCGGATTGGAGTCTGCAACTCGACTCCATGAAGTCGGAATCGCTAGTAATCGTGGATCAGAATGCCACGGTGAATACGTTCCCGGGCCTTGTACACACCGCCCGTCACACCATGGGAGTGGGTTGCAAAAGAAGTAGGTAGCTTAACCTTCGGGAGGGCGCTTACCACTTTGTGATTCATGACTGGGGTGAAGTCGTAACAAGGTAACCGTAGGGGAACCTGCGGTTGGATCACCTCCTTACCTTAAAGAAGCGTACTTTGCAGTGCTCACACAGATTGTCTGATGAAAATGAGCAGTAAAACCTCTACAGGCTTGTAGCTCAGGTGGTTAGAGCGCACCCCTGATAAGGGTGAGGTCGGTGGTTCAAGTCCACTCAGGCCTACCAAATTTGCACGGCAAATTTGAAGAGGTTTTAACTACATGTTATGGGGCTATAGCTCAGCTGGGAGAGCGCCTGCTTTGCACGCAGGAGGTCTGCGGTTCGATCCCGCATAGCTCCACCATCTCTGTAGTGATTAAATAAAAAATACTTCAGAGTGTACCTGCAAAGGTTCACTGCGAAGTTTTGCTCTTTAAAAATCTGGATCAAGCTGAAAATTGAAACACTGAACAACGAAAGTTGTTCGTGAGTCTCTCAAATTTTCGCAACACGATGATGAATCGAAAGAAACATCTTCGGGTTGTGAGGTTAAGCGACTAAGCGTACACGGTGGATGCCCTGGCAGTCAGAGGCGATGAAGGACGTGCTAATCTGCGATAAGCGTCGGTAAGGTGATATGAACCGTTATAACCGGCGATTTCCGAATGGGGAAACCCAGTGTGTTTCGACACACTATCATTAACTGAATCCATAGGTTAATGAGGCGAACCGGGGGAACTGAAACATCTAAGTACCCCGAGGAAAAGAAATCAACCGAGATTCCCCCAGTAGCGGCGAGCGAACGGGGAGCAGCCCAGAGCCTGAATCAGTGTGTGTGTTAGTGGAAGCGTCTGGAAAGGCGCGCGATACAGGGTGACAGCCCCGTACACAAAAATGCACATGCTGTGAGCTCGATGAGTAGGGCGGGACACGTGGTATCCTGTCTGAATATGGGGGGACCATCCTCCAAGGCTAAATACTCCTGACTGACCGATAGTGAACCAGTACCGTGAGGGAAAGGCGAAAAGAACCCCGGCGAGGGGAGTGAAAAAGAACCTGAAACCGTGTACGTACAAGCAGTGGGAGCACGCTTAGGCGTGTGACTGCGTACCTTTTGTATAATGGGTCAGCGACTTATATTCTGTAGCAAGGTTAACCGAATAGGGGAGCCGAAGGGAAACCGAGTCTTAACTGGGCGTTAAGTTGCAGGGTATAGACCCGAAACCCGGTGATCTAGCCATGGGCAGGTTGAAGGTTGGGTAACACTAACTGGAGGACCGAACCGACTAATGTTGAAAAATTAGCGGATGACTTGTGGCTGGGGGTGAAAGGCCAATCAAACCGGGAGATAGCTGGTTCTCCCCGAAAGCTATTTAGGTAGCGCCTCGTGAATTCATCTCCGGGGGTAGAGCACTGTTTCGGCAAGGGGGTCATCCCGACTTACCAACCCGATGCAAACTGCGAATACCGGAGAATGTTATCACGGGAGACACACGGCGGGTGCTAACGTCCGTCGTGAAGAGGGAAACAACCCAGACCGCCAGCTAAGGTCCCAAAGTCATGGTTAAGTGGGAAACGATGTGGGAAGGCCCAGACAGCCAGGATGTTGGCTTAGAAGCAGCCATCATTTAAAGAAAGCGTAATAGCTCACTGGTCGAGTCGGCCTGCGCGGAAGATGTAACGGGGCTAAACCATGCACCGAAGCTGCGGCAGCGACGCTTATGCGTTGTTGGGTAGGGGAGCGTTCTGTAAGCCTGTGAAGGTGTGCTGTGAGGCATGCTGGAGGTATCAGAAGTGCGAATGCTGACATAAGTAACGATAAAGCGGGTGAAAAGCCCGCTCGCCGGAAGACCAAGGGTTCCTGTCCAACGTTAATCGGGGCAGGGTGAGTCGACCCCTAAGGCGAGGCCGAAAGGCGTAGTCGATGGGAAACAGGTTAATATTCCTGTACTTGGTGTTACTGCGAAGGGGGGACGGAGAAGGCTATGTTGGCCGGGCGACGGTTGTCCCGGTTTAAGCGTGTAGGCTGGTTTTCCAGGCAAATCCGGAAAATCAAGGCTGAGGCGTGATGACGAGGCACTACGGTGCTGAAGCAACAAATGCCCTGCTTCCAGGAAAAGCCTCTAAGCATCAGGTAACATCAAATCGTACCCCAAACCGACACAGGTGGTCAGGTAGAGAATACCAAGGCGCTTGAGAGAACTCGGGTGAAGGAACTAGGCAAAATGGTGCCGTAACTTCGGGAGAAGGCACGCTGATATGTAGGTGAAGTCCCTTGCGGATGGAGCTGAAATCAGTCGAAGATACCAGCTGGCTGCAACTGTTTATTAAAAACACAGCACTGTGCAAACACGAAAGTGGACGTATACGGTGTGACGCCTGCCCGGTGCCGGAAGGTTAATTGATGGGGTTAGCGCAAGCGAAGCTCTTGATCGAAGCCCCGGTAAACGGCGGCCGTAACTATAACGGTCCTAAGGTAGCGAAATTCC
>OKSB01000880.1_pt1 | contig 31771 bp, 29 predicted proteins | sample 1601171 | NCBI WGS metagenome assembly OKSB01 (sample SAMEA3541496, study PRJEB24748) | human gut metagenome | biome: human gut; feature: human-associated habitat; material: faeces | place: China | collected 2012 | reverse complement strand
GTCTCCCCGTCGGGGTTTTCTTCCGGATGCGCCTGCTGCTGCGCGCCGGCTCCGGCGGAGGCTCCCGCGCTCTGGGCCGCCTGGGCTAGGACGTTCATCTCGTCCATCAGCTGCTTCGTCTCCGCCTTGATGGCGTCGGCATCCTCTCCGCTCATCTTTTCGCGGACCTTGGCGATTCTGTCGTTGACCTTCGCCTGAGCCGCCGCGTCGGCGGAGCCGGATTCCTTCACGAGCTTCTCGGCCTGATAGACCACGGACTCGGCCTCGTTGCGCGCTTCGATGAGCTCTTTGCGTTTCTTGTCGGCGCTTTCGTTGATCTCCGCGTCGCGGCGCATCTTCTCGATCTCCTCATCGCTGAGGCGTGAGGACTGAATCGTGATATTCTGCGCCTTGCCGGTGGCTTTGTCCTTTGCGGTGACGTTGACAATGCCGTTGGCGTCGATGTCAAAGGTTACCTCTATCTGTGGGATACCGCGCGGCGCAGGCTTGATGCCGTCGAGGAAGAAGCGTCCCAGCGAGACGTTGTCTCCCGCCATCGCGCGCTCGCCCTGCAGTACGTGTATCTCGACCTGCGGCTGGTTGTCGGCCGCCGTTGTGAATACCTGGCTCTTGGAGACCGGTATCGCGGTGTTCTTGTCGATTATTTTCGTAAAGACGCCGCCGAGGGTCTCAAGTCCGAGCGAGAGCGGCGTAACGTCGACAAGGACGATGCCCTGCTGCTCTCCCGCAAGGATCGCGCCCTGGATCGCCGCGCCCATCGCGACGCATTCGTCGGGGTTGATGCCTTTGAAGGGTTCCTTGCCCAGCAGGTTCTTAATGGCTTCCTGTACCGCGGGCACCCGGGTGGAGCCGCCCACCAGCAGCACGCAGCCCAGCTCGGACGCGGCGATGCCGGCGTCGTTGAGCGCGGTCTGCACGGGACCCGACGTGCGCTCCACCAGATCGCGCGTCATGTCGTTGAACGCGGCGCGCGTGAGCGTGGCCTCGAGGTGCAGCGGGCCCGACGGGCCCTGCGCCAAGAACGGGAGGTTGACATGCGCGGTATCGAGCGACGAAAGCTCCTTCTTCGCCTCGCGGGCCGCCTCGGTGACGCGCTGCATGGCCGCCTGGTTGCCCCGCAGGTCAACCCCATGCTCGCGCTTGAAGGCGTCCAGCAGGTGCGCAGCCACGCGCTCGTCGAAGTCGTCGCCGCCGAGACGGTTGTTGCCGGCGGTGGCAAGAACCTCGATCACGCCGTCGTCGATGTCGAGGATGGAGACATCGAACGTGCCGCCGCCGAGGTCGTAGACCATGACCTTCTGGCTCTGCTCCTTATCCACGCCGTAGGCGAGGGCGGCAGCGGTCGGCTCGTTGATGATACGCTTGACCTCAAGACCGGCGATCTTGCCGGCGTCCTTGGTGGCCTGACGCTGAGAGTCGGTGAAGTACGCGGGGACGGTGATGACCGCCTCGGTGACGGTCTGGCCCAGATAGGCCTCGGCGTCGCTCTTGAGCTTCTGCAGGATCATTGCGCTGATCTCCTGCGGGGTGTAGGCCTTGCCGTCGATGGTGACCTTGTGATCCGTGCCCATCTCACGCTTGATGGAGGAGATGGTGCGGTCGGGGTTGGTGATGGCCTGACGCTTGGCGACCTGACCGACCATACGCTCGCCGGTCTTGGAAAACGCGACGACGGACGGCGTGGTGCGGTTGCCTTCCGCATTGGGGATAACGACGGCTTCGCCGCCTTCCATAACGGCAACGCAGCTATTGGTAGTACCTAAATCAATACCGATGACTTTAGACATAATTTTGTCCTCCTAAATCTATCTTAATTTTATTTGTTTGCGATTTCAATTGGCGACCTTGACGATCGCGAAGCGCAGGACCTTGTCGCCGAGCATGAAGCCCTGCTGCAGGACCTCGACCACGGTATTTTCGCCGCAGCTCTCGTCCTCAATGTGCATCACGGCGTTGTGCCGCTCGGGATCAAATTCCTTGCCCACGCAGTCGATCGGCGTGACGCCGAGCTTGGTGAGCGCTTCTTTATATTGGTTGAAGATCATCTCGAGCCCCTTCTTGTGGGGATCGTCGTCCTCCGCGCCGAACTGGGCGAGGCCGCGTTCGAGATTGTCGTACACCGGAAGCATACCCTTGATGGTGTCGATCTTCGCGTTGGCGTAGATGCCTTCCTTTTCCTTGGCGGTGCGCTTGCGGTAGTTATCGTATTCGGCGGCGAGCCGCAGATACTGGTCATGCTCCTCGGCAAGCTGCTTGGCAAGGCCCTCCATCTTCTCCATCTGCTCGCGCGTGACGGTGAAGGTCTCGGCCTTCGCCTCCTCCTTCTTATCCTCGGGGGGAAGCTCCTTTTCCCCGGCAGCCGCGGCCTGCGGCTCCTTTTCGGGGGTCTCGGGCTGTGCGTTCTGCTTATCCTTCTTCGGCATTTCTTACTCCTTCTCTTCCTTGGGCGGAAGCTCGCTTTTTCCGAACATCCGCGTCAGACTGTCTGCAAAGTAGCTCAACCGTGCGGTCACGGTGGCGTAATCCATTCTTGTGGGGCCGACCACACCAACCAGTCCGCGCATCCCGTCGCCGATGTCATAGCTGGCGACGACGACGCTCGTGTCGCGCAGTGCCTCGTTGACGTTTTCCGGCCCGATAAGGATCTTCAGCGGGGTGTCGTCCTCGGGGACCGGGAGATTTTCCTTGTTGTCCACAAAGAACGTCATCAGGTCGTGCGCTTTATCGAGGTCGCGGTACTCGGGCATCTTCAGAATCTGGCTCGCGCCGGTAGTGAACACGTCCTTTTTGGCGGTCTCCTCCAGAATTTCGGCGGCATAGCCGACCGTCGCGGAGAGCACCAGAAACAGCTCCGGCGCGATCTGATCGGAAAGCCCCATGAGCTTCGCGCTCATCTCCTCGCGGGACTGCTTGGTGAAGTGCGTGTTGAGCAGAGCGCTCAGATCGGTGAGCCGCGCGCGGTCGAACGCGAGCGGCGAGCGCTGCAGCTGGGACTTCACGCGGCTGTCGTCCGTCATCACGACGGTGATGAAGCTCGTGTCGTCCACGCCCAGCAGCTCGAAGCGCTTGACGGTCACGCCGCTTTTGCCCTCGGCGACCGCGTAGGCGGGATAATCGACGATGGAGGATACCATCTGCCCGGCCTGCGAGATCATGCTGCCCGCGGCGGACATTTTGTCCTGCAGCGTCTCGTTGATCTCCTCCGCTTCCGCCTCGGAGACCTCGCGCCGCTCCATCAGCTCGTTGACATACAGCCGGTAGCCCTTGGGGGACGGCACGCGGCCGGCGGAGGTGTGCGGCTGCTCAAGGTAGCCCAGATCGGACAGCTCGGCAAGCTCATTGCGCACGGTGGCGGAGGAAACGCTCCCGCCCATCTCCTGCGCGATGGCCTTCGAGCCGACCGGCTCAGCGGAGGCAATGTAATCCTCGATCACACGCTTGAGTATCTGCTTTTTGCGTGCGCTCAGCTCCATGCCTCCGACCCTCTCTCATAGATTTAGCACTCCTTATCCTCGAGTGCTAAACGCAGTGTACCACCAGTGTATGCCGATGTCAATAGGGCGGCGTGTAAACAGTTTGTGAACTAAGGGCGGATAAAAGAAGAGGAGGAAAACCGTTTCCGGTTTTCCTCTTCCTTTTTGCAATAGGATGCCTTATTCGGCCTTCGGAGCCTCCGCGGCCTTCGCGGCGGCGGCAGCCTCGGCAGCAGCCTTGGCGGCAGCGGCCTTCTTCTCGGCCATGGCCTTCTGCGCGGCCTTGAACTTCTCCTTCTCCTCGGGAGTAGGAATGGGTTCGATGGCGTTCTTCGGGCAGGCCTTGGCGCACATGGTGCAGTTGCGGCACTTGGTGTAGTCGATCACGGCCACGTTGTTCACAACATGGATGGCGTCGAACTTGCAGGTGCGCTCGCACATACCGCAGGCGATGCAGGAGTTGGCGCAGACCTTGGTGACGGCGGGCCCCTTGTTCTTGTTCGCGCAGTTGACGAACACCTTCTGCTTGTAGGGGACCTCGACGATCAGCTTGCGCGGGCAGGCCTCACGGCAGGCGCCGCAGTTGGTGCACTTTTCCTTGTCGACCTCGGCAACGCCCTTGTCGTTGATGTGCAGAGCGTCGAACTGGCAGGCGGCAACGCAGGAGCCGAAGCCCAGGCAGCCGAAGGAGCAGGCGGTCGGGCCGCCGGCGACCTTGAGTGCGCCCACGCAGTCGGCAATGCCGACGTACTCGAAGTTTTTCACAGCGGCATCGCCGCCGTTGCAGATGACGTGAGCGACCATCTTCTCACCGCTGGGCGCTTCCATGCCCATGATCGCGGCGATCTTGGCAGCGCCCTCCGCGCCGGCGGGCGCGCAGGCGGTGACGGGAGCCTTGCCGGCGAGGATCGCTTCCGCGCAGCCGGCGCAGCCGGGGTAGCCGCAGCCGCCGCAGTTCGCGCCGGCCAGGCACTCCTGGATCTTGGGCAGACGCTCGTCGACCTTGACCTCAAAGACTTTTGCGGCGACCGAGAGGATCAGGCCGAACACGATTGCGATCGCGCCCAGAACGAGGACAGCAAAAATGATATTTTCCATATTCCATTACCCTCCTTACACGGGCCAGACCTGCAGGCCGGAGAAGCCCATGAATGCCAGGGCGATCAGACCTGCGGTGATCAGCGCGATGGGGAAGCCTTCAAAGCACTTGGGATAGTCGGCGAACTGCACGCGCTCACGGATGGTGGAGAACAGGTAGATCGCCAGCAGGAAGCCGAGGCCGCCGGTGATGCCGTAGACCACAGATGCGATGAAGGTGTAGTCGTTCTGCACGTTCAGCAGCACCACGCCGAGCACGGCGCAGTTGGTGGTGATGAGCGGCAGATACACGCCCAGAGCCGTGTACAGAGACGGCATGGACTTCTTGAGGAACATCTCGATGAACTGCACGAGACCGGCGATGACGAGAATGAACGCCACGGTCTGCATATAGCCGAGGTCCAGCGCGATGAGCAGCTTGTTCACGCCGAAGCAGACGGCGGAGGCGATGCCCATGACGAAGGTGACCGCGAGACCCATGCCGATGGCGGTGTCGCTCTTCTTGGAGACGCCGAGGAACGGGCAGATACCGAGGAACTGCGCGAAGATGAAGTTATTGGTCAGGATCGCGCCGAGGGAAATGGCAAGCAAGGACGTGATACTCATTTAGTTGCCCTCCTTTTCGTTCTTTTCCGCGGCCTTCTTCTCGCTCCTGGCGAGCGCCCACTGCATCACGGCGATGAGCGTGCCGAGGCACAGGAAGCCGCCGACGGGCAGCACGAGCATCAGGGCCGGCGTGTAGGACGCGGGCATGATCTGAATGCCCATCAGGGTGCCGGCGCCAAGCAGCTCGCGCACCGTGCACATGATGACCAGAACGACGGTGTAGCCGATGCCCTGGCAGATGCCGTCCACAGCGGAGGCGGCGACGGAGTTCTTGCTGGCAAAGGCCTCGGCGCGGCCGAGCACGATGCAGTTGACGACGATCAGCGGAATGAACACGCCGAGGCTCTTGGCGATGTCGGGGAAGAACGCCTGCAGGCACAGGTCAACGATGGTGACAAAGCCTGCGATGACGACGATGTAGCACGCGATACGCACTTCATTGGGGATGATCTTGCGCAGGAGCGAAATAAAGATGTTGGAGAGCGTCAGGATAATGAGGACGGAAATGCCCATGCCGACGCCGTTGGAGATGCTGGTGGTGATGGCCATGGTGGAGCACATACCGAGGACCTGCACCAGAACGGGGTTTTGATAGATAAGACCGTCTTTGAGCTGTTTCTTAAAATTCATTGATCTCGTCCCCCTTTCTTAAGCCATGGCTTCCGCGGCGGCCAAAGCGGCATTCGCGCCCTTGGTGATGCCCTTGGTGGTCACGGTCGCGCCGGAAACGGCGTCGATGTTGGTCTTGACGACGAGCGAGCCCGCGCCGGACTTGCCGACGAACTGATCGAGCGCGCCGGTGCCGGCGGTGGTCGCCTCATTGGCGATGACCTTGGTGCCGATGCCGCTCGTTTCGGCGGCGTCGACCACGGAGATGCCCGTGATGGCCAGGTCGGCGTCCACGCCGACGATCATTTCGATGTCGCCCTGCGAGCCGCCGGCGACGATCTTGAACGCATAGCCGGCATCCTCGCCGTTCACGACGACGCGGTAGGCCTCGGTGAGCTTGCCGCTCTGCGTCTTGGCGGCGTCGATAGCGGCCTGCGGAATCTCCTCGATGGGCGGGAACTCGCAGTCGGGCGAGCTGACGACCGCCGCGAGAGCGACCTCGGTGTTCGCCTTGTTGATGGCTGCGATCTTATCCTCGGTGAGCGCATTGGTCGCGCCGAGCAGCGCCGCGACGACCAGAGAAATGGCGGTCAGCGTGCCGGCGACCTTGAGAATGAATTTACCTTCGATCTTCATTATTTTGCCGCCTCCTTCTTGGCTTTCTTGTCAACGCCGAAGCGGGTGGGCTTGGTGTATTTGTCGATGATCCAGGTGCAGCAGTTCATGATCAGGATGGAGTAGCACACGCCCTCGGGATAGGAACCGAAGTAGCGGATGAACACCGTGATCAGGCCGCAGCCGAGACCGAAGATGAGCTGGCCCTTCTTGGTGACAGGGGAGGTCACATAGTCGGTCGCCATGAAGAAGGCACCGAGGAACAGACCGCCGCCGAGCACGTTGTAGAGCATGAAGGTCATGGGGTCGTTGCCGCGCGGAAACAGGAAGGTGACGACCGCGACGGTGGCGATGTAGGCGACCGGAGTCTGCCAGGAGATGACCTTGCGGACGATGAGGTAAACGCCGCCGATGAGCAGCATCAGCGCGGAGACCTCACCGGCAGAGCCGCTGATGAAGCCGATGGCCATATCCTTGATGGGATAGGCGGCGGTCAGCGCCTCCATGTCGCCGGCCTTGAGCAGAGCCATCGGGGTCGCGCCGGTGGCGGCGTCGACCTTGCTCCAGCTGGTCATGGCGGAGGCGTAGCACGCGACGAGCGCGGCACGCGCGGCGAGCGCGGGGTTGAGGAAGTTTTTGCCCAGGCCGCCGTAGAGCTGCTTGACGACGAAGATGGCGAAGAAGTTGCCGACCACGAGCATCCACACGGGAAGCTCCGGCGGGCAGACCATGCTCAGCAGCAGGCCCGTGACGGCGGCGGACAGGTCGCCGATCATCTGGGGCTTGTGCAGCAGCTTGCGGTAGAGCCACTCAAAGAAGATGGCGGAGGCGACGGAAACGACCGCGGAGATCGCCACGCGGACGCCGAAGTGCCACACGCCGAAGAGCAGGGCGGGCATCAGGGCGATGATGACGTCGAGCATCAGCCCGCGCGTGTCCTCGCCGTTGCGGATGTGGGGGTTGGAGGAAGCTCTGAGCTTCAGATTCTTATAATCAGTCATTTCTCTTACGCCTCCTTCTTCGCAGTCTCGGCAGCCTTAGCGGCCTCGGCGGCGGCTTTTCTCTTGGCGGCAGCGTCCTTGACCTTCTGCTTGCCGGTCTTGAAGGTCTGCGTCAGGTGCAGACGGCCCGGGCAGATGTAGGCGCAGGCGCCGCATTCCATGCAGTCCATGATGTTGGCGGCCTCCAGCTCCTCGATCATGCCCTTCTGCTCATACATATACATATAGAGGGGCTCGAGATGCACGGGGCAGGCCTCCACGCAGCGGCCGCAGCGGATGCAGGTGGGGTTCTCAACGGTCTTGTCCTCGTCAGCGGCGAAGGCGAGCATCGCGCCGGTGCCCTTGGCGACGGGAATATCGCAGGTGTACTGCGCCATACCCATCATCGGGCCGCCCGCGATGATCTTGAAGGTCTCGTCCTTCAGACCGCCGCAGTAATCAAACAGGCAGGAAACGGGGGTGCCGATGGGGCACTCGACGTTCTTCGGCTCGATCACGCCGGAGCCGGACACGGTGACGACCTTGCTCACAACGGGCATACCGGTCGTGATGGCGCGGAAGATGGCGATGGTCGTGTTGATGTTGAACACGGCGCAGCCGATGGCGCTGGGCAGGCCGCCGGGAGGCACCTGCTTGCCGGTGATGGCCTGGCAGAGCTGCTTTTCACCGCCCTGCGGGTAACGGCAGTGCAGAGGCACGACGATGACGGGCGCCTTGGTCTCCGCAATGACCCTGTTGAGCGCGTCGATGCCGTTCTTCTTGTTGTCCTCCACGCCGATGATGGCTTTATCCACGCCGAACATCTTGACGAGATAGCTCGCGCCGCCGATGATCTCCTCGGTGCGCTCGAGCATCGCGCGATGGTCGCCGGTGATGTAGGGCTCGCACTCCGCGCCGTTGATGATCACGGTCGTGACCTGACCGATGCCGCCGGAGATCTTGACGTGGGTCGGGAACGTCGCGCCGCCCATACCGACGATACCGGCGTTCTTGACGATCTCGATCATCTCCTCCGTGGTCAGAGCGTTCGGGTCGGCCGGAGCCTTGACCTCTTCGCTGACGGTGTTCTGATAATCGTTCTCGATCACGACGGAGGTCATGTTGCCGCCCATGGAATACGGGCGCGGCTCGATCGCGACCACCTTGCCGGAAACGCTGGCATGGATGGGAGCGCCGAGACCCTTGAACTCGCCGATCTTCTGACCGACCTTCACATAGTCACCGACAGACACGATGGGGGTACACGGTGCACCGAAGTGCATCGACATGGGAATGACCACCTGAGCGGGCGGGGGAGAGAGCTGCTCGATGGCCTTCTCATTCGTTGCGGCCTTCATGTCGTTGGGATGAACGCCGCCAAAGAAAGCTTGTGCCATTGTCTTCACCTCATCTTTTACTGCTTGGAGCAATGCGCACACTACTCCATAATCGTTGAGATTATACATCAACTGCAAAGCGTTGTCCAGTCATAACTTTTCGCCAAAACGCACATTTTCCGGCAATTTATCGAAATTTGTTGAATTTTTACGCTTCCTGTATGCGAAGCGGCTTCCGATTTTGCCTCTTCCGCCGAACCATGCTATGTCCCCGCACCGCCGGCTATGCCCGCTTGACGCGCCGGAGAGCGGGTGCTATACTTTTTCTACAAAGAATAAGGAGGACCGTATCATGCCCATCCGTCAGCTCGACCGCGCTGCGATCAGGCGCGAGGCCAGAGAACTGATCCGCACGGCGAGGGTCTCGCCCATCAAATTCACGCTGCTGTTTCTTGCCGTTTCGCTCGCGCTGAGCCTGCTCGACACGGCGCTCACGAGCCTGACCGGCCGCATCGTCGGCGTGGCCTTTGTGTCCGTTTCCTTCGCCAGCATCCTCATCGGCCTCATTACGCAGGTGCTCGACGCGGGCTATAAGTGCTACTGTCTCGGCGTCCACCGCCGCGAGGAGATGCCCTACGAGAGCCTGTTCGACGGCTTCACCTTTGCCGGCAAGGTCATCGCCCTGTACATCGTCGAGGGCTTTTTCGTCGCCCTGTGGTCGATGCTTTTCGTGATCCCCGGAATCATTGCGGTCTACCGCTACTCCTTCGCCATCTGGAACCTCTGCCAGAATCCGGAGCTTGGCGTGATGGAGGCGCTTAACCGCAGCAAGCGGCAGACAATCGGCTACAAGGGCCAGCTGTTCGGTCTGCATCTGAGCTTCATCGGCTGGTACCTCATCGTTTTTGTGATCGTCGGTGTTTACGAGGGCGTTATCCTCGCACTCATGCCGGACAGCTTCCTCGGCATCATGCTCGGCTCGCTGATCCTCACGGTGCTCACCGGAGTCGTGGACATTTACCTCACGCCCTACTTCGCCCTCTCGGAATGCGGGTTCTACCTGCGCGCCACCGCGCCGGAGGAGCCGCCGCGGCAGGATCGCAGCAGCTACACGCCGGAGTTCTAAAAAATCATTTACAAGCTGTATAAAACCTGCTATACTCTACGAGCTGTAATTGCAATCTGTAGAAATGAGGAAGAAAAACGCGCATGAACGCTGATTTTTCGCGCACCCTGGCCCTGCTGCGGCAGGAGAAAGAGATCTCCCAGCGCAAGGCGGCTGCCGACCTCGGCATCTCGCAGGCGCTTTTGAGCCACTATGAAAACGGCGTCCGCGAACCGGGACTCGCCTTTGTGAAGAAGGCGTGCGACTACTATCACGTCTCTGCGGACTATCTGCTCGGCCGCACGCTCGACCGCGACGGCGGCATGATCGACTCCGACGAGCTGTACGACTCGAGCGACGAGAAGGGCACCCTGCGCGGCAGCATCGCCGCTACGCTGCAAAAGAAGCTGCTGGTGAACACCGTCAACCTGCTCTTCGAGCTGCTCGGCAAGACGAATTGCCGTGAGGCCGTCACCGCGGCGGGACAGTATCTCGGCACGGCGATCTATCCGCTCTACCGTGCGCTGCACCGCGCCGCGGGCGGGAAGGATGCCTTCTTCGCGCTCGACGCGGCGGCCTTCTCCGCCGGCGCAAGCGACGCCGCGATGCTGCAAAGCCGCGCGCTCTACCGCCTTGCGCTCGAGCGGCACGCCGCCGGGGACGGCGCGTTTCCCGCGATGGACGCCGAGACGCTGACCGGCAGCTACCCCGGCCTCGCGCAGAGCATGACGCAGGTGCTGCACGCCGCCGACGAGCAGGCTAATAAATGGATCGCGCAGATGCCATCTTCCCATTAACACCATGCAGGAGCAACCGCTATGAACGAAAAAAATATCCGCAACTTCAGCATCATCGCGCATATCGACCATGGCAAGTCCACGCTGGCGGACCGCCTGCTGGAAAAGTGCAACGCTGTCTCCGCGCGCGAGATGGAGGATCAGATCCTCGACAATATGGACCTCGAGCGCGAGCGCGGCATCACCATCAAGGCCCGTGCCGTCACCTTTGACTACACCGCGCAGGACGGGCAGGTCTACACGCTCAACCTCATCGACACCCCGGGTCATGTGGACTTCAACTACGAGGTCTCGCGCTCTCTCGCCGCCTGCGAGGGCGCGCTGCTCATCGTGGACGCCTCACAGGGCATCGAGGCGCAGACACTCGCGAATACTTATCTTGCGATGGAGCACGATCTGGAGATCCGCCCCGTCATCAACAAGATCGACCTGCCCGCCGCCGATCCCAAGCGTGTGAAGGAGGAGATCGAGAACATCCTTGCCATCCCCGCCGAGGACGCGCCGGAGATCTCCGCCAAGCTCGGCATCAACATCGACGCGGTGCTTGAGGACATCGTCCACAACCTCCCCGCACCCAAGGGCGACCCGAACGCCCCGCTCAAGGCGCTGATCTTCGACAGCTATTATGACGCCTACCGTGGCGTGATCGTCTATATGCGCCTCAAGGACGGCACCATCAGGCCCGGCATGGAGATCAGGATGATGGCGACCGGCGCGACCTTCAAGGTGCTCGAATGCGGCCTGATGCGCCCGCTGGGGCTGGAGCCGGCGAAGCAGCTTGAGGCCGGTCAGGTCGGCTACTTCACCGCCAGCATCAAGGACGTCCACGAAACGCAGATCGGCGACACCGTGACCGGCGCGGAGAACCCCGCGAGCGAGCCGCTGCCCGGCTACCGCAAGGTGCGCTCGATGGTCTACTGCGGCATCTACACCGAGGACGGCAGCAAGTACCCCGACCTGCGCGATGCGCTGGAAAAGCTCCAGCTCAACGACGCCAGCCTGACCTTCGAGCCGGAAAGCTCCGTCGCCCTCGGCTTCGGCTTCCGCTGCGGCTTCCTCGGAATGCTGCACATGGAGGTCATTCAGGAGCGGCTCGAGCGTGAATTTGACCTCGACCTCGTCACCACGCTGCCGAGCGTCATTTACGAGGTTTACAAGACCGACGGCACGATGGTGCGCGTGGACAATCCGCACAACTACCCCGACCCGAGCGTCATCGAGCACGCGGAGGAGCCCTACGTCAAGGTCACCATCGTCACGCCGCCCGACTACGTCGGCAACATTATGCCGATGTGTCAGGAGCGCCGCGGCGAGTTCAAGGATATGCAGTACCTTGATACCTACCTCGTCGAGCTGCACTACGAAATGCCGCTCAACGAGATCATCTACGATTTCTTCGACGCGCTCAAGGCCAACACCAAGGGCTACGCCTCGCTTGACTACGAGCTCTCCGGCTACCGCCGCAGCGAGCTCGTGAAGGTCGATATGCTGCTCAACGGCGACCAGGTGGACGCGCTGAGCTTCATCGCACATAAGGATAAGGCGTATCCCCGTGCGCGCCGCCTGTGCGAAAAGCTCAAGGACAACATTCCCCGCCAGCTCTTCGAGGTACCGGTGCAGGCCGCCATCGGCGGACGCGTCATTGCGCGCGAGACGGTCAAGGCCATGCGCAAGGACGTGCTCGCCAAGTGCTACGGCGGCGACATCACGCGCAAAAAGAAGCTGCTCGAGAAGCAGAAGGAGGGCAAAAAGAAGATGCGCAACCTCGGCACAGTGCAGGTGCCGACGGAAGCGTTCCTTGCCGTCCTCAAGCTGGACGAGTGATTTTTGCCCTCCTGCGAGCGCAGGCGAGCCGCCGCGGCAGCGGCGTGCGTTGAATGACGGCGGCGGAGCCGCCGAAAGGGCGCAGCCCTTTCGGGCAAAAAGAAGATGCGCAGCCTCGGCACGGTGCAGGTGCCGACGGAGGCGTTCCTTGCCGTCCTCAAGCTGGACGAGTAAATTTTCGGATTGGAGGCTTTTTCATGCTTTTGGATCATTATGTCAGCGCCATGCCCTGCTGGAAGGGCCGCGTAGACAGCGACAGCGATTACGACGCCTTCCGCTGGCACCAGTGGGTGCAGCCGCTCGATCTCAACGACGGCGGTGCGCCGTTCGACGGGGCGCTCGGCTTTGCCTTTGTCGGCTTTTGCAGCGACAAGGGCGTGGCGCGCAACAAGGGCCGCACCGGCACGGCGCTCGCGCCGGACTTCGTGCGCGGTCAGATGTCGAACCTGCCCTGCACCTTTTCGCAGGAGGTCAAGCTCTTCGACGCGGGCGACATCGTCTGCGACGAGATCTCTCTTGAGGAGGGCCAGCGTGAGCTGGGCCTCGCGGTCGAGGAGATATTGCGCCGCAGGCTCTTCCCCATCGTGCTCGGCGGCGGTCACGAGACGACCTTCGGCCACTTTCAGGGCCAGCACAATTACCTCAAGGACAAGGGCCGCACGCCGGAGCTCGGCATCGTGAACTTCGACGCGCACTTCGACCTGCGCCCCTACGACATGGGCAATTCCTCCGGCACGATGTTCCGCCAGATGGCGGACGTGTGCAGGGCCGAGGGCACGCCGTACCACTACTTCCCCATCGGCATTCAGCAGCACAGCAACACCGTGAGCCTGTTCAAAAAGGCGCGGGAGCTTGGCGTGGACTATGTGCTCGCCAAGGAGATCCAGGGCAGCAACATGGAGTCCATTTTGGAGCGCATGGACACCTTCCTCTACCACTGCCGCGACGCCTACATCACCGTCTGCACGGACGTGTTCTCCTCGGCCTTCGCGCCCGGCGTCAGCGCGCCGCAGTCGCTGGGACTCGATCCCGAGGTCGTGCTGCCGCTGCTCAAGCACGTTCTGCGCACGCGCAAGGTCCGCGGCTTTGACATCTGCGAGATCTCCCCGCGCTTCGATCAGGACAACACCACCGCCAACCTCGGCGCGGTCATCATCTTCGCGGTCATCAACACGCTCTGCCGCATGAACGGTTTGGAATACGCCGCCGAATAAGCGGCGGACGCGATGAAATAAGAGACGAAAGTGCGCGCTTTCGTCTCTTTTCTTATGCCGTTATCCGAAGAACAGCGGACCTTCTCCGCCGTCGATGTAGCGGTCGCTGCGCGAGCCGACACGCACGAGCTTCAGCGACACGGCGAACAGCGCAAGCACAAAGACAAGGAACATCCATTCGCAGTTAGGGTCCTCCATCGTGGCGATGAAATCATAGGCGCCGTGCAGCAGCGCGGGCATCAGGACCGCCATCGTGCGGCAGCGCTTGGCCTTCACGAAGTCGCCGTCGTTGTCATAGCGCTTGGCGCGGCCGTAGTAGACGCCCATGAACACGCCGAAGCAGGCGTGGCCGGGGACTGCGGTCACGGCGCGCACGAGCGCGGTGCTCAGGCCGTACATGGCGACGTAGCCGAGATTTTCCCACAGGGCGAAGCCGAGCGAGACGAACACGGCATACACCACGCCGTCGAACTGGCAATTGAAGGCGTCGGAGCGCCATGTCCGGCGGCGGAGCAGGATATACTTTGCGCCCTCCTCGGAAAAGGCGACGATGACAAAGTACATGATGACGTTGTAGGGCAGGGAGTTTTCCGCATAGACGCTCCCGAGCAGGGCTGAGCCGAGCTCCTCGAGCACCATCGCGATGACCGTGGCGAACACGCCGCGCAGGATCAGCGAGAGCAGCAGCCCCGACGGCTCCGGCTCCAGACGGTCGGCCCGATAGACCCTGATGAGCAGAAAAATCGCCGGCACGACCGCCGCGGCGATCAGAATGGGATTCATGTAAAGAAGAAACATACGGCACCTCTTGAGCATTGATCTGAAAGCATGATACGCTGTTTTTCGCCGTTTGGCAACGTCCGCGCGAAAAATTTTCAGCGCGGCTTGCCGCGCCGCGGCAAAGCGGATATAATGGGAGCAAGATTTTCCCGACCAAAGGAGGCCGACTATGCCGCAGCTTTTGTTTGTGGATGCCTGTGTGCGGGGCGCGGAGTCCCGCTCCCGTATGCTCGCCGAACGCTTTTTATCGTCCTACGCCGCTGCGAATCCGGACGCAGCGATCCTTCGCCGCGACCTCATGCGCGACCGTCTCGAGCCGCAGTACCCCGAGGTGCTGGCCTGCCGCGACGCGCTTGCCGCCGCGGGGAAGCTCGACGATCCGCTGTTCGCCGACGCATGGCAGTTTGCCCGCGCGGACCGCATCGTGCTCGCTGCGCCGTTCTGGGAATTATCCTTCCCCGCCATTCTGAAAATTTACCTTGAGCGCGTTTCCATGCGCGACATCACCTTCGGCTACGAGGAAAGCGGGCTTGTCGGCCGCTGCCGCGCGGAAAAGCTGCTGCTCGTCACCACGCGCGGCGGGGATTACTCCCTGCCGGAAACGGAGTGGATGGAGATGGGCGCGCGCCAGCTCAAGGCGCTGTGCGCCATGTTCGGCATCCCGAAATTTGAGCTGCTCTGCGCCGAGGGGCTGGACGACGAGCGCGTGGACGCGCGCTCACGGATGGACGAGGCCCTTGCCCGCGCCGACGCGCTGGGAAAGACCTTTTGACGCGAAAGAGGAGAAGGCTGCGGCCTTCTCCTCTCCCCTATTACAGCTCCAGCGAAAGCTGCTCGCGCTCAAGCCCGCTCGGGTCGATGCCGAACTCGCTCGGCAGAAAGCGCGGGCAGACGTTTTCCGATGTGCAGATGACCGACGCGGCCAGCCGCGTGCCGATCTCGCAGGCCTCCGCCATTGTCTTGCCGTAGGTCAGGCCGATGGTCACGCCCGCGAAGAAGGCGTCGCCCGCGCCGGTGGTGTCCTTCACGTCCACCTTCTTGGCGGGGCACCAGCCCTCCTCACCGTCGTTCGTGGCATACACCGCGCCCTGCGCGCCCATCGTCACCACCATGCGCGGGATCTGTGCGCTGCGGATGCGCGCGGCGAGGAGCCTCTGCATCTCCTCCGGCGTCTTGTCGTCGTAATCCTCGGAGAAAAGGATGCCCGCCTCCTGCTGGTTGCAGACAAAACAGTGCGTCGAGCGGAAGAAGTCGCGCCGCTCTACCGCGATGCTCATGTTTGACACCACCGCGTACACCGGCTTGTGATATTTCTCGGCAAGGGCAAAGACCTTCTTCACGATCTCCTTATCCATGTCGATCTCAAAGGCGATGCTGTCGGCGCGGGAAATGATCTCGTCGCCCTGCTCCTCTAAAATGCTCAGGATCGGACGGAGGTCGGGCCGCTTGGAGATGGCCGCCACTACGTCGCCGCCGTTGTCGAAGATAGCGAGCCAGGTGCCCATGCCGTCCTTCGTTACGCGGATGTAGTCCGTGTTGACCTTATGCGCCTTGAGCTTGCGCACCACATCCGCGCCTGCGCCGGTGTCGTCCACCAGACCGATGAAGGTCGGCTGCAGCTCGACGTTGGCAATGTCCTCCACAATGTTGCGGCTCACGCCGCCGTGCATCTGCTCCACCCGGCCGGCGTTGCGCCCGCCGGGAATGTAAACGTCCGAGGGATAGCCCTTGATGTCCACAAAGACCGCGCCCAAAACGACAATACCCATTTCTCTTCTCTCCGTTTCGTTGGTTTCTGCTTCCATGATAACACACTTTCCGCGGACTGCAAGCCCCTATCCTTTTTCCGCGCGTGCGGCGCGGCGATACTCCGTCGGCAGCGCGCCGTAGGCCTTGCGGAATTCGGCGGAGAACTTGCTCGCGCTCTCGTAGCCGATGGCAGCGGCGATCTCCGCCATGCTCGCGTCCGTTTCGTGCAGCAGCTCTGCCGCGCGCTCCATGCGGTGCTCGCGGATGTGCGCGGCGATGGACTGCCCGTAAACGGTCTTGAAGACCTCCTTCATCGTGGAGGGGTTCATCAGGAAGCGGCGCGAGAGCTCGTCGATGGTGATGCGGCTGGAGAGGTCTGCGGTCAGCGCCTCGTGGACGCGGCGGATGGTCTCAAGCTGCTCGGCGCTGCACCCGTGCGCGCCCTCGAGCGCGTGCGCGTCGAGCGGCGGCAGGTGCGGGGCGGAGGCGACGTCCTCGCCCTCCTCGGGGCAGGCGATCTCCACGGTGCGCTCGATCATGCGGTGCAGCAGCTGCGCCTGTTCGCTCTCCGCAGCCTTGTAGTAGACCTCCTTGCCGTCGCGGCGGCTGACGATCAGTCCGCTCTCACGCAGCTGGCGCAGGTGATGCGAGAGCGCGGGCGGGCTCATGCCCATCATGGCCGCGAGGTTGACCACGCACTCCTCGCAGTGGCACAAAAGCCAGAAAAGCCGCACGCGGTTTGCGTCGGAGAGCTGGCGAAAGACCAGCGCGACGGTTTGAAAATACTCGGTCCTGCGGAGGTACTCCTCCAATTCATGCAGATGCGAGGCGTCCTCGTGCCGATGGGGAAGCTCAAACGGTTCCATATTTCCGCTCCTTTTCCGGTAGTCCTGTGTGTCGAATCTCCCGTTTGGCAGGACTTTTCGCCCGTTCGGCAGAGAACGCGGCGAAGTCCTTGACTTTTTCGGGTATCTTCAGTATAGTACAGCCATAAGAATTAAACAAGTGCTTAATTGTTTAAGCGACAAAAAGAAAGGGGCATTTTAGGATGAAAAAGACCTATCCGATCGAAGTGGACTGCGCCAACTGCGCGAACCTGATGGAGGATGCCGCGAAGAAGACCGAGGGCGTCGCGGACGCGGTGGTCAACTTCATGACGCAGAAGATGACGGTGGAATTTGCCGACGGTCAGGACCCCAAGACCGTGATGAAGGCTGTTTTGAAGAACTGCAAAAAGGTCGAGGACGACTGCGAGATCTACCTGTAAATCACACCGCCCCGGGGACAGACCTCGGGGCGGACTTCTACGGAGGGCTTTCCCATGACGAAGAAACAGAAAAAGATGCTCTATCGCATCTTGGCCGCGGCGGTGCTGTTCCTCGCGGCGAAATTGATTCCCCTGCCGATGCTCGTCTCCGCCGCGCTCTATTTTGCGGCCTACCTGACGGTCGGCTGCGACATCCTGCACAAGGCGTGGAAGGGCATCTGCAACCGGCAGGTGTTCGACGAAAATTTTCTCATGGCGGTTGCGACCGTCGGTGCCATCGCGCTGGCGCTCTATGAAAGGAGCGGCGACTATTCCGAGGCCGTCGCCGTCATGCTCTTTTATCAGATCGGCGAGCTGTTCCAGAGCTACGCGGTCGGCAAGTCCCGCCGCAGCATCACCGCGCTCATGGACATCCGCCCCGACTACGCGAACATCGAGCGCGACGGTAAGCTCGAGCAGGTCGACCCCGACGACGTCGCCGTCGGCACGGTCATCACCGTCCAGCCGGGCGAAAAGGTGCCCATCGACGGCGTGGTCGAGGACGGCGTCTCCACGCTCAACACCGCCGCGCTGACCGGCGAGAGCCTGCCGCGCGATGTGAGCGCAGGCGACGAGATCATCAGCGGCTGCATCAATATGACGGGCGTTCTGAAAGTCCGCACAACGAAGGCGTTCGGCGAATCCACGGTTTCCAAAATTCTGGAGCTGATGGAAAATTCCAGCAGCCAAAAGTCCCGCTCCGAGAGCTTCATTTCCCGCTTTGCCAAGGCCTACACCCCCGCCGTGTGCTACAGCGCGCTCGCGCTCGCCATTCTGCCGCCGCTGGCGCTGACCGTCTCCGGCGCGGACGCGGACTGGGGCACCTGGGTCTACCGTGCGCTGACCTTCCTCGTCATCTCCTGCCCCTGCGCGCTCGTCATCAGTATCCCGCTCAGCTTCTTCGCCGGTCTCGGCGGCGCGGGCAAGGAAGGCGTGCTCATCAAGGGCTCCAACTACCTCGAGGCCCTCTCCCAGACGAAGACCGTCGTATTCGACAAGACCGGCACGCTCACGCAGGGTGTGTTTGAGGTCAGCGCCGTGCATCACAGCCCGATGGCGCAGGAAAAGCTGCTCGAGTACGCGGCGCTTGCCGAGTGCGCGTCCTCGCACCCCATCAGCAAGAGCCTGCAAAAGGCTGCCGGCGGTGCGCTGGACCGCTCCCGCGTCACGGACATTCAGGAGCACAGCGGCCGCGGCGTGACCGCGGTGGTGGACGGCGTGACCGTCGCCGCCGGAAACGGCAAGCTCATGGAGGAGCTGGGCGTCGCGTGGCACGAGTGCCACAGCGTCGGCACCATCGTCCATATCGCAGTGAACGGCGAGTACGCCGGGCACATCGTCATCTCCGATGTGGAAAAGCCCCATTCCCGCGACGCCATCGCCGCGCTCAAGGCGGCGGGCGTCACCAAGACCGTCATGCTCACCGGCGACATTCAGAAGGTCGCGGACTATGTGGCGCGTGACCTCGGGGTGGATGAGGTCCGCGCGGAGCTGCTGCCCGCCGATAAGGTCGCGCGGGTCGAGGAGCTGCTCAAGGCCGAGCCGGAGGGCGCGAAGCTCGCCTTCGTCGGCGACGGCATCAACGACGCGCCCGTGCTCTCCCGCGCGGACATCGGCATCGCCATGGGCGCAATGGGCAGCGACGCGGCTATTGAGGCCGCCGACGTGGTGCTGATGGACGACGACCCGATGAAGATTGCCAAGGCCATCAAAATCTCCCGCAAGTGCATCCGCATCGTGCATGAGAACATCGTCTTTTCCCTCGGCGTGAAGCTGCTGTGCCTGCTGCTCGTCGCCCTCGGCTTCGCCAATATGTGGATGGGCATTTTCGCCGACGTCGGCGTGATGGTCCTTGCGGTGCTCAACGCCATCCGTGCCCTGCGCGTGCACGATCTGTAAAAAGCAGTCCCCAAATAAAAATCAAACGCTCCGGCCTTCGTCGGGGCGTTTGATTTTTACACTTCATTTCATTTCGCCCACGCGTGGCGCATGGCGCGGAACAGCAGCGCGGCAACGAAGCCGGTCAGCGCGCCGGTGAACACCGACACGAGCAGCAGAAACGGCAGATAGGCGAGCGGCGCGGCCGAGCCGAGCGTGAGCATCGCGGCGGCGACCTGTCCGCAGTTGTGCGCTGCCGCGCCGCCGACGGACACGCCGTAGACCGAAAGCCGCGGCAGAGCGTGCAGCGCGATCATCACCAGCATGGCGGCGAGTCCCCCGAGCAGAGAGAAAAGGAGCGCCGAGGCATTGCCCGCAAAGAGCGAGCCGAGCAGACAGCGCACCACGAGGATGGCGAGCGCGCTCGACGCGCCGAGGGCATAGAGCGCGTAGACCGTCACGATGTTCGCGAGCCCGAGCTTTACGCCGGGCAGCGGCAGCAGCGGAGGGAAAAAGGACTCCAGATAGGAGAGCGCGAGCGCCAGCGCGGCAAGCACGGCGCAGGTCGTGATAGCTTTCGTTGAGAACCTCATACCGCCCCTCCTAACCCGTCACGAGGTCGTAGCCGTCGGCGGCGCCGACCAGCTCCACCACGATGCGCGCGGGCAGGCACACGATGCTCTGCCCCGCGCGGGAGACCGCGCCGGAGTGGACGCAGTCCTGCCCCGGGCAGTCGCTCTGCGTGACCGACACCGCGCCGCCCGTCGCCGTGACCGTCAGCGTGTAGCCGTTGTTTGCATAGGTATGCGTGCCGAACTGCGCGAGCGGGAGCCGGTCGAGTTCCTGTCCGTCGGCGGAGACCACGACCGTCAGCGCACCGCTCTGCGGCGCGCGGGCGGCGAGAAACGGTCTGACCGCCAGCGCTGCGGCGAGCGCCAGCACGACGAGCACCACGAGCGCGTCATAGCGGTTGGGGCGCAGCTCAGGCGATGATGGCTTCGTAGACATAGGTTCCCTCCTCGCTCGGCTCAAAGCGTTCCGCCAGTCCTGCGGTATAGCGCACATGGCCGTCGTCGGTCACAAGGATCAGCTCGATGCGCAGATTTTTCTCCGCCGCGAGCGTATCGCGCAGCGCAAGGCTTCCCGCCTCGCCGAGCACGAAGCAGGCGGTGGAGAGCGCGTCGGCCCACGCGCCGTCGCCGCACACGACCGTCACGCTTACCAGCCCGCTCTCGGCAGGCTTCCCGGTCTTGGGGTCGATGATGTGGTGGTAGCGCACGCCGTTTTCCTCAAAGCCGCGCTCATAGATGCCGGAGGTCACCACGAAGGTGTCCGCCGCCGTCAGCACGCCGAGAAATTTCGATGGGTCGGCAGGGTCCTTGACCGCGACGCGCCAGTCGCTGCCGTCCGGCTTCGCGCCGAGCAGCCCGACGTCGCCGCCGAGGTCGATGACCGCACTCGTTACGTTGAGCTCTGCGAGGACGGTGCGCACCGCGTTGCCCGCATAGCCCTTGGCGATGCCGCCGAGGTCGAGCTGCGCGCCGTCCGAGAGGGCGATCGTATTGCCGTCCACCGACAGCTTTTCCAAACCGACGTGCGCGAGCAGCGCGGACAGCTCCTCGTCCGACGGCACGCGCGGCGCGTCGCCGGTGAAGTCCCATGCGTCCATCACGGGCGCGACGGTGGGATCGAACGCCCCACCGCTCAGTGCACCGATGGTCTGCGCAATGTCCGTGAGTTGGGCAAGCTCCGCGTCCTCGACCGTGCCGTCGCGGTTGAGCGCGCTTACCGTGCTTGTCTCGTCGTGGCGGTCGAGCTTCGCGTCGAGCGTGCGCAGCGTTTCCTCTGCCGCGTCGAGCGCGGCGGAAGCGTTTTCGCCGTAGGCAGTCAGATTCATCACCGTGTCCATCGTGTAGACCGTGCGCGTCTCGCCCGCTTCCTGCCGCGTTCTCCCGCCGCAGGCGGTGAGGGACAGCGTGAGCGCCACAGTCAGAACGGCTGTCAACATATGTTTTGTCATAGCTTCCTCCGAAATAATGAAGCGTTCGTTAGTGTGCCCGCAGCACGCGCCCCCGTGTCTCGCCGGTAAACTGCCCGTCCATGATCTCCGGTACGCCCGCGACGAACACGGCGTCCATGCCTGCGGCGAGCTGCCGCGGAGCGGTGTAGGCGCCGTTCTCCCGAATATTTTCCGGCGAGAACAGGCACAGGTCGGCGTCCGCGCCGACGGCGATGCGTCCCTTGCGGGAAAGACCGAGCCGGTCGGCGGACTGCATCGTGAGCTTGTGCACGGCCTGCGGCAGCGTGAGGATGCCGCGCTCGCGGACATAATGCGCGAGAAAGCGCGCCGCGCTGCCGTACACGCGCGGGTGGCACAGCCCCTCGACGGGATAGGTCGCGTCGGAAATGGGCACGGAGAACGGCGCGCGCAGGATGGCCTCGATGTCCTCCTCCGCGGCGATGAAGTCGATCATGCCCGCCTCGCAGCGCTCGGCGGCGAGCAGGTCGAAGAGTGCGTCATAGGGGTCCTTGCCGAGCGTGTCCGCGATCTCCGCGAGAGACTTGCCCTCAAACGGCTTATACTCCTCTGTGTGCAGCGAGATCGGAACGACGTTCTCAAAGCCGACGAGGTGCGTGATGTTTTCAAAGTCGCTGCCCGTCTCCATGCGTCCGCGCATGGCGGCGCGGGCGGTCGGGTCGCGCAGCGCGGCGGTCAGCGCATCCAGCCCGCCCTTTTGAAATTCCGGCGGCAGAACGTGAATAAGCTGGGTCGAGCCGGCGGAATAGGGATACACGTCGCAGGCGACGTCCAGCCCCTCCACGCGGGCGTTTTCAAGAAGCCGCAGCATCTCCGGCACGGCGCGGCCCCAATTCCTCCGCCCGATGCCCTTGAGGTGCGAGATCTCTGCGGGGCAGCGCAGCTCCCGGGCGACGGTCAGCATCTCGCGCAGCGCGTCCACCACGCCGTCGCCCTCCTGCCGCATGTGAACGGTGACGGGCAGCCTCCCGCCGCGCAGCGGCTCAAGCGCGCGGATCAGCCCCTCGGTCGAGTAAAAGCACTCGGGCGCGTAGCCGAGACCGAGGGATACGCCCACCGCGCCGTCGGCGAGTGAGCGCTCCACAAGGCGGTGCAGCTCCCTGTACTGTCCGTCCGCCAGCGGCGCGTCGTCAAAGCCCGCGACAAGGGCGCGAAGCGTCCCCATGCCCGCGAGCATGGCGTTGTTCACGATTTGCGGCGTCCGATCCGCTGCGGCGAAATAGTCCGCGAGGGACGCAAAGCACAGCTCGCCCCCGAACGCGCCGGTGATGGGCGCAAGATACGCGCGCACGGCGGGAGCGTGCTCCCCCGCGAGCGGCGCGAGCGACATTCCGCAGTTGCCGCCGACGAGCGTGGTCAGACCCTGCGCCAGCTCGGCACGTCCAAAATTGGGGCGGAACAGCGCCGCGTCGGTGTGGCGGTGAATATCCAAAAAGCCGGGCGTCAGCGTGCGGCCTTGCGCGTCAAGAACGTGCGCGGCATCGGCGTCGGTCAGACGACCGACCGCGGCAATGGTTCCGTCCTTGATGCCGACGTCGGCGGGAAAAGCGTCCGCGCCGGTGCCGTCGAGCACCTGCGCACCGCGAATGAGCCAGTCCAGCATGGTCTTACGTCTCCGGCTCCATGACGCCGCGCTCCGTGACGTAGAGCGTGCAGCGGCGGTCATGCTCCTCGGTGGGAACGGCCTCGCTCATCAGCCGCTCGCGGCAGATGAGGCAGGTCGGGCAGGCGAGCTGCGGCAGCAGACGGTCATAGTAGCCGCCGCCCTGTCCGAGCCGGCGACCCCTGCGGTCGAACGACAGGCAGGGCACCACGGCAAAGTCGATGTCGGCGGGCGTGACGAGCGCGCAGTCCGCTTTCGGCTCTAAAATGCCGTACATCCCCGGCACGAGCTCGTCCATCGACGTGACCACGCACAGGTCGAGCGCGTGGCCCTCGGCGCAGCGCGGCAGGACGAGCGTCTTGCCCGCGGCAAGAGTCTCCTTCAGCAGAAGCGAGGTGTCGATCTCATGGACGGTGCCGGCAAAGGCGAACACGGTCCCCGCGGCCCTGTATTCCTCCAGCGCGAGGACGCAGCGGCAGATGGCCTCCGAGCTCTCGGCCTTGTAGGAGGGGTCGAGCGTGCGCTCGGTCTGGCGGATATAGGTGCGCAGAGCTTTCTTTTCTTCGATGACGGACATGGGGTATCCCTCCGGTCAGATAAAATTTCATCCCCCTTATGGTAGCAGAAAGCGGCGGAAATAGCAAGGCGGCGAAGAAAGGAAATCCTTCCGGCGCAAACGGTTTGCAAAAGAAATTGACAGCGAAAATTTTGTTTGTTATCCTAACGTTGAGATCACGGCGCACCGCGCCAGCATGAGGAGGAAACCATCATGGCGATGTTACTCAAGGGGGCCGACGCCGCCAGGGCGTTGACCGAACAGCTGCGTGAGCAGGCGGAGGAGCTGAAGAAAAACGGCACGGAGCCCTGCCTTGCCATTCTGCGCGTGGGTGCGCGCGAGGACGATCTGTCCTATGAGCGCGGCGCGCTCAAGCGCTGCGAGAAGGTCGGCATCACGGTCCGTCAGGTCGTGCTGCCCGAGGACGCGGGCCAGCAGGAGCTGATGGACAACATCCGTTCGCTCAACGAGGACGAGCGCGTTCACGGCGTTCTGATGTTCCGCCCGCTGCCCAAGCACCTCGACGACGAGGCCGCCCGCCGCGCCCTCGACCCGAGAAAGGATATGGACGGCATCACCGACGGCTCGCTCGCCGCGGTCTATGCCGGCACCGACGGCGGCTATCCGCCCTGCACCGCCGCGGCCTGCGTGGCGCTGCTCAAGCATTATAACGTGCCCATCAAGGGCAAGCGCGTGGTCGTGATCGGCCGCAGCCTCGTCATCGGCAAGCCGGTCTCCCTGCTGCTGCTCGCCGAGCACGCGACCGTGACCATCTGCCACAGCCGCAGCGAAAATCTGCCCGCCATCTGCCGCGAGGCGGATATCCTCGTCGTCGCCGCCGGTAAGGCCGGCATGGTCGGCGCGGAGAGCGTCCGCGCGGGCCAGATCGTGCTGGACGTGGGCATCCACGTCGGTGCGGACGGCAATCTCTGCGGCGACACCCGCTTCGCCGAGGTGGAGCCGATCGTGGAGGCCATCACGCCCGTGCCCGGCGGTGTCGGCGCGGTGACGACGGCCATCCTCGCGAGCCACGTCATCGAGGCGGCGAAGAGAAGCTGAGCAAAACCGAAGGATCGTCTAAAAACGGCGGCGCAGAAAGCGCCGCCGTTTTTCATTGCGCTCGATCGGTGATATACTGCCTCCATTCCAAAAGGAGGGCGAACGAATATGCGAAAATCCATCAAACGAAATCTTGCCTACGACGATCAGAAGGACCTTTACTACGTCACGATGCACTACGGGATGCGGCCCGACGGCTCGCGCGACCGCTGCGTGCGCACCTTCCACTGTCTCGATGATGCCGAGAGCACCCTGACGGAATTTCTGCGCCTGCGCGCGCTCAAGCGCACGCGCCACGGCGGCGAGGTCATTCTCGCCGACTGGCTGGAGGTCTGGCTGCGGGATTTTATCTGCCCGAACCGCGAAAAGACCACCGTCCACGGCTACGAGAACATCATCCGACTCCACCTTGTGCCCGCGCTGGGCGAGGTGAAGCTGCCGGAGCTGCAGCCGGCGCAGCTGCAGCGGTACTACGCGGAGCTGCTGGAAAAGGGACTCTCCCACAACACCGTGCGCAAGCACCATGTGCTGCTGCACACGGCGCTGGAGGCCGCCGTCCGGCAGGGGCTGCTGCGGGAAAACGTGACGCGCTATGTTACGCCGCCGGCCAAGGTGCTGCCAAGCCACCGCTACTACGATCCCGCGCAGCTGCGCGAGCTGTTTTGCCGCTGCGCAGGCACGGAGATCGAGCCCGCCGTCAAGCTGGCGGGCTATCTGGGGCTGCGGCGCAGCGAGATCTGCGGACTCAAATGGCGCTGTGTGGATCTGGACGCGAAGATCGTCACCGTCCGCGAGGTGCGAACCTCCGTGGGCGGAACGTTCATCGAGAAAAAGCCTAAGTCCTATTCCTCCGTGCGGCGGCTGTGCTACGATGGGGTGAGCGATCTGGAGGAGCTGCTCACGCGGCTGCACGACGAATGGGAGCGCGGGCAGCGCGAGCGGGGCACAGGCTTCAATCCCGAGGGCTATGTGGCTGTCACGGAGCAGGGAAAGCCGTGGGACCCGAACGGCCTCGGGCGTCGCGTCGCGGCCTTCGTTGAGGAGAACGCCCTGCCGTCCATCTCGCTCCACGGCCTGCGCCACAGCTTTGCGAGCGTCGCCAACAGCCGCAGCGTGCCGATGTTCACCATCTCCAAGGCGCTCGGCCACAGCTCGACGAGCATCACGAGCGAGGTCTACACGCACCTTTTCGACGAGACGGTGCAGGATGTGGTAAACGTGGTGGCAAAGGCCATCGGGACGCGCGCTTAGAGAAGCGTCTCGATATCAAAGAGCGAGGCGAGCACCGCCCAGTTCTGAGGAAAGGGACGTGCAAGATTCCAGTACCCCACGCCCTGCAAATGGTATTCGTCCGCGAGGTGGAGCTTGGCTTCGATGCTGCGCGCATCCTCGAACCAGACGGCGTGCTCGCGCCCGCCGCGGTCGGTGTAGTGGTAATAGGGGGCCTGCGCGGCCGCGTCGTATTGAATGGCAATGTCGTGGCGCAGAGCGCGCTCGACCGCCTGCACCGGCGAGAGAGATTCCGCCCGCGTCTCGCCGGATACGAAGGGCAGGGGCCAGTCGTAGCCGTAGAGCGGGATGCCCATGAAGATCTTCTCCGGCGCAACGGCGGTCAGGGCATAGTCCAGCACGGCGCGCACCTGCCCCAGCGGCGCGACCGCCATCGGGGGGCCGTAGGCGTAGCCCCACTCATAGGTCATCAGGAACACCGCGTTGGCTGCCGCGCCGAGGAGCGTGTAGTCGTGCGCCTCGTAGAGCAGCCCCCGCTGCGCGGCGCTCGTTTTCGGCGCGAGCGCGACGACGACCGGACAGCCGAGCGGATTGAGCGCTTCGCGCAGCCGCGTGATGAAGGCGGCGTAGGCCTCGCGCTGCTCGGGCAGCACATATTCAAAATCCACGTCCAGTCCGAAGTAATGCCGGGCCTGTACGGTCTCGAGGATGCTCTGCACCAGAGCGTCCTGCGCGTCCGCGTCCTCCAAGATGAGCGTGGAGCGGGCGTTGTCGAAGCGGCCCTCCTCCGTGAGCGTGGAGAGGTGCATGAGCGCGGCCGTGCGGTACTGTCCGGCGGCGGCGAGCAGCCATTCGTCCGCGAGCGGCAGCAGCGTGCCGTCGGCGTTGATGCCGTAGGTAAAGGGCGTGAGGTAGGTGAGATAGGGCAGCACGGCGTCGAGCAGGCCGCCGCGGATAAAGGGGTAGCTGTAGGCGTTGACGGCGAGCGTGCGCGTGGGCGTGTCGTCGTAGGCGATGACGAGCGTCTGCCCGGGGTAGAGGGCGCTGCGCCCGCCGAGGGCGGGATTATTCTGATAGAGCGTCCGCACGCTCAGACCGTAGCGCAGGGCGATGGAATAGACGCTCTCGCCGCTCGCGACCGTGTGCAGCTCGCGCGGATGGCGGACGACGAGCGTCTGCCCGACGGCGAGCGGAGCGTCCGGCGCGATGCCGTTGACGCCGGCGAGAATGCCCGCCGGCACACCGTACCGCGCGGCGACCGACGAAACGGTCTCGCCTGCGCGCACCACATGAATATCCATAAAAGATCACCTCGCACCAGCCTATGCGCGGCGCGGGCGCGCTATCCGCGGATTTTTCCTTGCAATGCGCCCGCGGTGCGGTATAATAGGAGCAGCAAAAAGGAAGGAGCCATTTTTATGCCTACGCCGAGAGTTGCCGCCATCCACGATATGTCCGGCTTCGGCCGCTGCTCGCTGACCGTCGCCATCCCTGTGCTCAGCGCGATGGGCGTGCAGTGCTGCCCGCTGCCGACCGCCTATCTCTCCACGCACACCGGCGGCTTCACGGGCTATACCTTTCTGGATATGACCGACGAGCTGCCCAAGACCGCCGCGCACTGGGCGGAGCTCGGCATCCACTTCGACGCCGTTTACACCGGCTTCATGGGCAGCGAGGCGCAGATGGACCTTGCGGCGGACTTTGTACGCACCTTCCGCCGCGACCGCTCGACGATCTTTATCTGCGATCCCGTGATGGGCGACCACGGCAAGATCTACAAGACCTATACGCCCGCGATGTGCGCGGGCATGACGCGGCTGGCGGAGCTGGCGGACGTGATCGTGCCGAACCTGACCGAGGCGGCGGTGCTGCTCGGCGAGGACCATTCCTTCGGCGCCCTGACGCATGACGAGGCAGGCTATCGCTCGGTCGTTGAGCGCCTGAGCCGGAACGGAACGCGTAGCGTGGTGCTCACCGGCGTGATGCTCCGCAAGGGCGAGATCGGCGCGTGCGTCTTTGACCGCGCGAGCGGCGGGACAGAGTTTCTTTTCGACACGTTCATCGGCAAGGAGTTTCACGGCACCGGCGACGTGTTCGCGAGCGTGCTCACCGGCGCGCTCGTCAAGGGCAAAACGCTGCACGAGGCGGTGCGGCTCGCGGAGGCCTTCGTGCGCGAGTGCGCCATTCAGACCATGCCGCAGAACATACCGGCCCGCGAGGGCGTGGACTTCGAGCCGATCCTCTGGAAGCTGCACGAGGGCTTATAAAAGAAAAAATGGAAAGGATGTTTCATGTGAAACATCCTTTCCGTTTTTTGTGGGTGCGGTCAGCGCGCCTCGAGCGCGGTGACGGCGTCGGCGAGCCAGTCGCCCTTGAATTCCTCGATGCGGCCCTCGTCGGTGAGGGCGGCGAGCCGGGGGTCGATGGGCATTTGGGCGAGCAGCGGGAGACCGTGCTTCTTCGCGGCCTCGGCGCTCCTGCCCTCGCCGAAGAGGTAGATCCTCCTCCCGCAGTCGGGGCAGGTGAGATAGCTCATGTTCTCCACAAGTCCCACAATGGGAACCGCCATCTTCTCCGCCATCTTCACGGCCTTCTCCACCACCATGCCGACAAGCTCCTGCGGGGAGGCGACGACCACGATGCCGGAGAGCGGGATGGACTGAAAGACGCTCAGCGTCACATCGCCGGTGCCCGGCGGCATATCGACGAGGAGGTAGTCGACGTCCCAGAGAACGTCGGTCCAGAACTGGGTGACCACGCCGCCGATGACGGGGCCGCGCCAGATGACGGGATCGGTCTCATCGTCGAGCAGAAGGTTGATGGACATGACCTCAATGCCGGTCGAGCTGACGCAGGGCAGGAGGGCATTTTCCGTGCCGACAGCCTTCTCGTGCATCCCGAACGCCTTCGGGATGGAGGGGCCGGTGATGTCGGCGTCCAAAATGCCGACGCGATAGCCCTTGCGGCGCAGGCTGACGGCGAGCTGGCTCGTGACCATCGACTTGCCGACGCCGCCCTTGCCGGACACGACGCCGAACACCTTGCCGATGTGCGCATCGGCGTGGGGCTTTTTCAAAAAGGACTGGGGACTGGTGCGCTCACTGCAGCTTTCGCCGCAGGTCGAGCAGTTGTGGGTGCATTCACTCATGGCGCTGCACGCTCCTTTGCTGTTGGTTTGGGCTTAGTGTATACCGAATGGCGCGGGAAGTCAACCGCGCGGGCGCTTACTTCTTGTCGCGGCGGGGGCTGTAAACGCTCCTGAGCTGCTCAAGCTCAGTCTCGTTCTCGCTCAAACGGGCGCGGATGCCGGCGAGCAGATCCTCACGCGCCGCCTTGAGCTGAGGATGGGAGTGGAGCAGGCGGCGCTCGAAGATGTCGGCGCCGTCGCGCAGGGCACGGGCACGCTCACGCGCCTCCTCGCGGCGCTCGGCTCGACGCTCGGCACTCTCCTCGCGCTTTTCGGCGATGTGATCCCGGATCTCGCTCTGAAGCTCGCGCAGCTTGCCCATCTGGGCGCTGAGCTGAATGGCGCTGCGGACGGAAAGCACGGTATCGGTGAGATAAATGCCGGAGATGAACGAGGCAAGCGGCACGATCACCGCGCTGCCGAGGCCGAGGATGTGCGCCCACAGCCACGGGTGAACGACGTGGCACAGCAGCACGCAGGCGAGGCCGAAGCAGGTGGAGTTGAGCAGGCACACGCGGCCGTTGATCTGAAATTTATAGTGGGAGTAGTCCCACCAGCGCATGTGGAAGAGCTTTTCCATCACCCAGCTGGTGAAGTATTCCAGCGCGCTCGTGAGCAGCGCACCGAACAGAAAGGTCAAAAACGGGTTGCGGAAGCCGCCGCGCAGGGCGTAGAGCACGAGCAGCGCGCCGTGACCGTAGATGGGGCAGAGAAAGCCGTTGAGGAAGCCGCGCTTTTCGCACAGGCGCCCCTTGGGCACGGAGCAGTAGATCATTTCGCCGCACCAGCCGAGCGTGCTGTAGGCGATGAAGAGCAGGAAAAGGGCGCAGAAGTCCTCAAAGGACAGCGGCAGCGGCAGGGGGGTCAAGGTGGCCATGGGCAATATCTCCTATATAATAATATGCGTCGGTGGGATGGGAAATTATTCGGCGTCGGCGCCGTCGTCGAGCAGCCGCGCGGATTCCTCGGCGGGAAGCACGGAGACGGAGCGGAGCTTGCTGTTGATCTTGCGCGTGCGCACGCCGACGAGCTTATCCAGCTCCGCGCCGGTCTGCTCGATGCGCTTCTGCGCGGCGGCGAGCACGTCCTCAAAGGTGGCGAACTCGGTCTTGACCGCGCCGAGGACGCTCCACACCTCGCTCGAGCGCTTCTGAATGGCGAGCGTGCGGAAGCCCATCTGCAGGCTGTTGAGCAGAGCGGCAAAGGTCGTGGGGCCGGCAATGTTGACCTTATACTGCCGCTGGAGCACCTCGACCAATCCGAGCCGGACGACCTCGGCGTACAGCCCCTCGAAGGGCAGGAACATGATGCCGAAGTCGGTGGTGTTCGGCGGGTCGATGTATTTATCGCGGATGTCCTTCGCGCAGCCCTTGATGCGCGTTGTGAGCATGGCCTGCGCGGCGGCGATGGCGGCGGGATCGCCGGTGTCGTAGGCGTCCACGAGCTGCGTGTAGACGTCGCCGGGGAACTTGGAGTCCACGGGCAGGTAGACGAAGCTGCCATCCTCGCCGGGCATCTTGATGGCATACTCCACGCGGGTGGTCGAGCCCTTTTTGGTGATGACGTTTTCCTCAAACTGATCGCGCGTGAGAATGTCGTCGATGAGCGCGCCGAGCTGGTACTCGCCGACGATGCCGCGCGTCTTAACATTGGAGAGCACCTTTTTCAGATCGCCCACGCCGTTGGCCAGCGTTTTCATCTCGCCGAGACCGGTGTAGACCTCCTGCAGCCGTTCGTTGACGAGCCGGAAGGATTGGCTGATGCGCTCGTCGAGCGTCTTTTGCAGCTTCTCGTCCACGGTCACGCGCATTTTTTCAAGCTGCTCGCTGTTGTCCTTTTGCAGCGTCTCCAGCCGGCTCTGCACGGCGGCGGTGAAGGCGGTGAACTGCGCCTCGATGCCCTGCATCCGCTTATCCTGCATGGCGAACTGCTTTTCCTGCGCCTCGGCGAGGATGCGGTTCGTTTCAGCGATGGTGGATTTAAGCTGGAGCTGGTTCTTCTCAAGGCTCTCGATCAGCTCGCGCAGGCGTACGTCCTGCCGCTCGGCGGTCTGTGTCTGCGCCAGCGCGAGCGAGTCGGCAAAGGTCTTCATGGTCGCCTGCACGGTGCCGGTCAGCTCGCCGCGCGACGCGCGCAGCTCGCCTGTGAGCTCGGTCTTGAGCGCGGGGAGATTGGCGCTCCAGCTCTCGCGCAGGAGACGCTCATAGTCGGGCTGGCGCTTTATCAGCCGCAAGAGCAGGATAAGCGACAGGAGCGCGAGCACGAATGCCGCGGCGGAAAGGGCAAGGGTCCATTCATTCATAAGTAAATTCCTCATAATAGTAATGTGGTATAAGAACTGTAAAACGGTGTAAAATAGTATAGCATCTTTTTTCAGGTTTGTCTCCAAAATATTTTTGAGAAAAGCCAAAAAAATGTAAAAAAGGTGTTGACAACTCTCGAGCAACGTGGTAATCTATCACATGTTCCGCGGTTGGAGCGTGTACCTTGTAAATTAAACAACGAAGAACAAAGAAGCACCAGATATGAGGTGTCTTGAAAAAAGACATCGAGCTTGCTCTGAAGTGGTTTAGTCAATTACACGGAGGGGCAAGGATAAAAAGTTTTGCAAGCTATGACAAATAGCTCGATAAAGGTTTGAGCAGCGAGAGCTGTTGAAATACCATTTTATTGAGAGTTTGATCCTGGCTCAGGACGAACGCTGGCGGCGTGCTTAACACATGCAAG
>OKSB01000874.1_pt1 | contig 31845 bp, 31 predicted proteins | sample 1601171 | NCBI WGS metagenome assembly OKSB01 (sample SAMEA3541496, study PRJEB24748) | human gut metagenome | biome: human gut; feature: human-associated habitat; material: faeces | place: China | collected 2012 | reverse complement strand
TCGTGAAGGGAGACACTGTAAAGCTGCTGCCTGTAGCGCCTCCCGCCAATACCACGGTGGACCGGGTGGTGGAGCTGGTGCCCGAAATGTTTGACAAGGTCACCGGCTTCATTGACCAGAAAAAGGCCGAGGATAAATCCGGGTTCTAAGCTCCATACTAGTGTCATCTGTGCGTCGAGGTGACACGTATGAAGCGTATGCTCGCGGCCCTGCTGGCCGCTGTATTGAGTTTCGCCTGCGGCGCGACGAGCCTGGTCCAGGCCGCGCCCGCCGCCACTTCAGCGGCAACGGACAAAATTCTGCAGGAGGCTTGGACGGCCTACAATATCGGTGAGTACAAAAAGACCCTGCGTCTGATTCAGCCCTTGGCCGGGGACGGCAATCCCCGTGCCCAGGTGATGCTGGGCCGCTGCTACGAAAACGGCCTGGGCGTGCCGCAGGACCTGGCCGTGGCCGCCCAATGGTATCAGCTGGCCGCCGAGCAGAACTACAGCGAAGCCCAGGTGCTGCTGGCCTATTGTTATGAAGTGGGCGCCGGGGTGCCCAAGGATCCCAGGGCCGTGGTGACCCTGATGACCCGCGCGGCCAATTCGGGCAATGCCGAGGCCCAGTTCAATCTGGCCCTCTATTACAGCCAGGGCATGTATCAGACCGCCAAGGACCAGAAGGAAAGTTTCCGCTGGGCCAAGCTGGCCGCCGACCAGGGGTATGCCCAGGCCGAGCGTTTCGTGGGCGCCTGCTATGAATACGGCATCGGCGTGCCCGCCAACCCGGCGGAAGCCGTGCTCTGGTACAATAGGGCCGCCGCGCAGGGCCTTGCCAAGGAAGGCAATGTGTTCAACCGGGTACGTGAATACCCTATGCCGTAACGCTCTTATGCTTGTATCCGGCCACAAACGTGGCCGGATATTTGCATAACGTGCGCTATGCACAAGCGGAAATTACAGGATATCCTTATCGCGGCGGCCATGCGCAACCTTCCTACAGGCGCGTTCATTTGCGACAGGGAAGGCGTGGTACAGTTCATCAACGCCGCGTATGCCAAATATCTGGGTTTGCGCCCGGAAGAGGTCACCGGCCGCCATATTACCGAACTTATCCCCACTTCGGGCATCCCGGCGGTGCTGCGTTCGCGCAAGGCCGAGTTGCGTCAGATACGGCGTTTTCCCAACGGCGGCGCGACGCTGATAGTCAATCGCGTGCCGCTCTTTGGCGATGACGGCGAACTGATCGGGGCCTTGAGCATGACTCTGTTCGATACGGCGGACCAGGTCAGGGACCTTCTGGAGCACGTGCGGTGCCTGGACAAAAAGGTCAGTTCCTGCCAGCGGCGGATCAAAAGCGCCCTGTCTTCGCCCTACACGGTTGAATCCATTGTCGGAAAAAGCGAAAGCATCACAGCCTTCAAATCCCTTTTATTGCGTTATGCCCGCACGGACGCGGCAGTGCTCATTCTCGGCGCCACGGGAAGCGGCAAGGAGTTGGCCGCGGGCGCGATCCATGCCGCCAGTTCCCGCGCCGAGGGCCCGTTCGTAAGCATCAACTGCGCGGCGATACCCAAGGACCTCTTTGAATCCGAGGTCTTCGGCTACGCGCCGGGCGCGTTTTCGGGCGCGCGCAAGGAAGGGAGCGTCGGCAAGATTGAAGTAGCCCACCAGGGCACGCTTTTCCTTGACGAGGTGGGCGATCTCCCCTTGCAGGCCCAGGCCAAGCTGTTGCGCGTTCTTGAGGAAAAGCGTCTGTTCCGCCTGGGGTCCTCCCAGCCCAGGGATGTGAATTTTCGCCTGGTGGCGGCCACCAATCGCGATTTGAAGGCCATGATCGCGGCGGGAACCTTCCGCGAGGATCTGTATTACCGTATCAATTCCATGAAGCTGCGCCTGCCCGCCTTGCACGAGCGCCGCGAGGACATTCCTCTGCTGGTGCGTTTCTTTCTTGACCATATGGGCGCGGGCGAAACCGCCTGCGCGGAAGAAGCCATGAACGTGCTGATGGAATATCCCTGGCCCGGCAATATCCGCGAACTGCGCAACGCCGTGGGCCATGCCCTGAGCCTCTGCCGCGACGGCCGTATCTTGCCGGGCGATCTGCCGCCCGAACTGCGCAGCCACGCCCTTTCCCTTGTGAATGTCGACAACAAGGGCAGACTGCGCGCCGTCGCGCGGGACAGCGAGGCCCAGGCTCTTCTGCTGACCCTGCGCGAACAGGGCTGGAACGTGGCCAAAACCGCCCGCGTCCTGGGCCTTTCGCGCGCGGGAATTTACGTCAAGATGCGCCGTTTCGGCATCCGGCGCAACTACACCGACATGTAACATTCCTCTCTTTCCTGCCCCCGCGCCCCGTCCCGGCTTTTCCCGGCGGCGGGGCGTTGCTGTTTCCCGCACTTCCTCTTCTTCCTTTCCGCATTTTTCCCCGACTGTCCGCGTCAGCCGGTCACACAGTGTGTTTCTTTCTTTATTTGTGATTTTTATACGTTATATGTCTAACTTTTTAGACATGATTTGTACAATAGTCTCAAAAAATAGACATATATACACGATTATGTATAAAAATTATTTATTGAATAATATTATAACAATTTAATTTTACATTATTATTTATCAAAAACGGCATCAAATATGCTTTGGTACATGCATTGCTATAAAAATCACAATTGAAAGGCGTAAGGGCTTGGAGCGTACTGCAGTGCCCCTAACTTTGAGAGGTGAGATATGGCAAGGCTGAACAGCGCATTGGGAGACAATAAAAGGAATGCCGCAATTTTCTTTCTGGCTCTGGCGGTCATGGCGCTGATCATCGCGCTGCCGACGCCGGAGCCGTTTTACAAGGGCACGGAAGCGATTTCCCTCACGGCCGACGGCAAGATCGTCATGGCGGTGCTCTGTTTCGCGGTGATTCTATGGATGACGGAGGCCATTCCCTTTCCGGCCACCTCGCTCTGTCTTCTCGTTTTTCTGCACATTCTGGGTGTGGAGAATTTTAAAAATCTGGTCAAGCTCGGCTTCGGCAACAATGTGCTGCTCTTCCTGATGGGGGCCATGGGCCTGTCCGCCGCCATGACCTCTTCGGGACTGGCGCGCCGCTTCATGCTCTGGATGTTGACCAAAGTGGGCCGGCGTACGGACCATATCGTTCTGGCCTTTATTGCCATAGGCGCGCTGCTTTCCATGTGGGTGACGGATATGGCCGTGGCGGCCATGCTGCTGCCTCTGGGCGTGAGCATCCTAAAGAACAGCGGCTGCAAGCCGCTGGAGAGCAATTTCGGGCGCGCGCTGATGATCGGCATTGTCTACGGCGCGCTGATCGGCGGCACGGCCACGCCCGCGGGCTGCGGGCCTAATGTGATCGCCATGCAGTATGTGCGGGACATCGCTCACCTGGACGTGACCTTTGCCCAGTGGATGATCGTGGGCGTGCCCGGCGCCATGCTCATGGTGCCGTTGGGCTGGTTCTGCCTGATGAAGTTTTTCCCGCCCGAATTCCGTGAAATCCCCACCAGTCTCGACAGTATCCGTAGCGAACTCCAAGAGCTCGGCGGCCTGGGCGGCAAGGAAATCCGCACGCTGGTCGTCTTCTGCACCATGGTTGTCCTGTGGCTGTTCGGTTCATACCTGACGCCGCTGCTCGGCTTCAAGCTGCCGGAAGCCTTTGTGGCCCTGTTGGGCTTTGTGCTGCTGTTTCTGCCCGGCCTCAGGGTCTTCGACAACTGGAAAGAAGCCTCCAACTCCATTGACTGGGGCGGGTTGGTGCTCATCGCCGGCGGCATTTCGGCGGGCATGCTTCTGGCCAGCACGGGCGCGGCCCGCTGGGTGGCCTGGGGCCTGCTTTCCGATGTGGGCGGCTTCCATCCGGTGCTGCGGGTGCTCGCCGTCATCGCCCTGGTGGAAGGACTCAAGATCTTCTTTTCCAGCAACAGCGTCACCGGAGCCGTGGTCATGCCGCTGATTATTTCCCTGGGCATGGACATCGGCATGAACCCGTGGGTGCTGGCCGGTCCGGCAGGCATCGCCCAGAGTATGGCATTCATTATGGTCACCTCTTCCCCGACCAACGTGATTCCCTATTCCGCAGGCTATTTCAAGATCGCGGAGTATGCCAAATGCGGCATCGTCATGACCGTCATCGCCATCTTGTGCGTGACCTTCTCGGTGGCCGTATTCGGGAGTTTGGCCGGTATGAACATCTGGTAAGCCCGGCAGTTCCGTGAATTGCCGCCCCAATAAACCTTTTACCCGGGAGGATCGCATGAAGACAGTCGCAGAGCAGATGGAACTGGCCCGCAAGGCCCAGGAAACCGTGGCCGGGTATACGCAGGAACAGATAGACGAGGTCTGCCTGGCCGTCGGCTGGGAAGTGTACCGCGACGACAATATCGCAAAACTGGCCCGCATGGCGGTGGAAGAAACCGGCTTCGGCAACGTGGAAAGCAAGATCCTCAAGCACAAGCGCAAGGTCGGCGGCGTCATGCACGACATCAAAGGCGCGGTGAGCGTGGGGCTTATGGAGCGGGACGAAGCCAGCGGCATCTCGAAATACGCCAAGCCCGTGGGCGTGGTCTGCGCCATTCTGCCGGCCACCAACCCCACGGCCACCTGCGGCGGCAAGGCCGTGGGCATCCTCAAGGGGCGCAACGCGGTCATCTTCAAGGCCAGTTCCCGCGCGTTCCAATGCACGGCGGAAACCGTCAGGATGATGCGCAAAGGCCTCAAAAAAGTGGGCGCGCCCGAGGATCTGATCCAGATTCTGGAGGATCCCGGCCGCGACGGCATCGCGGAGTTGATGCGGGTTTCGGATCTGGTGGTGGCCACGGGCAGCGGGGCCGTGGTGCGGGCGGCCTATTCCAGCGGCACGCCTGCCTACGGCGTGGGCCAGGGCAACGCGGTGGCCATTGTGGCCGAGGACGCGGACCTTGTGGAAGCCGCCGAAATGATCTGCGCCAGCAAGCTCTTTGACTACGCCACGTCCTGCTCTTCCGAGAACGCGGTCATCACTGTGGCGGACGTCTACGAGCAGTTTATGGAGGAGATGTCGGCCCACGGCTGCCACCTGGTGAGCGGCGCGGACCGGGAAACGCTCCGGAACCATATGTGGAAGGTCAATGCCAAGGGCAGGCTGGCCCTCAACCCGGACGTCATCGCCAAGTCCGCCCAGGTCATTGCCGACGGCGCGGGCATCAGTGTCCCCGACGGCACGGACATTCTGCTGGTGGAGGGCCGGGAACCCATTGCCGACGACAAGTTCCACGACGAGAAGATTTCGCCGGTGCTCACCATCTACAAGGCCGCTGACTTTCAGGACGCCTACCGCATTCTCACGGAATTGACCAGCAGGGTGGGGCGCGGCCATTCCTGCGGCATTCATACCTGGAGGCGGGATTACATCGACTATCTCGGCACGCACATGAAAACCTCGCGGGTGACCGTGCGCCAGCCCATGAGCGCGGGCAACGGCGGGCATCCCTTCAACCGCATGCCGTCCACGGCCACTCTGGGCTGCGGCACCTGGGGCGGCAACATCACCACGGAAAACGTCCACTGGAAGCAGTTTATCAATGTGACCTGGGTCAATGAGCCGGTATCTCCCTGGGGATTCACGGACGAGGACATGTGGGGCGAATTCTGGAAGAAGCACGGCAAATAAGCCCGAACATGCCGGATTGGATTTTCTGAAAAAGGAGCGGTTATGAATCTTTTTGAATACCAAGCCAAGGAAGCCTTCCGGGAATGCGGCATAACCACGCCCAGGGGAGTGCTTGTACGGTCCGTGGAAGAACTGGACGCGGCTTTTGCTGAAACGGGTTTTCCCTGCGTGCTCAAATCCCAGGTGTTACGGGGCGGGCGCGGCAAGGCCGGGCTGATCAGGGTGGCCGGTGATGCGGAAACGGGCAAAAAGGAAGCCGGGGAACTGTTCGCTTCCGGGCACAACGTGCGCATGCTTCTGGTGGAGCAGGCCGTGGATATCGCCCGCGAAATTTACCTGTCCATGACCGTGGACCCGGTCAGTGGCACGGCGCTGCTCATGGGCTGCGCCGAGGGCGGCGTGGATATCGAAAGCCTTGCCGCCACGCAGCCGGAAAAGATCGTCCGCGTGCATGTGGACATGGCCGAGGGGCTCGGCGGTTATCATGTGAACAATCTGATCTACGGCATGGGGCTTTCAGGCGAGGAAGCCAAACAGGTCGGCGCGGCGGCGCGCGGTCTGTACAAGGTTTTTCGCGCCCGTGACGCCCAACTGGCCGAAATCAATCCGCTCTTCATCACCAAGGACGGACAGGCCGTGGCCGGGGACGGCAAATTGATCATCGACGATAATTCCCTGTCCCGGCAGCCGCGTTATCCCCTGAGCCGCGATTATTTCGATTCGGACGTGGAGTTCGAGGCGGCCCGGGAAGGTATCCCCTATCTGCGCTTCGAGGGCGACATTGCGCTGATGTGCGCTGGTTCCGGCCTGACAACCACGGTTTTCGACCTTATCCACGACGCGGGCGGCAGCGTGGCCACTTATGTGGACTTCGGCGGGGCCAACTACACGCGGGCCGTGCGGGCCATGGAGCTCTGCCTTGAAACGCCCAGCAAGGTGATTCTGGTGGTCACCTTCGGCACCATCGCGCGGGCCGACGTCATGGCCGAGGGCGTGGTGGAGGCCATCAAAAAGCTGCATCCCAAGGTGCCCGTGGTGCTGCGCATTCGCGGCACCAATGAGGCGGAGGCGTTTGAAACCCTGAAACAGGCCGGTCTCGCCAATCTGTACGATACTGAGGAAGCCGTGCGCAAAGCCGTGGATCTGGCGGCGGGGAGGGCATAATGAGCATTTTCGTCAATAAGGACAGCCGAGTGGCGGTCCAGGGCGTTACGGGCAAGGAAGGTTCGTTCTGGACCAGGCACATGAAGGAAATGGGCACCCAGGTGGTCTTCGGGGTCACGCCGGGCAAGGAAGGGCAGGATGTGGCCGGAGTGCCGGTATACCACAGCGTGCGCCGGGGCATGCAGGAGCATCCCGCCGATGTGGCCATGCTCTTCGTGCCGCCGCGTTTCACCAAGGACGCCATTTTCGAGGCTCTGGACGCGGGCATCCGCAAAATCTGCGCCACGGCCGACGGCATTCCCCTGCACGAAAGCGTGCAGATCCGCAAAGCGGCCCTTTCCTGCGGGGCCATGGTGGTGGGGGGCAATACCACGGGCATTATTTCCGTGGGCGAGGCCCTGCTGGGGATCATCCCCTATTGGATCGACAGCGTGTATAAAAAAGGCCATGTGGGGGTCATGACCCGCAGCGGTTCCCTGACCAATGAAGTGACCGCCGAGATCATCAAGGGCGGCTTCGGGGTCACCACCCTGGTGGGCGTGGGCGGCGACCCGGTGCCCGGCACCCGCTTCGCCGAGCTGTTGCCCATGTACCAGGAAGATCCGGACACGCATGCCCTGGTGGTCATCGGCGAGCTGGGCGGCAGCATGGAAGAGGAGGTGGCCGAGGCCGTGGAAGCCGGGGTGTTCAGCAAACCCCTGGTCGTCTTCATGGGCGGGCGCACCGCGCCCGAGGGCAAGCGCATGGGGCATGCCGGGGCCATTGCCAGCCACGGGCACGGCACAGTGAAGGGTAAAACGGCCGCTCTGCTCAGGGCCGGGGCCGGGGTGGCCGCAAAGCCAGGCGAAGTGGGGCCGTTGCTGCGGGAAATGCTGGGCAGCGCAACGTAAGCAGAGCGGGGCGTCGCGTTATTCCGCATTGAATGTTTTGCGGAAGGCGGCGCGGCCTTTCCGACAGGGATGCAACGCCATCACCGGCGGCGGCTTTATCGCCGGTGATGGCGTTGCAGGCCCCAGCGGGCCGGATGGGAGATTATGTGCTCTTTTTGGAAAAAACATCGCATTTGGAGAATCAGAGGGTAAATGCATCGTGATAAATGTTTCACGGACGCACGGATCTTTAGCGGCTGAAGAGAAGTATTTATATAATAAAGACATTGCTGCGCGGCTGTTGATATGATTCAGCGCCGGGCTTTGCCCGTGTTCAGCTTTCAGTGAGTCATTCCGCCGCCGTGTTACGCGGGCCGCCAGTCCTTGACGCCCAGATCCACGGAGACGATGCCGTTATAGGTATCCAGGCGGGGCGTGTAGGCCAGGCGGATGGTCTGACCCACCAGGGAAGGCGGCAGAGCCTCGGCCATGCGCCAGGCTTTGGCCGACAGGGTGACGCCGCTTTTCTGGTCCTGAACGCGCAGCAGCACATGCTCGCGGCTGTGTCCCAGAAAGGAGCGTTCCTTGACCAGCAGGGGCGGCGAGGCGAATACCGGTTCGGCATTGCCCGGTCCGAAGGGTTGCAGAAGCTCCAGCTCTTTTAAAAAGCACTGTTCACCGGCACGGGCGAAATCCAGCTCGCATTCCAGGGTCAGGGTGGGGCGGAGCGGCTCCGGCCCCAGCGCTTCGGCGGCCACGGCGTCGAAACGCTCGCGGAATTCTTCCAGGCGTTGCGGCTCCAGGCGCACTCCGGCGGCCAAGCGGTGCCCGCCAAAGCCCAGCAGGCAGGGGGCCGTGGCCGCGAGGCCCGAATGCAGGTCGAATTCGCGCACCGAGCGGCCCGAGCCCTTGAGGTTGCCCTGATCCTCACAGAGAATGATGGTGGGGCGGTAAAATTCATCCACAATGCGCGAAGCCACAATGCCCACAATGCCGGGGTGCCAGTCCTGGCCGTAGAGCACAAGGCTTGCGCGCGGTCCGCGCGAAAGCTGCTCCTCGGCCTGGACGCGGGCCGCGGCGTGGATGCGCTCCTCCTCGGCCCGGCGTTCGGTGTTCAGGGCGTCCAGTTGCGCGGCCAGGCGCGCGGCGGCCGCGTAATCCTTTTCGCGCAGCAGCTGCAGGGCCAGCTCCGCCTGTCCCATGCGCCCCGCGGCGTTGATGCGCGGGGCCAGACGAAAAACGACCTGCCCGCTGCTCAGGGAGGCGGCCGCGTCAAAACCGCTGACCACCTTGAGGGCCGCCATGCCGGGGCGTGCGGCTTTGGCCAGTTTGCCCAGGCCGCCGCGTACCAGAATGCGGTTCTCGCCGGTCAGGCGCATGACGTCGGCCAGGGTGCCCAGAGCCACCAGATCCAGGGCCTCGTCCATTTTGTAGCGTTTGCCCGTATGCGGGGCCAGAGCCGCGTTGACGGCGGCCATGAGATAAAAAGCCACGCCCACCCCGGCCAGATGCGGGCAGGGCGAAGCCTCGGCCTCGTCCAGGCGGGGGTTGCAGATGGCCTGGGCCGGGGGCAGTTCCGCCGGGGGCAGGTGGTGGTCGGAAATGACCACGGTCATGCCCAGCTCCCGCGCGCGGCGCACGGCTTCCAGGTCCGAAATACCGCAGTCCACGGTCAGCAGAATGCCGTAGCCTTGCGCGGCCAGGACTTCGATCTCGGGGACGTTCAGGCCGTAACCCTCGCTGCGGCGGTCGGGCAGATGGTGCCCGGCCATGATGCCGTGGGCTTCCAGGACATCCAGGGTCAGGGTGGAGGCCGTGATGCCGTCCACGTCGTAGTCGCCCCAGACAGCCAGCTTTTTGCCGGACAACAGTTCCTGGGCCAGCAGTTCGGCGGCCTGCGGAATCTGGGGCCAGCAGGAGGGCGGCGTGAGCGCGTTCAGACGCGCCGACAGAAAACCCTCCATGGCCTCGGCCTCTGTCAGGCCTCGCTTCCAGAGGATTTCCAGCAGGAGCGGCGAAATGGAAAGCTGCTCGGCCCAGCCGGAGGGCGGCGTGCCGGACGGCCCTTCGCGGAATTGCCAGTTTTTCACGAAGACAGGTCCTGCGCCGGAGCGGCCTGGGCCGCCTGGGCCACGGCGCGCAAAGCCTCACGCACGGCTTCCTGACGCTCTTCCGGCACCAGATTTTTTTGAATCATCCAGGCCAGGAATTTCAGCGAAGGTTCATGCTTGGGAGCGATTTCCAGGGCTTTGAGCAGATTGTCGATGCAGCCGTTGATATCCTTGGTTTCCAGGAGCGCGCGGGCCATGTTCATGTACAGATTTTCGTCGCTCTGCGAGAGTTGCAGGGCGCGCTCGTAATACTCCACGGACTGTTGCAGCATCTTGTTCTTGCGCAGATTAATGCCGAATTCATTGAAAAGATGCTTGTGCTCGGGCTCGAACGCGCCGTCCAGCTTGACCAGGCGCTCGAAAATATCCTGGGCCTTTTCCGCGTCGCCGCGTTCCATATAGGTCAGTCCGATGCCGAAGTTGGCCCGCACATTTTCCTCGTCCACCTTGAGCGCACGGGAATATTCGTATTCGGCGGCGAAATTTTCGCCTTTTTCGCGGTGGTTGTCCCCGTTGTCCACGGAACGCTGCAATTCCTGCATCTTGGGATAGACGGAATTGAGGTAGAACTCCGGTTCCGGCGCGAACTTGCTGATCAGCTCGTCCATGGTGATCTTGCGCTTGGGACCGCTGGGCACGTAGTTGGGGTTGAGCGGCTGGCATTCGATGACGTCGCCGTGCTGCTCAATGAACCAGAAGGTTTTCTGCACGGTTTTGCGGGTGGTGGTGCCTGTGCCCACCCGGCGGATTTCCTGGGTGGAAAACACCCCGCGCACCTCGGCCTTGTTGGTTTCGGCAACAGCAGCTCTGGAGGCGGCGGGCCGGGGGGCGCTGAGCGCCGGGTTTTGAGGGGCGGAGGCTTGTTCTTCGGGCATAATGTTTCCTTACGGATCTGCGCGGTAAATTTTTACATTTTACCGCGAAATCACCTGTGGCGGTGCATCGGCCGCAAGGCCGATGGTGACTGATTTCCATAGAAATCAGTATATTATCCGGCGGCGTCCATTTCCGCCAGGATGCGCCGCGCGGCCTCGGCCGGGGACGGCGCTTCAAGAATGGGCCTGCCGACCACCAGAAAGTCCGCTCCGGCGGCAACGGCCCTGGCCGGGGTCATGACCCGGCGCTGATCGTCGGCGGCGGCCCCGGCCGGGCGGATGCCGGGGCAGAGGCAAAGCAGGCCGGACGAGGCCGTTTTGATCCGCGCGGCTTCCAGGCCGGAACAGACCACGCCGTCCAGGCCCCAGGCGGCGGCCCCGGCCGCCAGGCTCAAGGCAAAATCCGCCGGGGCGGCGGCAATGCCGGGCATTTCGCCCTCCGCAAAGCTGGTCAGCACCGTGACGCCGAAAAGCAGGGGGCGCGCGGGGCTGTCCGCCGCCAGGCCGTCCACGGCCGCGCGGGCCTCGCGGCACATGCGCTCGCCGCCCTGGCAGTGCAGGGTCAGCAGATCCACGCCCACTGCGGCGGCGGCCTTGACGGCCTGGCCCACGGTATGCGGGATGTCGTAAAATTTCAGATCAAGAAAAACCCGGAAGCCCAGGCTCTTGAGCGATTCCAGCAGGGAAGGCCCGGCCAGGGTGAACAATTCCATGCCCACCTTGCACCAGGGCGCCAGGCCTTGCAGATCACGGGCCAGGGAGAGGGCCGCATCCTTGCGGGGCAGATCCAGAGCGACGATAAGCTGGGCCATTGTCTTCCTTGTCGTGACGGGGCGTTTGCGGGATTCAGCGCGCGAGCATTTCTTCCACCAGCCGGGGATTGCGGGCCGGAGCCATGGTGGCGGCCAGATAGACAGCCCGCAGGGCGTCGTAGGCCGCGTCCAGGTCGTCGTTGACCACCAGGGCGTCGTACCAGCGGGCCTCGAGAATCTCCCGGCGGGCGTTGTTCAGGCGGCGTTCAATAGTGGCCTCGTCGTCCAGGCCGCGTCCGCGCAGGCGGCGTTCCAGTTCCGCCATGCTCGGCGGCAGGATGAAGACAAAGACGGCCTCGTCGAGCGTCAGCTTGAGCTGGGCCGCGCCCTGCACGTCAATGTCGAAAAGTACGTCCTGGCCTTGGCGCAGCATGTCCTTCACCGGCTCCAGGGGCGTACCGTAGAAATTGCCGTGCACCTCGGCCCACTCCGCGAAATAGTTCCGTGCCCGGCGGCTTTCAAAATCCTCCCGGCTCAGAAAAAGATAATCCTTGCCGTGCGCTTCCCCTTGGCGGGGCTGACGCGTGGTGCAGGATACCGAGTAGCCGAAATGAGGAAATTCCGCCAGAAGCCGCTTGATCAAGGTGGTTTTGCCCGCTCCGGACGGAGCGCTCAGAACCAGGGCAATGCCTTCACGCCGCATCAGGCCCCTTCCTCCTGCGTAAAACGCTGGCTGATGGTTTCGGGCTGGATGGATGAGAGGATCACATGGTTGGAATCCGTCACCAGAATGGAGCGCGTCTTGCGCCCTTGGGTGGCGTCAATGAGCCGCCCCTCGGCCCGCGCGTCCTCGCGCAGGCGCTTCATGGGCGACGAGGACGGGCTGACAATGCCCACCACCCGTCCGGCCAGCACGTAATTGCCGAAACCTATGTTAATGAGTCTGTCGCCGGGCATGGGATCATTCCAGGTTCTGGACCTGCTCGCGGCATTTTTCCAGTTCGTTTTTGAAATCCACCACCAGGCGGGAAAGTTGCACGTCCGGCAGCTTGTTGCCGCAGGTGTTGATCTCGCGGAAGCATTCCTGCAGGGTGAAATCCAACCTCCGCCCGGCGTCGCCGCCGCTTTGCAGCAGATTGCCCAGGCGTTCCAGATGGGTGTTCAGGCGGGTCAGCTCCTCGCTGACGTCCAGACGGTCGGCCAGAATGACCACTTCCTGAAGCAGGCGGGTTTCCTCCAGCTCCTGTCCGCTCTGGGCCAGAACCTCGCCCAGGCGCTCACGCAGCGTATTGGCCCGCTCCTCCTTGATGGCCGGGGCCCGTTCGGCGATAAGGCCGGTCCATTCCTGCATGCGCAGAATGCGGGAGTGCATGTCTGTGGCCAGGGCCCGGCCTTCGGTGGCGCGGGCTTCATTCCAGTCCTCCAGGGCCAGGGCCAGACCTTCCTCCAGCAGGGCGACGACGTTTTCATCCAGCTCTTCGCCGGTGTCACCCCACAGAGAGGAAATCTGCAGCAGGGCGTTGTAGTCGGGCGCGAAGTCCTCGCCGCGCGAGGCGGCCAGGGCGTGCAGGCTCTCCAGCATGGCCGCGGCCTGCAGGCTGTCGAAGCGCGGGCTGGGCGCGGAACCGGCCGCGTATTGCAGAATCAGGCTGATGTCCACCCGGCCGCGCGAGGCAAAGCGCCGGACCACTTTTTCCAGGCGCGGCTCCAGACTGCGCACGGCCACGGGCAAGCGCCACTTGAGATCCAGGTGGCGGCCATTGACGCTTTTAACCTCCCATTGCTGGGTGAGGTTGGCGTTTTCCACCAGACAGCGTCCGAATCCGGTCATACTGCGAAGCATGGCTTCTCCTGCTGCAAAAGATATTCGGGAAGTGTAGAGCAAGGGCCGGGGGAATGCAAGAAAGGCCCCCGCGTGTGCGAGGGCCTTTGTACGAAGCAATCTCACGGATTGTGGTCAGCTGCCTCAGGAAAAACCGCCGCTGCCGCCGCAGCCGCCCGCTCCGGCGGACGCGCCGCAGGAGGGCATGCCCCCGCCCATGGGGCGCACCGGGCCGGGTTTGAAGGGAAAAGCCCCGGTTTTCAGGGGGCTCGGAACGCTCATTTGGCGCTCGGTGGCATGGGAGCCGCACTTGGGGCAGGCAGGCGACGCGCCGTCTCCGGCGACCAGTTCCTCGAATTTTTTTCCGCAGGCAGTGCAGAGAAAGTCGTACATGGGCATGAGAGGCCTCCAGCAGCAGGAATTTCCGCCCGTGGACCCCCGCGGAGGGGGCTTGCCGACGGGCTTTGCCTGCATATATAAGAATGCGTATCGGCAAGGCAAGGGCGGCATATTCCTTCCGTTGCCGCGAACCCGTCAACCGGGCCCCGGTGGGGCCATGCGGGGCGGCCCCTGCCGGGGCATGCCCAAGGAGTAAAGACAATGAAAAAGATTCTGTTGCTGGCCGGAGATTTTGTGGAAGATTACGAGGTTATGGTGCCCTTTCAGATGCTTCAGATGGTAGGCTATGAAGTGCACGCCGTCTGCCCCGGCAAAAAGCCCGGCGACACGGTGAAGACCGCTATCCATGACTTTGAGGGCGACCAGACCTACACTGAAAAGCGCGGCCACAACTTCGTCATCAACTACGACTTCGACAAGGTCAACACCGCCGACTACGCGGGCCTGGTGGTGCCCGGCGGCCGCGCGCCGGAATACCTGCGCCTGAACCCCAGGCTGCTGGAAATCGTGCGCGAATTCAACGCGGCTGAAAAACCCATCGCGGCGGTCTGCCACGGCCCGCAGATCCTGGTTTCCGCCGGAATTCTGAAAAACTGCACCTGCACTGCGTACCCGGCGGTCAAGCCGGATGTGGTGGATGCCGGAGCCACCTGGGCCGACACCAACGAAACCTTCACCAACGCGGTGGTGGACGGCAATTTGGTCACGGCTCCGGCCTGGCCCGCGCATCCGGCCTGGATCGCGGCCTTCATCAAGTTGCTGGGCGGCAAGATCAGCGTGTAGGCACGCAACGCGTATTGTCATGAAAAGGGGACCACACGGTCCCCTTTTCATGATTGTTCTGCTTCTAGTGTCTGATTATAAAAATTTCGAATTAGGTATGATGCTCTCAAATTTCTCTGACTTACGGCGGCTATGCCGCCCCTAATGTGAAAAATCAGACATCAGTTCCACCAGCAGGCCTTTTTCCGTGGCCCGCACGGGCCGCGCGGCCAGCAGGCCGGAGAGGACCTCGGGACTGACCGTTCTGTTTGCCGGAGCCCGGAAAAAGCAGGGGGCGTAAAACTCGTTGACGCCCTTGCACAGGCCGCTGAGGCCGTCGGTTTCCGGCATTCCGACATCCGCTCCCGCCGTGGCGTGTTTCAGAATGTCGGCGGCCACCAACATGCGCGGCAGGGCGAGCTGGTCGCGCAGAAAGTCCTGGTGGCGACGCGCCACGGCCGCGCGCACCTCGGCCGCGCGTCGGAGTTTGAGGGCCTGGGGCAAATGCCCGGCAAAGGCCTCCGCCGCCGTGCCAGGCCTCCGTGAGTAGGGGAAGACGTGAGCGTAGCTCAAGGGCAGGCGCTGGACCAGTTCCAGCAACAGTCTCAAATCCTCGTCTGTTTCGCCGGGAAAACCCACCAGAATGTCCGCGCCCAGACCCATGCGCGGCCAGTGGGCCGCCAGGGCGGCCACGCCTTCTTCCAGCATGCCCGCCGTGTAGTGGCCGCGCCCCATGCGTTTGAGCACCGCCGGACTGGCGTGCTGGAGCGAGATGTGCAGATGCGGGCAGAGCATGCGGCAGGCCGTCAGGGTTTCCAGGCCGCGCCGGTCCAACTGCGAAGGTTCCAGGGAGCTGATCCGCAAGCGGGCCCGGTCCGCGAATTCCGGGGCCAGATGTCCGTCCAGAAAGCGCAGCAGATCCCAGAAATCCCCGTAATCCGGCACGTCGCGGCCGTACTGGCGCAGATTGACGCCGGAAAGCATGAGTTCGGCGTGCCCGGCGCGCAGCAGACGGTGGGCTTCATCCAGAACCTCTTGCGGGGCGCGGCTGCGCGGCCTGCCGCGTGTGAGCGGCACGATGCAGTAGGTGCAGCGGTGCGCGCAACCGTCCTGCACTTTGAGGACGGGCCGGGCGCGCCGGAAACTGCTGATCCGGAAGGGAGGGAAATTTGCCGGCGCTTCAGCCCGGATGCTCTCCGCCGCCGGAAGGCCGGGCGCGTTCCCCTCCGGCCAGGGGCCGCGCAGCAGGCGGCTCTTGTCCTCTTGCGGCACCAGCAGGTCCGGTTCGGCCCAGGCCGCGCCGGGCCGGGGGCGGAACTCCGTGAACAGGCGGGCCGCGCAGCCGGTAAGGATCAGGCGTGCCGCCGGGGCTTCGCGCCGCAGGCGGAAGACCGCATTGCGCGCGTCGCGCTCGCCTTTGGCGGTGATGGCGCAACTGTTGACGCAGAGCACATCGGCCTCGCCCGGCACGTCGCACTCCTCGCCGCCCAGCTTTTGCCAGGCTTCGCGCAGGGATTGGCTTTCGTACTGATTGACCTTGCAGCCGAAGGTCGCAATGAAAAATTTCCAGGCAGGCATGGCCGCTGATGTACGCAAAAGCGCCCGCCTTGACAAGCGCGGGCGGGCCGGGTCAGGCTGGCGCATGCGCTGTTTCTTCCTTTTTTGTTGCTGTCTGTTCTGCTGCGCGCCGCGCGCCGCCTGGGGCGGGACGCCGGTTCAGGAGGCATCCGCCGAGGATGCGGTCAATCTCTATTGTCTGCGCCTGACCTACCCGGTTGTGCGCGCCTTGGAGCCTGACGGCGACGGCGGGCAATGGCTGGTGCTGGCCGACGACCGCCGCGTGCTGTACAGCCGGGCGCGGGGTGAGGGCGAGGGCCGGGAATTTCCGGCGGACCCATGGGATGTGGACGTGCGCGCCAGCATGGCCGATCTCTACCCGCTGGAACCGGAACGCCCGGCCACGCCGGAAGGCGTGGCGCCGGGACGGCGGCGCTCCTATGCTCTGCTGGCGGCTTTATATGGCTCAGACGCCCGACAGGTGGGCAAGGGGCTGCGCACGGCGCATGTGCTGGGGCAGCCTGTCCGTCTGGCGGCAACCGCGGCGCGAGCCCTGCAAAAGGTGGAGCCGCGTCTGGCCGAGTCCGTGCGCGAACAACCGGGACTGCGTGCCCTGCTCAAGCCGGACGGCGGCTTTCTGTGGCGGCGCGTGGCCGGGGAACAGCGTCTGAGCCCGCATGCCTACGGCGTGGCTCTGGATCTGAGCGCCCGGCGCGCGCCTTACTGGCGCTGGAGCCGCCTGCGGCCGCATCCCATGCAGCAGAGCTACCCTTCGGCCATTGTGGCCGCTTTTGAAGCGGAGGGTTTCATCTGGGGCGGCAAATGGCACGAGTATGACCTCATGCATTTTGAATACCGCCCGGAACTGATCTGCAAGGCGCGCATTCTGCGGGGCCTTGAGAAAATGAACGCCGCCGATGCAACAACCGGCGGCGCAATGATGAAAGAGGGAATACGCCCCTGAGGGGCAGCGTCTAGAACCGTTCCCGCATGAAATGCGTCAACTGCCCTATTTGCCGGTGGCTGCGGCTTCGTCCACCACCCAGATCAGATCGCCGATGCCGGGACGCACCATCTGGGCGGGCAGGGTGGGTTCGGCCAGCAGGTTGAGGGCGCGGGAGAGCACGTCGTGCTTTTCCGCGCCGGTGACCAGAAACATGCAGCAACGGGCATTGTTGATGACCGGCAGGGTCAGGGTCAGGCGGTCGGCCTTGCGCTCGGGCACGTACTGGTCGATGACCAGGCGCTTCTTTTCAGCCAGGGCCGGAGAATTGGGGAAGATGGAGCCGGTGTGCCCGTCCTCGCCCATGCCCAGAAGCATGAAGTCAAAACGCGGCAGTTCCTGCGGACCGAGATTGAAGTCATGGCGGATCTGCTGTTCATACTTGACGGCGGCCTCCACCGGGTCCGCTTCGCCGCGCATGCGGAAAAAGTGCGTGGCCGGCACCTGGCCGAGCAGTTCGCGCCGGGCCAGGCCGTAATTGCTTTCGGGATGTTCCGGGCCCACGCAACGCTCGTCCACCCAGAAAAAGGTCATTTTGTCCCAAGGCAGGCGGTCGGCCCAGTCGCTGGCGACCAGCAGGCGGAAGAGGGGGATGGGGGTCTGGCCGCCGGAAAGGGCGATCTTGAACACGCCGCGCTCGGCCACGGCCTCTTCGCAGGCCGCCGCCAGAATGTGGGCGGCTCGCTCGGCCATGGCGGCGGGGTCTTTGTGAATATGCACGGAAAGATGGATGGAACGGCTGCGGCCCTGCATGTGCGGCTCCTTGCGTAAATGAGGCCGGTCTTGCACCGGCGAATACTTTTAGGCTCTGATCCGGTGAACTATGGCACAGATGCCCTGGAGAGAAAAGTCATATTTTTTTACTTTGCCGGGTAAGCTGCTGAAATATTCCCCTATTCCACTTCCAGGCAAGCGTTTTGAACTTTTTTATCCGGAAGTGGAAAGCGCGACCGGATGGCGACAGCGGAGACAGGCGTCAGCGTAATTTATTTGCGCTGTTGCATGCCGATGCGGGCGTCTCCAACACGTTGAGATTGTACAATCTCAACGTTAATCCACTCTGATTGGATGGAATCAGTTCTGAAAGATGGGAGAGAGACAGAAGCCCAGGAAGTGATGGTGCCCCGGCTTGTTGCAGGCCTTCAGGATGTCGGGCACATCGACGATATGCAGCACTTCGGCATTGCTCAGCCCCAGTGTGCGCCAGGACGCCGTGCAGGTCAACGGCCCGGCGGCCAGCAGACTCCGGCCCTGCGGACTCTGTCCGTCCAGCTCAATGCTCCAGCGTTGGTCGAAATCCTCGCCCGGCGCGACGGGCCGGGCCGCGTTGAGAAAGCGGCGCAACAGCTTCGTGCCGTCCGGGCCGCTGAAGGTGGCGTCCAGATCCAGATTGTTCACTGAAACGTCGCCCGTATTGCGGGCCAGCACATGCGCCACCAGGACCAGGGTTTTGCCGTCTGAAAGCAGGCCCGCGCTGGCCGTGCAGGATTGCAGGGGCAGGATGCCGTCCATGCGTTTGTTGGTGGCGGCGTTTTTACGGATCAGCACATCGTGGCGGGCGGTCAGGCGCGCCTGCAGCGCGTCGCGGAACTGCCTGGTCAACTCGTCGGCGTTGACCAGATCGCGGACGATCCAGCCGTCCGGGCCTTTTTCCATGCTCAAGACCAGGGGAAAGGTCTGGTTCAGCAGGGGATGGCGGATGCTGGAAGAAAGCAGAACCGTGCCGTTTTCAGCAGGGCGCATGCCGAGATTGGCGATGAACTGGGTCAGAAAATCGGGCGGCAGCAAGGTCAGCGGCTGTTGGAGCAGTTTTTCGGGGTTTTCCTCTTTCTCCACGCGGCCCTTGGCTGGTTCCTCCTTGCTCAGAAATTTTTTGAGCAGGCCGGTCTGGATAATGTCTTTCAGGCTGCGGATCTGGTCCGGCCCCTGTTTGAAAAAGTCAAAGTTCCGCGCCACGGCCGCGGCCAAATGTCCGGAGAGGGTGTTGAAGTCCACGCGCAGAGCCAGTTCTTCCGGCTTGGGCGGCGAGAGGGCCGCTTGCAGACGGACAAAGGCGTACTCGCTGCTCTGGCGATACTGGTAATAGCGCCAGCCGTAAAAGCCGCCCGCCGCCAGGGCCGCTACCAGCAGGGCCACGGTCAGGGCCAGGACGTGTTCGCGCGCCAGCGCGGCCAGGGTCGAGAGCAGAGGCAGTTTCATGCGCTTTTCCCGCGTTTTTTGAGGGGAAAGATCAGTGTCGCGTCAGCGACACATGCCGCAAGCCCGCAAGGGATTGCGCGCCGCCGCAGGCGGCGTAAGCACAGCAAAAACCATGTTTTTTGCTGTGCGATCTTCACGCCGAACCGACAGGTGAGGCGTGACATCTCACTAGATTTTTCTGACCGCATTCCAGTACCGGCTCGGGGCGGCGCAGACGTCCCCGCCCCAGACGCAGGGGCAGCGGCGTCACCGGTTTGAGCGGCACCAGATCCAGACGGATGGCGCCCCAGGCGCCCACGGGCAGGCCGCGCAGCCAGGCATTGCAGGGCGCGGCGGCGCATTGTCTGTTCCAGGTGCGGATCGGACCGGCCAGAGTGCTCAGGCCGGTCAGGCGACCGGCCTTGAACGCCTTGAGCAGCCGCCAGATTCGCCACCAGCAGTAGGCCGGTTCGGGCCAGACTGTTTTGTGGCCGCTCAGGCGTCGGCAGAGCCAGGGCAGGGACGCGGCATTCCAGAAGGTGACGGTAAGGCCCCGCGCCGCCACCCGCAAGGCCTCGCGCGCGCTGGCCGCGAGGCCGTCGCCGTCGGCGGCCGTCACATGCAGAACGACCCAGTCAAAGGCATTGTCCTCAAAGGGAAGATGGTCATCCGCAGCCGCTTCCACTTCGGTTCCGGCGGGGGCAGTGGCCGCGGCCCGCGCCCGCAGGGCGGGCGTCAGCTCCGTGCCGGTCACGTCAAAGCCGCATTCCCAGAGCAGGGACAGGAACAGGCCTTCGCCGCAGTTGACTTCCAAAAGGCTTTTGCCCCGCCTCGGCCACGCCGCCAGGCATTGTTGCAGCAGGCGCATTTGCAGGCTCAGGGCAAAACGCCCCGCCCGGCTTTCAGACCATTCTTTTTCCATCTGCGTGACCTTTTCCCGTTTTCAGCCGGAAGCGAACATAACTCACTATTTTGCAAAGACCGGAAAATGGCAAGGGGGATGTACGCCGGTTCCCGTATGCTTTCAGGGAGATTATCCGTTCTTTCCGCTGCGCAGCGTGATTTCCGTGATTTCCGAGGGCACGAACAGGCGCAGGGGAAAGCCCGTCCACAGGCCGCTGCCGGGGCTCACATACAGCAAAGTGCGTCCCGCATGATAGGTTCCCGCGAGAAAGCCGTCGTTGAACCAGCCGACAATTTGGTTGACCCCGAATAACTGCCCGCCGTGGGTATGGCCGGAAAGCTGAAGATCCACGTTTTCCTGAGCGCTCTGCTCCACCAGGCGGGGCCGGTGGGCCAGCATGATGCGCGCGGCGTTTCGGGGCGCGCCTTCCAGGGCCCGCCGCATGTCCGGGCCGGGGAGGCCGAAGGCCGGGGCGGCCTGGTCGGTGACGCCCGCCAGCACCAACTTTTGGCCCCGAGTTTCCAGAACCACATGGGCATTCTCCAGGGGCCTGATGCCCTGCTCGCGGCTTTTCGTCATCCAGCCTTGGTAGCCCCAGTAATATTCATGATTGCCCGTACAGGAAAACACGCCCAGCGGCGCGCGCAAGTCCGCCAGCGGTGCGAGATCACCGCTTCGCCAGGCGGGCGGGCCGTCGGCCAGATCGCCGGTGATCACGATCAGATCCGGCTTGAGCGCGTTGGTTTTGTCCACCACGGCTTGGACCCAGTCCCGTGGAAATCCGGAACTGATGTGCGGATCCGAAAGCTGGACGATACGAAGGCCGTTCAGGGTTTGCGGCAGCCGGGGCAGGGTCAGGCTGAGCTTGTGGATGTCCGGCACGCGCAATGCCTGCCAGACGGCCACGGCGCTCAGAAGCAGGGAAAGCGCCAGCAGAGCCGAGGCCCATTCACCGTTGGAAAACGGCAGCGTCGGCACATGCGGCAGAGCTTTGCGCGCCATCCACAGGGCCAGCAGCAGGGCGTCGCGCAATGCGCAGAGGATGATCAGCAGGATCAGCGAGCCGTGCAGCACGCCCGTGGCGGCCGTCAGCCAGCGCGGCAGCTCCGGCATCATGGTGCCGAAGGCCATGCGGAAAAAGTAGAGCTTCAGCGCGACAAGCACCACCAGCAGGCTGAGAACGAGCTTGAGCCAGAGCGGCAGGCGCAGCGGCAGAATCAGGCGGACAATGACGTAAAGCGAGAGGCTGGTGGCGAGGATATGCAGCATGGGAAAGAAGCGGGCATGAGGGAAGAGGTGAGGGCCGCGTCGGCGTAAATGTATCCGATTTCAACGCGAAGCCGCGCTGGCACGGAGCGGGCGGAAAAGCGCAACGGCTCTTCCGCCCGCTGGAAAACCGGGTTTGAGGTCAGTCGGCTGGGCGGAATTTACGCCACGGCGATGGCTTCAATTTCCACCTGCACGCCCAGAGGCAGGGCGCTGACTTCCACGCAGGAACGGGCCGGGCAGGGAGCCTTGAAGTGTTGCTTGTAGACTTCGTTGACCAGCGGGAATTTGCTGATGTCGGTGAGGAAGACCGTGGTTTTGACCACATTGTCCAGGCTGAGGCCCTGGGATTCCAGGACGGCGGCCAGATTTTTGCAGGCCCGCGCGGCCTGTTCCTCGATGCCGCCTTCCACCAGCTTGCCCGTGGCCGGATCAAGAGGCACCTGGCCGGAAAGGAAAAGCATGTCCCCCGCGCGAATGGCCTGGCTGTAGGGGCCAACGGCGGCGGGCGCTTTATCGGTGCTGACGACTTCCTTTTTCATGACCTTCTCCTTTACTGATACATGGGTAAGAGTTTGAAGACAAAAAGCGTATGACAGACGGCCACAAGAATGCCGTACAACAGCAGCAGAGGCACAAGCAGCGCGCCGCCCGGCGCGGCATAGCCGTGCGCGGCGAACCGTCGTCTCCCGGCCCTCAGGAGCAGGGCGGGCACGATTACGGACCAGATGGAGGCCGCCAGCCCGGCCCAGCCGATGGCCGGCAAAAAGCCGTCCGGCCAGATCAGGCCGCAGAGCATGGGCGGCGCAAAGGTGATCAACAGGGTTTTGGTGCGTCCCAGGCGGCTGTCGTCAAAATTGCACAGATCCGCCATGTAGTCAAAAAGGCCCAGGCCCGCGCCCAGAAAGGACGTGGCCACGGCCAACAGGGAAAAGGCTTCCAGCAGGCGCAGGACGACGCTGTTCAGATTGTTCCCGGCGGCGGCCACCAGATCGCCCACATTGCCCCCGGCGGCGATGACGGCCTTGAAGTGCTCGCGGGGGATGTTGCCGTCCGCCGCCACGATCCAGGAAAGATAGCAGACCAGGGCGATGAGCGTGCCGTAACGCAGGCAGGCGTTGATGGTGCGGGGTTCCTTGCCCAGGTATTTGACCAGGCTCGGCACAGAGGCGTGGAAACAGAACGAGGTCAGATAGGTGGACACAGCTCCCCAGATGAAGATGGCCCGGCCGCCGCCGCCCTTGGCGTCCAGCAGGGTGTCCAGGCGGATATGGCCGATCATGCCGCTGATGGAGAGCAGAAAGGACAGGGCCATGCCGCCCATGAGCAGCACGGAAAGGCGGTCCACCATCTTGGAGCTCCACCAGACGCAGACTGTGAGCAACAGGGCGAAGAGCAGGCTGGAGAGCAGGCGGGGCGGCGTGCTGCCCAGTATGGGCGCGAGGCTCTGCTGGACCACGGAACCGCCGCCGCTGACGTAGGCGTATACCAGGGTGTAGAGCACAAAAGCCACGGCCAGGCCGTTGAGCGTGCTCCAGAACGGGCCCAGCAGCTCACGCACCAGGGTGTGGAAGCTGTCTCCGGGTTCAAAATGCAGATTGACTTCCAGAATGGCCTGGCTGGAGCGGAACATGCAGAACCAGGAGACCAGCAGCAGGCCCACGGACCAGTAAAACCACATGCCCGCCGAAATCATGGGCAGGGCCAGCATGCCCGCGCCGATGGCCGTACCGGCCACAATCATGGTGCCGCCCAGAATGGGGAGGAAGCGGCTGTTCATGCCTGCTCCTTTGTTGTTGCCGCGCCGAGCGGGCGGGTGTGAAAATAGTTGGAAAGCAGCGCCCCGGAAATGTTCTGCCAGACGCTGAACAGGGCTCCGGCAATGGCCGAGGTCGGTGAAAAATGCGTCAGGGCCAGCGCCGTGGCCAGACCTGAATTCTGTGTGCCCACTTCCAGGCAGAGGGCCCGGCCGCGGCTTTCGCCCAGGTTCCAGGCGCGGGCCAGGATGTAGCCCAGGGCCAGGCCCAGCAGATTATGAACAATAACCACCAGAAACACGGAGGCTTCGGCGTGCAGGATGCGCTCCGCGTTGACGGCGATGATCCCGGCCACCACCAGGGTGATGACCAGGGACGAGAGCAGGGGCAGGAAGGGCAGGGCCTTTTGCGTCAGGGGGCGGCAGAAACGGTGGGCGGTCAGGCCCAGCAGCACCGGCAGCAAAACGATATTGACGATGGAAAGAAACAGTCCCCACACATCCACCGGCACCCAGACGCCGCCCAGCAGCCAGGTCAGCAGCGGCATGAGGCCCAGAGACAGGAAGGTGGCTACGGCGGTGAGCGCCACGGAATAGGGCACGTCGCCGCGGGCGATGAAGGTCAGTACATTGGAGGCCGTGCCGCCCGGCGCGGCGCCCACCAGAATGACGCCCATGGCCAGATCCGGCGGCAAGCGGAAGAGGCGGCAGAGCAGAAAGGCCAGCAGAGGCATGCAGCCGAACTGGGCCGCGAGACCCAGAACAATGTCGCGCGGCCGTAGAAAAACATGGCTGAAATCTTCCCAGCGCAAGGTCATGCCCATGCCGAACATGATCACCCCCAGCAGCGGGGCCACATGTGGGGCCACCCAGGCGAACAGTCCGGGCCTCCAGAGGGCCAGGGCCGAGCAGGCGATGATGATGGCGCCCATGAAACGGGTGACAAGGGCGCTGAACCTGTGTGCGAGGCGCGGCAAAAGAGCCCTCCGGCTGCTTGGGGAAAGGGGGGGAACGCGCAAAAAAACGTGCTCCGCATACTGGCAGAGAGCGCGAATGATGGCAAGAGCGGGCGGGAAAAAGGCCGCCGGGTCCGGCAAAATTGCCGTCTTCGCGCGGGTTTTCCGGCGCGGCGCGATACGGCCCGGCGGCATCGAGCCGCCCATGTCCGGGCGGTCGGCTTGAAAATCGTTCTGGTCCCGGCTATCATGATCCTTTACATCCGGGCCAGACGGACGCGCCGTAAGCTATTACCCGCCCGCGCGCCGTGGTCCCAGACTCTGAGGAGCCTATGAGCAACGAACCGGACAAGATTATTTATTCCATGATCCGCGTGTCCAAGCGCCACGGCCAGAAGGAAGTGCTGAAAGACATTTCGCTTTCCTATTTTTACGGGGCCAAGATCGGCGTGCTGGGCCTCAACGGTGCGGGCAAGTCCAGCCTGTTGAAAATTCTGGCCGGTGTGGACCAGGCCTTTGACGGCAAAACCGTGCTGGCCCCCGGCTATACCATCGGTTATCTGGAGCAGGAGCCCCTGGCCGGTGAAACGCGCACTGTGCGCGAAGTGGTGGAGGAGGGCGTCAGCGACCTCGCGGCCATCGCCAGGGAGTTTGAGGAAATCAACGCCAAATTCGCCGAGCCCATGGAGCCGGAGGAGATGGACGCCCTCATCGCCAGGCAGGCCGAAGTGCAGGAGCAGATGGACGCCAAGGGCGTCTGGGATCTGGAATCCCGCCTGGAAATGGCCATGGACGCCCTGCGCTGCCCGCCGGGCGACATGCCGGTGGAGCAGATTTCCGGCGGCGAACGCCGCCGCGTGGCCCTTTGCCGCCTGCTGCTCCAGAATCCCGACATTCTGCTCCTGGACGAACCCACCAACCACCTGGACGCCGAGTCCGTGGCCTGGCTGGAGCGCTATTTGTCCACCTTCCCGGGCACGGTCATCGCCGTGACCCACGACCGTTATTTTCTGGACAATGTGGCGGGCTGGATTCTGGAACTGGACCGGGGCCGGGGCATCCCCTGGAAGGGCAATTATTCCTCCTGGCTGGAGCAGAAGCAGAAACGTCTGGCCGGTGAGGAAAAGACCGAGGCCGAGCGCCAGAAAACCCTGTCCCGCGAGTTGGAGTGGATCCGCATGTCGCCCAAGGGCCGTCATGCCAAGGGCAAGGCCAGAATCAACGCCTACGAGGCCATGCTTTCGCATGAGAGCGAAAAGCGCGCCCCTGATCTGGAAATCTACATTCCGCCGGGACCGCGCCTGGGCAAGAGCGTCATCGAGCTCAAGGACGTGAGCAAGAGCATGGGCGACCGGCTGCTCATGGACAAAGCCGAGGCCCTGATTCCGGCGGGCGCCATTGTGGGCATCATCGGCCCCAACGGCGCGGGCAAGACCACCTTGTTCAAGATGCTGGTGGGGCAGGAGAAGCCGGATTCCGGCAGCCTGAGCGTGGGCGAAACCGTGGAGTTCGCCTATGTGGACCAGGGGCGTGAATCGCTTACGCCCGGCAAGACCGTCTATGAGCTGATCAGCGACGGGCAGGAGACCATCCGGCTCGGCGGGCGCGAAGTCAACGCGCGGGCCTATTGCACACGCTTCAATTTTCACGGCGCTGATCAACAGAAAAAGGTGGACATGCTCTCCGGCGGCGAACGCAATCGCCTGCATCTGGCCCGCATGCTCAAGTCCGGGGCCAATGTGCTGCTGCTGGACGAACCCACCAACGACATTGACGTGAACACCATGCGCGCCCTGGAAGACGCCCTGGACAACTTCGCGGGCTGCGTGCTGGTTATCAGCCATGACCGCTGGTTTCTGGACCGTGTGGCGACCCACATCATGGCCTTTGAAGGCGATTCCAGCGTGGCTTTTTTTGAAGGCAATTTCACGGAGTATGAGGAAGACCGCAAAAAGCGCCTGGGCAAGGATGCCGAGACGCCGCATCGACTCAAATTCCGCAAACTGACACGATGACGGCCCGTTCGGCGTCTGGCTGTAAAAGGCCGGGCGCGGCGGCGGAAGCCGTGGAGGATCAATGTATACGACTATGACAATGGTATGGCGGCGGCCCGGCATTTTGTCCCGGGGCCTGCTGTCAGGCCTTCTTTTGGGCCAGCTGTTTTGCCTGTTCCTTGCCGGGCAGGCCGCGGCCGCCGAAAACGCCCCGGAGGTTCAAAACGCCCCGGCCGCGTTGGCCAATCCGGTTTCAGCCCTGCTGTCGCCCGGCGGCGGACTGCTTGACGTGGAGGAAAACGCGCCGGTCACGACCAAAGACGGCGTGAGCGTGCTGCAGTTTGTGATTCCCGGCGACGCGGAGAACCTGCAACTGGCCGTGCCCGGCCAGAGCGTGGCCCGCTGGAGCGCCGCGCCGCAGCCCCTGGAACAGGACGGCGGCCTGGCCCGGCTGCGCGAGGATCTGTTGACCAAACGCGTCCGCCTGGCCGGGCAGCTGACCGCCGTGAGCGCGCGACTGGCGCTCTGGCAGGCCAAGCCGGAAACCATCACCCTGCAGGAGCTGGAACAGCGCGAAAGAAAAATGCAGGATGTGATTCCCGCCCTGGGCCGGGAACAGGCGGATCTGGAACGCCGCCTGAAGCTCCTGCAGCAGGAACTGGAACGTCTGCCCGCCAGCCCGGAGCTGGGGCAGCGGATCAGCGTCACCCTGCAAAAGGCCGTGTCCGGCGTGGAGAAACTGCCCGTCCGCTACAGCTATACCTTGAGCAATTGCGGCTGGCAGCCGATCTATAATTTCAATGCCCAGCCGGAAAAGGGCGACGGCGATATCATCGACGTGCGGCTCATGGCCGAGGTCTGGCAGTTCACGGGCATGGACTGGCATAATACCAAGCTGACCCTGGCGACGCGCGGCAACGGCCCGCGCGAGCCCGCCCCCCTGCCGCGCTGGGTGGTGGATTCCTCCCCCAAGCCGGAGCCCAAGCCCGTGCCCATGGTTATGATGGCCCCGCGCAAAGCCGCTACCATGGATCTGGCCGCTGAAGACGGTCCCGCGCAGGCCAACGCGCCGGTGGACCTGGACGCCAGCGGCGTGTATGCCACCTGGACCTTGGCCGCGCGTGGCCTGCCCGAAGGCCGTTCGCGCCTGTTGATCACCGCCGACGCCTGGAAGGCCCCCCTGCAATGGCTGGCCCGGCCCAGCGTGGGCGACAGCCGCGTCTGGCTGATGGCTAAATATGTTTTGCCGCCGCAGCAGGCCTGGCCGGAAGGTCAGGCGGAATACAGCGTGGACGGCCAGAGCGTGGGCCAGGGCCTGTTCCGCCCGCGCGGCGGCGAGGCCACCCTTTTCTTCGGCGCGGACCCGCGCGTCAGCGTAACCACCACGGCGGACAGCAGAAAGCGCGGCGAAAGCGGCTTTATCGACAAAAGCAAGAACTGGACCTGGGCCTGGACCTACACTCTGACCAACAGCCACTCCAAGGCCCTGACCGTGCGTCTGGAGCGCCCGGCTCCCATGATCGTGGACCAGAGCGTCAGTGTGAGCTATGACGATACCCCGCCCTCCCAGAAGGACGAGAAGAAGCATATGCTCTTCTGGGAAGTGAAGGTGCCCGCCGACGGCAAGGCCAGCGTGCATCACAGCGTGACCATTTCGTCGCCGACCAAGCTGCCGTTGTTGCCTGACGCCCCTTAGGGGCTGTGCCTGAATGCGGCAGCGTTTCAAAGGCAATTTGCATTTAGAGCATTTCAACGTGGAAATGTTCTAATGGTGATTGCAGCCGCCCTTGCACAACTGCTCCGTGCCGAAGGGTTGCAATTTGCCTGCGGCAAAGGCCTTCAGGGCATCGCCCACCGTGGCCTGCCCGGCATTGTGATAGACCGTGACGCCCGCGGCCTGCATGGCGCTGAGCGGGCGCATGCCCATGCCCCCGGCCAGCAGCGCGCTGACCCCCTGCTGCGCCAGTTCCTGTACGGGCTGGAGGCAATTGCCGTGCTCATGCCCGCTGTTGGGCAGCACGCGCACATCGCTGACGGCCCCGTTTTCCACGCGGGCCAGGGTATAGACGTCGCAGTGGCCGAAGTGGGCGCTGGGCGCGGCTTCCAGCCCGCCGGGCGCGTCTGAGGGAACGGCCACCAGAATGGATTGACTCATATCTAGAGCTCCTTGCGTTTCAGATGTATCCACCAGGGCGCAGACGCCGCCTTCAATGCGCAGGGCATGTCCCTCAATGAGGGCTTCGGCCACGCAACGGCGCGCCTTGCGCAGCAGCCTGCCGAAGGTATGCCTCGAAACGCCCATACGGGCGGCGGCCTCGTCCATGTTCAGATCCTGATAATCGGCCAGGCGCAGGGCTTCCAGTCCGTCCACGGAAAGCCGGCATTCCGCCAGCTCGCTCATGGGCACGCCCCGTGGCTTGAAATAGGTCATCTTGGGCAAGGCGGCCACACGGCGGCAGTGACAGGGTCTGGGCATGGGCTCCTCGTGCTGGTGGATGAAAATTAACATGTACTAAAAAGCTGGTAAGAACGGCAGGGAGCTTGTCAAGACGCGACGGGCCGGGAGAAAGCCCCCGGCCCGCGATTCAGAGATACTGAAAGGCCGCTCAGACTTCCGCCAGAAGGCGGAGCAGACGGCGGGCATCCTCCGCGCCGGGCGTCAGGGGCAGGCAGTCCAGGATGCCCAGGCCCTCCATGGCCTCGTGAAAAGCCTCGGGGTCCAGAGTGCTGGCAACGGCGGTATGCGTCCGGGCGTCGATCATCAGCAATTCCATCACGCTGCGCCGCACGTCCTCGTCCGGAGCCGGGTCCAGCAGGATCAGTCGCGGCGGATCGGCCCGCAGACGCGCCTTGCAGGCCTCCAGATCCGCCACTTCGCTCAGGCCGCAGCCTCCGGCCCGCAATTCCTCCGTGCAGGCCCGCCAGGCTTCGGGACGGCGGCTCACCAGCACAACATTCATATTCTCCGCGTTGGGCATGACGGACCGCCTAATGCCGGCCGCCGCCGCAGGTGTGTTCCATGGTGAAGGGCGTCAGCTTTCCTTCGCTGAAAGCCTGCACGGCCGCGCCCACGGTGGGATAATTGCCCGCGAAGTAAACCTGGATGCCCATCTGATTGAAGCCCATGAGCGGGCGCATGCCCATGCCCCCGGCCAGCAGCGCGTTGACTCCGTGCTCGGCCAGATACTGGACGGGCGCCAGGCAGCCGCCCTGCTGGTGCGCCAGGGATGGAAGGGTGGAATGCCCGGTCACCGCGCCGTCTTCCAGCTCCACGATGGTGTACAGGTCGCAATGACCGAAATGCATGCCCATGCCGGCATCCAGGCCGCCGGGCTGAACCGAGGGAACGGCCAGAATGGTCTTGCTCATGTCGCTATCCTCTGTGTACAGGGTTAAGGTTTTCACGCCGTACCGGCATTGCGTCGGCCAGAGCGCGCACGCGCTTCCAGATGGACGCCAGCACGGCGGCAAGGGGAGTATCTTCCTCAGTAAGCGCCCGCCGCCGGATCATGGCGCGGGTCGCCTGGGGATCAAAGGGGATTTCTCCGGCCAGGCTATGCCCCTGCTCGACGGCAAAGCGCCGGATGGCCTCGGCTTCGACCGGATTGAGGTCGGCCTTGTTGATGACCACGGCCACGGGTATGCGGAAGTGTCGGCAGAGTGTCGCCACCCGCTCGAAATCATGCCGTCCGGAGGGCGTGGGCTCCACCACGGCCACGGCCAGGGACGCGCCCGCCAGCGAGCTGATCACCGGACAGCCCACGCCCGGCGAGCCGTCACAGAGAATCAGCTCCCGACCCTGCGCGGCGGCCAGCTCGCGGGCCTGCTGCTTGAGCAGACTGATCAGGCGGCCGGAATTCTCCTGTCCGGGCTCCAGCTGGGCGTGCACAAAGGGGCCGAAGCGCGTTTCGCTGATCCGCCAGAGGCCGCAGCGTCGCTCGGGAAAGTCAATGGCCCGAGCCGGACAGAGTGCGCGACACACGCCGCAGCCCTCGCAATCCAGGGGGTCGATGACAAAACGTCCGTCTTCATTGCGAACCGCTCCGAAGCGGCAAAGGTCCGCGCAACGGCCGCATTGGACGCAGAGATCCTGCACGATTTCCGCCGTATGGCCGGAAATGAAAACTTCCTCCCGCTCCACGCGCGGGTCCAGCACAATGTGCAGATCAGGCACGTCCACATCCAGATCGCAGATGACCGCATTTTCGGCCAGATGCGCAAAGGCCGCGCAGACCGTGGTTTTACCCGTGCCGCCCTTGCCGCTGATGACCACAATCTCACGCATGGCGCACCTCCCCGGCCTGATGGCGCAGCGCCGTCCGCAAGAGGCGGAAGCGCTCCCGCCAAGCCTCGGAGTCCAGCACCGGCAAACGTCCGCGCGCATAGCTCTCGGCGGCGGCGCGCTCAAAAGGCAGCTCGGCCAGAAGAGGCAACTCCTGCTCCGCGCAGTAGGCGCGCAGCAGCGCGTCCCCGGCCAGGTTGTCCGGCATGCCCGCACGATTCATAATCACGGCCAGCGGCTTGCCCAGACGGCTGAACGCGGTGTGCGCCAGCCGGAAATCATGAAAGCCGAAGGGCGTGGGTTCGGCCACCAGCACGATCATATCCGCCTGGCGTGCCACGGTCATGGCCGGGCAACTCACGCCCGGAGGCGCGTCCAGCAGCACATCGGCCCCGTCCTGCGCCAGCATGGCAGCCAAGGCATTCTCCAGCCCGCGCAACAGTGGCGGGGTCATGGCCTCGCCGATCCGGCTGCGGCCCATGAGAAAGCGTGCCTTGCCGTCCAACGCCGTGCCAAACTGCACTACACCCAGCTCACGCCGCCCGACGCTCAGCGCCTGGGCTTCGCACACGGCGAAACAACCGCCGCAGCCGTGGCACATGTCCGGAAAAATCATGATTTTCGCGCCCAGACGCGCAATGGCCTTGTAGGCGCAGATTTCCCGGCACGCGCCGCAGTTGGTGCAACGCTCCTTGTCCAGCACGGGCACTTCCAGATAGACGCTTTCCGGGGCCGACAGTTCGGGATGCAGAAAAAGATGCAGATTGGGCGCTTCCACATCCGCGTCCACGACCAGGCAGGGGCCGTCCCAAACCGATGCCAGGGAGGCCGTGACCGTGGTCTTTCCGGCCCCGCCTTTGCCGCTTGCCATGGCTATACGCATTTCAGGCCTGCTTGTTGGGGGCATCGGCGGCTGTAACGCCGCCTTCCAGATAACAGCGCACGGCTTCACGCACGCTGCGGCCGTCCAGATCCTGATAGACGGCGATATCCGCCGCCTGCAGGGCCGCAAAAGCCTTGGGCCCCACATAGCCGCTCAGCACGGCCCGTATCCCGGTCCCGGCTAAGCGCTCGGCGGTTTCAATGCCCGCGCCCTGAGCCAGAATCTGCGAGGCTCCATTGTCCAGATATTCAGCGGCCATACTGTCCGTATCCACCAATACAAAACCGGCGGCTCGGCCGAAACGGGGGTCCACCATGGAATCCAGGCCCGGCCCTTCGCTGGAAACGGCAATTTTCATACTGAGACTCCTTTTCGCGGTATGGCATGAGCGCCACAGAATATTGCTCAAATGAGCATAATCCTACAGCCTGGAATGTCAAGCAACGGGCAAAAGAAAATTGCCTGCTGTCCTGGCCGCTCGCATCCAAGAGGCACAACGCTCTTGAAACCGTGAGCTATTGAAGAAGAAGAAGAAGAAGAAGAAGAAGAAGAAGAAGAAGCCTCCAAAACCGGGCCGTTTGATCGATCTCGGAACCCGGTGGAACGTCCCGGGGACAGTTTTAGAGCAATTTCACTTTGAAATTGCTCTACCGCCGCACAAGGTGCGGCGCG
>OKSB01000870.1_pt1 | contig 31949 bp, 22 predicted proteins | sample 1601171 | NCBI WGS metagenome assembly OKSB01 (sample SAMEA3541496, study PRJEB24748) | human gut metagenome | biome: human gut; feature: human-associated habitat; material: faeces | place: China | collected 2012 | reverse complement strand
CTTATCGCATTTCTGCAGTAGGTTTCCGGGCACTCGCCCCCGAACCGGACTTACACCTCTCAGCGTATCCGGCTCTCCACTAATATTGTCAGTCTTACACTTTGCCGTGATGTCGTAAAGCGTGACAGCTACGACACAGAGCGATTGTTTTACGCTTGCGTGCAATCATGTGCAACTCCCATTTGTCCTTGCCGGGCAAGTCCTTGAGTTTGCGAACATGGTGCATAATCAGCGTGTCGGTCGCTCCACACACCTCGCATTTTTCAGCTTTCAACCTGTCTGTGAGACGAGTTGAGCTAACATCGGGCATGATGTTCGGTAGCTTGTCGAAGTACGCATCTTCCAACGGGTTCTTTCTTCTGAATCCATCGCTGTAAAAGTACCTTTCTCCTGTTTTGCCATGTTTTAGCGCATACCTTACGGTAAACACCCCGTTACGTTTGTATTTTTTGCAAATCTTTACCACCGTAGTCCGGTATTTCAAGGCAAAGGTTTTGTACATGCTGTATTCCATTATGTACTTGAAAGTGTGCAGTTCCGAGCAGTTGTTGGCGATCGAGAAGTAGTTGTAAAACCCTCGTATCTCCGCATTATAGCGGCTGAGGATTTCGAGGTCATCGTTGTTGATGAACTCCAGGCGGGCTTTAGGTTTCCATTGCTCTTTGCCGTTGTGGTACTTGAATTGAACCACTCCGAGTTCGAGCAACTTCAGTTTCATGGCCTGTGTGGAGAGTTTCAGATAGACTTTTTTGTTAAAAGCCCTCTTCAACCGACCTCGCTTATCCCTCTTGGTCAGATTGGATTTACGGATGTATATCTCATATCCGAGGAACATGGCCGATTTCTCCGTATGGGTGATGAGTGTTTTCTCATCCGACAGTTCGAGGCCGAGTTTATCGGCAAGGAAAACCTTAATGTCCTCCTTGATGCGTTTTGCATCCTCTTTACTGCCGATAATCCCCATCAGGAAGTCGTCGGCGTATCTCACGTATTTGAGCCGTCTATATCCGCAGTCCATTTCATTACTGCAAGGAATAAGTGCCCTTTGCTTGTCGAATGCCTTGATCTGCCGGATGACCTCTTTCCTTTCGGTCGGGTCAGTTACAGATTTCAGCTTTTGCACGGCAAGTCGTTTCCCATACTCGTACTGAATGCGGTCTTTATTCGGCCCTCTGAAATCCCCTTTGTCGAAACTGTGGATATACTCTTTCACGTACTTGTCTAATTTGTCGAGGTATATATTCGCCAGTATCGGACTGATGATACCTCCTTGCGGCGTTCCGCTGTAAGTCTTGTGAAATCTCCACTCTTCAACATACCCGGCGTTCAAGAACTTTCGTATCAGTCGGATGAAGCGGTCGTCCGAGATGCGTTCTTTCAGGATGTCGATCAGAACATCATGTTTGATGTTATCGAAAAACCCCTTGATGTCGCCCTCGATAAACCAGCTCGTACCGTTGAAAGTCTTTTGAATTTGAGCCAGTGCGGTATGGCAGCTTCGTTTGGGTCTGAAACCATGCGAGTTGTGTTCAAAACTCCCCTCGTAGATAGCGTTCAGAATCATTCTTACTACCTCCTGCACCAGCTTGTCATTCATAGCCGGTACGCCAAGCGGACGCATTTTCCCATTTTTTTTCGGGATATACACCCGCCGTGACGGTTGGGGCTGATAGCTTTCGTCTCTCAACGACGCTATCAGTTTCTCAATGCGGTTTAGGCTCATCCCGTCGATAGTCTGACCGTCTGCGCCCGATGTCATGTTGCCCGGTTTCGCATATATGCGCTCGTAGGCTACATACCACACTTCCTCATTGAACAAAAGCCTGTAAAGACGCTCGTACTTGTAGGTAGAGTCCTTACTGTGCTCTGTAAGACTGTTTAATACTCTTGCGGGACTTCTCATAATGTCTCACACATTTTCCGTTAATCGTATTAATAAATATTAGCTGCCGCCCTTCGCCATGTACGAGGCTTTCCCTCGCTCGGACTACTACGGCGGCTCCGTTGCCGTGCCGGATATTCATAGGTCTGAAACCTAATAGCCTTTCGGCGTTCCGGTTTAGGCAATCTCCGTTTGCTTGCATAACAACTGTTAGCGTGATAGATTGTCGGATACGACTTCCGTCCTTTACCGTTTACTGCTGTTACGCCGTGATAAGTTCCTGCCCTTTCTCCTCCGTGACTGGAAAGAGGGTATCACGGTACGGCGAGTTCAGCTACCTTACGCCGCAGGTACAACCTGATACCGTTCGGACTATCGTTCAATCAATCCGGATTTTATCCTCGTATCTATCGTTTCATCATGCCATTCAGTCGCAGTCTTGGTAGCTGACTGACTTATAGCTTTTCCCGACATGCTACACTCCCTGTCCGGTTTCCCTTTCAGATAAGTCGGTTGATGATAGGTTTTTCAAAGAACACTTACCTAATCTCCTGCTAAAGAGATATTTGTTATGCAGCCTTGACGGACGCACCGCGGATATTGTCCAGCTCGAAAACGATGAACCTCTTGTCGAACAGGTCGAGCTCCTTGTCGCTGTTGAGCAGATAGTCGTACTCGCCCCCTTTATAGTAAGGTTCCAGCACGTTCAGGAAACCGTCGATGTCGAAGTCCTTCTCCCGCACGTTCTTCTGGCGCAGCAAACGGCGGTAGTCGCTGCCCACGAACTCGTAAAAGGTATCGAACGAAGGCACCAGCTTCGGATTTCTCTTCAGCTCCTGAAGGTAGAGGTTCACGGCGTTCGAGAGGGCCACCTCCTCGGCGCGCGTGGGGGCCTCGTCGTCCCGCTTCCACAGAGTGAGGAGCAACGTCTTGATCGACTCGCGCTTCTCGATGTCGAACACCCCGTCGGAGGTGTAGAAAGGATTGAAACAGATCGGCTCCTCCTCCGTGTAGGTCAGGTAGATACCATCCCGCCCTCTGCTTTTTTTATGGATCAGTTCGCAGAGCCCCTTGTAGGAGTTCCCCGTATCGACCAGGACGATATGCGCCCCCTGTTCGTAATATTGGCGCACCATGTGGTTCGTGAAGAAGCTCTTGCCGCTCCCGCTGGGCCCCAGAATGAATTTGTTGCGGTTTGTGATCACGCCGCGTTTCATCGGCTCGTCCGAAATGTCGAGGTGTACCGGCACTCCCGTCAGCCGGTCCACTATCTTGATACCGAAAGGCGACGGACTGCTGCGGTAATTGGTTTCGGCCGTGAAGAAGCAGAGCGCCGGTTCGAGGAAAGTGTAGAACGATTCCTCTGCGGGAAAGTCCCCCTCGTTCCCCGGTATGCCGCCCCAGAAGAGGGCCGGCACATCCACGGTGTTGTGATGCGGCGTGCAGCCCATCAGGGCGAGCTGCGCCCCCACGTCGTTGCGTATGCGGGCGAGCTCCTCGCCGCTCTCGGCCCACGAGATCACGTTGCAGTGGCAGCGCACCGACAGCATGTTATCCACATGGGCCTGGCTCAGGTAGAGGTCGATCCACTCCTTGTTCACGGCGTTCGATCGCGAGTAGCGCGACAGGGAGTTCATGTTGCGGGCCAGACGCTCGAAATGACGCAGGGTCTGCTCGTGATTGTCCAGAAAAATGTATTGGTTGTATAGGTGGTTACAGCCCAGCAGCAGCCCCACGGGAGCGGCGAAACTGAGACGGCAGTCGCTCCGGTCCGTAGAGAGGCGCTCGTAGCGGGCGGCGGTCGAAACCGTCTGCGGCAGGTCGTCCAGGTCCGTGAGCGTGTGTAGGCAGAGGATCTTGTCGCCGACCGTCATGCGCCCCGGATCGAGGCGTATGTCCTCGTTGGCCACCGGTTCACGGCTCAGCGTGAAATACTGCGAGAGCAGTCCCGGTCTCTCCGGCGTTCCTATGATCTCTTCGGTTCCCAGGCGCCGCAGCCGGAGCAGGCCGCTTTCGCGCAGGATACTCTCGGCCTGCGATACCGCCTCGACAAAACGCTCCATGGCCTGCGGATCGCCGATCTCTTGCGGGACGATGCGGCTGCGACAGAGCGTCGAAAAGTCGCTCTGCGAGCGCATGCGCTCCTTGGTGGTCTTGGTGATGAACAGGTAGCAGGAGTGGTGCAGGTAGGGCCGCTCGTTGAAGTGGCGTTCGAAGGAGCGCGAGAGGAACGAGGCGTCCTCCCCGGGTTTGGCCTTGTAGCGCTCTTCCGTGAACCAATCTTGTTTATGAACGACGGTGTAATCCGGCAGCACGCGGATCGCCTTGGCTCATGTGCCTTGCAGCGACTCGTACTCGGCTTCGGTCAGGGTGAAGAGCTCCGGGAGTTCCACGACCCAAGCCGCCGTGACGTCGCCGCCTTTGCTCAGAATGAAGCCGCGCTCCACGCCCACCAGCGGAAAGCGGCTTTCGAGGGTCGCGGTCTTGAATATGCTTCTCATGGTGTAGGTAGTTTTAGGGTTTGTCATTCGTCGTTCGCATCAGCCGGGCGATGCGCTTGCGGTGGATGATGCGCCGCGGGTAGCGGCGCACGGCAGAGAGTTTCATCAGCCCGTGCGCACCGTAGCGGCCGTTCAGGTAGAAGGTGAAAGCTACGAGAGCCGTACCGAGCACCAGCCCCACCGCGATACATACCGCCGCGGGAACGCCCAAAAGGTACATCGCTACGAAGAGGATGAATACCCCGAGCAGCCCCCCGGCGAAGATGAAGAGATATTGAGCGCGCAGGCCCTTGAACTCGACCTGCTTGCCGATGCCTTTGTTGATGCTGTACCAAGCCATCGTTACAGGAAGAAGGAGCGCAGCACCGTGGCCGCCACAATCAAAAAGATGCAGGCCCCGAACCATGAAGCCGCTGTTTTAGAGGTGTCCGGATCTCCCGAGCTGTCGAGTAGGTCAGCCACATTACTGGGGCTTTCCCCTCTAAGAACCGTACGTGCGAGTTTCCCCGCATACGGCTCAAGCAACATAGTTTCATAATACGTGCACATACTAAGAAACCAGCTCGCTGTTACGTTTTCTGTTTCGGTATTCGACTTGCCGTTTGCAGGTATCGTGAACGAGGATACGCACCTTTCTCTCGCCGACACGCCGGTCGGTTAAACTCCAGGCACGTTCCGTGTCGATACGTTCCCCGCAGAACGGGCACACCTTGTCCTGACGCTTCCAGATGGCAAGCAATGATTCCTTACCTTTGAGCGTTTGCTTCATCCGGTAGGTTTCCCGCCATTCAAAGTATGATTTGTATTCCGGATCGTATGGGTTGGCGAAGTGACGGATTTTGGCGAATTTGACCGCTTTGATGTTCGACAACCGTTTAAGCGGGATAAAATCAATCTTATCCCCGTCGCTCAAATCGGCCGCGAACGTCCAGTCCCTGCCGTTTATCGTCTTAAAATATCTTTCCTTAACCCAATACTTCCCTTTGCCGGCGTGTCTGCGACGCGCCCACTGCCATACTTTGCGAAAGATTTCAAAGTCCATTCTGTGGAATGTTTCTGCGGAAACACCGTATTGATAGTAGTTTCCCCATCCCGTGATAATCGGGTTGAGCATCATGATGAGCGACTTCTGCCGGGCGGCCTTGTTGGATTCTACAACCCGCCTGATCTTCTCCAAAAACTTCTTCTTCGCCTCTTTGGACGGTCTCGTGAGCAACGTGTCTCCGAATTTCCGGATGTTGAACCCAAGGAAGTCGAATCCCTCGCTGATATGCGTGATTTTCGTCTTTTCGTCGGAGAGCATTAGCCCTCGTTCGGCCAAGAATTTGCGCACGAGCGGTAAGACCTCGTTTTCGAGGACCGATTTGTCCGTTCCGGTTATGATGAAGTCGTCGGCATAGCGTACAAGATGTACTTTGGGGTAGACGGCTTTGCCTTTCTCCTTGTGTCTCTTGTACTGTTGTTCAAGCAGGCTTTGCAGCCCGTCAATCGCCATGTTCGCTAATGTCGGGGATATTATGCCGCCCTGCGGAGTGCCTTCTTCGGTCGGCAGGAACTGCCTGTCGAAGATATAGCCGCATTTCAGCCATTTGCGTAGTACCGTCTTATCCATAGGGATATTTTCGAGTAACCAGTCGTGGCTGATGTGGTCGAAACATCCTTTGATGTTCGCTTCGAGTACCCACTGCGGAGCTACCGTGCGCGAAAGGAGGATGTAGCATTGCTCTATCGCATCCTGTGTGCACCGATGTTTGCGAAAACCGTAGGAGTGGCTGTCGCCGGTCGTTTCGGCTATCGGGTCGAGTGCCATAAGATACAGGGCCTGCATTGCCCGGTCTTTCATCGTAGGTATTCCCAAAGGGCGGAGTTTCCCGTTCCTCTTTTTGATGTTCACCCGCCTTAACGGTTGCGGCCGATAACCGCGTCTGTCAAGGTCGAAAATGGCTTTGGCTTTCGCCAGCGGAGATGACCATACTGCACCGTCAACTCCGGGTGTGTCTTTACCTTTATTCAACGTAACACGTCTTACGGCCAACGCTTTGGCGTAAAACGAATGAGTGAGCATCCATTGCAAGGATTTAACCTTGTTATGTCTGCCTTCCTTGCGAGCCTTTACAATACGTGTTTGCAGCTTTCGAACGAACAGTTCGCACCTGTTCCAGTCGATCTCCGACCAGAGGGTGTGGATGTCGTTTCCGGGCGCACACGCCGATTTAATTGCGTTCATTTGCTTTCCTTTCTTTGAAAGTTCTACTAACTGTTTTGTAAAGAGTCACCTAACGCGGAAGTCTGCCCGGTTTCCCGTGAGATGATGTTGTCCCGTTTCTGCATAAACAGCACTCAATCTCTATCCTGCTCATTACAAGCAGGCTTTCGCTTTTTCCGCAATCCTATACCCGCACCCCGTTCGGCTCGCCTTACGGCTTGCTTACCTGTCCCGTAGGACAGGAGAGATACGGGCTTACCGTGTTCTGCGTAAGTAACAAACAAGCGGGTTAGGTTCTGTCAATTCCACCGGCAGTGCTATTGTCCGTGTAACCCCAAAATTCAAGAGGTTATCCGACTGCTTACCATTTTGGTCAGAGCCTGTCAGCATTTTTGGCTTCTTATACCTTACGATGTTTAAGAACAGTTCACTTTCGTTAACCATACCGCTAAGCCTTGCTCCTCGCGCCGAATAATGCTATCGGCCGTTGACTTTTCCTCACGGTTCTGTCTCCTCCTTTCGGAAAGGCTACTTTGTCCGGGCAGCTTCGCACAAAACGGTTACCCGCGATGCACGTGCCCGTAGGCTACCGCCGACGGAACGGCGGGTGTAATCGTTGCTTAATTTAATTGTTGTTACACAATTACTTACGCAACTTCACGTCGCACGAACTTTTGATAAACCTTGATGCCGCCGATCAGCCCCACCACAGCACCTACGGCGTAAATCAGCCGGGTCAGCGGGTCGAAGTAGGACGTTACCATGCTGGTCGCCTCGGTGATACCGCTCAGGCCGTTGCCCTGCGCCAGTACCGAAGCCGCGGTAAAGCCTACGGCGGCCAAGGTCAGAAACAATCTCTTTTTCATACTTGTCGTCTGTTGTTTTTAAGTGTGGATTAAAAACCGCAGACCGCACCTACCGAAGGCAGGGCGGCCTGCGGCCGTACTGCCTCTGGGGTCAAAGCGTTCGGGCCGCTCTTCAGCTCGAATCGTAAAAGCCTCTTTCCATCGCTTTCGTGTTTTTAAGGTTCGACAATCGGTTCATTACCGGAAGGCGTCCACATCGAAATTTCCGAGTTCGGAGAGCTCCTCTTCCGTGGGGCGGAACTCATCCCGGGCCTGCTCCTCCAGCACGCCCTGCAGGGAAGCCGCCACTTCCCGCCTGACCTGCTCCGGGTCGACCACCGGCAGGATCTCTTCCTCGCCGCTCCCGTCGTCCCGCTGGATGAAGCGCCCAGAGAACCCGGGATCTTCCCATCGTTGGGGAGCGTATCGCTCCGTGATCTTGCGTCCGAAGGACTCGTCCCGCCATTCGGTCGTTTCGTCCGCTGCGGTTTTCCCTTCCGGGAGGGCAAATGTATTACCGCCGTCGGTTTTTGATTCCGTTTCCTCCCGTTTGTCACCCTCAGGCACTCTCTGGCCGCTAACGTACACTTTCATTTCGACCAGATCGTCGGCTCCGGGGGCCGGAGACGGAACCTGCGCGGCCGGAACCTCCTTCCGGCGGGAAGGCAGGCGAAACCGTTCGCGCCAGCCTTCGAGGAACAGGCCGCCGAGGCCTCCCCCGAAGAGGAAGCGGTCGAGGTAGAGGTAGGCGCCCAGCAGCAGCGCCAGCGTGCAGAATATCTCCCGCATGATTTACAGGAGGTCTTTGTTGTTCTTCTGGCGGTAGAGGCGGTTGATCTCCCAGCGGAACAGTTCGAGATGATGCGCGAGGATGTTCTCTACGTAGGTCGTCACCGATATGCTGCTCCAGCCCAGACGGCGCACCACCTCCGAGAGCCTGCGCTTGGTCTCGGCACTGACATAGACGGCGCTCCGCTCACGGACCACGCCGCGGCGCAGGAACACCTCCTCGTAGGGCGAAACCGTCATTCCCTGACGGCGGGAACGAGCGGGACGCGCCTCTTCCCGTACGGGCTCCTGTACGCTCTCCCGCACGGGTTCCGGGTCGGGAGCTTCCTCCGGAAGCGCGGCCGCCGGAGCCTCGCCGGGAGCCATGTCGAGCACCGAGCCCGAGGCGCTGCGGCGCGAGGCCACTTCGCGCAGTAGGATGTCGTCGATGTCGATCGCCGTTTTACGTTCTTTCGTCGCCATGGCCTACCGGGTTTCGCAGAGGGTACATATCTCTTCGCACAGCTCTTGGAGGCAGCACTCCGCGGCGAAGGCCCGTTCGGGAGGAAAGAGCGTCGAGCGCGACACGGGGCCGCCGCCGGGCTGCAGCTCCCTGCCGAAACGGCTGCGGGCGGGCACATGCGTGCGCATCACCGGCAGATTGAAGCGCGCGAGCGCCGCCTCGTACTGCCCGTAGAGGGGCGTGCGCTCCCTGCGGTCGATCATCGTCCAGAACATGTGGACCCCGGCCGTGGCGCACTCCGGGTTCGGCACAAACGATTCGGTCACCAGCCGGGCGAAGACCACCGAGCTCTCCATCACCATCTTGTCGGCTTTCATGGGGATAAATACCCGCTCCAGAGACGAGACCAGCGGTAACACGCCCTTGACAGCCGTAGCGCCCGGCAGGTCGAACAGTACGTAGTCGTACTCCTCGTCCTGTCCGTCGAGGAAGCGCTCCGCTTCACCGAGCGCTTCAGGAAGCCGGCAGTGCACCACCGGCCATATCTTTCGGTCCGTGGTCTTGTATTGGCGCAGAAGCATCAGCTTGTAGCGGTCGGAGCCGTCAATGAGCTGCAACTCGCGCTGACGCTGCTCGTGGATGCTCCACTGGGGATAGTCGCAGTCGACCACCAGCACGCGGCGGCCCATGCGGTAATGCAGCAAGCTGGCGGCAAGCACCGTGAAGGTCGACTTGCCGACGCCGCCTTTCTGGCTGCAGATCGAAATGAAATGAGGTCGTTTTGCCATTGTATCGTGGTTTAAGTGGATTGTATGAATGCAGTGAACCCGCATGCGTCGTATGCACCGTATGAACCTGAAACACCGTAAGCTCTCTCTGCACCGCCGTCACCCGAAGCACCGAGTGAAAGCCATGCACCCGACGGATTCGGTGCACCCGACGCTTTCAGGGCATGGGAAGTATCGGGTGAAACCGCCGCACTCAGGTCGTTCGGAAAACTTATTGCACCGCATGACCTGCATGGAGGGAAGGCACCGCATGCATCGGATTCATTGCACTCACCGAATGCACCGGAAGCAGTGCCGGCAGTACATGCACTGAATGCGACATAACCGTTCGGTTCATTCCATGCGTTGCCTGCATGCTCTGCACCGGACGCATGCGGAGCACGTCCCGCAAAGGAAACACGCCGGGGGAGCTTTTCCGCACTCTGTCACCCTCTGTCACTCTCTGGCCGCTTGCGGCCCTTGTCGGGCTTCGCTTTTGTCCGTAATATTGCACCCGGAACCCCGTTCCGCTACGAGGTTATCTCAGGCGACTGCCTGAGATAACCGTGGAGATCCGCCGGGAAGGCGGATTTTATCGGCACATGCCGATAGCGAGCTGTTTTTTTGTGGCACGGAAACCTTTCCGTACCACAAAAAAGCCCGGCTCCCGAAGGTGCCGGGCGGGTTCCTGCTCCGAAGTCGCAAACCTTATAAAAACAACGCCATGGCACAAAACAAAGGGGGAAGGCCGAAGGCCGCCGATCTTAAACGTCACATCTACCGATTCAGGCTCAACGACGAGCAGAATACGCGCTTTCAGCAGATGCTTTCCGAAGCTGGACTGACCGGAAATATGTCGAAATTCATCCTCGCGCGCCTCTTCGGATGAGAGCTGCGCGTCTATAAAAGCGATCCCACGGCTGCGAAATACCTCGCCAGGCTCAACGATTTCTATTGGCAGTTCGCACGCATCGGCAACAACTACAACCAGATCGTCAAGCAGGTTAACACCCACTTTTCGGGGCAACGCATCCCCCTGCAGCTCGAAATCCTAATTCGCGACACGCGCCGCCTGAAAGCCCTCAGCGAACGGATCGCCGATCTTACCGAAGAGGCCCGGAAGCTATGGTTGCCCGAATAACGTTCGGCAAGAACATCGCCGGGGTGCTGCTCTACAACAAGCTCAAGGTGGATGCGAGACAGGCCGAGGCGCTGCTCTGCCACAACCTGCCCGTTACACCCACAGATGGGAAAATCGATGCCTACAAACTCACTGAAGCCTTCCGCCCGTGGCTCGAACATCCGCGCGCCGGACTCTCGAAGCCCGTCTTTCACGTCTCGCTCAACCCGCATCCGGACGACCGTCTGGACGATTTCCAACTGCTGGAGATCGCGCATCGCTATATGGAGGAGATGGGCTACGGCGATCAGCCCTACGTCGTCTTCCGACACCGGGACATAGACCGCGAACACCTCCATATCGTCTCCTCGCGCATCCAACCGGACGGCCGGGCGGTCGATTATTACCGCTACAAGGAGCGTTCGGTCAAGGCTACCCAACGGATCGAGCGCGAGTTCGGCCTGCACCCTGCGGTCGAAGGAATGCAGCAGCCCTTCGAGGAGTTGCGGCGCGTAGTCTATGCCCGCGGGAACCTCAAGGCGCAGATAAACTCCGTGCTGTGGAACCTGGCGGATCGCTACCGCGTAGGCTCCCCCGGCGAGTGGAACGCCCTGCTGGGACTGTTCGGCATCTCGGCGCAGGAGTGTACGGGCGAGATCGACGGGCGCCCCTATGCCGGAATGATCTATTGTGCCCTCGACGAGAGGGACCGGAAAGTGGGAAAGCCCGTCAAGGCCAGCCTCCTCTCGGCCCCAGTGGGGTACAGCCAGATGCAGCGCGAATACGCCAGGACGAAAAAGTGGGTCAGGGAGAATCGTGAAAGGTTGGAGCCCGCGCGGGAGGCCATACGCGAAGCCATGAACCGCGCACGGAGCGCGGAAGAGTTCGCCCGCCTGATCCGCCCCGCGGGTCTCTCGGTCGTCTTCCGCCGCAGCGAGGAGCACGGCGGCCGCATCTACGGGGCGACCTTCATCGACCATAACGAAGATCTTGTCATCAACGCCTCGAAGCTCGACCGCGCATACTCGGCCAACCGGTTCCATGAACTGTTCGACGCGGCCGAAGATGAAAGACAGACGGAAACGACAACGCCCGAGAAAACGCAGCGTATAGCTCCGGAACCGTTGCCCGAGTATGCACCGAGGCACGAATTGGAAGAACGGCTATGGGTGCCGAACCTCTTTTCCGAGCTTCTCGACGAGGCGGCGCGCTCCGACTACGACCCGGACGAGTGGGCCGCCATGCAGGCGCTGCTACGAAAGAAGCGAAAGAAGAGACGCCGGCCGAAATAACCGCCTTTTAAGAAACAGATCTTCCTGAGAATCGTCGCTTTTACGATTCAATAGAATGGAGTTGAGACATCCTGCATACAGAAAAAGGGGAGGTAATGCCGGTTAACGTCGGTTGCAGGGATTTTCATTGGACATAAGTTTGTAGAGGCCGTCGTTCAGGATTTTCTTTAAGACTGCCAGACATTCCTTTAAATCGACACGTTACATTTTATTATGGATGAGGTAACGAAAAGGCAACGGTTCTGTTTTCCGTTTTTTGTATCAGGTTTCAATACCAAATAACTGGTGCGAAGTTAATTAAACAAGTCGAAAGTCACGACCATAAAGGCAAAAAACTCTGTTTTTGCCTTTAATCGTTCGTATCCTTTTCGTTCGACCATCTTCCTGTCGATTTTCTCCGAGACGGTATACCGAAAAACGGTTCCTGCATTGGCCGCTTACCTCCCGATACGGTCTTTTTGTCTTTGATCATGGAGTATTCAAGGAAGATAAAGCGTAAATTAGTCATGGCCGGAAGCAGGGTCGACATATACGGGAACAGATAAAGTGGAAATAACAGTTTCAATCATTAGCCGACAGATAGCCTATGCGATAAACCTATGGACGTCTGGATATACACCGAAGACCGTCATTACTTAAACCAGCTAAAACCGATGTGCCGTATTCGCACTGTCTTCGTGTACAATTTGCCGCCCGAACCGGCTGCCGATCCCGGTATCTGCGGCCTATGGGCTTGACGACCTTTATCCGAATAGCATCTTGACGAAAGCCTTCGCACCGCATGGTGGGAGGCTTTCGTCTTTTATCCATCGTACGATCGAATGGCCATACATAAATATTCACGCACGGTGCCTTATTGCGCCGTTTTTTATTAACCTAAATCAATACAGCCATGAAGACACGTACTTTGATCGATTCAAGGCTCGTTACGTTATTGTACGAAGCCCGGAGTGGGCGGACGGTCTGCGAACGCACGTTGGACGATGCCTATGCTCGTTTTTGCACGACAGTAAACCGGTTGGGTGAGAAGCCATGCTCCTCTGGGGCAATCCGCCTGTTCGAAAGAACGCGTATCGAATTGTCCGATCTCAGCAGGTTCCTGGAGCACAGCCCACTTCCCGGCGCGGTAGCATCTTGTTGTTATAGGGCCAGGGCAATTGTTGAATCGGAACTAAGGCTCATCCACCAACGCCTGAGATACCCCGAACTCGACCGTGAAAGGCCTTCCGTACCGCGTTCTCCGCTTTATCTGAACGAGAAAACGACCGTTTCTGATATCGTGGAACTCATCGCCCCGACATATAAACTGGGCCTGCTCCGAACGGAAACGGGCAAAGCCGACCTGCAGACGATCATCAACGGATTCGAATGGCTGCTGAATATCGACCTGACACATTACGCGGGACTGCGCTGTGCAATCTTCAAACGGCAGGACCTCACGCCGTTGCTCGACAGGATGCGCGACGCATGGATCGAGGCCAGCCAGAAATAGACGAAAACAAGGAACGGAAAACAGCGAATAATCGCCTGTTTCCCGTTTCTTTTTGCAGTCTGGCAATGACGATTACCGCCGCATTATCCTGAAAAAATTGTCGCCATCGTTCGTCGTTTTTCAAGACGATATCGTGTGATTCATCATGTTCACCGGATCACACAACGATATGAAACGTATCGAGGCCGAAGGAAAACTCAACGCATAGTGTGCCGACAACATCGCATGGCTGAACGAGACGTTCGGAACGGATAACGTCGTGTCCGCCGGATCATTCCATGCGATACGGCAAAAGGGTCGAATGATATAAGGAAACGAAAAAACAAAGTGCCATGAGTATTGTATATTGCAATAACTTCTTTATATTTGAAGTGACGATTCGCCGGAACAACGGCGGGTTAGCTTTGCTTCCTTAAAAATTCTGGTAAAATTCGACGTAGGCAAAGCACAAGCGAAGTCCCACAAACGGCTCATGCCGGGCGGGGCATCCCGTATTTTGGATTCCATGCTACGGCGTGGGCCTCTTGTGCTTATATTGCGGACGGTTTACCAGAGCCTTTAAGGAGTATAAGCCAATGCCCACGCTCGTTTTTTATTCCGGCGGATAGCGAAATTTTGTAAAAGCGAAAATATGCTATCTTTGCCACGTAACAATACGGCATAGCCGTAACATATCGAAAAGGTTAAGACAACCTTTATACCTACAGCAAACTTCCGCCCTATTTGTTATCGAATAGGTGTTTTGAGTGGTATAAATCTTGTCTGAAACCTCTGTTATGCCCCGGTACGAGTTGCCGGGGCAGCAGGGGCGTAAGGGCAACTACCACTCAAGGCTCGGAAGGCCGGCTGTAGGGGTTGTACCTGCGCTCCTGCTCTTTTGTCGTATGACGGCAGGGCCCGGGGAACGGAAATCACACATTTCAACCCCTCTCGATATGTTTCGGTTCTGCCCGTTTTTCAAGATACGCTTCACGTACTCTATTGCCGGAAATATTCGGCGGCAGGGGCGTTACATGACCGTACGGACCTACCGTCTGCCTCTAACCCTTTTCAATACTTTCAATATATTTCCCCGCACAGGGCTCGGACCTCTTTCGCCAATCATTCGATCCATAAGCAACAGCGGAGGGGGACCGTGCCCCGTGCGTTTTTTCTTGTACTCATTAACTCGGAGGAATGCACGGCTATCGTCGAAACGGACAGGGACTTCGCTGACCGTAACCCGCCGCCGCATTCCTCCCCGAAACATCCGGAACCATTCGCTATACTTATCGGGGACGGCCCTTTGCGGGGCTATCGACACCTACGAACGCTCCGCCGCCGAGGGACTCGTAAAGCTCGCAAGGCTGTGTGTCGCCCCTCGCCGCGACCGATCGGCCGTCCCCGATTTTACTTCGCACTGTAACTTTTCGAGAAGGAACCGAGTTAATAACAAAGACAAAGGACGGATACGGCCTGCGGCAGTATTATATCGGGAGGGGACGCTCCGCAGGCCCGCCGGTCCTTATTTCGGAGAAAACAACCGAGCGACGCCAACGTAATCGTGCAGGAAAAGGAGCGTGGAGGACTGCATGCAATTACGGCGACGGATAAGTGTCTTCAGACAAGCCCTCCGCGCTCCTTTTACACTTCTAACCATTCAAAACGGTAAATCATGGCAAACGATGAACAAACCCGAACGGTCGCAGTCGTGACCTTCTTTTACAAAGAACAGTATCTGAGTTCTCTGGTGTTCGACGATACGGAGACGGGCGACACGGTGATGGCGACACTACAAAAGATTTTCGATTTTCGGGAGGCCGGCCTATCGTTCCGGTGCGAGATCAAGCCGCTGTACGACGCGCAGTCTATCCTGCGGGAAATGGACGCTTGGAAGGAGGGATTCGTCCGTCCGCAGGGAACGATTCTCAAACTCATGCGAATCATCGAGGCCATGAAATCGAATTGACCGCTATCCCCGCCCCGCTCATCCGAGAACCATAATATATAACGCAATGAACCGAACCGAAACGCTCCCGGCCACCGACCTCGATAAGCTGCTCGACCGGGAAAGAACTCTCGCCGGACTGCCTGCACGGATCGATCTCTCGCAGATCACAGGCTTGTGGCGACTGGACCATTCCTACCGGTACGATCCGGAGAGAAGATCGTGGGTTACTCCTATCTCCCATCTGCATGACGACGTCCGTACCCGTTTCGATGCAAACGGTACGTTGGAAGAATACGAAGCCGAATTCACGACGATTCGCAGCTCTTACCGCTTCGATCCTCGGCACGGGACACTGACATGGGAGGGATGCGAGCACCATATCGTTTCGCTTATGCCATCGTATATGGCGGTGGTCATTTATGAACCGGTAACGGAAAAGCGCGACTGCGAGGAGACGTATAAATTCGTATACGAGCGTTTGTCCGATATGAATTGAGCCGGCCTCGGATAAAAACGGATCGAAACCGAGTTACGCAGACTTCGCTTATAAAAGCGGCTATCGTGCAGTCTGCACTTCTCTCTTTCTGCCATACAGCTGTCGTCGTCCGGAATCGTATGGAGATTTAACCGTTTTCTACTTGACATAGAATGAAAATACCCGGCTTCCATTGGAAGCTGGGTATTTCACATCATTGTCACACCTGCCGGACGGATCCACATGGATCCGTCCAGAGACATACACGGGCTTGGAAACGGTAAGCGAGACCTATATCACTGCCATTGACCGGCCTGAGTTCTTTTTTGGGAATCCAGAGCCGGCTCTAAAGTCTGCTATCCGCTTCTTCAATGTTTGCGACCTTCTGTACCGCATCTTCTTTCGGCATCAGTTCCGAAGCGATTTTCCGGTCGAGCACCTCCTGTTTTTCCTGCAAAGCCAGCAATTCGGCTTCTTTCGCTCATATACCGCCGACGATTTATCCCCAAAAACAGAAGATTTTAGACCATTTGGTGTATTGGGGCAGGGTATTCAGCTCTAAAATATGTAATACACTACGACATGCAAAGCTCTGTAAAATGACCGATCGGAAGGATTGGTCATTCTTTTAATGTATTGAAATTTAGAACAGTATTCAGTAGATTCAATATCCGAATCCTTATAACGCTCACCCGTAAGTCTAACTATAAATCCAAATGTCATGAAGAACACCCAAACTTTTTCCAACAAAATGATTGACCTGACTGGTATACAAGATTACGAACGGATTACGGCTGAGTTCAACCGATTGACAAAAGACTATTATGCGAAGGAAAAGAATCCGATTCAGCGATTTCGTACCTTGCGCCAGATACGGATCAGGCTTGCGCTGGCGAAAAGGGTTTACGAAGTGGCCGGTAAAGAGACAGAGTATATTATCCGCTTGCTGAAAAATGAAGAGGAGATCGTTTTAACGTTCGCATCCCAGGCGAAAGATTCAGATCTTTCGCCGACCGGCCATAAGGTAGTACGTCTGAATTGGTCGGGCAAACTGATCGATCTGGTCGAGATTGTCTACGGCCTATATGTCGGCCGTTGTATTAATGGAGGACGATGCGACATCAAGGAGATCGTAACCGCTTTCGAGCAATTGTTCGGCGTCAGGTTGTCGCATATTTACAATCGACTGCTGGCCATCCGAAATCGCAAGAACGGCCGGACCCCGTTTTTGAAATGGCTCAGCGAGCAAATCGAGCGGGATGCCTATGAAAAGGACGAATAGATATCTGGTAAACAAGAGACAAACAACGACCGAGGATCGCTTGTCTTTTCAATATATCTATTTTGATAATCAGGGAGGACGATGTCCTCCCTGATTCAGATTTTATTTTTTAATTTTTCTTGTTAGCACTGTTCCTTGATAATCCCCCGGCAACAACATACTCCGAAGGCCATTGGAATCCATAATGGCATGGAAAGGAAAATCTAATAAAGAATCTATTAAAGTAATGATGTAGCCTTGTTGACTCCATGTGCCTTCGGAAATCTTTTGATTTAAAATATCCCAACGGTAACGGTAATCGGAATAAAGAATCAAACGATGTAGCGGATCTGAATATACGCCAGGTTTTATTGCCGGATAAATTCCCGAATAATTAGGGATGTTTTTCGCCTGATCAAGTATCGCTTTATAATCCGGAATTTTGACATAATCAAAGACGCCGTCTGTGAAACTCTCAGAATTAACTTTGTTTACAGGGTAAGACATCAAAAAGCGGAAGCCCGAAAGAAACCGGATTGAATCGCCCTCTTTGACAGCCGTCAAGGTGTAACGGCATACAGAATCGGTACAAAATAGCGTATCCCGTTTTATTTGAAAAGTTCCGCCGGAAATGATAGCACCCAAAACCTGATCGTCTGTTACAGATCGTGAAATGGCAATCGAGTATCGATGAGTGTTATCTAATTGAAGTACAAGATCCATACTCTCACCGAATACTGCATCATCTAAAGGATTCTGGAATGTATATGTATATCCTCCATACCAGCTATCCTCATTGGCGTGAGGAACTGCTCCATTTGAAACCTGCATGAGGAACATGCAGTACAAAGTCATTAGTAATGTTCTCATATTAATTTGCTCTTTGGTCCTCGAACGAAAGACCGAAAGAATAATAATCTGTCTGCTGCGAGGCCTGCAAAGTGCCGTTCGCTGCATTCAACATAGCACGGGCAGATGGTCGGTCTTGAAATAATGTCGGTGTAGGGCATTCCTGCGGAACCTCGAGACAGGGATACCGTTCTTTCGGGGGGGAGCATGTACAGCAACTTGTTGTCGCTGCTGTAGACCATCACCGAGCGGTAGTAAGTCAAAAAACGTTCGCATCGCAAGCAAGTTTCCGACCCGACGCATTTTAAATATATGAGAATTTCGATTTTCAATACATATAAAAATGATTACAGAAGAAAGCCCGGCAGATTATCACAGCCCTTTTATCTTTTAAATTTGAGTTTATCGTTTTCGCAAAAGCATATTTGCATAATATCCTGGAAATAACAAGCTTTGAACACTTGAATTAGATTTAACAATAGCATAGAAAGTTGTTTTTAAAAAAGTATCATTACATTCCAGAATGCCATTATCATCTTGCCATGTGCCTTGAGAAACTAACGAGGTAAATATGAACCATTCATATGTTCCTGTCGCTTGAATATGTAGCTGAAATCCCCCACAGGTATACTTTCCCACAGGGGAAGCCTTCATGGGAATAGGAAATGATTTCTCTTTTTGTTGCAACACCATTTGATACGTGGAAACGTGGTTCTTGTAATGTTCAAGAGACTCTGTTAATAATTCATAGTTATCAACCCCAACACTCAAATCTCCTCTTTTATTTAAGATAAAAGGAAATCCTTCTATAATTTCGATAAACGATTCTTTTCGCACTGCACTAAGCCGATATTCTGACACAGCATCCTTAAATGTAACCACATTGTTTTGAGTATTATAATTACCGTATGAGAGGATGGTATGGTTTACCTCTTCATGTCCCGACAATCGCCCCTCCGGAAAAGTATAGATCAAATCGATCAGATATTCTTTATCATTGAGCAATACAATATCACACAGAGTATTGTCATTAATCTCAAAAGAATACGTTTCGATTTTTTTTGAAGACGTTGATGCTTGGGAAGCATTCATATATCCTATCAAGAATAACACAACTAGTAATTTCATGGTGCAAATGTTTTATCAATGTATTATCGGTCGTGCAAGATAGTTTCCTTGCCCCCAAAACCCCATCTCTATAGCAGTGCGGCGATATAACAATGCCTTTTGGTATTGTCCCGCGTTCATATATGTACTCACGGTACCTTCATACGCTATACTTTCGGAAAAAGCTTGAACATATGCTACTCCATATAAAGAATGATGAAATGCATGGGTTATCTCATGCCCTACGATAGCATTAAAATCCACACTATTCCCTAAAGCAACATTTGGCGCAACACGAATTATCCCTGTTGAAGCACTAGAAGCTTCATAAATAGCATTAACTTGATAATTCTTTTGAGCATTCCACATATTGCCTTTGGTGTCTACTGGATATCTTTTAGTTCCTTGAGTCGTTATATCTAATATACCGTAATCTCCTTTCTTTATACCTTGCTCTTTAAAAACTCTTTTGTGTAAATACTCATCCAATAAGACGAATAGATATCTTGTACACAAGAGACAAACGACGACAAAGGATCGCTTGTCTTTTTGATATATCTATCTCGATAATCAGGGAGGATGACATCCTCCCTGATTCAGATTTTATTTTTTAATTTTTCTTGTTAGCACTGTTCCTTGATAATCCCCCGGCAACAACATACTCCGAAGGCCATTGGAATCCATAATGGCATGGAAAGGAAAATCGATGTCAGTATCCATCAATGTAACGATATTTCCTTTTTGCGACCATTTGCCTTCGGAGATGCTTTGACTCATTATTTCCCACTGGTAATGTTTATTGCGATACAACATTAATCGGAATACAGGATTTGAATATTCTCCGGGTTCAATCTTAGGATAATTATGATTTTTAACACCTTCTGTAGAAGACAAAATGCCCCGATAATTTATTATTGGCAGTCCGTATAAAGCATCATATAGTATATTAGAAGTATCATATTTTACAATCCACCTATTTTTAAAAAAATGAAACCCGTTTAGGAACTGTAAACTATCTCCTCGTTTTATGGCTTTTAACGTATAATGGAATAAAGAATCTTTACAATACAGTGTATCCTGTTTAACTGAAAATGATCCTCCCGAAATAGTTTCAGCCCAAACAACATCATCTGACCAATTTCGGGAAATGCCAATCGTATATTGATGCGTGGTATTTAACCTGAGAAGGAACTCCATATCTTCATCATTGTTAAATAATGTATCACCGGAAGGTTTAGGTAACGTAAAGCTGTATGTACCGTACCAATCGTCGGAATTTTGAGCTGTAACATGATGTGCCGAATGCATTATAATCATGCAACAAATCAGGTTTATCAGTATTTTCATATTTATTATAAGTTTAAAAAGGTGAAGGATAGCCCTTAATATTGAAAATACCCTTTTCATTTGCTAAACTTCGAAACAGATCGGCATCCATAATTCTTCCCGCTTGTTCGTAAACATTAATGGTATAGCGATATGCAGCAGGTTCTGACATTTTATTTGTATAGGCTTGTCGATAAATCGCAATATGGTTGGCATGAATCAATTCATGTCCAAAGGTGGCCCTAAAATCAACCAAATCTGAAGTCAGTGCATATTTAGGAGAAATATGAATCTCTGCAATACCCGCACTACTTTGTGCAGTATATCCTCTTACTGAAAATGTTTCTTTAGCAGTCGTTCGGGTATAACTACCATCTGTATTTAATTTATATTGTTTAATATTTTTTGAAGATGGATTTGTGGTTAATAAGCTTATATTATCTTCTCCTTCTTGTACATTAAAATACGTTTTTGCACGACTTTTCAATACTTCATCGGCAATCGCAAAATCATAATCAAAAGCAGAACTTTGAACGGAAGGCCCAATTTCAAGTAATTCACTTATTCTGATTCCATTCCAGAAATTGAATCCGTTTATTGCATCGGTAACACCTTTAGTGAGTCCACCGGTCAGAGCACCGGCCAACATCCCCGAACTCGCTCCTGTAAAACCCGCAGCCAAACCTTCCCGGAAAGTCGCACCTGAACTCCATGCGTTGCCTGCACCCGATACGAAACCGGCTGCAGTGCCTCCGCTTGCTCCGAGTATAGCTCCATTGAAAAAACCTCCGGCCAGTTTCAAACTTACTTTTCGTGCTGCAGCTGCGGCTTGTATCGCCTTGTTCAATCCTGTGGAGACCTGATAACCGGCAAGACCTGAAAGCGCACCGACAATAAATGCTTTAACGTAATCTCCGGCATTATGGAGCTTAGGTAGTTGTGTAACAGTATTCGTCCATATACCCATTGCTACCGCAAAGAAGGCCCAATGTGCGAATTGCCCGTTCCGGTCGACATACATCATCGGACTGTTTCCACAGAACAGATAAGGATTGGCATACTGAGCCGCTGGGTCCATGCTGAACCATCGCCCCAGCATGGGATCGTAGAACCGGGCCCCGAAGTCGTACCATGCGAGCATCGAACCGCCGAGGTTTCCGTCCTGCAACTCCTTGCCTGAGAACAGATATTTGTTTTTGTTCAGGTTGCTGTACTCGAACGCGAGGCCGAACGGATAGAAATCGGTCGTCTGTGAGGCTTGCAGCGTCCCATCGACTGCCGAGAGCATCACACGCGTACTTCCGAGGTGATCGGTCTTGAAGTAGTTGTACGTGTAGCTCGTTCCGGCGGAACCTTCCGTGCGGGACACCGTTCCCTCCGGGGTGAGCATGTACAGCAACTTGTTGTCGTGGCCGTAGACCATCACCGAGCGGTAATAAGTCAAAGAACCGTTCGCATCGCAGGCCAGCTTCTCGCCCGATGCGCTATAAATATAGTTAATTTTTTGATTTCCTGCAACGATTTCTTCGGGAAGATTCAGCGTATTGTAGGCGATCGTCAGCCCGCGCCTTCCGTCGAAAGTCATGTTGCCGTCGGCGTCGTACCGGTAACTGGCCGAGGCCGTTCCGTTCACGCCGACCGAGAGCAGGCGGTAGCCGTCATACGTGTAGGTCAGCTCGTGCAGGTTCTCCCCGCTGCCGCCGGTCCGCTGAACCGAGAGGATATTGCCGTTCAGGTCGTAGGTCAGTCCGCCTTCCTGATAATTCGCAGACGGATTCCATACGCCGCCGGAGAGTAACTTGTAATCCGCCGATTGGAGCTGGCCCACGCGGTCGTATGCATAGGCGTAGGCTTTGTCCGTCGATGCGGCCGAACCCCAACGCATGGCGCAGATATTACCGTCCAGCCGCGGCACGGTTCCCGCCACGGCGCTCTGCTCGTAATCGAGCGCGTAGCTGAACGAAGGCGAGGTGACGGCGTTCGTGCGTCCGGTCAGGTCGTAAGCGTAGGATTCCGTTTCCAGCCCGTTGTGGATCGATTTGGTCGCTGTACGGCCCAACTCGTCGTAGGTGTACGAGGCGAGGACGACTTTCCCGTTGGCCCCATCCCCCGTGATCTGCTGGCTCACCTGCTGCAAGCGACCGAACGCATCGAACTCGAACCACTTGTCGTATTCGTAGACCGTATTGTCCACGGTCTGCTTCACTTTCGTCCGCGTCACGTTGCCCGTGAAGTCATGGGTGTTGGAGGTGATCTCCACTCCGGAAGGATAGAGATCGGCCACCGACTGGATCGCCTGATAGTCGCTGTCGAAATAGGCGGCCGTGGTCAGCCACCGGTCGGTCTCGATACCCAGCACCTTACTCTTGCTGCCTGTGCTTTGGCCCTGCACCCGGTAGGTCGGCGTGCCGCCCAGCGCATCGGCCGTCGAGAAGGCGTGCGGATCGTTCGCCGGCAGCCAATCGTAATCGTCGTAATAGGTGACGCTCAGGTAATCGCCTTCGGCCGCCACCGAAGGATAGCTCTGGTTCGTGTAGCCGTGGACGGTCGTTCCCCGGACTTCATAGAGCACGGTCGCCGCGTCCAATGCCGCCTTGTGCGATTCGAAAGTGCCGCCCGTGACGATTCCCGAAAGCACGGGACGGTCCATCCGGTCGTATTTGGTGAACGACCATTCGTTGGATGTCCGTTGCTTCCCGCTCTGGGTCATGGCGAGCCGTCCCCGCCGGTCGTACAGCGAGTAGGCGCAGTCCGTACCGGGGTTCCACTGGCGCACGGCCTGCCCCTTGTCATCGTATTCGGTGTAGTAGCTGAGCTTATGCAACTGCGAAGGCGTGTAGGTCGTTCCGTCGGTCAGCGTTTCGTGCTGGGCCGGAGGCAGAACATAGCGCTGCTGCCCCAGATCGTCGTAAACGTAGTAGGTCATGCGGCGGTCCGTTTCCGATACCCGTACCTCTTTGGCGATCACCTGCCCCTGCGCGTTCGTGTACTCGTAGCTTTCCTGACGCTGGGCCTGTTCGGCCTCCGTGGCGTTGTCTTTGGCTGCCAGCACCCGTTTGACGGTCAGTCGCTCGGCGGCGTAATAGCCGTCGAACTTCAGGGACGAATCGCCCTCCATACGGTAGCGGCGGATCGCATCGGCCTGCGTATTGAGCCGGTAGCCGAAATGCGTATAGTATCCAGAAAGGGTCCGGTATTCTCCCGGCGAGGTCTGGTTCAGGACAAACCCCAACGGGGAATCGTCATACGTTTTGTACGAACGGGCGTAATCTCCCTGCCCGGTTCCGAATTTCGCCGAATAGAAAGCCGTTTGTTCGCTCAGCGGGTCGGATACTTTGCTCCCGGACGCCGTAGCGGTGACGAAAGGCAGATAGCTGACCGAATCGGCGCGCCCCATGCAGTCGTACTCGACGAACGAGACGATATCCCCTCCTGCGGGAGAAGCCCCTACCTGTACGGTCTGCTCCTGCCGGTAGAGTCCGTCGTAATAGGTGACGGTCGCGTTGTAGGCCGTGCCCGTCTCATCGGTATAGATGCACTCGGTCGTGCTTTGCTGCTGCGCTGCGGGCAGCGCCGAAGCCTGCGTGAACGAGATGGCGTGGGTCAACATTTTCGAATGATCCGTCGGGTCGGGATACTCCAGCACGACGGTTCCGTTGATGGTCTGGCCGGTCGTATTGGATTTGAAAGCGATGACGCCCTTCTGTCCGTTTTGGGTCGCCGGACGGAAATTCGCCTTGTCCACTTGAGGATCTACCGGCTCGCCCAGACGCGGTGTCGGCATCGTCTGGATCGAATCGGTCGGACCGAAGGCGAAGTCGTACTCGTAGCTTCCGCCGCCGGCATCGACCGTAAAACGCTCGGTCGGGATCTCGATCCAGTAACCGGTATAGGTCGGTTGACTGACACTAAAAGAGATCGTCACCGGATTGCCGCCGAGCGGATTGGTAAATGACGCTATGGCCTCGCCATAGCGGTCTGGTCCCCGGTAGTTCGGATCCGCAGTCACGGTCAGTGCTGAGTTGGCGAATGAGGCCGAACATCCTTCCGGCAGTCCGCTCGTGCCGAGATAATCGAGGGTAACGCTCCCTTCACGGTTTTGGTATGAAAGCGAGATCGACTTCGAACCTCCCGCAGGATCGATCGTTACATATTGCGGCGAAGCCGACAGACTGAAGTCCAGCGGAGGTTGCTCGACGGTCAATGTCGCGGAGACCGGCTTCGAGGCATCGGTCTGGTTCGAAAAGTGGACCGTAACGGTTGCCGAACGGGACTGTGTGCCGTCATTCGAACCCGATACCTGAAGATTCAGTTTCGTTCCCTGCTGCGAGATCGTACACCATGCGGGCAGGTTATCCGCATGATCGTAACTCAGGGCGAAAGCGTCGGTGCGGTACGTATAGGTCAAACCGATTTCCGCGCTGCCTCCGCCGGCAGGAACGCTCGCTTGTGTAGAAGACAGAGAAACGGAATAGTCGTCCGGCTGTTGGGTGTAGGAAATCGTCGCCGAGACGGGATTGTTTCCGTCCAACGGATTCTCGTAATAGACCGTGATGTTTCCGCTGCCGAGTGAGGTGAGGCCGTTGGCCCCATAGACGAGAGTCAGTTGACCGTTCGCTCCGGGAGTGATCGACCATCCTTCGGGAAGCCCGGCTGCGGATTTATAGGTCAGAGCGACCGGACCTGTACGGTCCTCGTAGACGACACTCAATGCTTGCGTTCCTCCCGCAGAGGCAAGATCGACACTGCTTTGCTCGAAACGGATGCGATACTCGGCCGGTTGTTGGATGAAGGCAATGACATCGGATAGTGTTTTCGCACTACCAGCGGGATCTTTGAAATTAAAAGTAATATTTCCCGAAAGCGGCGAGCTCGTCTGATTCTTTTTAAATTCGACAGCCAGCTGGCTGCCGTTGACTACCCGACAGGATTGTATCTGCCCTTGATCCCCGCTGTAACCGGTGCATTCGAAACTCACGAGCGAATCGACCGAATAAGCGATAGACAGTGTTTTGGTTTCACCGGCTCCGCTCACTTCCACACTTTTGGGTGTGAGGGTTACCCATGAACTCATCGACTCCTGCGATACAGAAAAAGATGCCGTTACCGGCTGAGCGCTGTTGAGCGGGTTGGCATAGGATACGGTAAGATCGGCATAGCGTATTACGCCGGTGATATTTCTCTGTGCGGCGAGAGTCAGGCGTCCTCCGCTGCCGGCTGTAAATACACACCAGTCGGGAACGCCTGAACATCCCTGATATGCCAGGTCCATACTTCCGGTTCGCTCCGCATATACGATGGTGGCCATAGTGCTTCCGCCCTCCGGGACGATAGAGTATGAGGACGAGGTGGCACGGATGGCATAGCTTTGCGGTTGCTGTGAAAGACTGAACGAGGCCGTTACCGGTTGAGCGCTGTTGAGCGGATTGGCATAGGATACGGTTATTGTTGCACTGCGGGCCGTATTACCGCTGTTGGCCGCGCATGAAGCGGAAAGCGTTCCGCCGCTGCCGGGGGTAAGTGTACACCAATCCGGCACACCCGAACTGCTCTGGAAAGTAAGTCCGACAGTTCCGGGGCGTTGCGTGTAAGACAGCGTGACGGTCTTGGTTTCGCCCGAAGGAGCTACCGTCAAGCTGTTATTGGGAATGGTGATGTCGTAAGGTAGCGGTTGCTGAGAATAGGTAAATGTGGCCGATACCGGCTGGCTGCTGCTGAGCGGATTGCTGTAATAAATCGTTGCTGTGCCGCTACGGATAGCCGAGGTCGTATTCGAAGGGAAGACAACGGAGAAGGTACCGTTGCTGTTTGCCGTGACGGTCGCTCCGGACGGCAGTCCCGAACAGCTCTGATACGTGAGGCTGACCGTTCCCGTGCGGTCGACATACGCGAGCGACAAGGTTTTGGTCTCACCCTTTGCCGCAACGCTCAAACTATTGTTCGGAATGGTGATGTTATAACTGAGCGGCTGCTGGGAATAGGTAAATGTGGCCGATACCGGTTGGCTGCTGTTGAGCGGATTGTTGTAATAAATCGTCGCCGTACCGCTACGGGTCGTGTTGGTCGTATTCGAAGGAAAAGCCACGGAGAAGGTTCCGTTGCTATTTGCCGTGACGGTTGCTCCGGCAGGCAGGCCCGTACAGCTTTTATACGTGAGGCTGACCGTGCCGGTACGGTCCACATAAGCGAGCGACAGCGTTTTGGTTTCACCTTTCGCTGCCACACTCAAGGCGTTGTTCGGGATGGTGATGTTGTAGCTGAGCGGCTGCTGGGAAAGAGAAAACGACGCTGTAACCGGCTGGGAAGCATTGAGCGGATTATTATAGGAAACCGTTACAGTCGCACTGCGCGCGGCATTGCCCGTATTGGCCGAACAAACCAGAGAAAGAGAGCCATTGGCTCCGGGGGTCAGTGTGCACCATGCAGGCAAGCCCGAGCTGGATCGATAGCTCAGCGTAACAGGATTATCCCGCTCCACATAGGATGCCGTAAGGGTTTTATTCCCTCCGGCAGAAGGTATACTCACGCTATTTTCGGATAGGGTCACGGCATAGCTGGCCGGAGTCTGGGAAAAAGCGATCGCATCGGATATGGTCAGCGCAGAGTTGACCGGATCCCGGAAAGTAAATGTAATATTTCCGGAAATTGTCGAATTGGTTTGGTTTTTCTTGAAATCGACATACAGTTGATTGTTGGCGATACGGTAAGATTGCACCTGCCCCTGATCACCGCTATAGCCCAGACACTCGTAGGTAACGGTAGAATCCACCGCATACTGGAGATTAAAGGATTTTTCCTCTCCCGCCCCCTTGACGGTCACGCTTTCCGGCGTAATAGCCACCCATGAGGGAACGGTCGACTGGTACATTTTGAAACTTGCCGTAACAGGATTGGCTGCGTCCCGGGGATTTTGGTACCGGACCGTTACGGTCGCATTACGGTCGGTGCCCGTCGCATTTCTGTCGCACCGAAGCGTCAGCTCCCCGTTCGTACCGGCCGAGAGCGTACACCCGGCAGGCAATCCCGTCGCTCCCAGATAGGTCAGATTGACCGCCTCTTCCATGTACACATAGGAGACCTTCAGTTTTTGGGTACCTCCATACGGATCGACCGAGATACTGGCCGGTGTTATCGAGATCGTATAATCGGGCGTCGCGGCCGGCTGGGTAAAAGAAAGAGTACCGAAAATTTCATTGGACATATTCTGGGGATCCCGGTAATAAACCGTTACGGTACCCGATACCGGAGTATAACCCGAGTTCGCCTTAAACACGATCGTAAATTGTTTGTGACTATTGCCGGTTACAGAACTGACTTGGGAAGATGTGGTGGCATAGCGGATAAAATCCATATCCATCAACGAGTCAGGAGAAATGGTGTAATCTACCGAGCAGGTATAGCTCCCCCCTTCGAGCGGAACGGAAATCGAGCTCGGACTGACTGAAACGTACTGCTGACCGTACAAAAACAGGCCGCAAAAAAGAAATAACAGGGATAAACTATATTTTTTCATAACCGTTGCTGCTTACTTTGGGTTATTGGTACTGATAACTTTTGAGCAATCGCCGCTCGTTGTCTCGGATGGCCGAGAGGCGACCGAGAGCGTCGTATTCGTAATACGTGGTATGGCCGTTGGAATCGGTCTGGGAAGTCATGCCGACACCCGGCAGATGGGTATAGGTCGTCATTTCCGAGCCGGTGGGCTGGATACGCAATTCATCGATGATCTTACCTGCGGCACTGAGCTCGTAGCTCGTGCTGGCCTCGGTCACCTCCAGCGTCTGTTGGACCCGTTGCCATGATGCGCCGTTATCGGAACTTTCCCAGTAGGACAGAAGATAGCTTCCCGGTATGAAATTTCGCAAATCGACCGAATAGGTGCTGCTGAGTACACGCTCTCCGGTTTTGGCTGAGGGAGATTCGGTTCCCTCGGCCATGTCCTCGAAGCTGGTGTGAAACACTTCTTTATCCCGCTCGTCGCGGTGGTGCAACTGTGAAAGCGCATAGCGCCCTGTAAGCGTCCAGCCGAGCAGGGATGGAGTGCTCACATTCAGTGTCATCGTCTGACTACCGACCGTCGCGGGCATCGTAAACGACAGTCTCCAGTTCATCTTTGCGGCAGTCCCGGAAAGAACGGTCGGTGTGTAAGTGACGCTTTGGCCCGTCGTGCTGTTCTGCAGGACAAGATTCACGATACAGTCCGTGCCGACCACGACAGAAGAGTCGACCGACAGGTCGAGCTCCAGAGAGATCGTTTGATCGGTATTCAGATCGAACGAGCGGACCACGGGTGACCTATTGCTTGCGGTAAAAGAGTAATCCTGCGTTGTAATATAATCTTCCGGGCCGCCGCCTCGCGCATTTTTCACCCGTGCGATCGGCAGAGAATGGTCGTAGCCGTAAATGACGGCCTGATAACTCCCGTATGGCGCATGGGTACAGGTCGGATTGCCCCAATTGTCGTACTTGTCGAAGATCATCGTCTCCTCGTAGCGGGAGTCGTAGGTGAAATGGCCGGAAGCGTCGATCGAAGATTCGGTAAACGCGACCGGATCGATCGGCTTGGATAGCTTTAAAGCAAGCTTTCGATCGACCAATACCGTGCTGTCAGGCATATCGCTCATTCGGAAAAGCGTCAATTCTCCGCCAACAATTTTTCCATTTTTATAGGATATTTTCTCTATCGGTACTGCCTGCATGTGATGCCGTTGCATCATTGTGAGCGCACTTTGCATGGGTGTGGCAAATCCCGACAGGGTTTCATAATCGAACGAATAAGTCGTTTGTGTAACAATTTGATTATTTTCTACATCTTTCTGGACAATAGTTTTGGGTGACAAATATGTCGTGTCATACATTGTTGATGTAGAAACAGGTAAGTTATAATGTCCTTTTAGGATTGTCGTACTGTCCAAATAGATTGGCTGAGAATACCATGTATAATTGGATAACCTATACGTGGAGTCAAGCTGGCTGGAAGGAGTCCCGAACTCCCTTGTATATATTTTATGACCGATCGCATAATTCGAGATTTTATGCTTTATAGGTGCATTGAAGTTATAATGATTTATTGTAGAGTATATTAATTCTCCAGATGCAGAATACGAAGACTGTTCCAACGGCAGCCCTCGCTTATAAAAATAAGTTGTTAAGGGAGCGCCATCCACTCCTCGCCGATATCTTGTTTCTTCATGGATACCAGTTTTATCGATTTCATAAGCGATCGGTTTTTCTCCGTTACAATATTCGGTTGAGAATGTCGAGTATTTATAAATATTATACGCTCCGTTAGGCAATACTTCGCGGACCTCAGAATAAACAATTGCCGCTCCGGAAACATCATAGAGGCTGTTCTCGTTACTATTAAGTATCAGATAAGAATGCCTGCCTGACACTATGATGTTCGAATTCGATATGGCATAATCAACTTGGGGCTGATATACCTCTCCGCTGGAATTACCTGTCAGAGTTCCATCTGTGTTGCTTTTCAGATAAATATATTTTGTAGATCGTGGAGTCGAATTAGAGCTTTCGTATTCTTTTATTTGCTTAATACGGACACCTGCGGAGGTACATATATCCGTTTTCTGTTCTTCATAGTCAAAAACTTTTTTACCTCCGCCTTTATAGCGAATTTCGGTTAACATATCCGCTTGAGTGTAAGGCCAGTGGGGTTCTTTATCATCGCCTCGTGAGGGTAAACTATCATTGTATCCTCCTTGGGGATAATCGTATCCTTTATAACTGTTGGGGCCATTGTAATAACCGAAATGATCTGTATTTCTCGATGAGCGACTCGGCAAAGAATAACCAGTATTATATCCGAACAAATAATAATCGCCTTCTGTTCCCTCGTTTTTTTCTGTTACACTAACTAATTTGAGACTCCCGTTGTCGAACGTACCGTATGAAAATGCAAACGACCTGACATCATGATCGTGCTGACTGATTCTTAGTTCTTGCAATCTGATGACGTATGTATTTCCATATCGAATGGAGTCCGATAAAAACTCTATTTTCCCGTTCTTCCAGACAATTGATTTTAAATACTGAGGATAATGAGTGATCTGCACATTTTTCGTTTCGACCTCTTTTTCTTCGTCATTTTCCATTGTCGTATACACATTTTGCATAGAATTATATTGAACCGGTCCGGATGTATAGGTAAAATCGATTTTATTGCCATTATAATCTATAATCTGAGTTAAATTCCATGAGGAAGGATAATACTCGAGCTCATCTTCCCCATTTTCTTTATCGGATTCCTGTTTATACATACTGGTTTCTATAGCCTTGAAAATGTACTGTATACCAGTATCATCCGTAATTTTGAAGTAACTCGACGGTAAAGTTTTGTCAAACCATTCTATTTTTAAATTTTGATAAGGCATTTCCCATGCACGTCCATCGTAATCAACCATAAATCGGCCGTTTCCGCCCGGAAATTCGAAATAAAAGAGATCGCTTTCACTATCGAACTTATCTTCGAGCCGTTGCTCCGTTGTTTTTAATGTCCATTGAGACAGATTTTGGGCAATATAACCATCGCTTAAAGAAACAGGAGGTTTACAGAAACCTTTTTCGTCCGCTCCTCCACCTTTCACCATGCGAGAAATTCTTCCTCCGGCAGAAAGCCTCCAACCTAAACCAACCCAAGTGGCTGCATCATTCACTTTAATTCCAGAGGCTTGATAACAAAGCTGGACCGGTACCTGTAAACTTTTCAGGCTGATCCCGTACAAGGGGATGTTGATATTAGCAACACCCGTGTAAAAATTTACTGGCACATTCACGCTCCGCATAAGAGCTCCTGCCTGAGTAGACGGAGGAGTAATATTCATCTGTCCATACCCAAACAGAGCCATTCCTGACAGTAGCACACATAGAAGCATCTGTCTTTTAAGTTTCAACAGGTTCATAAGCATTTATCGAGTTAATTAGAATTGACAGGAATAGCGAGCGAGAGCAAATAAATCGTTCTTACGAAGAATTGAATATCCTGTAAATAGTTCTGCGCTGCTGTTAGTAAAGATCTTGAGATCGGGTGAGGAAAATAGATAACTACATAGTAACTACCTTGTTTTTCTTATGGATATTAACAGATTGTCAGCAGCTTAATGAAATCGACACGACCGAACCACCTCGACCAAACAACAGATTATGAACGCTTTTCGGCGTTTTCGGCCTTAAAACAGCGGCATCAAAGGCTTTGAAATGATGAAAACAGCCCGATTTTGCATTTTTCGGCCCGTTTCTACCGAAAAACGCCTGAAAAAGCCTTAAAACTGGGTATCGTAAGACAAAACATGACGGCAACCTATGGGGCTAACCATTCTTATCGTATTCACAATGTGGATTTTATCGAATGTCGCACCATAAAAAAACAGGGTAGTTGCCATATACTTATCAAATCGATTCGTTTTCGCTTCCGACCTTCGTACAACAATCGCCCGACAACTATTATTTTACTGATTCAAGCTTAGGATTATGAAACGAATCGTTTCCCGACGCCTTCCCGCTTTTTCGCTACCGGAGTTGCTGGTGGTGCTGGTCATCATCGGGATTCTGGTGCTGATCGCGCTGCCGAACCTGATGCCGCTGATTTCTCGGGCCAAGAGCACCGAAGCCCAGCAGCAGCTCGTCTTTTTGCACACGCTCGAGAAGA
>OKSB01000853.1_pt1 | contig 32364 bp, 33 predicted proteins | sample 1601171 | NCBI WGS metagenome assembly OKSB01 (sample SAMEA3541496, study PRJEB24748) | human gut metagenome | biome: human gut; feature: human-associated habitat; material: faeces | place: China | collected 2012 | reverse complement strand
CAATCGAAGAGGGACTGAGATTCGCAATCAGAGAAGGCGGAAGAACAGTAGGCTCTGGAGTAGTAACAGAGATCATAGAATAAGGTGAAGTAAGAAAGACCTGCAAGGGGTGGTAGAGCCCTTGCGGGTCTTTTTCATAAGTATGAGGGGGAGGCAATTTCCGGTAAGGAGCTGATATATACAGGAGATAGGGAACTTACCTGTAATGGCAGTCACCCGGGACCGGAGGAAAAACGTATAGCCCAAACACAAATATAAATGGAAGAACAATAAAATAAGAAACCTTGCCTATTGTCATTTTTCCCTTAAAATGTTAAAATAAAAACATTGAAGTTTAAACTGGGCAAAAATGAACAGGAAGAAGACCTGAAAATTGTCCTTGACGCAAGAGGAAGGAAAAGGAAAAAAGATGGATTTAATTACCGGAATAAAAGAGAGAAGAAGTATAAGAAAATTTCAAGATAAGAAGGTTCCCCGTGAACTGCTTGAGGAGATCGTGAATATCTCAGCGTATGCCCCATCCTGGAAGAATACCCAGATCGCCAGATATATAATAGTAGATGACGAAAAGACTCTGAAGGCGCTGGCAAACGAAAAATGCGCTTACGGATTTAAGGGAAACGTCGCCACTATGGAGGCGGCTCCTGCTCTGCTGCTTTTGACTTTTGTTGAGGGACGTTCCGGCTTCGAAAGAGACGGAAGCTACTCTACAAAAAAAGAAGACGGATGGCAGATGTTTGACGCCGGCATTGCAGCCCAGACTTTCTGTCTTGCCGCTCATGAGAAAGGGCTGGGTACGGTCATCATGGGATATTTCGACGAGGAAGAAATAAAAAAGATAGTCGATATTCCGCAGGGACAGACTTTAGCAGCTCTCATTCCTGTCGGCTATCCTGATACGGAACCTGCCGCGCCACCAAGAAAGGACGCGTCGAAACTGCTGACATTTGTGTAGAGATGATCATATATTCTTGAAAGTTCTGAAAATATTGAAAATAAACAGTTGTCATAAGAATAAAAAAAGGATATAATAATATCGGTAAAAAGCCTTGAAAAAGGCTTTTTATTATGGGGATAACTCGGCAAATCTATTTGCAATAAAGAAAAAAGATACATAGTAAAGATTGAGATAAAGGACAGGGAAAGGAAAAGACCATGCGAAGCGACAGACGAAGAATGGAGCAGGAACAGCGTAAACTCAAAAAAAATGGAGTTTACAGAACCATTGCTGTGATATATGCCATATTAGCCCTGGCATTTACGGCAATGCTCTTGTGGCTCAACGTGCTCCCGGCAAAGATATTATATCCGGTGGTAGCCCTGCTGATAGTCATATCATTGTTCATAGTTCCGGTAATGTACAGCAAAAGGGGAAAAAGCGGCCGCAAAAAGGGGGCGGCGGTGTTTGCCGTAGCGCTCATCCTTCTATTCGGAGTGGGAACATATTATATCAGTGAGACCATAGGATTTTTCAATTCGATTACAGATATCGTCAAAGCAAAAGAAGACTTTTATTTAGTAGTCAAAGCAGAATCACAGTATGAAGAAGCTTCAGAGCTTAAAGGTAAAACCATCGCTACTTCTTCAGACACAGGCAAGACGTATTCTGAGGCCAGAAATAAACTCAAGGATGAAATAGATGCAAAATACGATTATATCGACGACGCTTCCGAGATGATAGAAAGCCTTCTGCAGAATAAATACTCCGCCGTATTTATAAGCGCGGCTTCATATGACACGATGAAAGAGGGCAACGCCTCTATAGAGACAGATACTAAGATCATATACACTATCTCTATAACAAAAGAGAGCAGCCGAAAGACCAAGCATGTGGACGTTACTGAGGAACCTTTTAACATTCTGGTCAGCGGCCTTGACACTACCGGAGATATAGGAACCACATCCAGAAGCGATGTCAATATGATAGTGACAGTCAACCCAACGACTCATCAGATACTGCTCACGTCTATACCGAGAGATTATTATGTAACACTTTCCAGCAAGAATGCTAAGGACAAGCTCACCCATTCCGGACTTTACGGTGTAGAAGAGACGGTGAGCACTGTAGAAGATTTCATGGGAATAGATATAAACTATTATGTTAAAGTCAATTATTCCACTATAACAAAACTGGTGGACGCCATAGGCGGGATAGACATAGATTCTCCTTATGGGTTTACGACTCACGGCATGTCGGCTCATTATACTTTCAAAAAAGGACAGAACCACCTCAACGGTTCCATGGCTCTGGCCTACAGCAGGGAAAGACAGTCCTGGCCTGACGGAGACCTGAGAAGAAATGAGAATCAGCAGATCATAATAGAGGCAATAATCAAAAAAGCCAGCAACAGTACTACGATATTGACAGACTATACTTCTATATTGAATTCGATAGAAGAAAATCTTTCCACCGACATGAGTCAGAAGGATATCAAATCCCTGATAAAAATGCAGCTTAAGGATATGCCGGGATGGACCATAGAAAAACAAGCTATAAAGGGCGAATCGGCGTCAAGAATGTCATATGCCCTGGGAGCGAACACTTCTGTGGTGCTGCCGGACGAGGCGCTCATCGCTGCTGCGGTAGATAAGATAAGTCAGGTGAAGGGCGCCGCAGAATAATGAAGACACAAAGACAGAAAAGAAAAGTTATAAGCAAGCAGCTTCCTACTCCGTGCAGCATAACTTGCGGAAGTGAGAATCCCGCTTCGCTGGGATGTCAATTTTACGAACTGGAAGGAGGAGAGGTAGGAACCATCTTTACTCCAAGGAGTATCCATGAGGGACATAACGGCATCATGCACGGCGGCATGTCGGGAGCGGTATTGGATGAACTTATGGGAAGAGCCACTCTCCATGTGGATTTCAGCGGCGGCAGAGACTGGATTCCCACTTATGTCACCGCGGAGATGACGGTTCAATATAAAAAACCTATACCGGTGGGAGCCAAAATGTTCGGATACGGCAAGATAGACAGAGTGGACGGAAAGTGCTGCTATACTTCATCAGGCATAATAGATGAAGACGATGAGATAATGGCCACAGCTTCCGGAGTATACGTCCGGGTAAATCTGCCGGACGATGAGAAGCCGGGATACAAAGAGATAGACGCCGCAAGAGCAGCGCTGACTGAGGAGGATCCGAAGGAACTGTAGAGTATAGAGGACAAAATTTTCCAAAAGGCCGGGATAAAGTTAAAAAGCCGGTTGACATTGACAAATGGCTGATTTATAATAAATAGGCGACTTTATGATTATAGAACGGCAAGGTTTCAAAAAAACCTTGAAATTTGAAGTAAAACGGAGGAAATCGACATGAGAACTAAAGTAATTCTTGCATGTACAGAATGTAAGCAGAGAAACTATAATACGATGAAAAATAAGAAGAACGATCCGGATCGTATTGAAATGCAAAAATATTGCAGATTCTGCAAGAAACATACTCTTCACAAAGAAACTAAATAATTAAGGAGAGAAGAATATGGCCAAAGAAAAGAAAAAGAGAGGCAAGTTCGGAGATTACTACAAGGGAGTAAAAACCGAAATGAAAAAGGTCGTATGGCCTACAAAAAAAGAAGTAGCCTCATATACCGGAGTCGTCATCGTAACCTGCGCGATTTTCGCACTGGGCTTCTGGTTGATCGATACAGGTGTTTTAGCCGCTCTTAGAGCAGTTTTGGGAGTAACGTTAAGCTAACAGGAGAAGGCCGAAAGGCAGTCAATTTACTTCAAAATACATGAAAAGAGAAGGTACAAAAAAATGTCTGATATTGAAAACAAAGGCGTATCCCCTCTGGAGGGAGAAGGCCTGAGAGGAGACGGCAAAGCCAAATGGTATGTCGTTCATACTTATTCGGGTCACGAGAACAAAGTAAAAGTGAATATCGAAAAGATGGTTGAGAACCGCGGAATGCAGGATTTGATTATCGACATTGTTGTACCGACTGAAGACAGAGTTGAGATAAAAGACGGTCAGAGAAAGATAAAGACCAAAAAAATGTTTCCGGGTTATGTAATCATAAAGATGATAGTGACAAACGAATCCTGGTATCTGGTGCGTAACACCCAGGGTGTTACCGGCTTTGTGGGACATGGTTCAGAACCTATTCCGCTTACAGACGAAGAAGTGGCCAGAATGGGAATAGAAAAGGTTTATATCGACCTTGACGTGGAAGTCGGAGAGACGGTACGGGTCATCAGCGGTCCTTTCGAAAGCTTTATGGGTACTGTAGAAGAGATCAACAAAGAGAAACAAGTACTGCGTGTCAAGGTTTCCATGTTTGGAAGAGACACACCGGTTGAGCTTGAGTTCAGCCAGGTTGATAAAATCTAAGAGACATGTCGCAGAAGAGGCGTCGCCTCTGAAGCAGACATTTTCTTGAATATTTAAGAAAGGAGAGAAAGGGAATGGCTAAAAAGGTTGAAGGTTATATCAAACTTCAGATACCTGCCGGCAATGCAAATCCAGCGCCTCCAGTAGGTCCTGCCTTAGGTCAGAAAGGCGTCAACATCATGGACTTTTGTAAACAGTTCAATGCCAGAACGCAAGACCAGAAGGGAATGATCATACCGGTGGTCATTACGGTTTATGCCGACAGATCCTTTACGTTCATCTGCAAAACACCGCCAGCAGCAGTTCTTTTAAAGAAAGCAGCAGGACTCGACTCAGCTTCCGGCGAACCTAACAAGAAAAAGGTAGCTACGCTGACGAGAGCGCAGGCAGAAGAAATAGCTAAGACTAAGATGCCTGATTTAAATGCGGCAGATTTAGACGCAGCTACAGAGATGATCAAAGGTACTGCCAGAAGCATGGGTATAGTTATTGAAGATTGAGAAAGTGGGAGACTGAAAGTCGCAAGTACCACGAGGAGGTAAGAAATGCCTAAAAGAGGTAAAAATTACAAAGCTGCGGTAGCAAGCTTTGACAAGACAGCACTTCACGAAGTTCCCGAAGCGCTTAAAATCGCTGTAGAAACTTCAAAAGCAAAGTTCGACGAGACTGTCGAAGTACACATCAGACTTGGCGTAGACGGAAGACATGCCGACCAGCAGGTCAGAGGAGCTATAGTTCTTCCTCACGGAACAGGTAAAACCAAGAAGGTTCTGGTATTTGCCAAAGGACCTAAGGCACAGGAGGCAGAGGCAGCCGGTGCAGATTATGTGGGAGCCGAAGAAATGGCTCAGAGAATCCAGACTGAAAACTGGTTCGATTTCGACGTAGTAGTAGCAACTCCGGACATGATGGGCGTAGTAGGAAGACTCGGTAAGATCCTCGGTCCTAAAGGTCTGATGCCTAACCCTAAGTCAGGCACCGTTACTATGGATGTTGAGAAAGCCCTGCAGGAGATCAAAGCAGGTAAAGTCGAATACAGACTCGACAAGACCAACATCATTCATACGCCGATCGGAAAAGCTTCATTCGGAGCAGAAAAACTGACGGACAACTTCAACGCACTTTTAGAAGCAGTCGTTAAGGCTAAGCCTGCGGCAGCTAAGGGACAGTATCTGAGGAGCGTTACAGTTGCTTCGACTATGGGTCCTGGAGTAAAAGTGAATCCTGCGTTGATTCAGTTTTAAACCAAATAATAAAATACGAAACTAAAACCGTAGACAGCGGGTGCGAAAGCTTAATTTCCCGCCGAGGTACAATATAAAATATTGACCTTGTCTGTCTATGCGGACAAGGTTTTTTTATGGAGTACCGATTCTGCTTCCCGCACACGGGAGGCAAGAAAGGAGTAAGAGATAATATGTCAGTAGAAGCTCAAAAGGCTAAACAAGTCATTATCGACGAGATCAAAGAAAAATTAGACGGCGCTCAGTCTGCAGTGGTAATCGATTATATGGGAATTTCCGTTGCAGAAGCAGACGCCATGAGAAAGAAACTTCGCGAGGCTAACGTAGACTATACAGTTTACAAGAATACTCTGGTAAAGAGAGCCATCGAGGGAACTGAATTCGAAGGACTTTCAGTAGTCCTGGAAGGACCCAGCGCTATCGCTATAAGCAAAGAAGACGCTACGGCTCCTGCAAGAGTTCTCAATGAAGTGATCAAAGAATACAAGAAGATGGAATTTAAAGCAGGTGTAGTAGAGGGTACTGTGTTTGATAAAGACGGAATCCAGGCCATCGCAGATATTCCATCGAGAGAAGTTCTTATCGCCAAGTTCATGGGAAGCATACAGTCGCCTGTAAGCAAGGCAGTGAGAACATTCCAGGCTATTGCAGACGCAAAGGCGGAGGCGTAGTCTTCAGAAGACCGGTCAGCCGGAACGACTATTTAAAAATGAGAAAAATTTTATAAAGGAGAATATAAAATGAACAAGGAACAGATTATAGAAGCTATAAAGGCTATGACAGTTTTAGAATTGAACGACTTAGTTAAAGCTTGTGAAGAAGAATTCGGCGTATCTGCAGCAGCACCTGTAGCAGTAGCAGGAGCAGCGGCAGCAGGCGGCGCAGCAGCTGAAGAACAGACTGAATTCACTGTAGTTCTCGAAGCAGCAGGCGGCGAGAAGATCAAGGTAATCAAAGCTGTAAGAGAAATCACAGGCCTCGGACTTAAGGAAGCTAAGGAACTGGTAGACGGAGCGCCTTCAAACGTTAAGGAAGGTATAGAAAAGGCAGAAGCCGACGCTATCAAGACTCAGCTTGAGGAAGTTGGAGCGACAGTAGTTCTGAAATAAGTCAGAAGTACTTGAAAATCGTTTGTCGAAAAGGACGTCCGCAAGGGCGTCCTTTTAGGTTGAACATGTGTATTTAGCACAAACTTAGCTAAGACTTTACAAACATTTTACAAATAACCCATAATAGATTTGATGTAAATTTGATAAAGTATTGATGATCATGCGGGCGAGACTAAGACGGCCCAAACTCAGATTACTGAAAGGAATTAAACATGGACATTTTTGATTTTCTGTCTCTCGTTGGAGGACTGTGTCTCTTCTTGTTCGGAATGAATGTGATGGGACAAGCCTTGGAGAGACGCGCGGGAGGAACCTTGAGGACCCTTCTCGGGAAACTTACTACGAGCAAAGCTAAAGGATTCCTCACAGGTCTTGGAGTGACCGGAGTCATTCAGAGTTCCTCGGCTACTACGGTAATGGTAGTAGGGTTTGTAAACTCGGGACTGATGAATTTGAAACAGGCCATAAACGTGATAATGGGAGCTAACGTGGGAACTACCGTTACTGCATGGCTCCTGAGCCTCAGCGGTATAGAAAGCGACAATCTGTTCGTACAGCTCTTTAAGCCTACTTCATTTACACCTATACTCGCCCTGATAGGAATAATCTTCTATATGTTCTGCAGCAGCAGTAAGAAGAAGGATACGGGAACTATTTTACTGGGATTTGCCGTTCTCATGTTCGGTATGGATACCATGTCGGCGGCTGTATCGGGTCTCAGCGAGGTAGAGTCCTTCAGAAATATGTTCGTTGCCTTTGAAAATCCATTATTCGGAGTGCTGGCAGGTACTCTCCTGACGGCTATAATACAGTCCAGTTCGGCTTCGGTAGGAATACTCCAGGCTTTGGCTGTAACAGGTCAGGTATCATACGGAGCGGCGATACCAATCATAATGGGACAGAATATCGGAACTTGCATAACGGCTATACTCTCATCGGTGGGAACCAATAAGAACGCTAAGAGAGCGGCGGTGGTACACCTGGCCTTTAACGTGATAGGAACTATAGTATGGCTGACAGTGTTCTGGATCATAAAAGCCCTCTTAGCGCCGCAGCTTTTGAACGAATCGGCTTCTCTAGTGGGAATAGCCATAGCGCACTCCACGTTTAATATACTCTGCACGGCTCTTCTTCTGCCGCTGTCGGGGATGCTGGAGAAAGTAGCGTATCGCATAGTGCCTGAGAGCAAATCTAAGGAACAAGACGCAGAACTGGACGAATTGCTTTTGGCCACTCCTTCTCTTGCGCTGGAAAACTGTCATTCTGTAGCTTCAGAAATGGCAGAGACTGCGGCCTCAGCCCTCAAAGGCAGCATAGATACCTTGTCACGGTACAGTGCGAAACTGGACGAAGATATACGTGAAAAAGAGAGCAAGACCGATCATTATGAAGATATATTGGGAACTTATCTGATAAAGCTCAGCAGCAACCAGGTAAGCGAGCAGGACAGCGCGGAAGCGGCGAAACTCCTTAAAATGATAGGAGACTTCGAAAGAATATCGGATCACGCGGTGAATATTCTCGAATCAGCTGAGGAGATGAATTCCAAAGATCTGAAATTCAGCGAGTCTGCTATGAAAGAACTGGGAGTACTCACAGACGCTGTGGAGGAGATTCTTGATCTGGCTCTCAGGGCATTCCTGGACGAGGATGTAGAGGCGGCCTCCAAAGTAGAGCCTCTCGAAGAGGTAATAGACGGCCTTAAAGAACAGATGAGGACGAGACATATACTGAGACTGCAGCAGGGAGACTGCTCCATAGACGCCGGATTCGTATGGTCGGATCTCCTGACTAATCTCGAACGTACGGCCGATCATTGCTCTAATATAGCGGTATGCGTTCTGGAAGCGGGAAGCGATATGAACATACATGAATCGCTTCATGAGATGAAAGCTTATAACGACGATTTTAAGGCGGAGTTTGAAAAATACGCAGCGAAATATTCGATAGCTAAATAATTATAAAAGGCATCGCGAGGTACTTTGAAAGTCCTTAGGCGATGCCTTTTTTTAAAACAGATGATGTGATTCTCAGGACAGCGACTTAGGGAAAATTACAGTAATCTCAGTGCCCTGATCCGGTACGCTGCTGAGCTTTATCTTAGCGTCATGTATCTTAGCGGCGTGTTTCACTATGGATAATCCAAGGCCTGTTCCGCCTACCTCTTTGGAATGACTCTTGTCTACCCGGTAGAACCGTTCAAATATCCGCTGTTGATGCTCGGCCGGGATTCCTATGCCTGTGTCTGATACGGTCAGGACTGCGTCTTTCTCATCAGAGCTTAAGGAAACTGAGACGCTGCCGCCCTGGCGGTTATATTTTATGGCGTTGTCGCAGAGATTGTAGACTATGCCGCTCAATAACTGAGAAATACCATTTACAGCTACGTGCTGGCCGGAAAAGCTGACGGTTACGCCGGCCGCCTCGGCTTCAGGGGAGAGACTTTCTATAGTAGACCTGACTATATCATAGAGATCTACCTCTTCTTTGATCATATCTTCGGCGCCTTCATCCAGATGAGAAAGATTTATTATATCTTCTACGAGCCTGACCATGCGCTGGGCTTCGTCATATATCTTAGTAGCGACCGGCTTGACGTCGCCGCTTTTTACCATGCCGTTTTTAAGCAGCTCCGCATATCCGGAAATGGAATGGAGAGGAGTCCTCAATTCGTGGGAAACGTTGGCGGTGAATTCACGGCGCATTTGTTCTGAATTTTCCCTTTCGGTGACGTCAAATATCAGCAATGCTATACCGGACACCGCATTACCTGACATGACGGGGCTTGCGCTGGCTTGATAATGTCCGTCATGTATATCTATGATCTTCTGAGACTGCTTGCCGCCGATGGCCGACGAAAGTATTTCCTGGAGGGCCAGACTGCGGTTGACAGTAAGTATATTTTTGCCGACGCAGAAGTCGTCAGTATCAAGGAGAGATACCGCCGCCCGGTTTATACTCAATATGGTGCACTTAGGATTCAGCAGCATCAGTCCTTCGCTCATGCTGTCGGTTATAGCGGTAAATTCATCCTGTCTTCTCTGAAGTTCGCCTGCCTGACGCTTAAGCTGCTTCTGCTGGCTGTGTAGTCTCAGCAGGAGAGGAGAGAGCTCATCATATCCCTCATTGCCCAGAGGATCATCCAGGTCGAGATCGTTCAGAGGCTGCACTATCTTTTTAGAAAGCCGCGAAGCGAGCACGAGAGAGAGAATCAAAGCGATGACGATTATTACACATACCGGCTGTAACATTCCGAGGATCAGAGTAAGAACGCTGTTTTGAATCATGGAAAGCCGCAGAACGCTGCCGTCGGGGAGCTTCTCGGCCGAATACAGCGATTTTTCCAGGAGAGTAGAGGAAAATCTCTCGCTTTCACCATAGCCGGTTTCAAGGGCTTCCTGGACTTCTTCTCTTTCGAGATGGTTTTCCATGGAACTGCTGTCAGACTTACTGTCAAACAGGACATTTCCATCGGTACCTATGAGAGTTATCCGGTAGTCGTCTGTGCTCAGACCTTCAAAATAATCGAGCCCCTGACTGCTCACACCTCGTGCTGCAAGATCTGTCTGTATTTTGAGCTGGTCGTGCTGAACCTCGTTGAAATATCCGTAGAGAAAACCGAGGATAAGCACAAGACAGGCAATTAGCACTGCAAGCGCCACCAAGCAGATGGAACGGAAGATTCGTTTTGTCATAATCTGCCCTCCATTCTGTATCCGACGCCGCGGACTGTCTCGATATAATCGCCGCAGGAACCTAGTTTAGTCCTGAGAGTACCGATATGAACGTCCACCGTTCTGGTTTCGCCGATGTAGTCTGACCCCCATATCTTTGAGAGAAGCTGATCTCTCGTGTACGCCCTTCCGGGGTTTTCCATGAAAAGCCGCAGAAGTTCATATTCTTTCAGCGTAAGCTGGACGCGTTTTCCCAGGACAGTGACTATATGCTGGCTCATATCAAGGGCAAGATCGCCGATACACAGCGTCTTTGATTCTTCGGCAGGAGCAGAGCGCCGCAAGACTGCCTTGATACGTGAGATCATTTCCATCATTCCAAAAGGCTTTGTGAGGTAATCGTCGGCGCCCAGGTCAAGACCTATCACCTTATCGTATTCTGTACCTTTAGCAGTGGCCATAATGATAGGAACGTGGTATGTCTTGGGGTTTGCCCGAAGTTTCTTCAATATAGTTATACCGTCTTCACCGGGAAGCATGATGTCCAGCATTATGAGCTGAGGCTTTTTAGTCATGAGGGCCTCAAACATAGATTCGCCCTCGGCAAACCCTTCAGCTTCAAAGCCGGCGGTATTGAGGGTGTAGATCATGAGATCGCGTATGCTGCTGTCGTCTTCGACGCAAAATATCATTTTACTTCACTCCTTCCATAAGCCCGGTGATTGAAAACAAGACCCATCCTGCGATATTTACTGCATGATCTGCGATTCGCTCGTAGTATTTGGTTATCATCAATAGATCAAGAGCATATTCGCCGTCGGTCTCAGGCTTACTGAATTTCTCTATAAGCATTGACTTGATCTTGTCAAAATATCCGTCTACCACGTCGTCGTATTCTATAACGGATCTTGCTATATCGATATCTTTCTTGACGAAAGCGTCTATGCTTTCGGTGACCATCTTGATAGCAGCCTGGGCCATATCGCTTATATTGAATGTGTCTCCTGAAGCGGATATGTGAGCCGTGGTTATTATCTCTGCGATATCTGCGGACTGGTCTCCGATACGTTCCATATCGGTTATCATCTTAAGGGCCGATGAGATAGCTCTCAGATCTTTTGCGACGGGCTGCTGCTGAAGCAGAAGTTTGAGGCAGAGATTCTGAATATCTTTTTCTTTCTGGTTGATCTGTTCGGAAAGAACTCTGACTCCGGCGGCCAGCTCAAAATCTCCGCTTGTCAGAGCCTTTGAAGACGTGGCTATAGCATTTTCGCAGAGAGCCCCCATTGTTATAAGCTCTTCGTTTAAGAGCGCAAGTTGTTCATCAAACTTTAGACGCATATCATCCAAACCTCCCTGTTATATAATCTTCGGTACGCTTATCTTTAGGCATAGAGAACATTTCATCCGTAGGAGCAAACTCTACCATCTCTCCTAAGAGGAAAAAGGCAGTCTTATCTGAAATACGTACCGCCTGCTGCATATTATGAGTGACTATGATTATAGTATATTGTTTTTTCAGCTCGATGGCAAGATCTTCTATCTTTGCTGTAGAAATCGGATCCAGTGCGCTGGTGGGTTCGTCCATGAGAAGTACCTCCGGCTGAACGGCCAGAGCTCTGGCTATGCACAGACGCTGCTGCTGTCCTCCCGACATACCGAGAGCGGATTTTTTGAGTCTGTCCTTTGCTTCGTCCCAGATAGCCGCGTCTCTCAGGGAGCGTTCTACTATGTCGTCAAGCTTCGCTTTGGCTTTGATGCCGTGAGTGCGCGGGCCAAAAGCGATATTGTCGTAAATACTCATAGGAAAAGGATTCGGCTTTTGAAATACCATTCCGACTCTCTTACGCAGAAGATTTATATCCATATTGCCGTAGATATCTTCTCCGTCCAGAGTAACTTGGCCGGTGATCTTGCATCCTTCGATAAGGTCGTTCATCCTGTTGAGACTCTTAAGAAGAGTCGATTTTCCGCAGCCGGAAGGGCCTATAAAGGCCGTGATCTCATTTTGCTGCATTCCCAGATTTATATTTTTAAGAGCTTGAAAATTGCCGTAATACAGGTCGAGATTCTCTACTTTAATTTTGTCCATTATTTTTGTCACCTCCCAATTTTTTAGCTACAAGGCTGGAAAGTCCGTTGATTATTATCACCACCACCAGTAAAACCACTGCGGTGGCGTAAGCCTGATTTATATATAACCCCTCTGTAGAGATGGAATACATGTGTACAGACAGAGTTCTCGTAGAAGAAAATACACTGTCTGCAACTTCTGCCACCGTTCCGGCGGTAAATATCAGGGCCGCCGATTCTCCTACTATACGTCCTATGCCAAGGATTACGCCGGATAATATTCCGGGAACTGCGCTGGGCAGGACTATGCGAAAAACAGTCCTGAGCTTTCCGGCTCCAAGGCCGAAGCTTCCTTCCCTGTAGCTGTCCGGGACGGCTAAAAGAGCTTCTTCGGTGGATCTCATTATGAGAGGCAGTATCATTATGCTCAGAGTCAGGGCTCCTGAAAGCAGTGAAAGTCCGAAGCCTACGAACTTGACAAAGAACAGAGAGCCGAAGAGACCGTAGACTATAGAAGGTATTCCTGAAAGAGTTTCTGTAGTTATTCTTACCACTCCTACCAGTTTATTTCCTCTTTTAGCATATTCATTCAGATAAACTGCCGAGAATATGCCTATAGGCACTGCGAAGAGCAGCGACAGTGCGGCCATATAGAGGGTGTTTATCAGAGCCGGCATCAGGGAGACGTTCTCTGTGTTGTATTCCCATTGGAACAGCTCCGGGGTGAGGTAAGGAACACCCTTTGCCAATATATATATTATTACAAAGGCCAGTGCCGCGAGAGTTATGGCAGCTGCCAGGCACACGGCTATGAAGAGCAGCAGTGACTTTGGATCATGTTTGTATGCGTTCCATTTGTCACGAAATGTAGTTAAGTTAATTTGTTTCATTATTTACTCCTCCTTTTCAGCAACGAGAAGGAAAGATTTATGATGAGTATGAACACGAACAGGACTACCGCTGTGGCGATGAGGGCTTCTCTGTGAAGATCTGTGGAATAGCCCATCTCCATGACTATGTTTGTAGTCAGCGTTCTGACTCCGTCGGTGATCTTTTCAGGTATCACAGTCTGGTTTCCCGCCACCATCATGACCGCCATGGTCTCTCCTATGGCTCTGCCTACTCCCAGCACCACGCTGGCAAAGATTCCGCTCTTGGCCGCGGGAACCACGGTGAAAAACACGCTTCTCTCGTGGGAAGCTCCAAGGGCGAGACCGCCTTCGTAATAGCTCTGAGGGACAGCTCTTATGGAAGCCTCAGACATACTTATTATCGTAGGCAGTATCATAAGGCCTAAAAGGATGGAAGCCGTCAGCACGCTCATGCCTCTTCCTCCAAAAGTATCGCGGACGAAAGGTACTAATATTACCAGTCCGAAGAATCCGTATACTACAGAAGGAATACCGGCCATGAGATTAGTAGCAGGCTTCATTATCTTATACAGCCACGGCGGACAGAATCTGGCCATGAATACTGCGGTCAGTATGCCGATGGGAACTCCTATGACGAGAGCGCCTGCGGTGACATAGATAGAACCGACGATCATAGGCAGTATGCCGTAAAGATCGTTGGCCGGACGCCACTGGGTTCCAAACAGGAAATCGAAGATTCCTATCTCTCCGATGGCAGGTATTCCGCTGGCGAATAAGAACACACATATAAGAATAACCGCAACGATGGAAACGGTAGCGGCCAGCAGAAATACAAATTTCATTATAGTTTCTTTAGTATTTTTCATATAATACTCCTCATAAGACAAAGGCCGCGGAGCTTGCCCGCAGCCTTTGAATTATTTTTTACTCGCCGAGTACGTCGCTCCACACAGCGGATACTCCTGTAAAGATATCTTTGACTTGCTGGCTGGTCAGGTTTGTAACAGGGCTGTCGTTGTTGACGATCACTGCGATTCCGTCCAGAGCTATCACTGTAGGCGTGAGTCCTTCTGAAGTTTCTGAATCTTTCAGTTCACGTGATGCCATTCCGATGTCGCAAGTTCCGTCGATGGCGTCAGTCATGCCCGAAGAAGAATCGCTCTGCTGAACTTCTATAGTGACGTTAGGATTCTTTTCAAGATAAGCTTCTTTGAGCTTTTCCATAACCGGTGCGATTGAGCTGGAACCGTGGATAACGACTTTGCCTGAATCCATGCTGCCTGCGTAGGCTGCCGCATCCTCAGCCACGGTGATGTATCCGTTATCTTCGAGAACTTTCTGTCCGTCTGCGCTCATGATGAAGTCGATGAAGTCCTGAGCGGCTTCGCTTAAGCCATCTTTAGTAGCGATGTTGAAAGGACGGGAGATCTTGTATGAACCGTCTTTGATGTTTTCTACAGTTGGGTCAACTCCATCTATCTGTATGGCCTTTACTGTATCGTTGAGAGATCCCAGCGATATGTAACCTATGGAGTAGAGGTCTCCTGCTACTGTAGTCATCATTACTGATGTGGAATTTGTAGTTACTGCAGTCTCGACTGTCTTGTCGACTTTTTCTCCGTTTGAGTCTTTTTCTTCAACTCCGAACAGTTCTATGAAAGCTCCACGTGTTCCGGAACCGTCTTCGCGGGTTATTACGCCGATTTCTTTTGCTTTGTCAAAATCGCTTTCCGATGAAGTTTTTTTTGAACATCCTGTGAATACTGATACTGCCATTACAGCGATCAGACCGAGGGCTATTATCTTTTTTGTTTTTTTCATTTTGCAACTCTCCTTTGCAATTTATTTTTAACTGTTTTTGATTACAGCTAAATGATACTATTGTAAAGTAAGATTCGTTATCGAAATAATGTAAAATAAATGTAAAATAAACTGACGTCGCCTGCTCTTGTTTATTTTTTACATTCGTGATAATATGAAGAAAAACTTAAAAAGAAAGAGGGCGTATAGACCATGGAAAAAAATCTTTTAAATGAGATCATTGAGAAGACCCGCGCGCTGATCGACGCACCTACTTGCAGTAAAGAGACAAAAGAAGCCGCGGTCCGCTGGCTTGAGGCTGCAGGGACGGAAAGAGAAAAAGAAGAGACTGTAAGCTATATTGCCGAGTTGGAAGAGGATATAATGCCGATAGATCAGCTCATTGGATTTGCAGGTTCTGCGAAGGGAGAAGAATATTTCGGAGCTGACGCGGCCAAGGGAATAGCGGCGCATGCCAGAGAGATAAAGGCTGCCGGCGCAAAATACTGCGACTGTCCCGCATGCTCTGTAGTAGAAGATATTCTCAGAAAAAAAGAAGATATGCTCCGGTAATACCATAGGCCGGTATGCAGAAAAAGGACATTCTGAATCGTTCAAATTCGGAATGTCCTTTTTTATTGCCTATTCCAGGAAACCTCCGGCCAAGATGACTGCGATTCCCGCCAGAATACCGATGGCAGACAGCGCTCTGTTTGAGGACTGCATCACGTGGGGAGCAAGTTCAAAGATCAGAATATATATTATCATCCCCAGAGTCAGACTCATGAGGATCCCTATTACGAAAGGCGTTATCATGAACCAAAGCGAGGCCATTATCAGACCTCCCGCAAATGTGGATAAAGCAACTCCGGAGATGAGAGATGTCCTGGTAGTTTTTTTCTCCTGCCTCAATGTCGAATATATCACCATACCCATAGGTATATTGTGAAGTCCTACGGCGATAGCCATCATGACTCCCGAGCTCAGGGATTCGGCGGCGATGCTGTATACTGCCATCCCTTCTATCACGTTGTGGAGAATGACGGCTATAGAGGAAATGATACCTATGTGGATGACGTTTTCGGCTGTATAGCGGCGGTCTGCGCCGTGTGAATGATGATGTTTGGGAATAAAATGATCAAGAAGCTTTAAAAGGAGGACGCCCAATGCGATAAAAGTGATGATCACCCAAACATTGTCCTTGCCTAATTGCTCAAAAGCTTCAGGGAAAAGCTCCATAATGGAAAGCGCCAGCATGGTGCCGAAGGCCGCAGATATGGATAATTGTTCAATGATCTTTGTGTTCCCGGCACAGCGGGCTACCCAGGCTCCGGCTATTATAAATATCCCCAGAAAAAAAGTTATCAGAATTTCCATATAAAAACCCCTGTATGAATAATTTAATAGATTTCAGATTATCTCGTCAAGGTTCTTTCCATCATGGAAAGAACCTTGACACTCTATAAAAATATTATAGCATATTCAAGGCCCTCTTTCATTAATGTTAAAAATATTTTAAATTTCCATATTTGCAGAGGTTTTTATCAACATCCCAACCAATGATATGGAAATAGGAAAAACGATCAGACAAATAATTGATACAAACGGCCAGACTAAAGACAAACCCAAAATAGAAATCTCACCAGCAAAAGTTATGCCAAATAAAATCCAATAGCGTTTTTGATTGTTCTTTTTTTTAGCAATCTTTTCTAATCGTTCTTGTGAAAGCGATTGTTGCAGAACGCAATCTGCCATATAACCAAAGGTGGCGCGTAGCAGCAAATAGACAATATTATATCCAACAGCCGGAAAAATCTCCTGCGGATTTTCAATCATTAGTCTTGTAAATAATGGCATTAGAGAGAGGAAAAATAAGTAAAGTGTGTTACACCAAACTACTTTTCCAGTCGTTTTTTCCAGTGATTTTAACAAATTGCTCTGCATATACCAGTGAATTGCTACAATCATAAATGTAGCAAAATAGACGACGATTACCCGGAGAAGCTCTATAATCGTTGATGTTGTAAACTGTTGTGGCAGTGGTAATTCAAGAACCATAATTGTCATAATAATGGCAATCATAGCATCACTTAATCCTACAAGCCTGTGGACTGGAAATTTCATTTTGCTTTGCCTCCTTTCTCACAATCCAGCACAACCGGAATAAATTGTTTTGCGACAGTGCCTTTTCCATTGTTTTTTGTATAGAAATAGCCGATAACACTGAACACAACGGCCCCGACAAAATTCACCATCAGGTCTTTCATCGTATCTATAATTCCAATATCCAGATAGCCGTTGATCGTGAACACTTCTCCGCTTGCTGTTTCTATGGTGGTTCGAGTTACATCCTCCACCGCAACAGCCAATCCACTTGCCGAGGGGTCAAGGGTCACGCTGGAAAAGGAAGAAATAATAAAATCCTTTTGCATATCCAGTTCCATAAGCTGATCTGCGCCAAATTCAAAAAATTCCCATAGAACGCCGATAGTCATAGAAAAGCAAAAAGCCATCAAGGAGAGATACACAGGTGAAAGATGTAAACTGATTTTTTGGCTCCTGTTAAGCATATCAACCAATGCGAACCCTACTGCCGCACAAAGAAACCCATTGATCGTATGCAGAATTGTGTCCCATCCGGGGATGTTGCCATAATAGTTATTCACTTCTCCCAAAATCTCTGCCGAAAAGATAAAGTAGGAAATCACGATCTCTAAAATCGCGGGCAGCTTGATTTTCAGATTTCGCTCTAAAAAAATGGGAGCGGCGAATAGCACAAGGGACAGCAGACAAAGAAAAGCGTGTTGGTAGTTCTCTAAATAGAGTGAGCGCACCAATGTAACCAGCACAAAGGACCGCAGCAGGAAGTAGGCCCCCAGTGTCGCTTTGCTCTGAAAGATATTGTTCCAAACAGGAATACCTTGATGTTTACAATGCATTGCCCTTACAATCAGGGTCAACATCATAATCGTAATCGCTGTTGCCGCAGGCGCCCAAAACACTGTAAATCCTCCTTTCTGAAAATTGCCAGCAGCCTGCTGCTCGCAAGCTGCTGGCAAAGATTCTCCGATCATTCGTTTAGAAGGTCAGCAATGATTTTATCGGAGAAATGGCAATGCGTTTTCAGCATAGATCGAATTTCTTCGTCACTCCTGTTGTCAGCCCGCATCAGCTTGATGGAGTCACGGGCAATATCCAGCAGTGGGTCGGTGTCTTGGGCCGTTTCCTCATTCATGTGCTGTGCATACCGATCCCGAACACTATCGGGAGAGAAATACGAACGGGGTTGTTTTAAGGGTTCTTCTTTCATAGTAGTTCCTCCTTTTTCTTGTTCTTCCGTTGCAGATGTTGTTTCATATTCTCCCTGTTGAGAAGAAGCCGGAATGTATTTCACCGCGTTATACGGTAAATAGGGAGAAGAACACCCGGCCAGACTTGCCGCGCAAATGGCCGTGGCAAGTAATAAGCCAAATGGTTTCATCTTATTCCCTCATTCTTTTCTGCCAAATAAACGGTTCCAAAGACGTTTTACTGCGGAAATACCGCCGTTGCATAATGTAATCATCAGGATAACGCCCACTACCGTAATAACCAGCAACAATATGACAGACAATGGGGAAATGTTTCCTGTGACTTGCATCACATCATTTAAAATGCTATCATTCATGGTTTCCACCTCCTTCTACTGTTGGATATTGCAGATTTTCGCTGCCGCACGTAGAAACATATCTGCTATAAACTCCGGGAAGCGATACTGCATATACCTTCTGACCAGCATCCTCTAAAAGCATTTTGACAGCTTCATAGTACCATGCTCAATGTCTGCCACCAGGGACAAGAACATAAGTTGCTGTCCCAGCCGAAAGTATAATTTGCTGGTTTTCATACAGCAAATATGCCGTTATGATGCCATCTGTATGTGAAGAAACCTCTGCCGGACTATCTTGCATACAATCTGGTAAAATGTTATCCTGCTGGCTCTGTTGTTCAACTGCGCTCATTACCACCCCCCGCCTATTATTCCGATTGCAAGCAGTGCGGACATTAATGAACCGACTAACATCATAATCACTGACATTATTCCTTATCCTCCTTTATTCCCCTTGAATTAGAAACTTCATTTTCTATAAATTCCTGTGCCTGCTGCTCTGTTAAGAAAAATTTGTCCTTCAGCATTTGAACAATCTCTTTATCTGACTGCTCGTGATAAAGCATTACTTTGACAGAACGCCGCATGACTGTTTTCTTATGCTGGTCTTTCCATTCCGAAATCGGAATAGAAGTCGGGAAGCGATCTCCAAACAGTTCACTATGGATATGGGTTTTCAGTTCTTCAACATTCACGATTTCTCCCGCCCTCTTGTGTAAACTCTCCACAATTTCTGCAATCGCAGCAGCCACATCGCCAAAAGGCATTCTTACGTCTGCGTCCCCAGAACCACGGGTCACATCCCGGCCATGCTGTTCGACCAAAGGTATGGAGTTTGATTGCTCCCAATTTAAACAGTGTAAACATATCATCACAGCCTTTCTAACACAACATGGTGTTGATTTAACCTTGTAAGTACAGTATAATAGTCCTATGTAGGAATACAATCATCAATGTAAGGCGGTTTGCGGTCAATCCGACAAATCTGCCTATTATGTTGGAATAGCATCAAAAGAGAGGTAATTGGTGATGCAAAAAGAAAGCCGCCGGGTCAAAATGACAAAGAGGTTATTGAATGAAAGTTTCTTGAAATTTTTAGCAGAGAAGCCACTCCCCCGGATTACCATTAAGGAAATCTGTGATGATGCCGATGTCAACCGTTCAACTTATTACGCCCACTTCACTGATCCTTATGACCAGTTAAAAAAGCTGGAAGCGGATATTATGGTAGATATGACGATCTATGTGGACAGCATTGTGACAGATGGTTTAAGGGACGATCATGAGCAACGGCAGGTTATCAAAGGAATTTTGGAGTATATTCAGTCAAAAAAATATACATTTCAGGTGTTATTAGGAAATAGCGGCGACGCAAATTTTGAGAAGAACATACTTACATTCTTTGGTGAAAGGATTTTTCATAAGGAGCATTTGAATAATATATCAGTAGTGAAAAAGGCGTACCAATATATCTACGCCAGTACAGGAAGTTTTGGTCTGATTTATTATTGGATTATGAATGAAGATGTAGTAGAGATCGATACAATGGCCGAGTGGATTGCGGGTTTTAATCAGCCACATTTGAAAGCGTAATAACTAAAACGGCGGGGCAAATACTTTGGTATTTGCCCCGCCGTTTTAGTTACATTATTGCTTACCTTCGTCATCGGTCATGCCGTTGAGATGGCGGATTTTCTTTCCCGCCATTTTACCTCCGACCTTGGAGATCAGCAGCACCGAACCGCCAGCAATCGCAATAATTACAGGAACCATCAGAATAGAACCAACTGTCAACATGATTAAAAACTTCCTTTCTTAAATTGTGAGATGCTTGTTTTCCTTGGTACAAATAGAGAATACCGCTAATATAAAGGCGGTTCAATCATCAATATTTTAGCTTGTGTTGCTGCACCAACAAATCGAGGCAATCTGTTGTATAGGCGTGACTTTCTCTCAAATTGATGGTATTGACATAAATAGGAAATAAAAATGTAGGTGGGAAATGCTGTATAGTGAACATTGAAGGTTGTCCCGGCTTTGAACATTTTGGCGCGGACGTGAAAGCGGCCACAGATGTAAGACGGATGTAAAAATGACGAAAGCTACGTCAAAACCCTGAGGAGCCATACACTGATTTTAACTTCCTTTATTATATAATGGTTTATTTTCATCATTAGTGACGATAATCATTCGGGGATTTGACTATCGTTATAAAAAATGATTTAAGATCTTAATTAACTGTTGAATTATGTCATATGTACATATATGTATGGAGCAGACGGGGGCGATGCTGGTGTAAAACGGCCGATTTTGAAAAAAACACCAAATTAGCACCAAATTTTGCTTGATTATTTGACAGCCATGTAATATAATATTAGACTGCCACACAAAGTAATTTGTTAAGAATATAAGGAGTGATAAAGATGCCAAGACCTATAAAAGTAGGTAAAAAAGAACGTATGACCTTCGCTAAGATCAACGAAGTCTGCGAGATGCCGAACCTTATTCAGATCCAAACGGACTCTTATAACTGGTTCATCGAAGAAGGCCTTAGAGAAGTATTCGAAGATATTTCTCCTATCAAGGACTACGCGGACAATCTGGTTTTAGAGTTTATCGACTATTCCCTTACCGATGCTCCTAAATATGAACAGGAAGAATGTAAGGAAAGAGACGTGACATACGCTGCTCCGCTTAAAGTAAAAGTTCGGCTCATCAACAAAGAGACCGGAGAAGTCAAAGAACAGGAAGTGTTCATGGGAGATTTTCCTCTGATGACAGAGAAGGGAACCTTCATATATAACGGCGCCGAGAGAGTTGTGGTGACACAGCTGGTTCGTTCGCCGGGGCCTTACTATGACGTGACTTATGACAAATCCAACAACAAGCTGTTCTCCACCACCATAATACCTAACAGAGGAGCGTGGCTGGAATATGAGACCGACTCCAACGAGATAATTTCCGTAAGAGTCGACCGTACGAGAAAACAGCCTGTGACGACTCTGCTGAGAGCCCTGGGCTTTGGAAGCGATCAGGAGATCCTTGAAATCTTCGGAGAAGACGCGAGACTCAAGAAGACTCTTGAGAAGGATACCGCCGCCAACTACGAAGAAGGCCTCAAAGAAATCTATAAGAAGCTGAGACCGACCGAGCCTCCGACAGTGGAGAGCGCCCGGGCCCTGCTCAACTCTCTTTTCTTTGATCCTAAACGTTACGATCTGGCTAAAGTGGGCAGATATAAGTACAATAAAAAACTTGGTATCTCTAACAGAATCAACGGTGTTATTGCCGCTGAGGACGTTATCAATCCTGAGACAGGCGAGATAATGGCAGAGAAAGGTCAGAAGATCGGCAGAGATCTTTCTGTAGCCATCGAAAACGCCGGAGTTCAATATATATATGCCTATGGCCTGGATAAGGACAAAGAGGATGGCGTGACAAAGATCATCGGAAACAATTTCGTCGATCTGGCCGCTTATGTAGACTTCGACACTTCAGACCTGAAGGTGACCGACAAGGTATTCTATCCGGTGCTCAGAGAGATACTGGACGCCTGCGGCAGCCAGGAAGAGATCAAAGAGATGCTGACGGACAGAAAGAATGATCTTTCTCCTAAGCACATTATAATAGAAGACATCATAGCCTCCATCAGTTATATACTGAACCTGAATTACGGCATCGGCTCCATAGACGATATTGACCATCTGGGCAACAGAAGGCTGAGAACTGTAGGCGAATTGCTGCAGAATCAGTTCAGAATAGGACTTGCCAGAATGGAGAGAGTAGTCAAAGAAAGAATGACTATTCAGGATATAGATGTAACTACGCCTCAGGCGCTGATGAACATCAGGCCTGTAACGGCAGCCATAAAAGAATTCTTCGGAAGTTCCCAGCTTTCCCAGTTCATGGACCAGAACAATCCTCTGGCAGAGCTGACTCATAAGAGAAGACTTTCGGCTCTGGGTCCGGGCGGACTTTCCAGAGAGAGGGCAGGCTTCGAAGTAAGAGACGTACACCATTCTCATTACGGAAGAATGTGTCCTATAGAGACTCCGGAAGGTCCTAACATAGGCCTTATCGGATCCCTGACCACTTACGGAATAATCAATCAGTACGGCTTCATAGAGACTCCGTACAGAGTGGTAGATAAGGAGGCGGGAAGAGTAACCGACGAGATTCACTATCTGACTGCCGACGAAGAAGAAATGATGACCATCGCTCAGGCCAACGAGCCTTTAGATAGCGAAGGACGTTTCGTCAACGCCAAGGTGGCTTCGAGGGGAGAACACGGAGAAATCGCTCTCATGCCCAGAGAGCAGATAGACTACATGGACGTATCGCCTAAGCAGGTAGTTTCTGTGGCTACCGCCATGATACCGTTCCTCGAAAACGACGACGCTAACCGTGCCCTGATGGGCTCCAACATGCAGAGGCAGGCAGTCCCTCTTCTGGTGACTGAAGCTCCTATGGTCGGCACGGGAATGGAATACAAAGCTGCCAGAGACTCGGGCGTAGTCATATTGGCGAAGAACAGCGGTACCGTTGAATTCGTCGACGCTGAGAGCATCACTGTCAGAAGAGACGACGACAACGGAACAGACACTTACAAGCTGCTGAAGTTTAAGAGATCCAACCAGGGAACATGTATCAACCAGAGACCTATAGTGGCTCACGGAGAACATGTAGAAGCAGGAGAAGTAGTGGCCGACGGTCCTTCCACAGATCTGGGAGAGATCGCACTGGGTAAGAACCTGCTGATAGGCTTCATGACATGGGAAGGCTACAACTATGAGGATGCTATCATCCTCAACGAGAGACTTCTCATGGACGATGTGCTGACATCTCTTCACATAGAAGAGTATGAGGCGGAAGCCAGAGATACCAAGCTGGGACCTGAAGAGATAACCAGAGATATTCCTAACGTAGGCGAAGACGCGCTTAAGGATCTGGACGAAGAAGGAATAATCAGAATCGGAGCGGAAGTCAACTCTTCCGACATTCTGGTAGGCAAGGTAACTCCTAAGGGAGAGACGGAGCTTACGGCAGAAGAAAGATTGCTGAGAGCCATCTTCGGAGAAAAAGCCAGAGAAGTAAGGGATACTTCGCTGAGGGTGCCTCACGGCGAGACCGGCATCGTGGTAGACGTCAAAATATTCTGCCGCGAAAACGGCGACGAACTTCCGCCGGGAGTAAATAAGTTGGTGAGATGCTACATCGCCACCAAGAGAAAGATAAACGTAGGAGACAAGATGGCCGGCCGTCACGGCAACAAGGGCGTCATCTCCAGAATACTGCCTGAGGAAGATATGCCTTTCCTCGAGAACGGTCAGCCGCTTCAGGTAATGTTAAACCCGCTGGGCGTACCTTCCCGAATGAACGTAGGACAGGTACTTGAAGTCCACTTGGGTCTTGCGGCCAAGAAGAAAGGCTGGTATATATCTACCCCGGTCTTTGACGGCGCTACTGAAAAAGACATCATAAACCTTCTGGACGAGTGCGGTTATCCTAAGACGGGAAAACTTCAGCTCAGAGACGGAAGAACAGGTGAAAGCTTCGATAACCCTGTAACTGTAGGCTACATGTATATGCTTAAACTCCACCATCTGGTAGACGATAAGATACACGCCAGAAGTACGGGGCCGTACTCACTGGTAACGCAGCAGCCTCTGGGCGGTAAAGCTCAGTTCGGCGGACAGCGTTTCGGAGAGATGGAAGTGTGGGCTCTCGAAGCCTACGGGGCGGCATATACCCTGCAGGAGATACTCACCGTTAAATCCGATGACATCGTGGGAAGAGTAAAGACTTACGAGGCCATCGTCAAGGGTGAGAACATCCCGACTCCGGGAATACCGGAATCTTTCAAGGTATTGATCAAAGAGATGCAGGCCCTTGGCCTCGATGTCAAGGTACTGTCAGAAAACGATGAAGAGATTCAGATCAAAGAAGCTTCCGAATACGACGAGGATGTTCCGGCTATCGAGGGCATCATGGATCTTGAAGCCGAGCTGGCGGAGGATGAAAACCTCCTGGACGCAGGCTTTACAGAAGAAGGCGATGAGGAAGACATCGACGATTTCGATGAAGATGAAGAACCGTCTGACTTTGATTTTGACGTTGATTTCAAAAGTGAGTAATTGAAGAAAGGGGAGGGACTCCTTGAATAACAACAATAACGATTATGAATTGAACAATTTTGAATCCATACAGATCAGCCTTGCGTCACCGGAAAAGATTCTCGAATGGTCTCACGGCGAAGTAACAAAGCCTGAGACTATCAACTACAGAACTCTTAAACCTGAGAGAGACGGACTTTTCTGCGAAAGGATCTTCGGACCTATGAAGGACTGGGAATGTCACTGCGGAAAGTATAAGAGAATCAGATATAAAGGCATAGTATGCGACCGCTGCGGCGTCGAAGTTACAAAGGCTAAGGTTAGAAGAGAGAGGATGGGTCACATACGTTTGGCCGCTCCTGTATCTCATATATGGTATTTTAAAGGAATTCCGTCCAGAATGGGGTTGTGCCTGGACATAACTCCGAGAAATCTGGAAAAGGTACTTTACTTTGCCGCATATATAGTGACAGATCCGGGAGATACAGATCTGGCATACAAAGAAATTCTGACAGAACAGCAGTACAGGGAGAAAAAAGACGAGTACGGAGACAGATTCAAGGCTGCCATGGGAGCAGAGGCCATCAAAACTCTTTTGGCAGAGATAGATCTGGATCAGCTTTCCGACGACCTGAGAGCAAAGCTCAAAGGAGCCAGCGGACAGAAAAAGATCAGAATCGTAAGACGTCTTGAGGTAATCGAAGCTCTGAGACTTTCAGGCAACAGACCTGACTGGATGATACTGGACGTGATTCCCGTAATTCCGCCGGATATCAGACCTATGGTGCAGCTGGACGGAGGCAGATTCGCCACATCCGACCTGAATGACCTGTACAGAAGAGTAATAAACAGAAACAACAGGCTCAACAGACTCTTGGAGCTGGGTGCGCCTGACATCATCGTGAGAAACGAAAAGAGAATGTTGCAAGAAGCGGTAGACTCTCTGATAGACAACGGCAGACGCGGCAGAGCCGTCACCGGTCCGGGATCGAGACCGCTTAAATCCCTGTCAGACATGCTCAAGGGAAAGCAGGGAAGATTCAGACAGAACCTGCTGGGTAAGCGTGTAGACTATTCGGGTCGTTCCGTAATCGTAGTAGGACCTGAGCTTAAGTTCTACCAGTGCGGACTTCCTAAGAAGATGGCCCTCGAGCTGTTCAAGCCTTTCATAATGAAAGAGCTGGTAGAGCAGGGCTACGCTCACAACATCAAGAGCGCCAAGAGAATGGTCGAAAAAGTCAGACCTGAGGTGTGGGACGTACTGGAAGGCGTCATCAAGGAACATCCTGTAATGCTCAACCGTGCGCCGACGCTGCACAGACTGGGTATTCAGGCTTTCGAGCCGGTACTGGTAGAGGGTAAGGCTATCAAGCTGCATCCGCTGGTATGTACGGCCTTCAACGCCGACTTCGACGGAGACCAGATGGCCGTTCACGTGCCGCTTTCCGTGGAAGCTCAGGCAGAAGCGAGATTCCTGATGCTTTCGGTCAACAACATACTGGCTCCTAAGGACGGCTCCCCTATCACGACTCCTACACAGGACATGATTTTAGGAAGCTACTACCTGACCCATCCGGGCGTAGACGACAGGAGCACCTATGCCGAAAAGGGAGACGGAAAGGTATTCACAAACCTTGATGAAATGCTCATGGCTTACCAGACGGGAGTCGTTGGAATTCACGCAAAAGTCAAGGTTAGAATGTATAAAGACAAGGGAGACAGGGGAAAACTGGTAGAGTCAACGGTAGGACGCTTTATCTTCAACCAGGGAATCCCTCAGGATCTGGGGTTTGTAGACAGAGACACAGATCCTTATAGTCTTGAAGTAGATTTCCTGTGCGACAAGAAGAAGCTGGGAGCTATCATCGACAAGTGCTACCGCAGACACGGCAACACCGGAACGGTAATAATGCTGGACTACATCAAGTCCATGGGATACAAGTATTCCACCAAGGCCGCCGTTACCATAAGCATCAGCGATATGGAAATCCCTGAAGAAAAGGCGACCATCATAGCCGACGCCGAGGGCATGGTCGATAAGTACGAAAAGGCTTACCGCATGGGTCTCATGTCCAAGCAGGAAAGATACGAGAAGATTATCGAGATTTGGAACAAGGCGACAGACGACGTTGCAGACGTGCTGATGGAATCTCTGGGAACCCTGAACAACCTGTATATAATGGCTAATTCGGGAGCCAGAGGAAGCAAGAACCAGATAAGACAGGTAAGCGGAATGAGAGGTCTGATGGCCAACGCCACAGGTAAGACCGTGGAAATTCCTATCAAGGCCAACTTCCGTGAAGGTCTGTCCATACTGGAATACTTCATATCTTCCAACGGAGCCAGAAAGGGTCTGGCCGACACGGCTCTGCGTACTGCCGACTCCGGTTACCTGACCAGAAGACTGGTAGACGTTTCTCACAGCGTTATCGTAAGAGAATACGACTGCGGAACCGACGAGGGAGTGGAAGTAAGAGCGTTTACGGACGGCAAGGAGGTCATCGAGCCGCTGAAGCAGAGAATCGTGGGCAGAACTGCTCTCGTAGATATAAAGGATCCCGAGACCGGCGAGGTGATAGTAGAGCAGAATGAAGAGATACTCGAAGCCGCTGCCGAGAGGATAGAAAACAGCGGAATAGAAAGCGTAGCTATCCGTTCAGTAATGACCTGTCACTCCAGAACCGGTATCTGCGCAAGATGCTACGGCAGAAACCTGGCGACAGGTGAGGAAGTCAATATAGGAGAGGCTGTAGGTATAACTGCGGCTCAGTCCATCGGAGAACCGGGTACTCAGCTGACCATGAGAACCTTCCATACGGGAGGAGTAGCCGGCGGCGACATCACCCAGGGTCTTCCGAGAGTAGAGGAGCTTTTCGAGGCGAGAAAGCCTAAGGGTATCGCTGAGATCTGCGAAGCCGACGGAGAAGTCATCTCCATCGAAGGACGTAAGGACAATAAGACTGAAGTCAGAGTCCGCGGTAAGGAAGAAGACAGAACTTATGTCATCCCTTACGGAGCCAGACTCAATGTCAAAGAGGGAGATCAGGTATTCGCCGGTGGGCAGATAACGAGAGGTCCTCTCAACCCTCACGACATACTGAGACTTAACGGCGTCGAAGGTGTATATCAGTATCTTCTCAAGGAGGTACAGAGAGTATACAAACAGCAGGGTGTAGACATCAACGACAAGCATATAGAGGTTATCGTGAGCCAGATGCTTTCCAAATACAAGATTGAAGACGCAGGAGACACAGATCTGCTGCCGGGAGGACTCTACGGCAAATTCGAGATAGAAGAAGCCAACGCGAGGGCCGCTGAAGAAGGCGGAGAACCTTGCCTCGCCAACAGGATACTCCTGGGTATTACTAAGGCTTCGCTGGCCACCAGTTCGTTCCTGTCTGCGGCTTCGTTCCAGGAGACTACCAGAGTTCTCACCGACGCCGCCATCAAGGGTAAGAACGACAGACTGCTGGGTCTCAAAGAAAATATCATGATCGGTAAGCTGATTCCTGCCGGAACAGGCATGAAGAGGTACAAGAACATCGATCTGGACTACGGTGTAAATTTCGAGATAATGGAAAATTATGAGAGAGAGCAGGAATTGGCTGCCTTGGCAGCCATGAGAGAACCTGCGGCTTATGAGATTCAGGTTCAGAGCGACGCGGCTTCAGAAGCTGAAACTTCTGATGAAGATTATGCAGAAGTGGAGATGCCGGAAACACCTCAGATCGTCGAATTGGATTAGTCATATAATTTGAATTGACAGATAAAACGGTTCCATGATAAAATAATATTTGATTTTGTGCAAAATCGGGCCGGACTAAACGTCCGGACCCGATTGCTTGCGTAAAATAGATCATTTTAAACGTTAAGAAGAAAGGAGAAAAAGAATGCCTACTATCAATCAATTAGTACGCGAAGGAAGAACAAGCTCGGTCAAGAAATCGACTGCTCCTGCGCTGAACAAAGGCATGAACTCACTCAGAAGAGTAGCTACCGATACTCATTCACCTCAGAAGAGAGGCGTATGCACATCGGTAAAGACAGTTACTCCTAAGAAGCCTAATTCAGCTCTCAGAAAAGTCGCCAGAGTACGTCTTACTAACGGTATTGAAGTAACAGCTTACATCCCCGGCATAGGTCACAACCTTCAGGAACACAGCGTTGTGCTTATCAGAGGCGGAAGAGTAAAAGACCTTCCAGGTGTGAGATATCATATCGTCAGAGGAACTCTTGACACTGCAGGCGTTGCCAACAGACTGCAGGCTCGTTCCAAATACGGCGCTAAGAGACCTAAGAAAAAATAAGAGGCCTCTTGTTTTGACTCGGCTTTGGCCGAAGTCGGAAATCGCGGTCTGACGGCCACAGCCTTAAGACGGCGAGCAAATAGGGTAGCGTATTCTTTTTTAAAAATACAAGAGAAACGCTCGCGGCGAACAGCTTGTATGAGGCCGAGCCTCACTTACAAATGCGTTTCGTCGAGTACCCCGTCCAATGACTCGAAGAAACCGTATAATTGCAGGGTTTCTCCGAGAGTAATCCCTTTATATTTAGGGGTGAAGAAGATGTGCAATTAAATATTATGTTGCGCAAGGTTGTTTTGTACTAGATAAGACAGACTCAAGACGACCTTTGCGAGGAGGGAAGAGAAGTGTCAAGAAAAGGTAATATACCAAAGAGAGATGTACTTCCGGATCCTGTTTACGGCAGTGTTGCCGTAGCTAAGCTTATCAACAGCATCATGTTAGACGGTAAGAAGGGAACAGCTCAGGCTATCGTCTACGGAGCTTTCGATAAGATCAAGGAGCAGACAGGCGAAGAGCCGCTGGAAGTATTCGAAAAGGCATTGAACAACATCATGCCTGTGTTAGAAGTAAAAGCCAAGAGAATCGGCGGAGCCAACTATCAGGTCCCTGTAGAAGTAAGACCTGAGAGAAGACAGACCTTAGGCTTGAGATGGCTCACCAAGTATACCAGAGCAAGAGGAGAAAGGACCATGTCCGAAAGACTTGCCAAAGAACTTGTTGATGCAGCCAACAACACCGGAGCTTCGGTTAAAAAGAAAGAAGATACTCATAAGATGGCGGAGGCTAACAGGGCGTTTGCGCACTTCCGCTGGTAAAATGCTTGCCTTTTTCGCCCATCGCCGCAGAATTGGCGGTTGCTCGGTACTCACGTACGCATAAGTACGCTCCGTGCCTCGCAATCCTTAATTCTTTGCGATGAACGAAAAATTCGGCGCATTTTGAGATCGCAGACGGAAGCACTGGCTTAACCGCAAACGATTTTTCCGGTGCGATTTAAAAATACAATCTTATGAGAAAATACAAATTACAGTAGAAGGGAGGATATGATATGCCAAGAAGTTTCCCATTGGAAAAGACGAGAAATATTGGTATCATGGCCCACATTGACGCGGGCAAGACAACTACCACCGAAAGAATTCTGTTCTATACAGGCAGAACTCACAAACTGGGCGAGACTCACGAAGGTGCAGCGACGATGGACTGGATGGAGCAGGAACAGGAACGTGGTATAACTATAACCTCTGCTGCTACTACAGCACAATGGAAAGATACAAGAATCAATATAATAGATACTCCGGGACACGTGGACTTTACTGTTGAGGTAGAGAGATCCCTCAGAGTCCTGGACGGCGCGGTAACAGTACTGTGCGCCAAGGGAGGCGTAGAACCGCAGTCTGAAACTGTTTGGAGACAGGCTGAAAAGTACGGCGTACCAAGAATGATCTTTGTCAACAAGATGGACATAATGGGAGCTGATTTCTTTAGAGTTGTCGGAATGGTAAAAGACAGACTCAAAGCAAATGCAGTACCTGTCCAGTTGCCTATTGGTGCTGAAGATAGTTTCGTTGGAATTATCGACTTAGTAGAGATGAAAGCAGAGATCTACAAGGATGAGCTTGGTAAGGAATTCGATGTTACCGATATTCCTGCCGACATGCAGGGCCTTGCAGACGAATGGAGAGAAAAGCTTGTAGAATCGGTTGCAGAAACCGACGAAGAGCTGATGATGAAATTCCTCGAGGGAGAGGAACTTACCGTCAAGGAGATAAAGACAGCTATCAGAAAAGAGACTATAGCGGGAACGATGATCCCTATGCTCTGCGGAAGCGCATACAGAAACAAGGGCGTACAGATGATGCTGGACGCTGTAATAGACTATATGCCGTCTCCGCTTGACATTCCTCCGATCAAGGGCGTAGACCCTGATACGGGAGAAGAGGACGTAAGACATACCAGCGATAAGGAGCCTTTCTCTGCGCTGGCATTTAAGATCATGGCAGACCCGTTCGTAGGAAAGCTGGCCTTCTTCAGAGTTTATTCCGGAACCCTTTCTTCCGGCTCTTACGTGTATAACTCCGTAAAGGGCAAGAAAGAAAGAATCGGAAGAATCCTGCAGATGCACGCCAATAAAAGAGAAGAGATACAGGAAGTCTATGCAGGAGATATCGCTGCTGCCGTAGGTCTCAAGGATACTACCACCGGCGACACTCTTTGCGATGAGAAACACGAGATCATCCTCGAATCTATGGAATTCCCGGAACCTGTAATCGAGATAGCTATCGAGCCTAAGACCAAGGCCGGTCAGGAAAAGATGGGCATAGCTCTGGCTAAGCTGGCAGAAGAGGACCCTACTTTCAAGACTTATACCAATACAGATACGGGGCAGACTATCATCGCCGGTATGGGCGAGCTGCACCTGGAGATCATCGTAGACAGACTTCTGCGTGAATTTAAGGTAGAAGCCAACGTAGGTAAACCTCAGGTTTCCTATAAGGAGACTATCACTACCACTGCCGATGTCGACCACAAGTACGCTAAGCAGTCGGGCGGCCGCGGACAGTACGGTCACGTTAAGATCAGAATTTATCCGAGAGATCCGGGCGAAGGCTTCGAATTCAAGAACGCTATCGTGGGAGGAGCTATTCCTAAGGAATATATCCCTAAGATCGAAGAAGGTATCAAGGAGGCTATGGAAACAGGCCCTCTGGCAGGATACCAGGTAGTAGACGTAGGCGTAGAGCTCTATGACGGTTCTTATCACGAAGTCGACTCTTCGGAAATGGCATTCAAGATCGCCGCTTCCATGGCTTTCAGAGAAGCAGTCAAGAAAGCAAAACCTGTTCTGCTGGAACCTATCTTCAAGGTAGAAGTAACAGTTCCGGAAGAATACATGGGAGACGTTATCGGAGATATTTCTTCGAGAAGAGGAAGAATCGAAGGAACCGACATGAACATGGGAGCAGTAGCAGTGAGAGGAATGGTACCTCTGTCTGAGATGTTCGGATATGCTACCGACCTGAGATCCAAGACTCAGGGAAGAGGCGTATACGTAATGCAGATGGACCACTTCGAGAAACTGCCTGAAAGTCTGCTGGAAAAAATCAACAAATAAGAGAATTTTTTAAATAACCTTTTTAGGAGGAACAGAGAAAATGGCAAAACAGAAGTTTGAAAGAACAAAACCGCATATC